>Ga0335081_10007492_pt1 | contig 17453 bp, 10 predicted proteins | sample Lox_Sample_35_FD_206713 | JGI IMG/M metagenome (GOLD analysis project Ga0335081, IMG submission 206713) | Soil microbial communities from Loxahatchee National Wildlife Refuge, Florida, United States - Lox_Sample_3.5 | ecosystem: Environmental > Terrestrial > Soil > Wetlands | place: USA... | reverse complement strand
CGGATGCACATCGGCCGGACCGAAACCGGCCTCGGCCAGCATGCGACGCGCCAGCTGCTCGCCGAAGGCAGACCCGATGCCCGCGCCGCCGTGAGCCAGCGAGACGGTCAGGCAGTGCAGGGTGCTGACCGAGTAGAAGACGGGTGCCATCGGGTTGGCCAGGTTCCCGGCGAGCGTGTCGGCGGCGTGCGGTTCCCGCATGAACAGCAGGCCCCCCGGCACGAGCGCGTCATGGATCCGGGCCAGCATGGCTCCGGGGTCGACCTGGTCGTGGAGGGCGTCGAAGACGAACACCACGTCGAACGGCGTCGCCGCGGTGAGCCGGGCCACGTCGAGCGTCTCGAAGGTCACGTTCTTCAGGCCGGCCCCGGCGGCCTCGGCCCGGGCCCGGGCGATGGCGTGCTCGTCGAGGTCATAGCCGGTGAACGTCGAGGCGGGAAAGGCCTGCGCCAGGATCACCAGCGCATGGCCGGTGCCGCAGGCCACATCGGCCACCCGCGCCCCGGCCGCGAGGGCCTCGGCGAGCCCCGGCGCGAGGGGAAGGTAGCCGTCGACCAGCATGGTGTCGAAGACGCCGCGGCCCATCGCGTCCATGGCGTCGGTGAACTCGGGGGTGAACGCCGCGTAGGGCACGCCGCCGCCCTCGCGGAAGACCTGCACGATCTGGTGAGTGTGCCCGGCCAGCACGGTGTTCGCAACCGCCAGCGGGCCGACCCCGGCCGGGGTGGTGAGCAGCGCGGCGTGCTCGGGCGGCAGGAAGAACTCCCCGGTGGCCTCGTCGTATTCGACGATGCCGCCGGTCGTTACCGCGCCGAGCCATTCGCGTACGTACCGTTCGCACAGTCCGGCCCGGGCGGCCAGCTGCTCGCTCGTCGCCGGGCCCTCGGCGGCGGCCGCGAACAAGCCGGTGCGGTGGCCGATGTCCACCATCGAGCTCAGCAGGCTCCCGGTGAGAATCGACATCATGCGCCCGCCGAAGGCCTCAGCCTTGGCCCCGTCAAAGCTGGCCCCCTCGGAGGTGGCGCGGTCGGAGGTGATCTGGGTTGTCGTCATCGTGGTCCTCCCGGTTGTCGGTGATCCGGTCATCCGCGCCACGCCACCTGGTCCGCATCCGTGGAACCACGGGCCTTAGCGGGGGCGGCCCGCTATGGTTATGCCTGCAGATGTGCTGGTAGCTACGCCTACGGCGGGGCTCCTGGGTCCCCACAGGACGTGTTGCCGGGCGGCCAGCGAGGTGGCGAGGCGCTGAAGGCCGCGTCCGACAGGACGCGAGCCCTTGTAACAGGTCCTGAGTTTCCAGGACTATGCCTGACAGCGGGATCACCTGGACCGGGAGGGGAAGCACCTGATGACAAGCACGAGTCCGCGTTATGACGATCTGAACGCGCTGTTCATCAACTGCACGCTGAAGCCGTCGCCTGAACTCAGCCACACCCAGGGGCTGATAGAGGTCAGCGCCGGGATCATGCGCAAGCAGGGCGTGCGCACCGAGACGATCCGCGCCGTCGACCATGACATCGCGACCGGGGTGTGGCCGGACATGACCGAGCACGGCGCGGCCACCGATGCCTGGCCGCAGCTGTATCCCACGGTGCTGGCCGCCGACATCCTGGTGATCGCGGGCCCCATCTGGCTGGGCGACAACAGCTCGGTCACCAAGCGGGTGATCGAGCGGCTCTACGGCTGCTCCCACCTGCTCAACGAGGCCGGCCAGTACGCCTACTACGGCCGGGTGGGAGGCTGCCTGATCACGGGCAACGAGGACGGCATCAAGCACTGCGCGATGAACATCCTGTACAGCCTCCAGCACCTCGGCTATACCATCCCGCCGCAGGCCGACGCCGGCTGGATCGGCGAGGCCGGACCGGGACCATCCTACCTCGACCCGGGCTCGGGCGGCCCGGACAACGATTTCACCAACCGCAACACCACGTTCATGACGTGGAACCTGCTGCACCTGGCCCGGATGCTCAAGGACGCAGGCGGGATCCCGGCCCACGGCAACCAGCGCTCGGAATGGGACGCCGGATGCCGCTTCGACTTCGACAACCCCGACTACCGCTAGCCAGTCGCCAGCGGCGGGAAGGTGTGCTGGGAGCCCGCAGGCACGAACACATGAGCTTTTCGGCAACAGCCGTAGGCGCCCGGTGGGGGCGTCGCGCAGGCACGAAATAGCGCATCAGCCACGACAGCACCATCTATAACGTATTTCCCGTCGGCTTACGTTGATCGTGACGGGATGGTCCGCCTCTGGTGCCCCGTCGTCCGCGTCAGCCTCGTCCGGTGCCCCCAGCCTCGGCCCGGCGGTCCCCGGGGACCGGCTGAAACAGCATCGGTGGTCCACCGATGCTGCCCCAGCGACATCAATGTCCCACCGATGTCGTTTCCGGGCTTTTCCGGGCGGGCGCCGGCCCGGACCCGGGCCGGCGCAGAGAGCCCGCTGAGGCTGGCGGGGCTGGCGGGGCGCACGGGGCGAGCAGGGCGCGGGCGGGTGGCCGCCCGCGCAAGAGCCCTAAATCGGGCCAGATACAGATCCGCAAGCCGGCCGGCGTTCACAGGCGAGCGCGTCGCCGAGGAAGGTGCGCCAGTACAGGACCTCGCGGCCAGCGCGCCGGCGCAGGACGGTGCCCGTGTCGAGCAGCACCCGCAGGTGGTTGCCGACCGCGCCGGGCGGCAGGCCGGTAAGCGCGGCGAGCTGGGTGGTGGAGCGGGGCTGGTCGAGAAGCCGCAGGACGCGGGCGCGGTTCGGGCCGATGAGGCGGGCCAGGCCGTCCGCGCTGGTGCGCGTGCTTCCGGTGTCGGCGAGCGCGCCGGACACGGGATAGACGAGCGCGTACCGGTGGGGAAGGTCCAGCATGTCCCAGCCGGTGTAGCTGTGGACGGGCACGAAGTCGAGCTGCCGTGCCTGCGACAGGTCCCGGTCGGGAAGCTCGTACCCGTTGATCTGCAGCCGCCCGTCGCCGAGCCAGGAGGAGTGCGGGGACAGGGTGTCGAACACCCCGGCCCAGCCATGGGTCCCCAGCCTGCTGGTGCGGGTGACGATGTCGGCTTCGAGGACGCGCCGCCGCCGGGGCCAGTCGGATGCGAGGGTCGTGGTCCACGTCCAGCGGAGCATGTCCGCGACCGCGTCGCGCAGTCCCGTCCGGCCGAGCGCGGCGGGCAGCGGGCCGACGGCGTGCTGGCGGATCTCGGCCCGGATCCGGTCGTCGTCCCAGGCCGCGAGCTGGCCGAGTTCGTCGGCGAACGTGGCACCGCCGCCGGGCGGCGGCAGCGCGAGGAAGTCCGCGATCCAGCCCGGCACCTGGCCGCGCCGCGGCCGCCACATGTGCTCCGCCACGGTGGCGCGCAGCTTGTCCTCGGCCAGCATGGCGAGGCAGGACTCGCGGTGCAGCGCGCGGAATGACCGGATCCACGGCGTGCCGGGCGGGTCTGGGCGGCTCAGGATCATCAGCGCGGCGACCGTCTCGCTCAAGGGGGAAACCGTGAACCTGCTGCGCGCCAGCAGGTCGGTGCTCAGCACCCACTTCTGCCCCATGTGGCCTCCGCCTCCGCTCCGCGCCGTGGAGACCCCCGGACGAGGTTTCGCGTCCTCGCGAATCATTATGCGCCGCTGTGTTAAGCCGGCAAGATCGAACGGTGCCCGCCACGACAGCCGCGTTCACGTACCGGTCGCTGTTCGCGATCGCGGAGTTCCGCGTCCTGTTCTTCAACCGCTGCCTGGTGGTGGTCTCGGTGGCGGCGTCCGGGCTGGCGCTGGCGACCGTCACCTACGAGGCAACCGGGTCAGCCGTGCTGAGCGGGTTGTCGATGTTCGGCGGGCCGCTGGTGGCGCTTGTCGCGTCGCCGCTGCTGCTTGCGTCGTCGGACCGGGTCAGGCCCAGGACGGCGCTGATGTGCCAGATAGGGGCGGCGCTGATGTCCGACGCGCTGCAGCTGGTGCCGGGGATGCCGTGGCAGGCGCGGTTCGGCCTGCTGGCGATCCCGTACGTGGCGGATGCGATGTTCGCCGGGACCAGGTGGGTGCTCGTCCGCGAGATCGTCCCGGAGGGGTCCTACATCCTGGCGCGGTCGCTGATGAACCTGGCAGATGGCGGCATGCAGGTGGTCGGGTACGGGGTCGGCGGTCTTGCCCTGCAGTGGCTGTCGCCGCGCGGGCTGTTCCTCTTCGCTGCCCTCGCCGATCTGCTGGCCCTGGCCGGCGTGCGGCTCGGCATCCGCGCTCGCCCGGCGCGCACGGCCCGCAGGGGGAATGTGGTCAACCACACCGCCACGGTCACCTGGCAGTTGTTCCGGTCGAACGTCACCCGGCCGCTGTATTTCGCGCTATGGGTGCCGAACGGCCTGATCGTGGGCTGCGAGTCGCTGTTCGTGCCTTACGGGCACCCGGGTTCGGCTGGCCACGGAGCGGTCGCGGGCTGGCTTTTCGCCGCGACCGCCGCGGGAATGACGGCGGGCGATCTGCTGGTGGGGCGATTCGTGCCGCCACGGTGGCGTGACCTGCTTATCGGGCCGCTGCGGCTGCTGCTGGCGGTGCCGTACCTGTTCTTTTTTCTCGATCCGCCCGTGGCGATCGCGGTCCCGCTGGGATTTCTCGCCGCGGTCGGCTACGCGGCATCGCTCCCGCTGCAGGATCGTCTGATCCGCAGTACCGAGGCCTGCAAGGTTCAAGCTTCTGGTCGCGGGCGGGGTCTGGCCCGGTCGCGACGAAGACCAATAGGTGCCAGCCCGAGGTGGACTTGGTCCACCCTGACGACGAGCTAGAGCAGGGCTAGGCGGCGCGGCTCGGGATGATGACGTATTTCGAGCCGGTCGCCTGCCGGCCGTAGCCGGCGATCGCTTCGAGGGAGAGCGCGCCTGGGAGTGATACCTGCGCTGTGTAGCTGCTGGCGAACGTAGTCGTGAGCCCGGCAGCAACCTGGTCGCGCAGCTGCGCAACGCGCGCCAGGCCGGCCTTCTGCAGGAACGGCGTCAGCAGCCACCCGCCGATGCCCCAGGCCATGCCATAGTTGCGGGTCAGCTCGGTCGGGCCGCGGTCAAGCGATCCGTAGATGTAGACCTGCTTGTGCACGGCCGACCCGTACCTGCTGTAGCCGCCCGCGGCGGCGCTAGCGGCGGCTTCCATGCCCGTCAGGATCTGGCTCGCCAGCCGGCCGCCGCCGATGGCGTCGAAGGCAAGCGTGGCACCGGTTGCCGTGAGCGCGCCGATCAGCCCGGCCATGAAGCCGGCGGACGTCGAATTGCAGACGTGGACGGCACCAGCCGCGCGGAGCATCGCTTCCTGGTCTGGCTTCCGCACGATGTTCACCAGCGGAATCTGCTGCTCGATGCACAGCCGGTTGAGCATCTGGCCAAGGTTGGAGGCTGCGGCCGTGTGCACCAGCGCGCTGTGATTCTCCATCCGCATGGTCTCGACCATGCCGAGCACCGTCATCGGGTTCACGAACGAGGCTGCGCCTTGGATCGCCGTCGCTCCGGCCGGGAGCTCCAGGCACAGCGCGACGTTGACCGGCCGGTACTGCGAGTACATTCCGCCGCCCGCCGCCGCCACGACCTTGCCCAGCAGAGCCTGCGCGGCCGCAGACCCGCCCGCCGCCACGACCGTGCCCGCGCCCTCGTTGCCGACCGGCATGGGCGTCCCTACCCGGCCGGTCAGGCCGCGCATGGCGGCATCGGGGATGGGCGCGGTGACGACCGGGCGCTCAGCAGATCCGCTCGCCACCGCGGCAGCCATATCGGCCCCGCCGAACAGCAGGCCCATGTCTGACGGGTTGAGCGGTGCCGCCTCGACCCTGATGAGGACCTCGTCTGGTCCCGGCTCTGACACCGGGACCATGTCCAGGAACAGCTCGAGCATCTGATCGGCTCTGACCAGCGATCGCAGCTGGAGCGCTTCGGCCGGAATCTGTGCGGACATAGGTCAGATCCTCTCAGAGCGCGCCGGCCAGTCGCTCGTAATCGCTCATCGAGTTGCGGAGCCGGGCTGACAGCCAAGCCACTGCCAGCCGCCGTGATAGCCGGGTCTACGGGGTGTAGAGCTCGGCGCTGGCGAGGACTTCGAAGACACCAGGATGCCCGGCACTGGGGTGGTCGAAGAGCGTCCCGCCGGCCATGAGGACCTGCCCGTCCGGGAGCAGGGTCGCGGTCTGGCCTTCGCGTCCGGTGGTCATGCTGCCGGTGCCGGTCCAGGTGTTGGTGCCCGGGTGGTAGAGCATGGCCCCGGCGGTGGTCTGCGGGTTCGAGACCAGGCCGACGAGCCCGTCGGCGACCAGGACGTTGCCGGTGGGCAGCAGCGTGGCCCTGCCGTGGGTGTGCCCGGCGTTCATGCTGCCGGTCGGGGTGAAGGTCCCGGATGCGGCCGCTATGGCCGGGGCCGCGGCCAGGCCGACGGTCGCGGCGGCCGCTGCCAGGGTGACGGCACGGGAAAGACGTCGATAGATCATCAGACCGCTCCTTTGCGTTCTTGCGGGCATGGCGGGCCCGGCCGAGCTGCTGCCGCGAACGGCGCGGGGCGAGCGTCGCGGCGGTGCGTACGGCTGGATGATGCGACTGGATTTCTGGGGTGGCCTGCTCGCCGGGGCTGGCCCCGGCGGCACCGGACAATAGCGGCCCTGCCGCTACGATGCTCGTTGTCCTTCTCACCGCAGGCGACCTCCTGCGGATGCGCCGCCCCTTGCGGCGCATCCGGCGCCCGGTGCTGGCTGAGTGCGGTGAGAGCGCCCGGCAGGCGGCCAGCAAAGAGTCCTATCCGCTTCTTGAACGGGCCATGCGGGCGTTCGGTTCAAGGAGTACCGGTGACAACAGCGCCAGGAACCGCGTTAGGCCGGCGAAGAACCACCCGATGGGCCCGGCCGCCCGGCCCGCGGTGGTGCACCACCGTGACACAGCGCACCTGATCTGGCTGCAAGCTGATGCCTGCCGGTGGTCGAGGCGAGGCGGGGTGGGGGTGGGGGTGGGGTGTCACAATGGGTAAGTGAGGCTTACGGATGGTTTGGTGACGTTGCTGTTCACCGATATCGAGGGCGGTGTCCGGTTGTGGGAGGCCGACCGCGATGCCATGGCGGCGGCATCGGCCCGTTATGACCGCATTGTCCGCGAGCAGATCGAGGCGTCCGGCGGCCACGTCTTCAAGACGGTGGGCGAGGCACATCGCGCTGTGTTCGCCGACCCGGTTGCCGCGCTTTCGTCGGCGGCGGCCATCCAGCGGGCTGCCGGCGCCGAGCCCTGGGCGTCCAGCCTGCCCATCCGGGTGTGCATGGCGTTGCATTCTGGTGCCTGCGCGGAGCGTGACGGCGACTACGTCGGTCCGGTGGTGAACCGGACCGCCCGGTTGCTTGACATCGGCCATGGTGGTCAGGTCCTGGTGACAGCGGCGACGTACGCGCTGCTCGCCGACCGGCTGCCCGGCGGGATCGGGCTCCGGGACCTGGGCGAGCAGCGCCTGAAGGACCTGGGGCGCGCCGAGCGGGTCTTTCAGGTGACCGGATCGGGCCTGGCCGACGGGTTCGGCGTACTGCGCTCGCTTGACGACCCGGCGCTGCGCCACAACCTGCCGTCGCAGGCAACCAGCTTCGTGGGCCGGACCGTGGAACTGGCCGAGTTGCGCGCGCTGGTGTCGGGCGGGTCGCGGCTGGTCACGATCGCTGGTCCGGGCGGGATCGGCAAGTCCCGGCTGGCGCTGCAGGTGGCGGCCGATGCCCTCGATGGCACCGGCGACGGAGTGTGGCTCGCCGAGCTGGCACCGGTGACAGAAGCTGAGCTGGTGACCCGTACCGCGGCCGCCGCGCTCAGGGTCAGCGAGGCGCCGGGGCGGCCCATGCTCGACACCCTGATCGATGCCATCGGCGACCGGGACCTGCTAGTGATCCTCGACAACGCCGAGCAGGTGCTCGCCGCGGTCGCCGACCTGGCAGACGCCGTCATCCGGTCGTGCCCTCGGGTCTGCCTGCTGGTCACGAGCAGGGAGCCGCTTGGCATCACCGGGGAGCACGTCTTCCGGGTTCCCGGCCTGGCCGTCCCGCCCGCCGGTCTCGCCGCTCCTGACCGGCTGGCCGCCTTCGAGTCGGTGCAGTTGTTCGCGGAGCACGCCGCGCTGCACCGGCGGGGCTTCATCGTCGACGACGCCAGCGCGGCGGCGGTGGCGTCGATCTGCGTCCGTCTCGACGGTATCCCGCTGGCCCTGGAGCTCGCCGCGGCCCGGCTTGGCTCGCTCTCGGTGTCGGAGATCAACGCCCGGCTCGATCAGCGGTTCCGGCTGCTGACCATGGGGAACCGTACCGCCCTGCCGCGCCACCAGACCCTGCGGGCCCTGATCGACTGGTCCTACGACCTGCTCAGCTCCGAGGAGCAGATCGTGTTCGGCCGGCTCTCCGTCTTCGCCGGAGGCTGGACCCTGGATGCCGCCGAAGCGGTCGCCCGCGGCGGCGACGTCGCGGAATGGCAGGTGCTTGACCTGCTGGCCGCGCTGGTCGGCAAGAGCCTGGTCCAAGCCGAGGTGATCCACTCCTCGACCCGCTACCGGCTCCTTGAGACGATCCGCCACTACGCCGCCGAACGCCTCGCGCAGCGGGCCGGCTCTGACCTGCAGGACACCCGCGTCGCCCACCGCGATCATTACCTGTCCCTGGTCGAGACCGCCGCCGCGCGGCTGCGCGGCCCGGACGAACATCGCTGGCTTGACACGATCGAGGCCGAGTTCGATAACATCCGTGCCGCGCTGGCGTTCAGCATCGCCGATCCCGGCAGCGCTGAGGCCGGCCTGCGGCTGGCCGCCGGGCTGCGAGCGTTCGTCTTCTCGCGCGGCCACAGCGGCGAGGTCATCGAGGCGCTCGGTGCCCTGCTCGGGCGCCCGGATGCCCGCCAGCCGACTCGCGCCCTGGCTCTGGCCCTGGTCACGAACTGCAAGCTGCTCATTCACTTCGACCGCAGCCCGGACATCCCCTCGATGGCGGAGGAGGCCATCGCGATCGCCCGCGGCCTCGCCGATGACGCCCTCGCCGCCGACGCCCTCGCCGCGCTCAACTGGTTCAGCTACCTGCAAGGCGACCTGCCGGCCGCGCTGGCCAGAGCCGACGAAGCCGTCGCGCTGGCCCGGGCAGCCGGTCATCCCACCCGGATCGTCGTCGCTCTCGGCCACCGTGCGGTGTTCAAGGCCGAGACCGGTGATCTGGACGCATCCCTGGCTGACTACCATGAGGTCCTCTCTCTCGCGCGGGCGTCCGGGGACAACTACACGCTCGCCGTCACCCTGGTGAACCTGGGCGTCGACCAGATCACGGCCGGGGAGTTCCCGGCTGCCCTGGCCTACCTGCAGGACGCGCTCCAAGTCGCCGATGCCCATGGCTATCAGCACCTGTCCGCCGCCGCCGAGATGAACCTGGGGTTCGCCTACCTCATGAACTCCGATGCCGCCAGTGCGCGCCGCCTGCTCGTCGGCGTCCTGGACCGGGCGCGAGCCGCCAGTGAGGTGACCTGGGTGCACAGTGCGCTCCTCGGCCTCGCGCTGGCCGCCGGCGCGGACGCCGACCCCGCTGTCGCCGCTACTTTGCATGGCGCTGCGGACCACCAGTACGAGCAGGCCGGACAGGCCTTCGATGTGAAAGAATCGAAAATGCGCGCCAGTGACCACGTCCGGCTGCGCGACGCGCTGGGCGAGGCCGCGTTCGACGCCGCCTACACCCGCGGCCGCACCCTCGGCCAAGCCGATGCCATAGCCCTGGCCGTGGGCACAGCCCAGCCAGATCCGGGGCCTGCGCCCGCCGTGACCGTTCCGGCCGTCCATTGCGCGCCGGCGGACAGCCCGGCCGGGCAGCTGTCGGCACGAGAGCGGCAGATCATGGCGCTACTGGCGGGCGGAGCGAGCAACGCCAAGATCGCGACGACGCTCTACGTCACGCCTAACACAGTGCGGACGCATCTGGACCGGATCAGGGACAAGACCGGCGCCCGCAACCGCGCCGAACTGACCCGCTATGCCATACAGGCGGGCATCGAGCCGGTCGTCCCTTCCCCTTGATGTGGGCCGGCCGGCCCACGCGCGGCGCGCGCGTAGTGGGTCGCCCGGCCCCTGCCGCCGGCCCGGGCCGGATCTTATGTTCGGCTTATGAAAATCAGATTCACCAAGGCACCGACCTTTACCAAGGCAATTACCGCCTCGGCGGTATTCGCGATCGCGTATCTGGCGTCGACCTCCAGCCTCCCGTCATGCAGCGACACCGTCGCGATACTCAGCTCGGGCGGCGAGTGCATAGAACGTCAGAGCTTCCTGCACACGGCTTCCGGCTGGCTGGCGCTGATCTGCCTGGTCGCCGCCGCGGCGCTGCTCGCTCTCAAGCACAAGAACGCCATCCTGGGGTGGCAGGCGTCGATACAGCAGGCGCGCCAAGGGCCGTCGGCACAGGCGCAGGCACAGGTGCCAGGGCGGGCTTCGAGCTTCTGCGCCAAGTGCGGCACCCGCATCATCGCGGGAGACAGGTTCTGCCAGGGATGCGGAGTCCCGATGGGGTCTCTGTAGTCCTGGCCGGAATACCAGCAGATATCACTGACCTGCGCTAATGCTGGGTCCCGCGGGAAACTGCGGGACCCCGGGCAACCACTGCCCCGGTGAGGCGGCAAAGCCGCATCCAGTAATTACCGAAAGAACGAAGCCTGTCCAGACTGAACGGGCTGGGATTAAGGGAGGAATCATGATATTCACCAAGGCGCACAGGAGGCAGCTCCTCCTGGCTGGGTCGCTGGCCGCTGTGACCGCATTTTCAGTCACGGCATGCGGCGGCGGGAGCGCGGCAGCCCCGGCCCAGGGGCCCCCGGGTCACTGGACTCAGGCCGAGGTCAGCCAGTTCACGGCCGTGGCCGGCTCGGGCGGCAGCACCAGCCAGGATTCGTGCATCATCGGGTACTTCGAGCGGGACATGTCATTCGGGAATGCGATGGATGTCGTGTCGGTGGCACCGGCATCGAGCACCTTGTCGGCCGCCCAGATCAAGGCGGCCCTGATCAGCAAGTACGGCACGGCCAAGGGCGACGCCATCAACGCGCAGTTCGTGCAGACCGCCACCGACTCGAACAACCATTGCGCCGGGTCGGCCGCACCGTCCACGGCACCTGCGGCAGCCCCGGCACCGACCGCGGACCCGGCCGCGACGTCGGAGTCATCGTGCACCGTGGACTGCGTGAACCCGGTCGCCACCGGGGAGAGCGGGTGGCTGGCGCAGGTCCAGGGGGCGCTCCAGAACGTGCAGCAGGATCTCAATGCGATCTCCTCGGACGCCAGCAGTGACCCGGATAACCTCACCCTGGACGGCTCCCAGCTGGAGGGGGACGCGCAGGCTGCCCTGGACCCCAATTACGACCCGCCCCCGGCCGACAACGCCGACTGGGTCACCGCGATGAATGATTACGTCACGGCCGGGGAGGACTACTCCGGCGACAACACGAACGAGCAGGACGACAATCCCGCCCAGGCCAGCCAGGAGATCGCGCAGGGTAATTCGGCCCTGGCCAGCTTCAACGCCGCCAACGGGGGAGTACTGAACGGGACCATCCAGTCCTTATGATCCGGGACCCGGGGTATGAGAGGGGTCGAGATGATCCGGGACCCGGGGTATGAGAGGGGTCGAGCCAAGGTGAGGCCAAAAGGCCGCAGCGGGGATATCGCAGGCGGCGCGCAGAAGGGGAGTGCGCAGCGCTCGCCAAGGGCTGCTACCCTCGCGGACTATGGCGAACTGAGCCGATCTGATGAAGGATACGCAGACATGAAACAAGCTTGGGTGCCGATGAAATGCGGTCAATCGTCACAGGCGATGATAGCCTATTTCGAGCTATCCGATCATTGCTGGTATCTGACCAGCGTTACTTCGGTTCCCGCGGAGCAGACGGCAGCCCACGCCGCGACCCCCATGGTGGGGCAGTTCAGCATCAGCGAAAAATATAACGGCTGTGCGGGGTGCAATGCCGACAGCTATGTCCGCTGCGGCAGCTGCAGCAAGCTGGGATGCTGGAACACGTCTGATCCGCATTTCCGGTGCGGATGGTGCGGCCATACCGGCAATGTGAGCGGGAGCATCGACAGCCTGAGCCCTGCCGACTGGGGATGACATGCGAGCACGGTGCCCGCGCCACCGGATCCGGGAACCTGATCGAGCAGTAACGCCCGGCAAGAAGTCGAGGGCCCATAAGAAGCTATTCCGAAGCTGGCCTCCACATGATCTCCATACGATCTCCACACCATCTCCACGTCCCAGTTGTGCTCTTAGCGACACGCCGCACTTACCGGCCTCGCCTGGCAATCTTCGAAGGTCCGGGACCAGCGCACCGGAATGGGAAAGTGTCGCTGGCCTGGAACGATAGCTTGGCAGAGGCAGTCTGATCCGATTATCGGCCACGGGCAAAAGGATGCCCGGCTCAGCGATAGGGGTGGGTGCTATGTTGGTCGGCATCGGCACATTAATACTCATCTCGACCTGGTCAAATGGGCCGCCATCCGGGATGTTGAACGGCGGCAAGATAGGCCTTAACGGCAAGCTCACGGAGAAGCCCTCCCGAGCCGGGCCAGGTTTTGCTGAGTGATTTCCCTGGAGTCATTCCAAGGCCACTTATGTTTTGCCTGCAGGGATATGCGTACTCGCGGAGGGGGATTCTGATGGCGATGGAGGCTTTGGGCGGCAACCTGCCCCCAGGACGGGCAGCCGCCGCATTTGCAGCGGGCAAGACCCATGTGTTCGCGATCGCGGCCGGGGGCACGATGAGCCACTGGACCTCATCGGATGGAATCGGCTGGCAGGGTCCGGCCGACCTGCTTCGCGGCCCCGCCGACCTTGAGCCGTCGTTCCCGTGCGCACTTGCGGTCGGGACGGCCGTGCACGTTTTCGCGATCGGCCACGGCGGTCCTTTCGCCAGTGGCGGCCCGCTCGTCCGGTGGAGTGCCCCCGACGGCGTGAACTTCCAACCGCCGGCCCAAGAGGCAGCCTGGCCGATCCCGGGCGGCGGCAACGGGATCGCCGCCTGCTCGCCCGGCGGCGGCGGGCTCAACGCGTTCGCGGTCACGCAGCTCGGCCTCATCCGGTATTCCTGGAACAGCGCCCTCGCATCGCAGGGCTCCGCCCCTCTTCCCGATAGCCTGAACCTCCCGCGCAGCGTGCCGACCGCAGTGTCATCGGGGAATAACGTCACAGACGTCTTCGCGGTTGATGCGCAAGGCGACGTGCTGCGCTGGCATACCGCCGACGGCTTGACCTGGGTGAAAACCGTGCTCCCCCGGCCAGGGAACGCTCCCGCCGGCCCCTTGGTGCGCACTGGCCTGGCGGCGCTTTCGCCGGCGCCTGGCAGGGCCGAGTTGTTCGGCGTCGCGACCAATGGCCAACTGGTCAACTGGTCATTCGACGGCGGCGCGGTCGCGGTCATGGCGCTTCCCCCGGCGCCGATGCTGCTCAACGAGAGCATTCCAGCAGCGGTCGTCGTGGATGACCACCTGGAGGTCTTCGCCGTAGGCCAGCCACCTAATCCATTCACTGGCGGCCCGCTGGTGCGCTGGCGCCAGGACAGGGGGCAGTGGTCCGGCGCCAAGGTGATCGGGGCGAGCCTGGCCGCTGGCGGGCTGGGCGCGGCCGCGGCCATCGGCCGGGTCGATGTCTTCGGCCTGGCCGGCTCGGGGCTGCAGCACTGGCCCGCGGGTATCGCCGCCGCGACCCACGAGCCCTGGGCTAACTGGGCTGGGAATCAGCAGACCGCCGTGGTCGGGCACTGTCATCCGAGCACGGAAGAGGAAGTCGTCGCGATCGTGAAGACGGCGGAACAGGCGCCCGGCGCGCACGTGCGCGCGGTGGGGAGCAGTTGGTCGTTCTCCGACATCGCCGTCACCCCCAGCTTCATGGTGGAAACCAGCGAACTCGACGGCGTCATCAGCCACGTGATCGACCGTTCGGTGCTCACCGAGTCCGCGCCCGACCCCAGGTACCTGCTGCACGTGGAGGCCGGCATTCAGGTCGAGCGGCTGATGCTGCTCCTCGATGGCCTGGGACTCGGGCCATTCACGATGGGCGGCTCCTCGGGCCAGACGATCGCCGGCGTGATCTCCACCAGCGTGCACGGCTCCGACTGGGACCGTGGCCCCATCGCCAACGCGGTGCGGGCGATCCAGCTGGCGGGCCCGGGAGGAACCCGGTACTGGATCGAGCCGGACCAATGGCGCATCACCAATGAGGCCGCCCTGCGGGACAGGCTCGGCACCGGCGTTCAGATCCGGTACGACGACGACTGGTTCGACGCGGTGCTGGTCTCGATGGGCTCAATGGGCATCATCACCTCCGTCCTGCTGGAGGCCACCGACCAGTACTTCCGCGAGAAGACTTGCCAGGAACTCAAGTGGTCGGCGGTCAAACCGCAACTGACCTCCGGCTCTCTGTTCGCCGACCCTGACCACTACGTGATGATCGCGATCGATCCGGTCGAGCCAGGCGACCGGACCTGCTACGTTACCAAGCATCGGCGTGGCACCGGCCCGGCAACGCCGTCCGCCGGAGGGTGCCCCGACCCGCTGGCCGCCTACTGCCAGCTCGATATCGGCGCCGTGCTCACGTATTTCGTGACCGCGCCGGTGGCCGCGCCTGTCGCCGATGCCGTGCTGTCGGCGCTGACCGCCACCGCGGGGGCTTTCGGGATCCCGCTGCCGGCTGGCGCGACGCTGGCGGTGGCCATCCCTCTCGTTGTCGCGGCCCTGAAGGCAGCCGGCCCCGGCTCGGTCGGAGACTTCCTCGGAAGCATGTTCAACCACAACTCCGAAGCAGCCGCTGCCCTCGCGTCCTACATGACCCGGGACGCACTCAAACCGGGGCAGACCTTTCAGGACCACGCGCACAAGATCATGGCGCCGGCCAACCCAGGCGAGTGCGCGGCGCGGGGCCTGTCGCTGGAAGTCGCGTTCGACACCTCAGCCGGGAAGCACATCACGTTCGCCGAGGACGCGATGATGCTGCTCGACCAGCGGCGCCTGCAAGGGATGGTGCTGGGCGGCTGGATCTCCCTGCGGTTCACCGGGCCCTCGCGGGCGATCCTGTCGCCTCAGCAGTCCGCCCGCACCTGCATGATCGAGATCGTCGGGCTGCGGTCACTGAACAGCACCGCGCCGCTGCTCGATGAGCTGGAGAAGCTGGCCACCACCCGCCACGGGGCCATCCAGCACTGGGGCATGTTCAGCGTCCCCAACCTTGCCGCCGGGAGCTTGCCGCCGGCCTACCCGCGGCTGGACACCTGGCGGCGGGTCCGCCGCGAGATCAGCGGTAACGGGACGATCCACACCTTCGAGAACGCGTTTTCCGCCCGCCTCGGACTAGACGCGGCACCGGCCGGCGTGCCGCTGTCCTGGCAGCAGGAGTGGCGCTGGTGCCGCAACTGCCTGGGAATGGCGTTCGCAGGCGGGGCACCCGGCCCCTGTCCTGCCGGAGGCACGCACGACCACAGCGCCAGCGGCAATTACGGATTCACTCACAACACGCCGTCGGCACCGGGTCAGCGCAACTGGCGCTGGTGCCGCACATGCATGGGGATGACCTTCGGCGGCGCGGCGCCCGCGCCGTGCCCCGCGGGCGGCATGCACGACCTCAGCGGCAGCGGCGAATACACCATCCTCAGGAACGGCCAGGCCAGCTGGAGCTGGTGCCAGAAGTGCCAGAGCCTCGCGTTCGGCGGCGCTGCCGCTCCGGGTCCTTGCCCAGCCGGCGCTACCCACGACCACGCCGGCAGCGCGGACTACTGGCTGGCCTTCGCGCCGATGGTCGAGATTGAACTGCCCGGGCGGCGGGGAGCGCCACCCCAGCGGATCCGGGTCGAGCAGCAGTTCAGCTCGGTCGAGATCCCGGGAGAGCGCGGCTGGCGCTGGTGCAGCCGGTGCCAGGGACTTTCCAGACCGGGCGGTGCCTGCGCCGGCGGCGCACCCCACGCCAACGACGGCGTCGGGTCCTATATCGTCGCCCTCAACGCGCCCACCGCGCCCGGCCAGGCACACTGGCGGCTCTGCAACAAATGCCAGACGCTCTCCTTCCGAGGCGGGGTCTGTTTCGCAGGCGGAATGCACGACCTGACGGGCAGCGGCGACTACACCGTGGGACAGAATCCGGGACAGAACCAGTGGCGGCACTGCCCGGACTGCCAAGGGCTCTGGTTCAGCGGAAATGGCGGCCAGGGACGGTGCCCCGGGCCAGCCGGGGTTCACCAGATGGACCCGGACGACTACGCCGTCTGATCAGGCCGGAGCGTCACTCGCAAGGCGAGCGGGGCGCGCGGCTATCACCTGGATGCCGGCAGGACCCGGCTGCGGGTGATGAGGTCCTTCCGGGATCGGATGCCGAGCTTGTCGAAGATGTGCCGGAGGTGGAACTCGACGGTCTTGACACTGACGTACAGCTCCGCGGCGGTCTGCCGGTTGGAGCGGCCGGCGGCGACCAGCCGGGCCACCGCCTGCTCGGCCGGAGTCAGACCGGGCAGCGCGGGCGCGGTCTCCGGCTCCGCGGGCGCGCCGGCGGCGGCGAGCTCCCGGTCGCAGGTCTCCACGTAGGGCCGGGCGCCCAGCGCGGTCAGGCGCCGCCGGGCCGAGCGCAGCCGTGCGACGGCCGCCTCGGGCTGGCCGGCGGCGCGGAGCCGGCGGGCGTCAGCGATCTCCAGCTGGGCCAGCGCCAGTGGCACCCGCAGGCCCTCGGCGCGGCGCCAGGCGGTCTCGAACGCCGCCGCGGCCGCGGCCGGCTGCCCGGCCGCGACCGCCAGGTCGCCGCGCAGCCGGGCGGCGTCCACCCGTGCCGACGGCGGGCCGTCCGGTGGCAGCATCGCCTCCATCTCGGCCAGCGCCGCCTTCGCCTGGCCGAGGCGGCCCAGGCCGATGAGTGCCTCGATCTCGAGGGATCGCCAGTCGTAGGGCAGCAGGCCCGGCAGGTGCGCCGTGCCCGTGGCGCGCACGGCCGCGGCGGTACCGGTGACGCCTTCGAGGTCGCCGCGGGCCATGGCGAGGAAGGCCCGGGCGGTGGCGGCCGCGAGGATGGCCCTCGGGGTGCCGGTGGCCCGGGCGGCGCGGGTGGCCATCTCGACGTGGACGCTGGCTGCCTCCCAGTCGCCGCGCAGCGCGGGAACAACAGCCGCGACAGGGTGCACGAAGCCGAACTCCCACGCCCGGTCGGCGTCACGCGCGAGCGAGACGGCCAGCTCTGCGTACACCACCGCGTCGTCCCAGGACCCAAGGCGCCACTCGGCCAGCGCCAGGTGGGCCAGGCACAGACTGGGGCTGCGTAGCGGGACACCGGCGCGCAGCCTGGCCGCCGCGGCGGAAAGGTCGGCGACCGCCCCGGTCAGGTCCTCGGCCTCGACCCTGGCCATGCCGCGCATGGCGAGCGTGTCGGTGTCCTTCCGCGGCACCTCGGCGGGGGAGGCGGGCAGGAACGCCAGCCGGGCCAGGCCCTCGGGTCCCCGGCCCG
>Ga0335081_10007491_pt1 | contig 17453 bp, 24 predicted proteins | sample Lox_Sample_35_FD_206713 | JGI IMG/M metagenome (GOLD analysis project Ga0335081, IMG submission 206713) | Soil microbial communities from Loxahatchee National Wildlife Refuge, Florida, United States - Lox_Sample_3.5 | ecosystem: Environmental > Terrestrial > Soil > Wetlands | place: USA... | reverse complement strand
GCAACACCATGATCAGAGGAAGGCTCCAGCCGCCGCAATGGCGGCCAGCCAGCGGCGACGTTTACCTTGCACTTTTGCTTGAGGGTTGCGCTGCAGGGCCTGCGCAGGATTGGTCCCGGAGGAGGGGCTATAATCCAGACGTAGATAGAAGTTAGTGTTTATGCGGCATTTTGAAGCGCTTTGATCTATTGTATACGGTCGTGTTACAGTAGTGGATGTCGGAGGCGCTATGAAGGCCAAAGCCGTTCTCGCTGCCCGGATAAACGACCGCACAGGCAAGTTCCCGTTCGTCAACGTCCAGATTCGCAGAAACGCCATCGTTCTGCCCGTCGAACACGAGGGTAAGGCTTATGCTGACGACGCCCTCCTCGGTTTCTACGCCCGGTATCCCCATGTAGTCGGTAGTTGCCTCTTCCCCGGTTGCACTGGCCGGGTAGCCCGCCACGTTCAATCCCTCGGTAAAGACCATGTCGAGGCGTTCTCCCTGTTCCAGCGCATCGAGCGTGACTTTACCAGAGTCCGGGAGGGGAAACTGCCCATAGAGGAACCGAAGGCTCCGGTAAAGGGCCGCAGTCTGGAAGAGGCGATCTCCTATTTTGAAGAAGGGGTCAAGAACAAGCAGCGGAAGCCGCGCACCATCGAGAGCTACGCAAAGTCTTTGGAGCAATTCGCGTCGTTTTGTGCGTCGGTGAATGTTCGGACCTTGGAGCAAATCGACAAAAACACGATGCTGCGGTTCATCGGCTGGATGGAAAAGAATCTGGACACCCGGCAGGGCGGGCACCCGAATAACACCTATCGCAACAAGCTGAAAGACATCCGCGTGTTCTTGATCGAGGCCGGGATTGGGATGCCGTTGAAACCGAAGGACTGGCCCAAGGCGGTGAAGGCGCGGAAGGAAAAGTACTCGGCGGGTGCGGTCAAGGCGATGCTGAACGCGACCTCGATGGACCGCCACGAGAATAATCGTTGGTCAGCGGAAGACGACAAAGACCTTATTCACTTCCTCCTTAAGACCGGATTCCGAGATGACGAGATCGCACACGCACAATACAGCGACATCAATTTCGCGAACGGCACCGTGAACGTCACGGCAAAGCCTCGTGGCACATTCCCCGGACATCCTGAGATCACTTGGACGCCGAAAAACAACTCAGCCCGAGAAAAAGATATCGTTATCGATGACGCGCTTTTGAAGCGGATGAAGAAGCGGATGGAACGATACAGTGCGAAGTCGAACAGCCTGATCTTTCCGAACGCAAAAGACAAACCGAACAACCACCTGATTCGCGTCATTCAGCGGTTAGCAAAGGAAGCAGGCATCGAAGGGCGCATCGGCCTGCACAAGTTTCGGAAGACGTTCGCGACAATGGTTGCCAAGGAAGAAGGTATCGAAGCGGCACGTATTCTGCTGGGCCACGAAGACATAGCGACGACGCAACGCTACCTCGCGGCGGACGAGATCGCGCCGGAACAAGATCGCAAGATAGTTAAGCGGCGGTTCGCTGACTTTGGTGACTAACCCAGTCTCACTCCGATAAGAAAACGGCGGATGCTGCCCTCTTTATTGAAGAATTGTTGCGTGCCAATCAAACGGACCTTTTTCCCGCGTACATGAGTATGTGCCCGTAACTGTGTTTTCGTTAACCGTGCCGTGGAATGTACAAGGATTGTTATCGACGGTCAGGAATCTATTTATGAACCTTTCATTGCCAGAAGCGCTCGCTGTGCAGAGAGTTTGTCCATATGCCGGAGATGGTGGACAGGAAAACGTTTTGCCATCGAACCTTACGTCCCAAACGTTGCTAAACTGACCCGGAAATTCCCCTTCGACGGTCTGCCAACGCTCGATCTTAGCGGACTTTCCGGCAGAAACTACGTCTCTCCAATCCAAAGGCCATCCGGCAAAAACAGAAAGAAAAACAGCCAATCCGCTCAACATCGTTAATATGACCGCAAACCACATGAAAACAATTGCAGGCGCTCGGAAAACACTCGCGCTCTCTTTGGCAAGGTGCGCGAAGACGACGACGGCGGTCATCAACACGAGCATAACCACCACACCCAACACGGCAATTCGGAAATCTATTCTCCAACCCGCGACGATAGCAATAACAGCGACGATGCCTCCCACCGCCAAAGCGTATTTCACCGCTGGGACAGCCTTGATCGCGGCTTTCAGCACTTCATAGGGGCCGAGACCGAAAGGACTATTCGGCATATTCGTCTTAGATTGGCGCTCCACTGTAATCTCAACTCCCTTCTCGCGAGCAATTTTGATGCTCACCGACTCGTTCGGGCCAACGCAGTCAATAATGTCCTTCAACGAAGTTTTGTCGAACAGTTCAGACAGTCTGTCGAGGGACACGGCGTCTCACGCACAACGCACTGAGGCGGCTTTTTCGGTCAACGCGAAAAAATATTCGACATCGTCAGGAGTCACGGCGCGTGTTTCGTCGCAGGCTCCGCAATGGATCGTGGGCGGCACGTCCTGCAGTCTATCGAACACTTGAACGCCGTGATCGTCGGGACAGAGGACTCGATATCGGAGTTTGAGAAGACCGAGTTCAGAAGCGGCCATCAAAAGGCCGAGAACCCTATCGCGGGGCTGGCCTATCGCAGACGAGACGGTGCTAACCGTGATATTCGAGCGTGCATTGCCCGTTAAAGACGCGAGGTATTCATCCAGACGGGTAATGGCATCGCTTAGTTTAAGATTTGCCTCGCGCAATTGCTTCAATTCTTGAAAGTACATAATCTCGTTCCTGCTTAGTGCATCGCTGCATAAACACGACAGCGTTCACTGCCTGTTTGTATGGAAATATCGTGTGTATCTCGCGCTCAATCTTCTTTGCCACGGGAGTCCAATAGGCGTTCACTTGGAGGCTTGCCACTGAACCTTTGTAATTGTCCCGTCCAACTTCGTAGAGTCCTCCGTCGTAGATATCTTCCGATTCAGCAGGGGACGTAACGTCGATGAGTCCGCCATTTGCGTCCGTGGCCCGATATCTGCGACGACGAATCTCTGCAAAGTTCTTACCGTCCATTCTTTTCATCAATAGGTGAAGATCGAGAGGAGCAAAGGCGTCGGCATCGACAAAGCGAGCGAGTCGATCTTGTAGGTCTTTACGCTGCTTCTTGTAATCCCGCACGCCCGGCTCAATTTTCTGCACACAGAGGGAGGCTTTACCATGGGCAAAATCCAGAATAGCAAGGTCTACGGCCCGTGTGTCGAAGATCTGGTATCTAACGGTGGCGATGTTGCCGTCGATGTGTTCATCTAACGGCTGCCGAAAAAAGCGTTTCTGCACCCATTTGAGTTTGATTTGGGTCTCGCTGTATTGAGCACTAACGAGTGTAGGCTCGGTTGAAGGCTTCTCGACCACACTCAACTTGTCGAGGCTTCGATCTCTTTCGTGGTCTGTTAAGAGCTTGGCGAATTCAGCACGGTCTTTGAGGCGAGGAGCCTTGGCGGTCTCGAAATCGTACAGATAGATGTACTGGTCGCCGTGCTCTTCGATATCCTCAAGCAGGACAACCAACTCTTCTTCCGTAATCTTTTTAGATTTCAATCCTCGTTCGATGTTCTCTCGTACAACTTCCCACGTACCGGCGCGCGGCAGTTCCTTCGTCTGTAAGAAACGTTGGACCTGAGCCTTGCTTCGGAAGGATTCGAGCAGATTGAGAATCCGTTCAATGCGCGTCATTGAAGATGTCAGAAACCTCGTGATAGCGTCGCGTTGACGTAACGTATACTGATAACCGCTATTTAGTCAACGGGCATGCTTCTCATTCGATGGCACGTGCTTGCTCTGCGCCTTTCGTGTCGATTTCACCTAAGACTAAGGATACGGGGCACACTCACTCACATGTTGTGCCCCCGAGTTGCTCATCCCTGAAAATGAGCCTGCCCTGTCTGAACCACGGCGCTCGCCTAGCGGTCTCCCACGTGGCGTGGGGAAATGTTTTAGAATTTGCTGCCGAAGCTGCCGGAACTGCGGGCGTACGGCTGCTGCGCTCTCAGACGCTTCAAATAGTCCCGCGCCTGTTCTTTGCTGGCGTTCGGTGTAATCGGCTGATCGAGCGGCAACTGCTTGGTGCCGTCCGGAAGCGTGCGGAGAACTTCCTCTGGCTCCGGTGTGGGCGGCGGCGCGGCTGGCGGCGCCTTAGAGTCCCAGAGCAAAACGTTCTTGCCGCGGGCTCCGAGATTCGAGATAGCGGCATCGATTCCTTCCGAGGACACGTAGCCCATCACGTTCTGGTCGAGCCAGTCGCGAATGGCGTCGGCATTTTCTTTGCAATCGCACAAGCCTTGCTCTTGCTGGAACTGACGGAGGCGGGCCAAACCTCGGGCCTCATCGGTGGCGCGTTGAAGTTGCTGGCGCTCGTATTCGGCGATGTTGATCTGGGGCTCCACGGGCGCCGAGGCGACCGCAGGCTGCGCGACCGCGGGTGAGACTGGCGGTTCCACAGATTGCGCCGGTGCTGGGGGCGTTGGCGACGCTGCTGGCGCGGCAGGTTGGGTTGATCTCTCCACCCGGGCTCGTTCGGACGCCGCCCATTCCGTCAATCCACGCTGAGTTGCCGCAGGAAAGACATCCGGCTCGATATCGTGAGTGCCCTCTCGAAAGCCTGAGTAGCCGACGACAATTCTGTAGAAGGCCGGACGCGCGGCCTTCAATTTGTCAAAGTCTATACGCATGGCGCGTTATACTCGCTCCGCTTTCAATTCGTCGGCGTGATACAGTTCGGCGATGTGCTTCTCAACCTGCGCAAGGATGCTACCCGGTTCTGCATTGCGGCCTACCTGCTGTGCTACGTACGCGCGCAAGCGAATTTGGACTTCGCTCTGCTTGCCAAACGCAACACGGCCGTTCGAAGTGATCGGAGTGTACGCGGTGATAGCGGCTTCGATTTTCTTGAGTGTTTCCGCGTCGGCTTTCTTCTTCGCATCTGCGACTTCCCCCGCGCGGATTTTGGCGCTCCATTCCTCTTGCGACTTCGCCGCTGGTGTAATCGTGGCGGGTCTTGCGTTCTCTTCCATTGCAATCAACTTTGCTGGCTTGACTGCCCACGGCAAAACGGCAAGGTGGAATTGAAATGCGGCGTAAAAGTTCTCCTCGGTCGGAGCCAGTTGGCGCGCGAGGATGTATTGGGTAATCAGTCTTTCAATAAAGGCGCGCGCTTCTAGCGTGTCGCTCAAAGTGCCCGTTTTGATTCGTTTTTGCGCAGCAATGAAATTGTTGCGGATTTCTTCCATCGTGTACTGCTTGGTAGTGCTCATATAATTCTCCTTCGGCGTGTAGCCGTTAAACTTCATCCTTCCTGAATCCGGTCGTTGACTTGTTGCTGGCCATAAAGACGTGTGTATCGGCGAACTTCCCAACTGCCCATCGCGCGAAACGCCGCGGCATTCAATGGGACGTGTTTGCTGCCATCCCAGATTTGGGTGGGCAGCATCGGGTAATTCGGATACTTACTTCGGTCGGTATGGGCCTCGCGCACCATCTGCTTCAATTCGCCCACTGGCTTCTTGGACAAGTTCTGCGCGCGGAGAATTTCGTCCCGACGCGCTGTCAACTGCGGGAGGTCCCAAAATTGCATCTGTTTGCGAACCACGTCGATATTGAAGTTCGAATATTTGCCGCCGCGTCCGGTGCCATCCGGGCTGCGAAGCAAATCGCAAATCTCTTCGATCAAGGCATCGGCGGCCTCTTTCGGAGTCGGGATGTGCTGGCGTATGTAGCGAGTGTCAATTTGTGAAAGCGCGTACGCAAAATCTTCGTTGCCCGCGGTGAAGAAGGACTCTTGCATGTACTCTTTGATTTCATTCAGCAGTGCTATGCCAAATTTGATCTCTGGATGATTCTCCGCGAGCCAGCGTTGCAGCCTCTCGGTTTGGGCCGCAAGCTGCGCTTCCCGGGCCTCAGCTTGTCGATCTTGTTCAAATCTACTTAACATTTTCTTGCTCCTTTATTTCATCAGCGCTGCGCGCTTTCTTCTTGCGAATATCGTGGACCTCGCCGTGCGGGAATCGGTAGGGGATGTAACGCGCTCTGTATGAATGCGGAAGCTCGATGCTACCCGCGGGTAATTCCGGCCAACTTTGTCCACACAAGCGGCAGTAATAAACCTTCTTCATTGGTCCTTCACTCGGCCCCATGAATCAAAAACTTGGTTCTCGGGGCTTCGGTACTCGACGCTCAGTGCCCTCGACATCACTGCGCGACTTTGGTTCAAGCACTGCTGGCAGCGATATGGGCGTGCCACGGGCGTTGCGTAAGCCTGCGCGATCTCGATGCTCACGCTGACCGTCTGTCCACACACGCATGAGAGGGTCGTGAACGTGGGGCCGATCTCTTTGCGCTCCACCATGAACTTCTGGCGGAAGCGCTCGTGAAGTTGGCTATCGAGCCCGAGGCGGTAACCGAATTGAATCAACGCGGGAGTGGCGCCGCCCTTGGCCTCGATCAAATTACGAAGCGGGGCCTCCGCGTCCTTCCAGAGATTCGGCACGACCAGCACCACGGTTTCACAAAGCCCGTGGGTGGTGCGCTCCGACTCGACCTCTTCGATCAGGTCTTGGATGGAGACGCGTTCCTCTGGAGCGAATCCTAAGCGGTCGGCCTCTGCCTCGTATCGCCCATCCAAGTGGAGCTTGATGCAGTGTTCCAGATCGAGCACGTCGTTTTCTCTCTGCTCGTACTCGGCGACTTGTTCCGGTGTGAGGAGGGCGCGCTGCTTCTGCCAGTATTCGGGGAAGGTCTTCGCTTCCGCGGCTTTCTTTTCCGCTTCCGCCTTGGTCTGCTCTTCCTTGGCCTTCCTGCGGCGTTCTTGACCACGGAGGCGCTCCTTTTCTTTCTTCTCGGCTGCCGAGAGCGGGGCAGGCGCCTTTGCTCGCAGCGCTGCCGCTACATCTTCGGGGATGATTGGTTCATGCATAAATGCTCCTGAAAAGGCCACGGGGGCATAGCCGCCTGCCGGGGTTCCTTTCTATTAGAAATTTTGGTGACCTCCCCGCGGGCCATCTCTGTGCCGGACGCGTCCAGCCGGAAAAAGAGGCGGGGTTTGGGACGCAAGTCGCGGTCGACCACCGAGGGGCATACGGGGCGCCTACACCCGGTGGGATGCCGGGGTCATGCAATTGGCTTGGCGCCAAAATTGCACCCCCCCCTGCACACCGATTACCACGTTGCAAATTAATTCATCAGTTTGAGAGAATCCCTGCGCGACGCGTTGCGCTTGCTCGGCTGTAAATTATTGCCGGGATGGTCACCGTCTTTGCGCGTTGCTTGCCCAGTTGAAGATCAAAAGCCCTGCGACGGCGGCGCGTCTTTGCTTACTTGTGATGCCGCCTTGGATGCAGCTTTGTGTCGATCAATAAACTCCTCGACGGCTCTGCCAATGAGCCAGTTGACGCTGCGGTCGCGATACACGCTATCCTTGCCTGCGTTCGCGATGATCTTCTTCAATCCTTCGACCAGTTCGCCGTCGATGCGAATCGCTGTTAAGTCCTTCGCCATATCAGCCTTTCAAGAGCGTGTTGGCAATGTCGCTCAAGCCGTGAATCTCTTTCAAGTCATACGCCAACGCATCTATCTCGGTGCGCAATGCGCGTAACTCCGTTGCAATGCTTGCGACTTTGGTCGGCACATCTTCTCCCAGCACCACGCCTGCTGGATTCTGACGAAGACTTTTGGCGACACCTTCTAACTGGGATGCGATGGTCGCCGCATTACCACGCAAGACCTTCTCGCGGTTCTGCGCCGTTTGCAACTTCGTGAGCAGTTCCTGTAACTGTTCCATGACGTTGTTATGTCCTTTCTCGTGCATCTCGACTACTCCTATAAGTTTAGCATAATCAACGGCAATTTGTCAACTGCCATTTTATATCTGGTACTGAGGTAATACTGTGTTATCGCGCTGATTCCATGAGATATCGTACGCCGCATTTTTCACAACGGCGGACTTCGACGATTTTTCTTGACAAATGTCTACGTCTGTGTTAGCCTGTAGTCAGAAAGCGAGGACGTTATGTCGACCTTCAAATATTGGACTCCGGAAGAGCTTCTGAACGTGCTGGCCGCGGCCCGTAAGGTCTCTGCCCGTAATCACTTGATCGTGCTGCTCGCCTACAAACACGGTCTCCGCGCCTCAGAGGTCGCCCGTCTTCGCGTCAAGGACGTTGCCAACGGTCGGCTTGACTGCGCCCGTTTGAAGGGCTCGCTGCATACAAATCGGCCGCTCGAATCGAACGACAATGTGCTGCTCGACGAGAAGCGCGCGTTGATCGCGTATCTCTCCGAACGTCCGACCGATGAATCTCCATTCCTCTTTATCTCCCGCGTCTCTGCAATGGCCCGCCAGCGCGCCGCGGAACGCCGTACAGACGCTGAACGCTGGGGTGATGATGTTGATCGCACGGCCCGCGGGATGTCGCGCGACGCGATCGCCGACGTCTTCGAAGATGCCTGCTTCCATGCTGGCATCGAGCCCGGGCGCCGGAATCCGCACTGCGCCAAGCATAGCCTTGGTGCCCATCTTTACCGGGCGGGCGTCGACACGTTTGCGCTCCAACAAATCCTCGGTCACCGCGACGCTAAGTCGACTGCCGTGTACGCTGGCGTCACCCAAGATGAGGCCCACGTTAAGGCGCGGTCGGCGATGACTGCCATCTTCGCATAACATCGTTATACAACACATAACACAGCGCCGTTCGGGCTCCCGGGCGGCGTTTTCTTTTGCGGGGTAAGGCCGAGCCGAAAGCCTGTTACTTTCGGCGAGGCCGGATACCCGCTGGCGCCGCTGTCACACCGCGGCGGCTGGGTCAAGCCCAATCTTACCCCATCCCCGAGATCGCTGTCTGGCGCCTTCCTTGTGCGCCTGCTGACCGTTTTACGCGGTCGGTCCAGACCTCGCCGGGGACATCGAGACGTGATCGCGTGTCATTCGCCCGTAAATATATGAAAATACGTAGTTTATTCCAAAACCAGAATCGCGAGACGACTTTTTCGTCGGAAAAGTGCCTCGCTGGGGATTTTCTGGCAAAAACAGCTTCGGCGGGGTATAGAGAGTCACTGCCTCGCTGCGTATTTTGGGGCCTCTTGGCCTGTTTTTTGAGGGCTGCGTAAGGTGGCAGAGGCAACCCATTGATAATACGTGGACCTGTAGGTTTTCTCCAAAATCAAGGAGAGAGTAACAACATCGAAGGCGCTTAAAAAGAGCGTTTTAAGGATAAACAAACGTTCTTATAGTCTATCCACTCCCCACTGTCTCTCTCCTTCGTTTAGAAGAAAACCAGCAACCCAACGAATTTTCAATCACTTACCTCTTCCACCTTACGCAGGGGTATCCCGTTAGAAGTCTTTTTCATTCAAAAGCTTCGGTTCTTCCAACGAAGGAAACGTCACCCGAGGCTTCAACTTGTCCTTTGGCGGCGGAACATGCGTGATTGGTTTCTTCCCGGTCGACAAGATGCGGTCATAGGCTTGTCCGCATAACTCGACTACTCCCGCCTCGCCGCCCGTCTCGACGGCGCCGCGGAGTGCGACCTCGGCGTCCGGCCGCGACATCCCAGATCGCACCAGCAAGTCGACGTCGGCGGAACGCACGAAGTAGCCTTTCTCGGGAAACTTCGCGCCCTTCCGGCCGACCCACTTCGGGTCCCGCTTGGTTCCAGTGCCGCGCACCTCAATCAGCCCCTCTTGGAGCAGTTGAGAGTAGGCAAGACGGAATGCTGCGCTACGCCCGTGCAATAACTCACGGAATTTCACCGGGCCCGACTGCAAAGCGGCGAGAACCTCTTCTCGTTTATTCATTCTCGATCTCCTCGTGGAATCCCCGAATCAAAGTAACCACCGAAGAACTGGTGCCCTGCTTACCCGGTTCCTGCGTCTCCACGATGTGCCCAGCCGCGTGCAAGCCGCTGTATGCCTTCAACCAAAAGTAGGTATCATACATTTTGGCTTCCACCGCGGCCTTCAATTTGCCGAGTTCCATCCGGCCACCGTGATGGCTTAGTTTACGGACGATGTCTTGCTGCAATGCCGCGAGGTCGCTTTTCGCTTCCATCGTCATGACATATTTTTTGACGGCCATTTCGTAGCGAGCGAGTTCGATACCGCGCTCGACGCAATCTTCATCTATTTGCTCAAGCCCGAGGTCAGCCGCGAAATACAGCGCCCACTTCTCGGCTCTGATCTCCGGACGGTCGTCGTCGCCACATTCCTTCAAGAAATTTTGAAGCGGAGTCTGGTCGAAGAACTCGTACGTTCTCTTTTGCACCGCGCGGTCTATCAATTTGCGTGTTGTGAGAGCGGCCTCCTCGAAGTTCACCGTGTGTTGCGGAGTCATCTCTGGAAGTGTTTCCGGCTCCAAGATAAGAGTGGAACGGGAATCCAATCCGTCCGCTCCATCCAGCAAACGGCCCCACAGCTTTCCGAATGTGCGCGTTGTTGTGCTCGTAATCAGAGAAGCCGTGTAAGTACCCGGCTCAAGATTAAAGGCATCTTTCTTCGTCTTCACCGAGTTACCCCAAGCATTTGATTCGTACATCTTCAACAGCATGTCTTTTACGGCGGCACCTTGAATGTTGGCTTTTGCTTCCAGTTTTGACATTTCGTCCCAGAAGAGGACAACGTTTTTGCAATTGATGCGCTGCATGTCGGTTCCGATGCCTTCGGCGGAACCTCCTTCCATTACGATAGTTTTGCCATCCGCGTTCTTCAAACTCTTCGAATAGTGGGATAGCACGCCCGCGAACTCCAAGAAATTCATGGCGTCCTTTATCGATGATGACTTCTTCAAGCGTCCTTTGCGTCCAATCAGGAAGACGTAAAGGGATGGTTTCCAACCTTTGAATGGGATGCTCACCTTGTTGCCGAGATAGTTGAGCATCATCGCAGCGCAGGGCAGCCACATAAAAAACGGAACGCGAGCATTTTGTTCGCAATACGGTTTGACAAAACCCTCGTAGATGGAAGTCCCGTTCATCACCCATTCAGGGAACTTGGGATAGTCGATTTTCAATGCCACGGGAACCGGATGAAAATTCGACTTCTCGGGCTGCTGGTTCAAAACGACGTCGTTGTTTTTTCCGTCGCCGTATGAGTCATGGTAGTGCTCGATCTCTTTCTGGACCAACGCCTCGTTGAATTCGCCAACGACTTCGAAGTTAGCGCGCGCCCACGCCAGCCCAGCCGCGACCAGCCCGTCTCGGTCGTAACCCCGATTCCATAGACGGCCTAGCTCCGATATCAGAGCCGGGTAACGCTCGCCCTTACCAAACCTTCCGCGCTTCGTTGCTTCGTCTCGTGTTTGCGGTTTCTCCGCGACTTGCGCCAGCAACCAGTCGAGAAGATCATCCGGCATCGGAATGACTGGTCTGTCTTGTGCAATCGTGTAAGCCTTCCCGGTCTCGGGATGTATGGAGCCAATGGACGCGACGTACATATTCTTCACGCGGAATGAGAACAACCCACCAGTCTTATCCTCGCTGATGTTGCCCATCGTCATCGTTCGAGGCGTTTGACGAAAATACCAATGGCCCTTCACGCGGTCTTTTAGTCGAGAACTGCACACGAGAAGAGTTTCTGGAAACTTGCGCCCAGTCTCGCTCTCATATTTCTCAACCAAGCTCTCTTTGCCGTCTTTGTCGATGAAGCACAACCCGCCTTCCACTTGCTGCGCATAAACGCAAACATTCGCGTTCGGCTCCGCTTGGCCCCACGCGTGAATTTGCGCCGGGTCCTTCGACATCATCGTGAGCGGCGACGGAGCTAAACCACTGTGAACGGTCTTGCCCATCTTTTTCTCGACGCCGTCTTTGATGTGGACAACATTACCCGGATAACATGGAGCAACTGGAACGTCCAAGCGCTGGATAAGCGGGAGCGCAATACTCTCAAAGAATGTAACGGCAGTTTGTGGCACAACGGCTGGCTCTGCAATCGGAGCAGGTGCGGCGGTGTCCGCTGTTGCTGGCTGCGCCTTTAATGCTTTCTCGTCACTAGGTGGTGACGTCACGCTCGTTACGCCGTCGTAAACTGACTCAATGGCTTGTTGTGCGTGTTCTGGGAAAGAGCGCTGCAAATAACTGAGCGCCATTTCACGATTAAAACCAGAATTCTTAAAACCGTTCGCAGAACTGATAGCGTCGCGGAGGCTCATGACTGACCCCCGTCCAAAATTTCTGCATCAATTGCCAACAAACCTTTTTTGGTTGCGACACTCTTGAACCGAACTGTCGCGCCGGTAAACGGCTGTCCGCTTTTGATGTTCTGCGCATGCAAGAAGTGATTAAGAATCGTGCCTGCATTCGTTTCGTGTATAAAGCCGTAGTTCCGGTCTTGGAACCATACGTTCAATATTCCCGTTCTCATTTAATTCATCCTTCGCTCCATCTCTGACAGAGCGCTCGCTTCCACCTCTTTTCTGGCTTTCGCCCTTTTTCACTCTGGACTTTGGGCACGACGTCGGATGCCAGCCCGATGTCGCTTACTGCTGAAAATTTTTATGCGTCGGCAGCGTCGCAACATCGCTCACGGTCGCCCATCGCGTTGTGGGAATTCTTTCGCAAGGCCCTTCGTGTCCTGCTACTAATTCGCAAATACAAATCCGCGCTACAGCACCCAGCACGACACATCGACCGGGACATTGTTGTCCTTCGTTTTCGTAAAAGTGTTCCATCTCATCTCTCGAATCAAAATTTCCTCCTGTCTCGATTCGGGATTGGCCCGGGGACTGGAAGCACTGCTACAACTTATTGAACCGGAGTGAACAACTCCAACATCGCCTTCTCCAACTTCTCCGCACTCACATCGCTGTCGAGAATCTTTCTCAAATCTTCGACACCCATCGCATCCAGCGGCAGGCGTAAAGGCCGAACGGCCGCATCCAGAGAGACCAGACGATTCACGACTTTCTCGATGCCCGCCTCCTGCTCCCCGGTGAGGCGAGAGACCTCGCGCAGCGCATCTGAAAGCGCAGCACTACGCAACCCAGCGAGACGGGAGATCGTCGCATTGGAAACGTTCAATGTTCGCTGTTTTGTCGAGATTCGCATCAGCGTCGTGGAAATCATGCTTCACTCACTTCGTACGTCGTCATACGTGAATATTCGAAGACAAAAAAGAAGACGCAGGGTCCACAGGATGAACCCTGCGCCAGTTAAGGAGGCTGGGGAGAGAATCCACTCTCCCTATCTGCACGCCGCTATTTCCTACAGCCCGTATCTGATTGATTTCTCAGCACATACGGGCACAGCAGCCTAGGTCACGGAAATAGGCTTTCGCTGGCGCATCCTGCGATCAATCGCGGGGAAATGGCGCTCTTCTGCTAACTTTCTTCTCGCTACCCCGGAGCGCTCCTTCGCGAAGTCGGCGATCACGGGGTCACCGGATTCCGTGTTCTCCAACTCGCGGCTGAGTGCGTCCTGCAATCGCAATCCGTTTTCGTATGCCGCCCAAACATGATTCTCCTCGCCGATGCTAGAATCCGCCTTCCACCCGCAAATTCGGCAACGGCCCACCCACCCGGGAAACAAAAAGGCCCATCGAGCAATCGCAGCGATTTTGTCTTCCAGTTTTTGCGCGGCCAACTCATCATTCAAACGGCTGCGGATATAAGCTCGCGCAGCGTTTCGATCAAAACCACTTTCTTCCGGACCAGCGCCTTCCGGCCTGTTCGGGCGCGCGTGTTTCAATCGCTCTCGGGCGTTGATGATTTCCTCAATCTCGGACGTGCCGTGTTGGCGCGGGCCTTCCCCGCTTCGCTCACCGTGCAAACGTCCGTGGTTGTCTGAGATGGAGAGTACGTCGTTGATCTTTTCTCTTTGGCGTTGCTCTTGCTTGCGCTCCGCGGCCGTCATAGCGCGATCACCTTTCGAGGGCCTGCCTCGCTTCGCGGGAGACGGTGTTGATCCCGGCGCTACAAGCGTGGGAGCAACGTCGTTCTGCGGCTGGGCAGACGCGATGAGCGCACAATGCGCGCACGGTAGCCGCTTGCGGTGCTTCGGACAATGGCGCAGGTGATTACTCATCGTTCGCCTGCAAATCTCATTCCTGTTAAACGGGAAAAAGCCGAGAGGCCGCGTAGATGCAGCGGCCGGACTCCGCCACGAGCTGCGTAGCGCTCTTGTGCGCGCTTATATCGGAGAAGCCTGCGCCCGTTATTGATGCGCTCTCGGTTCCACCAGCGAGTGCGCTCGGTGGAATTGTGGCGACGCTTCGCCGCGCGGCATTCGGGGCACAGTTTGAAACCGTTCGCCGGGATGATGTTGCGTTGATGGCAAAAACTCCCGTTACATCGAACTGGAAATTCGGTGACATAAACGTCGGGACTGGAGCGATAATCTTTTCTCATGCGCCCTCGACTTGCGGCGCCCTTCCGCGTGTTCCATCGGCCGAGTCAGCTGCTCCAATACCACTCGCAGCGCAAAAGTGCATTCGCGTATCAGTCGTTGTGATAGGTTCAGGTGGAGGACCAACAAGCCCAGTGAATGCGCGTTTGATAGGTCTCATTATGCCGCCTTCACCGTACGCTTATCCAGATACTCGTTCAGCCATTGCAGACGGAAGCGCACACCTTCGCGCGCACGCGTGAACGTGATCTGCTTCTTCTTCATCAGGGTGCAGACCGTACGGCGCGAAACGCGCAGATATCGCGCCGCTTCATCCACGGTCATGTAGAGGCGCGGGGATTCAAAAACGATGATGGTGGGAGACGAGCCGCTGGTCTTCGCAGCGTCGATACGCGACACTTCCTTACTTGGATTTGGCATACGGATTTACGGCACGGTGGGCTTGTACTGACCCTGCTACAGGGCGTCGTGTTGGGCACGGTGCGCCGTTCGCTCAGACTAATTAAGTTGTGCCTTGGGTGAACCTCCTCGGCAGATTCGCTATCATTACCTTCAGACTTTTAACACAATTGGTCAGAAAAGTCAAGTACTTTTTAGGCCATACCCAAACTTATTTGGCAGTTAATAGATGACTTCCGTAGGCCGTTGATTCTACGCCTTTTGCGTCAACCAGTCTCATGACCGACGCGGCGGATAGTGGGCTACTTTGAAAAATCGCTAAATTCGTTCACGTTGCCCACGAACCCCTGTATGCCGAACTAAACCAAGATGCATCGGGTCCCAAACGGCTGCTCTCATATCATGCTGGTATCTTGGTTCTGTTGGGGCATCTCCGCGCTTTGAGCATTCATCTGGAAAATTGGTTTCTGCCCACCTATAAAGCTCTGAGTATGTGAATTTCCGTCCTTTTGAAAACTGCCTAATCCAGTAAAGCGCCGCCTCGCGCAATGCAGTTTTATTGATCGTCATTTAGGCTGCTCTTTCTGCCCTCTCTTCGGATTCCAGCAAGCCGACCAGATCGCCAGCGCCCGGAACTTTCTCGGCGATTTCCGCTGTAACATTCTTGGCCTTGCAGTAGTTGAAACCCCAGAATTCGTCAAGCTGTACGCGGCGGCAGGAAAGATTACGCATCACGCGGTCTTGATAATCAGTGCAAACTTCACCGATCTCTACGAGGAAACGCATGACAGTCTTTTTTGCGACACCAGTTATGCGAACCGTCGCCCGAATGGAGCAGCCTTCGATGAGGCAATTCACTACTTGGACTCGCTTGTCGTGTGTGAGCTGTTCATGATGGCTAAATTATGCCAAAGCGCATTGGCATTGTCAAACTAAACTTACGCAGTGAAACAGGCCCGTATCTCACGATGAGATAAAAGTAGTTGCGCCTGAGGAGGATTTGTGTTTCTATTTGGGTGGTGCTGACAGACCCAGGGCTTACTTTTTCGGGGTAACCCTGGGCCTGCCAGAAGCCAGAAAGCGGGGGTAGCTATGAGAGCATAGCCGCCCGTCGCGGGCGAGGGGGTGAGGAAACTCACCCCCCTACGAACTGGCCGCTTTGTGTTTATAGCACAAAAGTGCCCGAAAACAAAGGAGAAATCATGACTGCCGATAATGATAAAAAGACATTTGACGGCGTGGAATCGGCATCAATACGGCGATTCCCTCGGTTAGCGGGCCTAGACTACGGAGCTGTCCTTGCTGATTTGAAGGCGAAGAGGGCTGCTCTAGACCAAACCATAGCTTCTCTCGAATCTTTGATGAGCGGCGGGGCACTTGCGATTAACGCGAGTGATTCTATCGCAGGGATGGCAGACACTGTTTCACTCTCACTCCACGGGGGAGAAGTCCCCGCTGGCGCGTTCCATGGTAAGAGCGTTCCCGAAGCTGCCAAGCTGTACCTATCCCTCGTGAAGCAAAAGAAGTCAACGCGAGAGATCGCGGAGGCTCTGGTAAAGGGCGGGATGGAATCAAATTCGAAAAACTTTGAAACTACGGTAGCTGGCGGTCTGTACCGCGTTTTCAATACGACCGGAGAAATCGTGCGGGTAAAGGGAGCTTGGGGTCTAGCGGAATGGTGGCCCGCTGGCGTAAGGGCAGCATCACAAGAGAAAGCGAAAGGCCGCAAAGCTAAGAAGTCACGCAAGCAGAAAGCTGTCAAATCCGCTACAGCGGCTATTGCTTCTCATGCTGAATCAAACGGGCACAAAAAACCGCAAGAACAAATCGCTGATTTTCTGCGAAGCAATCCAACAAAGATTTACACTCCACAGGAAGTCTCCCAGGGAGTGGGTATTGCGACTCGCACGGTGGCCCCGACATTGGGAAGGCTTGCAGCAAGCAAGTTGATCGACAAAGTAGAATCAGGCAAATATCGGGCAGCGCACGGCTAGGTCTTTTTCTTCCATCTTGCTTGGGCTGCCCGGAGTGCGCTTTGACTGCGCTCCTCAGGAGTCATAGTCAATAATCGGCGTTTGCCACCAATTTTTCCGCCCCTTCTGCCCATCTCAGCCATCAGTTGTGAAATTTGCGCTTCTGGCGTCGTTATGGACTCAGAGGTAGACTCCCGAACGAGACGATGGGCAAGCTGGTTGACATCTTCCTGTGGGACTTTCTTCCTTTTGGGTTTGCTAATCCGCTTTGGCATACCCCAGTATTGCACGCATATTCGAGACGGTCTAGGGGGTCTAAGGGATGACTGAGCTTAGCCCTATGCTTCATGCGAGAGTTAAGCTCACTTGAGCCGATTTCCCACGAGATTGTCAGCTTGGGTGGCAAGTATCCTGCTTAGAATGACGCTACTTCTTCTTTTGTTTTCCGCAATGCCTGAAATGTACCGCCGCCGCGCTCATGTATTAAGGCAGGCACACCCGGCATCGATTGCGGCCACGCGAAACTCTGAATCCCCTCGCGGTCATTCATCCGCGGGGCGCAGGCGGAGTCAGCGATCAGTTCCATAGACTTCATCCAATCGTGCTTCCCGCATCAAGTACGGGGGTACCATTGCCATAGTTGGCCGCTAGTGGCATCATGTCTTAGGTTAGTGGCACACTGCCGGGAGGAGCAGATGGACAAGCCGAGGAAGTACACGAGG
>Ga0335081_10007488_pt1 | contig 17454 bp, 17 predicted proteins | sample Lox_Sample_35_FD_206713 | JGI IMG/M metagenome (GOLD analysis project Ga0335081, IMG submission 206713) | Soil microbial communities from Loxahatchee National Wildlife Refuge, Florida, United States - Lox_Sample_3.5 | ecosystem: Environmental > Terrestrial > Soil > Wetlands | place: USA... | reverse complement strand
GCGCCGTGCCTGGCGGATGACATCTTCCGCCGCGAATGGCGGAATGCGAAAGCCCTGCCAGAGGGCCTGCCATAGCGCTCGGGTGTCGCGTACATTCCGCTCCAGGATGACCAGCATCTGGCGGAAGGTGCGCGACAGCATGTAGACGTGACCGATGGCGGCGTCGTCTCCATCGCCGGTGCGGAGGATGGCATCGAGCACCTCCAGGGCGCGGCCGCGATCGCGCGAGGAGATTGCGTCCGTCAGCTCGTACAGCGACCTCTGCCGGGCCGCCAGCACCAGGGTCTCCACATCGCCGATGGTGATGCGTTTCTTTCCGCCGGCAAACAGGACCAGCTTGTCCAGTTCGTTGGCCACCATCATCATGTCGCCGCCGAGCGAGTCCACCAGCTCGCGCGCCGCATCGTTGTCCAGCTTCACGCCCTGGCTGGCGGCGGTTTCCACCGCCCACTTCACCGCGTCGCCCTCGTCCACCCGCGCCATTTCGAGGATCGAACAGTACTCGCCCAGCGTTTCCCGGATGCGCTCATAGCGTTCCCTGTCGGTCAGCTCCATACGGCGCGCCTCCGCCGGAATGCTGATGTGGTCGGCGACAAAGATCAACAGCGCATCCGGATTCGGATCTCTGAAGTAGTCGGCAATCGCGGCAAACTCCTCGTCGTGTTTGCCGCGGCCATAGAGGTTTCTGATCCCCCGAATGAAGAAGACCTGAAAGGGCGACATCAGCGACGGCGTCCGGGCGCGGTCCAGCACCTGCTGCAGGTCCACTTCTGTCAGGTCCATGTCGTAGAGACTCAGCTCGCGCACTTCGGCCGGCACCAGATGCTGCAGGATGGCGTCGCGGCAGCGCTTCCGGAAAAAAGCCTCGTCTCCGATGAACACGTATCCGGGAGCCAGCTTCCGCGCCCGGACGTCGGCCACGAAGCGGTCCGAGGCGGCAAAGCTGCGCATCTAGAACGCCTCCAGCATGTCGCTGACCAGCGTCTTCGCGAAACTGGTGGCAATGCGCTGCACGGCAGGCGTCGCCTCCTCGAAGAAGCTGGCCACGTCCGTCGATTCCTGATACTGTTCGCGATAGACGAAGTTCGGATTGCTCCACACCACCTTGCCGTCCTTGCCGGCCAGACTGGCATTCAGGGTAACCGCCACCATCGATGAGGAGATGCGCCCCGTGACCGAGTCGTAGGTGAGCGGGGCGATGATGACATTGGTGATGGTTCCCGAAAGCGTGGCATCCGCCGTGCCGTCGTTCGTGGTCACCACGCGGTAATTGGTGCGTTCCCGCAGTTCGCGAACTACGGCTTCCGTGAACGTCTGTGCGATGCGGTAGGTCTGTGAACCGTTGACGAAACCCGGCACATAGATCGTGTGCAGGTCCGACGGGAGCCGCGCCGCCGCACTGCGTGTGTGATAACCGCACCCCGTCATCAGCAGCGATGCCGCTGTCGAGACCAGCAACGCCTGCCGCCATCTTCCTGTCACTGTACTTTGCCCCGCGGCCGCGAAGCGATCATATTCTCCGCGCACTCCACTGCGGTAAGGGCGGCAATCCGCAGGTTGTCGGAGGCGGCCCACAGCCAGAATCCGTTCGGACATTGCGCATCGCACCGGGCAAATACCTGGACCTGTTCCTGTCCCGCGGCGTTGACGTTGCTGGGCGACTCTTCCCCGCCCTGCAGCACGTCCACGTGCTCGCCGGAAATCGCTGCGATCAGCTCTTCGATCTGCGCCGGAGCGTCCAACTCAATGTAAAGCGAGAAGGCATGACCGTGAAAGATGGGCGCCTGCAGGAGCATCAGCGAAGGCACGCTCAACCTGTCCTGCACGAGGCTGCGGAAATGGCGCTGAATGCGGCTTTCCACCGCCGCCAGCGCGGGCTGTGATCGCTCGCCATACCGTTCCAGCAGGTTGAAAGCGACCTGCGCATCAAAGACCCCCTTGGGCAGCTGCTGGAAGGAAAGCAGGTTGACGGTCTGCTCGTGCAGCTCGTCCATGCCGCGCCGGCCATGCTCTGATGCAGGCTCGAACACGGTCACGACGGAGCGTACGATTTTGCCCACCTTTTGCCCCCTGAGCAGCAGGAGCGCAAGCACAGTAGCCGCCGGATGCGCCACCACCACCGGAGCTTCCAAGAAATCAACCTTCGCGGTCGCGCCCAGTTCACGCTCCAGCCACGGAGCACGCAGCAGCACCCCAGGACGATCTTCCAGCGCGTACGACAGGTCGATGATGTCGCTTCCGGCCCGCCGCGCCATCTGCCATGTATCGCGGGTAAAGCTCTCCTCGGACGTGAAGAAGGTAAAATCCACGTCTTCGAGATGTTCGGGCAACACGCTCTGGATGAAGGTAGGCTCCTCGCCCACCGCCTGTAACTGTCCCAGCGACTCCTCATCGTCAAGCAGCCGCACATCGCGCGCTGGGAAGTTGCGGTCGCCCAGCACCTCCTTCAGCTCCCGTCCTTTCAGGGTGGCGGCGCCAACAATGGCAACGCGGAACAGCCCGCCCCAATGTCCTGCTTCGCCGCGGGACTCGCCAGGATTGTTCCTGCCACTTTTCATCAGGCGTGCGAGGCCTCGTCCTGGGGCGGTGGAGGCGGCACCGTCGGCCGGCGAAAGACGAATGAGAGCCGCGCCAGTACACCCGAAAGGATGTAGATCAGCGCCAGCGCAAACAGCACGTATTCGGAAGAAAACCAGATCAGCGCAATCACTCCCCCGATCACGATCAGCCAGCGGAAATTCTGCGGTTGCCGGAAGTTGATGCCTTTCAGGCTGAAAAACCGCCAGGTGCTCACCATGAGAAAGGCGATGGCAAAGACGAACAGACCCCATCCCAGCGATAGCCACCAGCTCTGCAGCGGGTTGCCGCGAACCAGATGAACCACGGCGGCAATCGCGCCTGCTCCGGCGGGAATCGGCATGCCGACAAAATACTTGCGCCCGGGGCGTCCGGGATTCGACGGCTGCGGATTCACCTGAATATTGAAGCGCGCCAGCCGTGACGCGCCCGCCATCAGGAATACGAAGGTGGCAATCGCGCCCACCTGAATCACGCGGATGCGCAGATCGGTTCCATCCTGGGCGAGCATGCGGAAGCCCCACATCCAGGCCAGCACCGCCGGGGCCACGCCGAAGGCGATTACATCGGCGAGCGAATCGAGTTCGCGGCCGAAGGCGCTGGCGGTATTGGTCAGGCGCGCGATGCCGCCGTCGAAAAAGTCAAAGACAATGGCGAAGCCGATGGCCTTGGCGGCCTGATCGAAGTGCCAGGGATCGTTCGCGGTTCCCTGAATGGCCTGCGAAATCGCGTAGTAACCCGCAGCCATATTGGCAGCGGTGAACATGGAGGGCAGCAGATACAGGCCCTTTCTCACCCGTCGTTGAGGGGAGAGCACATCGTCGTGGCGGCGGAAATGCCCGTTCATCGCACCTCCGCCATATGGCGCATCTGCGCTGTCAGCGGAAGCGGTTGCGCGATGGCCAGCACGCTCGCTCCGCCCTTTACGTGATCGCCCACGCGCACCTTCATCTCCGCAGTCACCGCGAAGATAACATCGGTACGCGAGCCGAACTTTATCATCCCCACCCGTTCGCCGCGCTCCACCCTGTCGCCGATTTTCTTTGTGAAGACAATGCGCCGCGCCAGCAGACCCGCAATCTGCCTGAAGACCACGGTGCCGGCATCGCTCCGGATGGTCACGATGTTCTGCTCGTTTAGCGCCGCTGAGGCGGCGCCCATGGCATTCACGAACGTGCCCCGCTGATAGTGAACATCCTCGATCACGCCGCTTACCGGCGATCGGTTCACGTGGACATCAAAGATATTCAGGAAGATGCTGATGCGGGTACGTCTCTCGCCACTCTCCTCCAGCGTGGAAATGTCCGTGACCTTGCCGTCGGCGGGCGAGACGATGGCCCCCTGGACGGCAGGAATTCTGCGCTCCGGGTCGCGGAAGAACCACAGGAAAAAGGCTGCGAGGAACAAAGGAACGATGGCGAGAGCCGGCACTGTCAGCCACGCCACCAGCGCCGCCACCGCTATCAGGGCCAATCCGTAGTAGATACCATCGCGAACCATGGACTCTTTCGATTATAGAGCCACGGGAAGGGCTGGCCTAATTCGTCGAGCGTACGATTTCCCCGGCCAGTTCGTCCATGCGTTGTTGTACTTGCTGGTATTTCTCTCCCGTGGAGGGACCGGTAAAGCCGGCCAGAATCGCGTGTACGTGGCCGGCGCGGTCGATGAAAATCGACGTGGGAAAGGCGCCAAAGCCCACCAGTTGCGGAAGCGTCTTCGCGATCTGCCCTTCGGCAGTGGTTCCGGAGAGCAGCAGGGGAAACGTAATACCGAACTTTTCGCGATAGATCGCGATCTGCCGCAGGTTGCGCGTAGTATCGTCGGTGTACTCATACCCCAGCCCGACAACCTCGAGACCCCGGTCGTGATACTTGCGATAGAGCTTCTCGAGCACCGGTGCTTCGTCGTGGCAGTTGGGACACCACGTTCCGAAGATATCCACGATGAGCGGCCTGCCTCTGAATTCGGGGCTGCTCTGGTCGAGCCTGGTACCGGAATGGTCCACCCCGCCGAAGCGGAATGGCTCGCCAGGGTCTTTCACGTGGGTCAGCGTTTCGGCCAGCGCGTTCGGATCGGCTGCTGCGGTGTCCCGGCTGCGCTCGGCGGTGAAGGGCTCAAGAGCGACAATGCCGCCCTGCTCGCCCTTGAGGGTGCCATCGGACTGAAATTCTCCGTCGATGGCTAGCGCGTGGATGCCGTCAAAGCGGCTGAGGTGAAAGTGCGTCTTTCCCTCCGCTGCGGTGAAAACAGAGCCGTGCAGCAGACCGGTGTCGCCGCTAACCGGCTCAATGATTCCGGTGGCCGGCACCTTGCCATCGGCCGACGCCGACTTCTGCTGCCGGAAGCTGGCCAGGGTGGTCTTCTCCGCCCCCGTCTCCTCCGGCCAGTGAAAGAGCCACTCGCCGGCCAGACTGGGACCGCTCCATGGTTTTCCCCCTGCCGCTTCCGCATGCGAAACCAGCACCACGGGAATGTGCACCATCCCCCTGCTGGTCTGGCGCGAATATTCCCCCTCCATCCGCTGCGGAGAAACAACGTGCGCGGTGAGTTGCCCGTCGTAGTAGTCCATGCGAAGCGTCAGTACACCATCGTTCCATCTGGCGCTGCTGAATGGCTGGCGGTCGCTTGCATTCAGCAGCGTAGCCTTGATTGCGCCCCCCGCCTCCGGCTGAAGCTCAATCCCGAAGTTGACCTCGCCGGCCTTGCTCTGGATGGTTCCGTCCCATAAACCGGCGGGAGGCTGGGCGGGGTTCTGGGCAGCCAGACAGATTCCCAGCAGCACCGGGCAGAGCGCGGCGAGCAGGCTGCCGGTGGAAGAAAGCTGCCGGACCGATCGCAAGCGAAGCTCTCCTTCGGGGAAGTGGATTCGCAACATGGCACTCAGGATACAGGAAACGGACGGGAGTGCTGAAAAGCGGGACCGACGCGGGCAGGGATAGCATAAGGCGGCAAAGACCGTTGTCTTTTCCGCCGGTCAGGAGCGGTTAATGGCTACTAAACGACCGGGTGGACCGCCCGATACTTCTGTTCCAGGCTCTCCATCTGGTCCTTCAGGCGGAGCTTCAGCTTCTTCAGCCGCACTTCCTCAAGCTTCTCTTCCTCAGAGAGATACTTTTTCTGGATCAGAGAATCGAGGCGCTGGGCATACTGCGAGTGTTCGTCCGCCAGACGGCGGAATTCTTCGTTACTCGCGAGAAGCTGATCGCGTACCTGAGTTGCCATTCACGAACCTCCAGGAGTTTCCGATGAAAACGCTAGCACAGGGCCTACTCGGCATCAAGCGCTTTTGTCACAAACCGGATAGTGAAAGCCTCAGCAGCAGGGCGTCCTCCGGCGGGTCGCGATAGTAACCGTTTCGTCTGCCGGAAACCGTAAATCCAAGCTTTTCATAGAGTCGGAGCGCGGGTGTGTTGGACGCCCGGACCTCCAGCAGCACCGCGCCGCAGCCCCACTTCCTGGCCTCCTGCAACAGTTCGCGGACCAGCCCGGTCCCAACCCCACGGCCACGCCGCTCCGGGGCGGCAACCACGTTTTCGATCTCCCATTCGCCCGGACCGCAGCGGGCAACGGCAAATCCACAAATCTGGCCCGCCGCGTCGTCCACCGCAACAAGCGCGACCCGTTTCGGGGCGCCAGGCGCAAACAGCGCGTCGTATTCGCGCCCGCCCCAGTGGGCCGCGGTTTCGCTCGGCTGTTCCAGGGCACGCATCTGCGGAACATCATCGGCAGTGGCTTTGCGGATCGGCACGACGTTCAGGGCCCAGGAACGGAGAAGATCTCCGCATCCGAACGGCGGATGTAGTTGACGTCAACCCTCGCGGGATCGGCCACCTCGCCCGCCATCAGCTTGCGGATCCCTATGCGGCCGATGCCGTCCGCCTGGACAGGATCGACCAGTTCGATGCCCGCATGGGCAGGCCGCAGAACCCCGAAGACAGGGCTGTCGGGGGTGAGCAGGCGCCCGGATATGCCCACGGGAGTGAAGTCCGCGAGCTTCGTGATGTACTCGCGAATCATACTGGCGTTGCTGGAACCAACCTGGTATTCACCGGCGTAAACTTCTCCGCGACCGGCATCGAGGACCGCCAGCACGGTCTCGCCCGCTAAGCCATAAGTCACGGCCAACGCTTCCAGCATCGAAACCGTGGCCAGCGGCTTGCGCAGGATTTCGCATAGGCCCTTGACTGTTGCCAGTCCCACCCGCAATCCGGTGAACGATCCCGGGCCGGAGACGGTGACGAACCCGTTCAACGCGCTTCTGTCGAACCGGTTCTGCTCGAGCAGCGACGAGATTGTCGGCATCAGGCGGGCCGAGTAGGTGCCGCCCGCAAGGGGAGTGAGCTGCAGAACTTCAAAACTGCCGCCATCGCCCCGGCACAGGGCAATGCTGCCCTTGCGGCTGGAGGTGTCAATGGCGATGATCAGCATCAGTGAAGCTCACCGGGTCTGTCTTGAAGGGGCGCAGCTTTAGCTGCGCCGTTCAATTCCGTTTTTCTGGTGTCTACCCTGGACAAAACTCTTGATGTTCTTCACACACCGCTGGGGGCGTCTTCCACCAGCTCCAGCAGAACGCCACCGGCGCTGGAAGGATGCACGAAGACGTACAGATGCCCGCCCGCTCCCACCTTGATCTCGTCGGAGATGAGACGTGTCCCGTTCGCCTTCAGCCGCTCGACGGTTGCGGACAGATCGTCCACATGCAGGGCGACGTGGTGCAGACCCTCGCCGCGTTTGGCGAGAAATCTGCCGATCGGCGAATCGGGAGAGGTCGGCTCCAGCAGCTCGATGCGGCTCTCGCCCACCGGCACCATGGCAAGTCGCACCTGCTCGGCCTCCACCGTCTCTTCCGGCAGCGGCTTCAGCCCCAGCTTCTCGTAGAATCTGCTGGCTTCCGCCAGCGACTTCACCGCGATCCCGAGATGGTCAATCTGGCTCATTCCGGCGTCCCCAGCTCCCCGACAAGCTCCTCCACCAGAGAATATGGATCGCGCCGGTGTTCGGCAACTTCCCTGGCCAGTCGCGTCGACTCGCCTTCGCTCAGATAATACGAGAGTACGTGCTGGAACAGAGCGTCGCGCAGCATCTCCGCAATCCGTCCACGCCAGTTTTCGATGCGCCGCGTGCGGGCGCGGCCGCTTTGCTCCAGATACGAGCGATAGCTTTCGATCGCCGTCACCAGCTCTTCGGTACCCGACCCTTCGTTGGCGACTGTCTTGACGATCGGCGGAGTCCAGTCGTCCTTGCGTATTGCCGGGCCCCCGGTATCCCCGGCAGCTCCTGTACGTACCGGGCTGGCAGCACGCGCCGAATTTGCGCGTGATGGGGTGATTGCCTGCATCGCGCGAATTTCGCGCTCCACCCGCTCCGCGCCTTCCCGGTCCGCCTTGTTGATGACGAAGATGTCGGCAATTTCCATGATGCCGGCCTTGATGGTCTGCACGTCGTCGCCCATGCCCGGCACCAACACGACGACGGTGACATCGGCCAGCCGCACGATGTCGATCTCGTCCTGGCCGACTCCTACCGTTTCGATCATCACGATGTCGCGGCCGCTGGCATCCAGCACCGTGGCCACGTCGGCGGTCGTGCTGGCCAGTCCGCCCAGCGAGCCGCGCGTTGCCATGCTGCGGATGAAAATTCCTGGGTCGGCATGGTGCGACTGCATGCGGATGCGGTCGCCCAGGATGGCGCCTCCGCTGAACGGGCTGGTGGGATCGACGGCCACAATGCCGACCGTTTTCACCTGCTTGCGGTAGAGACGCGCGAGCTGATCGACCAGCGTGCTCTTCCCGGATCCGGGCGCGCCGGTAATCCCGAGCAGGGCCGCATTCCCGCTGTAGGGAAACAGCGCCTTCAGCAGCTCGGTGGATTCGGGCGTGTGGTCCTCGACCGCGGAGATGGCGCGCGACAGTGCGCGCACATCGCCCGCACGGATGCGACTGACGAGCTCCGGGATATGGCTGGTGGGGCTCACGCTTCAGCGGTTCCGCGTCTTACATCCGCCGCTACCCGCCTCATTCCTTCAGCAACTGCCGCGCGATCACCAGTCGCTGGATTTCGCTGGTGCCCTCGCCGATGGTGCACAGTTTCACGTCGCGATAGAACTTCTCCGCCGGATAGTCCTTGATGAAGCCGTAGCCGCCGTGGATCTGCACACACTGCTCCGCACTGCGGACGGCAACTTCGCTGCTGAACAGCTTCGCCATCGACGACTCCATCGTCGTCTTCATGCCTGCATCTTTCATCGCCGCGGCGCGCCAGGTGAGCAGGCGGGCAGCGTCGATTTCGGTTGCCAGGTCTGCCAGCTTGAAGGCAATCGCCTGAAATTCGCTGATCGGCCTCCCAAACTGCTTGCGCTGCTTCGAATATTTCAGGGCAGCTTCGTAAGCGCCCTGTGCCATTCCCACGCCAAGTGCGGCAATCGAAATGCGGCCGCCGTCCAGCGCCTTCATCGCATCAATGAAGCCCTGGCCTTCATGACCCAGCAGATTCCCGGCGGGAATTTCGCAGTCCTCGAAGATCAGCTCCGAGGTGTCGCTGGCGCGCAGTCCCAGCTTGTTTTCTTTCTTGCCGGCACGGAATCCCCTAGTGCCTTTCTCCACCACGAATGCGGAGAGTCCATGGGTATTCGCTGTCCTGTCGGTGACCGCGATGACAACGGCCACATCGGCGTGATGCCCATTGGTAATGAAGGTCTTGTTGCCGTTCAACACCCAGTTGTCGCCTTTGCGCAACGCGGTGCAGCGGGCGCTGCCGGCATCGGACCCGGAGCCCGGTTCGGTCAGGCCCCAGGCGCCCAGAGATTCACCCTTGGCGAGCTTCGGAATATATTTAAGCTTCTGCTCCTCGTTGCCGGCGATGAAAATATGGTTTGTGCAAAGCGAAGTGTGTGCGGCCACGGTAATGCCGACCGAACCGTCAACCCGGGAGAGCTCTTCGATCGCAGTAACGTACTCGACATACCCCATGCCTGCGCCGCCGTACTCGGTCGGGAAGACGGTGCCCATCAGGCCAAGCTTGCCGAGTTCCCTGATGATCTCCAGCGGAAACGTCCCTGGCTCATCCCACTTCATGACGTTGGGCGCAATCTCGCGCTCCGCGAACTCGCGCACCATCTTCTTCAGTTGTAGCTGTTCATCCGAGAGCTGGAAATCCAAGGTCCCTCCGGGCGCGGGGCGACGCGGCTGGCGGCGTCGCGCATAAGGTGGAAACATGCGGTTATAACATAACGGGTGGGGAGATTCGAAACCGGCAGCCAGGGCCGTGTTGTTAAAGCAAGGGATGCGTAGCCGAATCCGGGCGATCTGTTTCTGATTTGCGAAAAGCAGATCCTTCGCCGGGCTAAAGCCGGCTCGTGATGACAAGCTTTCAGCAACGCAGGCAATCACTCATTGCCTCAGCTCATCCAGATCCCGCTCCCACAGCTTGATGCCACCCAGGATGCCATCTTGATTCGAAATGATCCCGGCATTCCTGGGCAGCCTGAGCGTAACTTTGGCTGCATTGCCGCCGCCGATATAGAGCCTGTCGTAATAGAAGAGCCGGTACAGCCGATCAATGGCCTCGCCGAGCCGCCGGTTCCACTTCTTGCGGCCGAATTTGTCCAGCGCGCGGCGTCCCAGCTCGTCTTCATAGGTGGCGCCATTGCGAAAGGGATGATGGCCCATCTCGAGTGAAGGGATCGGGATGCCGTCCAGATAGAGTGCGGCGCCCATGCCGGTACCCAGCGTGATCACCAGCTCGACGCCCTTGCTGCTCACCGCGCCCAATCCCTGCACCACCGCATCGTTGGCCACGCGCACCGGCTTTCCCAGCTGTTCTGAAAGCTTCTTGGCAAGCGGATATTCAATCCACTTCTTGTCCAGATTGGCGGCGGTACAGACCACGCCCTTCTTGATCACCCCGGGGAAGCCCACCGAGACGCGATCGAATTTGCCCAGCTGTTTGCCAAGATTGGCGATGATCGTACTGATGGCTTTGGGAGTGGCCGGATTCGGTGTCCGGGCGCGCAGCCGATCCGATAACGGCCTGCCCTGCCCGTCAAGCAGCATGGTTTTCACTCCGCTGCCGCCGATATCGATCGCCAGCGTGACCGGACCCGGAGTGCCGGATGTGCGTGCCGCCGGTGTGGTGCGTAATACCTGGTCTTTGGTTTTTGCGGCGATGGGCCTGCTCATGGTTCCTGTTAGTGCCTGCTCCAGATTTGCCCCCCGTCGGAGGTGCTCCAGCTCGCGCCGGAATCGATGCCGACATCTCCCTGCAACACCGTGTCGAAGCGGATGGAAATCACGGTGCCGTGCTCGGCCTCGCCGTCGGCGCCGAGCACAACTTTCTTCCAGTGCAGCCCGCCGTCGCTCGAATGAAACAGCGCGCCACCGCTGCCGCCCGCCCAGATATCGTTGCCCATGACTGACACCACCCGGAATGATACTATCTCGCCGGCGAGCACTCGCGTCCAGTCGTTCCCGGTCAGCGAGCGCTCCAGATGTCCATCGCCGCTGATCCGCCATTGCGGGTGAGAAGCCAACCCGAGCTGCACCGCATTGGAGAGGCCCGGCTTCGCAGCCGGGGCGGCAGCCTTGCCCATTCCTGCAGTACCGGCCGTCAGCGACTCGCTCGTGGGCGTATTCACGAATGCGGACGCCAGACCTGAGTCGGCGCTGACGAGCGGAGCGGCCGAAGTCACTTCCACGGTCTGCGAGGCAGGCGGAGGAAGCGATTTCCGCTCTTCTTTCCCTAAGGGCAAGCCGGCGACAGCCCCCGCCGGCGCAACCTCCAGCGCAGCGTTCTGTTGCGCGAGCAGAACAGGGTTCACAGGTGCCTTGGCCCGTTTGGCGGCTCGCGCCTCGCCGCTGGAAGCGTACTTCGCAGCAGCAGTCGCGCTCACCGCGGCTTGCGGCTGCGTGGCAGGCTGTCCGGTCGCCTGACTGGCCACAGGGGCAGGAGGTGCGGGCTGCCGGCTCGCGACAATGGTCCGAGTTGAAGCAGGGCGGAGCGTGCTCACGATTCGATTGCGCTCGATCAGAACGCCTGCCACCACTACCACCGCGGCGAGTGCGGGCGCGGCCCATCTCCAGAAGCTCCAGCCGGCTTTGGACCGGCCTGCGGCCGCCACCTGCTCCAGGCGCGCCGCGGCTGCCACTGCCAGATCCCTCCGCTCCTCGGCGGCGGCGCTAGCCAGGAACACGACTTCCCGGCACTCCACGCATGCCGCAAGATGGTTTGTGACACGCGACTTCTCCTCTGCCGTCACCGACTGCTCGACATAGCCGTTCAGCATGTCGGCGGAAGGATGTTCGCCCGCCGGACGCTGCCTGGCCAGCAGCTCGCGCGCCGCCTTTGGAATTCCCTGGTTCATCCTTCCTTCTCTTTATAGAACGACAATTCGCCGCGAGCTTGCCGTAAAGTTTCGCTGACTTTCACCTTCAGGTCGCGAACATCGACGTCCTGCATGGCCTCGTCGGCCTGGCGGGGCGGCATGCCCGCCTCCATCAGGCGCTTGCGGATGCGTTTGCGCAATCCTCCGGCGGCGTGCTCCAGTTTGCGGCTGACGGTTGATTCGTGTACGCCAAGCAACCTGGCTATCTCGGCGAGTGTGCGGCCATCAAGATAGTAGGCGGCCAGCAGGAGGCGTTCTTCCGCCGGCAACGCGGCGAGTTCGCTCGCGGTTGCCGCTTCGACGCGCGGGTCGACCTCCGGCATCTGCGGGTCAGCCGCCGCGAACTGCTTTCCATCTTCCACGGCGGCGTCCAGACTCGTCTCCCGCTTCGTTCGGCGATACTGATTGACGTATTCCTGGGCAACGACGGTCCTCAGCCATCCGGCCAGCGAGCCGCGGCCCGTGTAATAGCGCAGTTTGGAGGCGCGGGACTCGCCTCGCTGACCCAGCCCATACAGCTCGGCGTAGAGCGAGTCCGCCAGTGCCTTCGCGCTGCCTTCATCGCGCGCCATGCGCCAGGCCGCTTCGTACATTGCACCGCGATAGCGTGTCAGGAAAAGCTCCCACGCGCCGTTGTGTCCGGCGAGACAGGCCCGCGATAACACCAGCTCTTCCAGATGAAGTGATTCCAGAATCTCCCGCGCCTGCCGCCCGGGGGAGTCACGCTGGCTGAGGACTTCAACCAGCACGTTCGCCAGCCCGGCTAGGTCCATGCCAAATCGCGCAGCTCCGCTCTCGGCGTAGTGCTCGGAGGCAAACGCCTGCGCTGCTGCGGAAAGTTGCGGCCCGGCCTGCGGGCTGGAGGCAGAGGCCATACCAGCGAATCGTATCAATTCGCGTGCAAGAAAGACATGGTTCATCGTTCCTGCCTTGGAGACGGGAAGACGTCTCCGGAGGTCAACCATGAACCACAGCATCCTGGCATCGCTGGCATTCGTTCTTTCCGGCGCAGTCGCCGCCTTCAGTGGCGGGCCGTCCAATGAGTCGTTTCATGTTCTCTCGCCCATCACCCACGGCAATCTGACCATTTTTCCTGTGGTCGGCGGCCCCGAATACGACACTTCACGCTTCCTCACCCTGGACGAAGGCGTGCGCTCCGGAAGCGTCATCATCACCGAGGCCGGTTCGTTGCAGGGACTGGTGCGCCGCGGTACCTCCGTTTCCCGCCACGCCGGCGCGGAAGTCAACCGCCTGGTGCTGGTGAACAACTCCGACCGGCCGCTGCTGTTGCTGGCGGGCGAGATCGTCACCGGCGGCAAACAGGACCGCGTGATTGGCGCCGACCGTGTGGTGCCGCCAAAGTCGGATCCCATCGATCTGTCGGTGTTCTGCGTCGAGCCCGGCCGCTGGGTGGAACGCACTGCGCAGTTCGGGAGCATGAAGTCGCAGATGGCGCAGCCCAGTGTGCGGGTGCCGGCGATGGCAGCGCGCGATCAGCAGGAGGTGTGGAACCGGGTCGCGGCGGCAAACCAGGCTGTGGAAGTTACCAGTGCAGCCCCCCTGGTTGCGGGTCGCGGAACTACATCCTATGCCGCCACCATGGCAGCTCCGCAGGTGCAGGAAAAGATCGACAGCGTCGCCGGCAACTATGAGGGCATCCTGCGGGAGCTGCGCAAAGCCGGCGCCAAAGGAGTAGTTGTCGCCATCAACGGAAACCTGGTCTGGGCTGACCTGTTCGCCAGCGACGATCTCCTCACCCGCTACTGGCAGAAGCTCATCCGCTCCTATGCCGCCGAATCGTTAACCACCGTGAGCGCCAAAGGAGAGGCCACCCAGAAGTCGGCGCAGGCATTTCTCGACCGCATGTCGGGAAACCGCGAGGTAATCGAGACCGAGCCCGGAATCTTTCGCCGGGTGGAAGTCAGCGGAGACGGGTACAAGGTATTCACGCTGACCGCGCTGACGCCGAAAACAGACTTCAATGTGCATGTCGCCAAAATGACCTGGCAAGGCGAAGTGCGCTCGCCCTTTTCCCCCGGGGTAATGCTGCGCTAGGGTAGCGCCGCTCCATCGCATACCAGGCGGCCACAGGTTGATCCCGAACTGGAGAGATGCACGTTTGCAACGTGCATCTCTGCCCAGGATTTCCGGGCCGGTGATCACATCGCCACTGTGATGCGCGCCACGGATGGAGGATCGCGGCGCTTCTATCATGGGAACGAAAATTTCCATGCGGGCTCTCATCCGGCTGGCGGTTCTCATCATTGCTTCTTCCTGCCCGGCAGGGTTCCAGCACACCCTTGCGCAGGCGGCCAGGCAGCAGCCCTCGTCCCTACGGAACCTGGTCCCCTCATCCGACGCATTGTCCCGCCAGGACCTCAGCTTCGATGCCGGCTTCGCGAAGGTGGCACTGCAGTATCTGGGAAGCGGTGACCCAAAGCTGCTGGAAGCTCTGGCGAAATCGCCCGCTGCCGCCCACCTCCTCATTCACGCCCGCAACTTTGACTACGAGGTGCCAAAGGACTCTACGCGTGCGCTGGTCGCTCACCTTCTTACGCCGCCAGGCGAACACCTCAAAGATGTGCCCGCATGCCAGGCGGCGCTGGCGTACTTCACAGGTCCCATGCTGTCCGATCCTCACTGGGTCAACGACACCCTCCGCTATCTGCCCGGCGACTTCCGCTTCCACGGCACGCTGTTCCTCACCTTCGGATACGACATCGGAGTTGCATACGGAAACACGGCTTCGCTCAACTGCGCGCATTCCCACTTTGCGGAGCATCCGCGCGAGCTGATGTACTACGCCATTCACGAGCTGCATCATGTCGGCTTCATGAGCTACCAGCCTCCGCCGCGGCTGTCGGAGATCAGGACATGCCGCGACCTTCTGCACCTAGTGAAGTACTCCACCCAACTGGAGGGCATGGCCGTGCTCGCAGCCTGGGAGCGGCGACGCCAGGAGCACGCCCTGGCCGACGATAGCGATTACCTCGCACTGGACGACCGCGCCCGGATGCAGGTTGATGAAGCGCAGTATTTTCAGGACCTGCATTACCTGGAAACCCGGGGCGACTCGCCCGCGGACGACGAAGCCTGGGCAGTGATCAAACGCATGTCCTCGGGCGAGCGGCTGTGGTATCGGGTTGGCGCGCGGATGGCGCAAACCATCGAGCAGACATCTGGCCGCGCGGCGTTGATTTCCCTCATCCGGCAGGGGCCGGCGGAGTTCCTGGCCAGCTATGAACGGCTGGCGGCGCAGCAAAAATGATGCCTCGATGTTCCTGTGCGTGGCGTTTCGACGTGGCTGAAGCTCGTTCACGAAAAGAAAGCCCTGAATCCTCCTCGCCGGCACTGCCCCAACTGCAGTTCCGACTGGCGCTACAGCAGCTCATGCTTCCGCCGGGCTCAATCGAAAGGCCCGCTCTGCCATTGCCCTCCCCAGCCAGCTTGTGTGACTGAAGTCATTCCCGGTGCCCGCTCCGGGTGGTGAGATGGCATCGGCCGGAACAAACCTGACCTATGCATGCGTGGTATTTTGTAGGGAGTTTTATGCCGCACCCGTCGTTCCGCCTGCCGGCGTTCTTAAGCGGGCGCGCAACGCCGTAGCTGCAGGCCGGCGACGTCGTTGCCCGAGACCGTTTCGCCGGTCCGGGTCTCGGGAGCGGATACCGGCTACCGCACCGTCCGGTTCATCACATGAAGGAGCTTAAGCCCATCGAACTCCCGCCCCGCGGCTCCGACACGGCGCACGCGCTCGCATGGGGCATCATTTCGGCCGGCGCGCTCATCGCCGCCATCATGCTTGGCAGCCGTGATTTCAGGGATTTTGATCCGGCGCTGGTGTCCTACGCCGGAGCCAGCGTCTTTGCCGCCTTTGGTCTGGGCTACCGCTATGCCATGTGGCTGCGCCGCCCACCGACACGGCTGTACTGGTTCCGCGGATGGCAGATTTTCCTTGAGCCCAGCCGCATCCCCCGCAATCTTGCCCACCTGGCGCGGATCTTCTGGAACAATGTTGTTCTGCAGCGCTTCATCGAACAGCGCTCGAAGACGCGCTGGACGGCCCACTGGTTTCTGGCCTGGGGATGCCTCCTCGCCGCTGCCGTGACCTTTCCGCTTTCGTTTGGCTGGATACGCTTCGAGACCGCGCCGCACGACCAGCAGATTTACCGCGCTTTCGTCTTCGGCGTTCATGTCGCCAGCTTTCCTCTCGACAGCATCGTCGCGCCGCTGGCCTTCAACATCCTCGACATCTCTGCCGTGATGGTGCTCATCGGGGTGTTCGTGGCCATGTGGCGGCGCGGTCGCGATCGTGGGGCCATGAGTGTGCAGCAGTTTTCCAATGACCTGCTTCCCCTGATACTGCTGTTCGCGATTTCGGTTACTGGACTGTTCCTCACCGCCTCCACCCACCTTATGCGCGGCCTGCATTACGTGTTCCTTTCGCAACTTCATGCCGCCACCGTCATCTTCACGCTGCTCTATCTGCCCTTTGGCAAGTTCTTCCACATCTTTCAGCGCCCGGCGCAACTGGGCATCGATTTTTACCGGCGGGCCGGCGAAGAAGGCGGGCAGGCGCGCTGCATCCGCTGCGGCCAGGGCTACGCTTCGCAGTTGCAGGTGGCCGACCTCAAAGCCGTGCAGGGCGCGCTCGGCATTCGCTATCAGATGGAGGATGGGCGGCACTACCAGGACGTGTGCCCACAGTGCCGGCGCAAGAACCTCGCGCTCACACAGGATGCGCTGTGGCGGACCCCTGAGGCCGAAGCCCAGCGCTTCGCAGGATTCTGAGTCATGGCAAAGCTTCCCGCTGACATTCCGGAGATCGTCAGGCAGTTCGGCCCCACATTGAACCGCGTACCCGCCGGCGGATGGGTGGCCTCGGAAGAAGAAGACAGGATGGTCAAGACACACTGCTGCTTCTGCGGGCAACAGTGTGGCATCCAGTTGCGGGTGCGGAACAACAAGGTCGTCGGTTGGGAGCCGTGGGAGGATTTTCCCTTCAACCTGGGCAAGCTCTGCCCCAAGGGCGTCAAGCGCTACATGCAGGACGAGCATCCCGACCGGCTGAAGCATCCGCTGCAACGCGTGCAGGGCAAAGGCTTCGAGCCCATCTCCTGGGATGCGGCGCTCAGCCGGGTCGTGAGCCAGATCCGGCGCATCCAGCAGACTTATGGCAACGATGCCTTCGCGGTGCTGACCGGAGCCTCACTGACCAACGAAAAGGCCTATCTGATGGGCAAGTTTGCCCGGGTGGCACTGCGCACCGCCAACATTGACTACAACGGCCGCCTGTGCATGGTCTCGGCCGGCGCTGCCTCGAAAAAAGTCTTTGGCATCGACCGCAGCGCCAATCCGTGGTCCGACATTCCGAAGGCGAAGGTCATTCTGGTCGCGGGGGGCAATATCGCTGAGTGCGCGCCCATCACCACCGATTATCTCTGGCAGGCGCGCGAGAACGGCGGCAAGCTCATCATCCTCGATCCACGCCTGACGCC
>Ga0335081_10007487_pt1 | contig 17454 bp, 20 predicted proteins | sample Lox_Sample_35_FD_206713 | JGI IMG/M metagenome (GOLD analysis project Ga0335081, IMG submission 206713) | Soil microbial communities from Loxahatchee National Wildlife Refuge, Florida, United States - Lox_Sample_3.5 | ecosystem: Environmental > Terrestrial > Soil > Wetlands | place: USA... | reverse complement strand
CGATCTTGTGGGTGATTGGCGTCGTTCTGGTGGTGCTCGGACTCGTTTTCGCGCTGCTCGGCAGAATGGGGCGCGCTGTCGGAGGGAGAGCGCACTACTATTAGGTGGCAGGCGCCTCAGGTTGGTCATGCCCTAAGTGATGCCTCGCGTCGGCCCGCGAGCGGGTCGGTCCGATGGCTCGTGACGACCACACAACGCCGGTGGACGCACCCTCGCCACTAGTGTCTCTGTCATGCCCCCGGCGGGGTCAGGATCTCGAGTTCGACCATCGGGCACACGGCCTCGTAGCCCAACGGGTCGTACCCGAGGTCGAGGGAGATGCTCTGGTAGTCGGAATCGACGGTATCGCCGCCGTTGTGGAACCACCACGAGATCGTGAGTCCGACCTCGAACAGCGTAACCGCGCCTCCGGGAATGGCGACCAGCTCCGCGGACACGTCATACGGCATTTGCGGGTCGAACGTCGCCGACTTCGGCTCGGCGTCGTCGAACCAGTCCCCGCCGTAGGCATCGAAGGCGACTACCGACTTGGTCCTGTCTTGATAGTCGTAAACCGGATACGGCGTCTGATCCTCGGGCTGTCCGGTGATCGGATCATTACCCCAGCCAGACCACCGGATGACCGACAAGTACGCGTTGACGTAAAGGCTGGCCGTGTCCCCGGACAGGATGCCCGCATTCCCCGAGGCGACGGCCTGCCCGTTGAGGGCGAGCGAACTCGACACGTTTGCGACCGCGTAGTACTCGCTGGGATTCTCCCAGAGGAAGTAGAACCGGAAATCGGTGCCGTTTTGGCCGCCAGGACTCGAGCTCGTCTCAAGGATGAGTTTCACCCAGCTTCCGCCCGGCACGATCTGGTCGTCCCGCCAGATATTGAGTTCCGGGTGCGGCAACTCCCAGATCAGGAACGGCTCTTCGAGCGGCACGTACGTCGAGAGGAACGGCTCGGCGAGCAGCCCAAGCGCGTGGCGCCGCGCCGCGATCGCGGCATCGAGGGACGCCGCCGCGGCAGGCTGCCAATTCTGAGCCTCGCTTCGCATCTCCTTCTGCACCGCGAGTAGTGCCTTGCGTTGCTCATCGCGACGTCGGGTCAGGATCCCAGTGAGCTTGCCGAGATTCGGATCTGACGACAGGAGCGACTGCAACTGGTTCATTTGGCTCTGCGCAGGCCCAGGGCGATGATCCGGCCGCACCTGCCGACGAGGTGTGACCGCTCCCTGCTCGGCAAACTCGGCGACCGCAGTCTTAATCTGCATCAGTTCGTCAACTGTCATGGGCCCCCCGGGAGTCTCGTTGTATGACAAGGCGACCGGTCCGCACGTCATTGGTTCCAGATGTGAAAGCCGTGTCGTCTTGTGCTTCTCCTCCGGTATGAGTCGGAAACGCCGGCGGTGATACGTAGGATCGGCGTGGGGTGCCGCGGCGTCCCATAAGTTCCATGCTGGGACGCACCCGCTCCGCTGTGACCCGAATGCGATGTCAAGATGGGGCGGGGTTCCCATCTGATGGGCACGGATCGCAGCGACCAGCCAGCTAGTCCCCTGACGGGACGCACCACCACCGTCGTCGTGCTGTCGCTCGGTGTCGCCGTAGTGCTCGGCGACGCAGGCGTAGTGACGCTGGCGCTGCCGGAGATCCTGCGAGATTTCGGGGCCCAGGTTTGGGGGGTTGCATGGGTTCTGATCGCGTTCAACCTCGTACTCGCACTGGTGGCGGTCCCGGCGGCGCGCCTGTGCGTGCGCGGAGATCCGGCCGTGGCGACCGCGAGTGGCGTCATAGCCTTCGCGGCCGCGACGACGGTGTGTGCCGTGGCACCTTCGCTGGGCGTGCTGATCGCGGCGCGGGCCGCGCAGGCGGCGGGCGGAGCGCTGGTGATCGTCGGAAGCCTCGAGCTGCTCGTTGCAACTACCGGGGTTGAGCGCGCGGGTGTGCGGCGGTGGGCCGCGGCCGGTGTGGCCGGGGCGGCGCTCGGGCCGGTGATCGGAGGGCTCCTGACTTCGGCGTTCTCGTGGCGGGCGATCTTCGTGGCGCAGATCCCGATCGTGCTGCTCGTGCTGCCTGCTGCTATCACGCTGCACGGCCAGGTGGTGCAGCGGCGTCCGCCAACACTCGACACGTCGCCGGACCGTCCGCACCTGCTAGCCAACCTGGCGCTGGCGCTGCTGTCGGCGGCGCTCACGGCGGCGCTGTTCCTGCTGGTGCTGCTGCTCGTCGACGGCTGGAGCCGCTCGCCTGTCGTGGCCGCGCTTGCCGTCACGGCGGTGCCCGTAGCGGCCCTGGCTGCCGGTCCCGTATTCCGAGGTATGCGCGCCGGGACGCGGTCGGAGGCGGTTGCTGGATCGGTCTTGATCGCCGGCGGCCTCACCGGGCTCGCGCTCCTCCCCGGTGCAGACCTTGTCTGGACGCTCGCGCCGCAGGTGCTCATCGGTCTCGGCCTTGGGCTCTCTGTCGACTCGCTGACCGCGGCCGCGCTCCGCGACCGGATCCCACGCGCGCTTCACGGGGGTTGGACGATCGCCGCGCGGCACGCCGGCGTCGTGGTCGGCCTCGCGATCCTCACCCCGATCTTCACCGCCGACCTGAGGCACGCTCAGACCCCCGCCGAGGAGGCGATCGCTCGGCTCGTCCTCGACGCGCCACTTCCCGCCTCAACGAAGCTCGACCTTGCCGAGCAGCTGGGGCGCCGGCTATCAGCCGAAAGCGGCCGGGTGCCCGACCTGCGGCCCGCGTTCGAGAGCTTGCGGGTCCCAGTGACGCAGGCGCACGCGGTCGCCGCCCTGGAGCGTGGCCTCGAGGATCAACTCAAGCGCGCCGCCACCCGCGCATTCCGCACGTCGTTCCTCGTCGCTGCGGGACTGGCGCTGCTGGCGCTCGGACCCGCCCTCTTACTACGGGACCGGAGTCGCTCATGAGCCGACTCGCGCTTCCACTGATCGCCGTTGTGCTCGTGGCCGCTGTCCTCGGCGTCCAGGTCGCCGCCGGCGGCGGCCGCTATGTGCCTCTCCGCCCGGCCAACCCGTGCACGCCGCTCCGGGTTTCCCCCGTCCCGGCGCAGCTCGAACCGCTCGCAGAGCAGATCGTCCTACTCGGCCTCGACCGCGCGGCATGCCGGCTCGGCATATCCCGCGAGCGTCTCGTCCTCGCACTAGCGGAAACCCGGACGCCCGACCCCCGCGAGTCCGCCGCGCTCAAAGCGGGCCTCATCGACGCGGTCGACCTGCTCGACAGCCAAGGCCGCCTGCCCAAGGTGTCCCAGCTGCTTCCGCAAGCGCTCGACCAGGCCAACCTCCCCGGCATCGCCAAGACGATCATCGAAGCGATCCCTGACTCGGTCGTCGACAACCTGCTCCCCACCGCACCGCTGCTGCGCCGGACCGTCGACGAGCTCGACATCAACCGGCTCCTCCATGAGCTCAACGACCCGCACCAACTCAACTCCGCCCTCCAGTCGGCGATCCTGCGGGCCGCGGAGAGCCAGATCCTCGGCCGCCTACACCCCTAGCTGCGACCCCTACGCGGCTGCGAAGGCCTGGCGGGCCCGGGCGGCGATCCTGTTTGCCATCTCCAGGTTCGCATCGATCCGCTCAACGGTCTCAGCCAGCGACCGGCGGCCGTGGCAAAACGACCAGCAATCGAGCATGAGCGGCCGGCCAACGATCGCGCCCTCGAGGCGGGTCAACTCCTCGGGCTCGAGCGACACCCGTTTCCGGTAGCGCGAGACTGCGAGTTCGATCAGACGGGGATGGACTGCACCCGCCGCCCACAGCAGGAAGCCGAGCGAGTACAGCCCGGGCCCCGGCCAGCACCGGTCCAGTCGACCAGCACCAGGCGCTCGTCCGGCGTCGGGATCGCGTTGGCGGGCACGAAGTCGGGATGGACAAACGCGTGCGGCAGATCGTCGCAGTCATCGGCCCGGTCGACTGCCTCGCGGAGCCGGTCAAACATCGCCAGCTGCCGGGCCGGCACCCGACCGACTGAGTCATCGAGCAGCTCTCCGGCGGCGGCGATCTCCTCGCGCGGGCCGCCACTGAATGAGAGGTGGTGCCAGGCCCCCCCGGACCGGAATCGCGTTGCCGGGCGCGAGTGCAGTGCTCCCAACATCCCGCCGAGCAGCGGCGCCGACCGCCCGGGCTTGAGCGGCGTCGCCGGTACCACGAACTCAGTCACCAGCACGCCCTGACCGTCCAAGCCCGACACTGGTTCGTCGTGCGCGCAGCGCTCCGCGGGAAAGCCGCTCTCCTCCAAGGCCTTCAGCAGCTCGGCCTCGGCCTCGACGTCGGCGACGGGTCGGTCGACAGGAAACACGCGCGCGACCCAGGACGGCCCATCGTGCCGATCGACGCGGAACACCCCGAGATCGAGCGCACCGACGGCCGCCACCTCGATCCCGTACCGCTCCTGGAGATGCGTGGCGAGCCAGGTCCCGGTGGGGATGGTCCGAGCGGATTGGCTGCTGGGCGACAGCACGGGTCCGCGAGTGGTCGAGCTCGAGCCGCCAAACGCCCACGCCACCATCAGCGGGAACTCTTCTCTCCACAGCGCGTCGCCGTGCGACCCGACCCGCTCGGTCATGACAACTTCTGCACCTGCGTCGCGCAGCGCAACGGCCCAGCGGGTCGCGTTCTCAAGGAAGAACGGCTCCAGCGTGCCGCCGACGAGGTACGCGCGCGGCACGGAATTCGGCATCACGGCAGACGGTCGGTAGCCCCCGCCCGGCGACGCGCACAAGACCGCACCGTAGACGTCGGGGTGGCGAAGACCCATGGCGAGCGCGAGCTCTCCACTCGCGGAGACACCAAACACGGCCGTGCGCTCGGCGGGCAGCGCGACCGCGAAACGTGACCGCACCCACTGGTGGACGTCTTCGACGAAGAACCTCTCGTGGGCCGCGAACCGCTCGGCGTCAAAGACCGGCGAGTACTCGTGGAGCCGCAACGTCTCGTCGTCCGGCCGGTGGGTGCCGACGATCATGGTCGGCGGTACGGCTGCGGCCTCAAGGACGCCGCCCCAGGGCGAGATCAACTGGCCGTCACCGGCGAACACGATTGCCTCGGGCGGAGCTTGCGGGACGTACACCGTCACCTGCCGACCACCGTCGTAGTTGAACGTCTCGGTGACGAGCCTTCCCGTGGTGGACGATGACACTGTCATTAGCGGCCCGTCTGGTCGGTACCTGGCAACGGCTCGCTTTCCATGCGATCGCGGATGTCGCATAAGGCGACGAGACCGGCCCGGAGTTGCTCGAGGCCGGTGGCGCCAAGCAGCTCGGTCAGCTCTCGGTCTACCGCCGTCACTCCGGCAAGAACGGCGACCGCCGCCTCATGGCCGCGATCGGTGAGGGTGACGTTCACGCGGCGGCGATCATCCGGGTCCGTCGTCCGCGAGAGGTAACCGCGCAGCACGAGGGTATCGATCAGCTCGCTTGCCGCCTGCTTGGTGACACGGAGCCGTTGGACGAGTGCGCGTAGCGGTTGGCCCTGGTTGCCGATGCCGCCGATCACAAACGGACCGTTGGGAGGCATGTCATCGATTCCGCGATCGCCAAGCGCCCGCCGTATGGCCTGTCCGTAGGCACCGCGCGCCGCTCGAAGAAGCGCCGGAGTCGGGATCTGGTCCGGGTCGGGTTCGTGATCGCTCAACACGCCTATCGCTATATACCTTCGCTCACCAACTGTCAAGTCTCCTGACCGTCAACATTTCCTGACGGGTGCGCGGAGCGGACGACGTCGCGGGCGCCGACTGCGGAACGGAGAACCTACGGCCGCGGGGGATGGGCCGTCGAAGTGGCCGTGAAAATACGTACCCATCCGCTCGGTGTGGTGGTACGTTTGCGGGGCCCGCTCCGCCCTCCGGGGCGGCGGTGGGTTGGTGTGAGCGACGGGCGCTGATCCTGGGCAGCCGGGCTCAGGTGGGCGCCTCGAGGAAGGGGTATCAGCGTGATCGATCGAATCGGAGGCCCTTCTCCGACGATTGCTTTCTCGATGGCCGCTGGTGCGCGATTCATCAGCTCTCACGCCCGGCCCCATCTGTAGAAGCGCGCTGGAGGTGCCCAATGAACTCGATCAAGGTGTGCGTGGATTTCAACTACCGCGGAGCTTGGGATGTTGAGTTGCCATACGAGGCCAAGCCGGTGATGTGCAGGACGCTGGACGAAGCCACCCGTGTGGCGTATCGGTGCGCGGCCGACAGACGACCGTGCGAGTTGATCGTCCGTGACGCCTACCACCGCGTGGTGCGCCGTGAGCTAGTCGACGGCGAGCAGGATCCGGGCCCGGCAGCGTGATCAGCGTCAAACCGGGCCTCGACACGACGAGTCTCCATAGGCCCTTGGCGGTCCTATAGAAGCCAGCCACCAAGCCGGCCGCCAGAGCCACACGCACGCGCCAGTGGTACCCGCTTGCGGACGATGAGTCAACACCTGTGCATCGGCGTACCACGCTGTTCTTCCCGCCCGCCGTACTGCTGACCGGGCTGACCTTCGCCGCGGTCTTGACCGTGGTCAGGTTCTGGACCGCATCCGGGGCGGCCGGACTCCAGGATTCCAACGACGATGACTTTCGCCGTGGTTTTCAGTCCGAATCCTCACACCCGATCAACCGTACTCGAGGAGAGCCTCATGACCGCTACCTACACCTTCGACGTCGTTTCGAGCCTCGATGGCTTCGGCTCTGTCAGCGGCGGCAACTGGGGCGGCTACTGGGGCAAGCAAGGCCCCGAGCTGCTCGACCACCGCCTCGCCTTGTACAGCGAGGAGCAGCGGATGATCTTCGGGGCCAACACGTATCGGACGTTCGTGCGGTTGCTGGACTTGAGCACCGAGCAGCCCGAGGTGGGTGACCCATGGGTCACCCGGATGCTGCGCATGCCGGCGACGGTGGTCTCGACCAGCTTGGAAGGACCGCTCGACTGGCCGAACGCGACCGTCGTGAGCGGGGACGCCGCCGAGGTCGTCGCCGGACTCAAAGAGGAGTCCGATATCCCATTGCGCTCGCACGGCAGCCTGTCGATGAACCGGGCGCTGATGGCCGCCGGTCTGGTTGACCGCGTCCAGGTGACACTCTTCCCTGCGGTCACCGGTCAAAGCGGACAGAAGCCGATCTTCCAAGGTGCGGCCGACTTCGACCTCGACCTCATCGAGGCCCGGACGCTCGACGGCAACATCCAAGAGCTCACCTACCGGCCCACCCTGCACGTCTGAGCGTCCACGCACGTCAGCCGCGTCGTCATGATCCGTAGGATGGAAGCCCGTGGGCAGTGAGCCTGACCTCCCACCGATGGACGACGCCGAGCGCGCGCGGCGCCGCGCGTTTGTGGCGGAGCATCGCACCGCCGTCTTCGGTTATCCACGCCGCAACGACGGGCCGTCGATGTCCGTCGTCTACTACGTCATGGACGGAGACGATCGCATCCTGGTGTCCACAATGCGTGACCGCGGCAAGGCGAAGGCCGTGGCGCGCAACCCCAGGGTGTCGCTGTGCGTGCTCGACGAACAATGGCCGCTGAGCTACCTGCTGGTGTACGCCACCGTGGAAGTCGATCCCGGCTTGGACGGCGCGACGGATCTGATGATGCGGATCTCCGAGGTGATGGCGGGCCACCCCATGCCTCCAGAGGCGCGCGCCGACGCTGAGGAGATGTGCCGACGAGAGCACCGGCTAGTGCTGACGCTGTCGCCGTACGCCACCTTCCGGACGCCCCCGCGGCACGTCAGGGAAGCGACCGACCTCCAGGGGCTCACCCACTGGACCAGCACGAGCCTGCCATGGTGAGGCGGTCCTGTCGGCGCGCGGACAGGTAGCGGCAGCTCCGGCGATCCGTTCAGGCTTCGGCCGTAACGCCAATGACACGTGGTTAGGCGACGCAGGCTGTCGGCGGGTCGTGTGAGTGAGGTGACTAAGTCCTCACGACAGCGTGGAGCGCGGCCAGGGCAGCCTCGCGCACGAGGCCGTCCGTGTCATAGGACGGATCGTAGGCCGAGATCGTGAGCGCAGCGAGCTCGCGCGCCCGGGGGACGGCGGTGACAGCGCTGGTGAGCTGGTCGGGGGTGAGACCGGGCGCTTTCGCGTACTCGTTTGCACGAGCGTGGCTGGGGTCGAGGACGTCGAGGTCGATGTGCAGACTGATGCGATCGCCGTGAAGGTGGTCGAGCTGATCCGCCAGGCGCCCGACGTCCCGAACGTCGAGACGGTGAATAGCGCTTCGCTCGAGCCGTTGTCGCTCGCCGGCCTCCATGTCGCGTACGCCGACGAGAAGGACGTGGTCCTCGCGGAGGGGCACGAAGCCAGGGACAGTGGCACAGAGCGTCTGCCAGCAATCGCCGACGACCATTGCGAGGCCGTAGCCGTCGAAGTATCCGGTTTCCGTCGTCTCAGGTGTGTTGAAGTCGGCGTGGCAGTCCAGCCACACCAGCCCGAGGGGTTCGGTGCCGAGGCCTGCCACGACCGCCTGCTGACTGTGGCAGTTGCCGGTAAGCACAACCGGTAGGACACGATCCGCCCGCGCAGCAGCCACCTCGCCGGCGAGCTGTCGGTTGAGGTCAAAGCAGGCCGCCACATCGGTGGTCGCGGGCTCGGCGAGCGAGATTCGGCGCACGTCGTCGGTAGCGAGCACCCTCATCACCGGTTCCGCAAGCGCGAGCGGTCCGGCACCCATTCCCTCCCCCTCACGGCCGATCACGTACGGAACGCAGAGAACACGAGTCGCCAGGGCGGTGCTGGACACTAGCGGCGACGCTACCGGTTACCGTCGTCCTCCGCGGCCGGCTCCGTGAGATCCCACAAGCAGAGCGGTCGCACGCGCGGGCATGCCCAGCTCTACAAACGAGTCCGTGTCCAAAAACCCCCGTCGATTAAGACTGCCGCACGAAGGCCCGCCGGTGAGTGCCCGCAGCCCCACGGCGACATACGCGCCGAGCGAATGGCCAATAAGCGCGGCAAGCGCATGCGTCGACGACGCCACGACCCAGCTCGACAAGCTGATCGGACGTGTACGGATCCAGAGGCGCCGAGCCGCCGCTCCCCGGAGGGTCATCGCCATGCTCCGCCACGGGACCGCTCCAGAGAAGGCGCGAAATATGCCCCGATCGCCCTCGACCAGCTCGCGACTATGTCGACCGCACGTTGACGGCGTGGAACCCAGCGAGGATGTGCTGCTCGGCGAAGCGGGCGTCACGCCCCATGAGCGGCGATGGCGCCACGCCCCCAGGCGTAGAGCGCCGCCGGTGCCTTCTCCTCGTTCTCCTCACCATCGGTCAATCGGATGACGCACAGTCCATGCCGCTCGTAGAAGCGACGGGCGCCTTCGTTCCGTTGAAAGGTCCACAGACTGAACCCATCCGGGCGCCGCGTCTTTGCCCGGTCAAGCAGGGCGCTGCCGATACCTCGGCCGGTCATCCCCGGCTCCACGTAGAGGTAGTCGACGGTCGCATCGCCAAGCACGATGAATCCCAGCGTCGCCCCCTCCTCCTCCCAGACCCACACCTCTCGCTCAGCGACAACTCGAGCGAACCAGCCGCGGTGCTCCTCCAGCGTATGCAGTGTCGGCAAGAAGTTCAACGTCCCGAACGAGCGCTCGTATAACTCAGCGATCCCATCGACGTCACCTGGCCGGGCCCCGCGAATCATGGCCTCCGATCGTAGAGCTGACGCGCACGAGCAGCAGTCCAGCGTGCGAACCAGATGGCAAATCAGCTCGCAGAACCAGGCGGTCAGGCTGCGCGTGGCAGACGCCATTCGCAGCTGTCGATCGCAGCTTAGGCTCGACCGCGACGTGCTGATGAGATGGGAACCATGACGGGCAATCCCGCCCCAGAGTTGGTGAGGGCCTGCTTCCGTTCCGGGCTGACAGGAAAAGTCTTCGAGATCGGCCAGGACGGTAAGCAGAACTCCGCCGGCCGGCTTGCTCGGCTGCGATAGCGGGATGCGCTGTCTGGTACGGGGCTGGCGTGACCGCGGAGGCGCAGTGCGTACCGAAGGGGTTTACACGCAGTGCGATCGTCGTTAGCGGACGGTGGCGTGCTGCGCGCGGGTTTGGCGGCCCGCGAGAATGTAGGCGAGGACCTGGGAGACTGCGGCGTGCTGGGCCTCCCGGTAGTGCTTCTCCATCGGGTAGGTCCAGTCGGCGATGCTCAACGCCGCCCAGGCGAGGAGGAGCAGGAACGCGGCAATAAACGGTAGCGCGATGGCGAGCGCGTCCGACAGCTGGCCGGCGGGTGTGGCCGCCAGGTAGACCCCGTCGGCGATGACCGCGGCGACCGCGGCCGTCGCCGGTATCCACCACAACCGCTGACCCAGGCGAGAGGGCCTGTGCTCGCGTAGATGGTCCTCAAACTGATACGCGTAGTCCATGGGGTGACGCCTTGCGCGCGGCTGGTTCCAGCCCATCGGTTTTCGCTCTCGCCGTTCACTGTCCTGCCGCCGCCACGGTCGGGTGCCAGACGCCGACGGTCAGCTTCCGGATTCTCGGGCGTTAGCGCCGTACCGCCGGCGCGCGACCAGCCTGCTTCTTGCTCGTCCGCGGGAGGAGAGCGGTCAGGCAGCTCCAGCTTGGTTCGAACGGGGCCACGGGCGGCCGCGGGTGCCCGTCGGCTCACGGAACCCAGAGGGGCCGTCAGCGATGTCGCCTGGGCGGGCGGACTGCTCGATCACTTCGATCCGCTCGATGACCACAGTGCCCGCCTGATAGGAGCCCGAGTGGCGCGATCCAGATCGAGGGACAGGTCGACGACCAGCGGCTGGCCGACCGGATCGCGACCATCGGCCGCTCGACCGGCAACGCTCGAGCGCGCGTTGGGCATCGTCCCGTCGAGTGGTGGGGTCCGCGTCTGGCAAGACCCCTCCCACACTCCATCTCGAAACCCGAGGGGTCAGCTGGCCGACGAGTCGGCGCTCTGACCGGTGCTAGATTCTCAGCGTGGCGGCCAGGGATTCAGCGCTGCTAGGCGAGCGTGAGAGGGGCGGCAGCGAAGCGCGCGAGCGGCTGCTCGAGGCGGCGTACGAGCTGTTCTCGCATCGGGGCATCCACGCTGTCGGAATCGACGCGATCATCGAGCGATCGGGCGTTGCCCGGCAGACGATGTACCGGCACTTCGCCTCCAAGCAGGACCTCGTGGTGGCATTCCTCGAACGCCGCGACGAGCTTTGGACCCGGAGCTGGCTTCAGGGTGAGGTCGAGCAGCGAAGCGCGGATCCGCGGGAGCAACTGCTGGCCATCTTCGATGTGTTCGACGCCTGGTTCCGCACCCCCGAGTTCGAGGGTTGCTCGTTCATCAACGTGATGCTCGAGCATCCCGACTCCGGGCACGTCCTGCACGTCGAATCGTGCGCGTACCTGCAGAGAATTCGCGACTTCATCACCGAGCTCGCCGGACGGGCGGGAATCCGAGAGCCCGAGAGCTTCGCCCGCGAGTGGCACATCCTGATGAAGGGTTCGATCGTCGCCGCCGGAGAGGGCGATCGCGGCGCGGCACGGCGCGCTCAGCGGATTGCCGCGCTGCTGCTGCGTGACGCGCTCGAAGGTTCGGGCCGCCGCTCTTGACTCCTGATTAGGCGCGGTAGTAACGTCCGGGTTTAGAGGGAGACCGGTCAGTCTCGTCGTATCGGGAGGGACCCCAGCCCGGCGCGCCGCGGCGTGGGCCGGTCATTCTTTAAGCTATCTCCTACCAGGGGAGGACAGTTCATGCCTATCCCAACTGAGCTCGTCGGGTCGCTCCCACGGCCGATGAAGCTTCAACAGGCCTACGCCGACTACGACGAAGGTAAGATTACCTGGCAGCAGCTACAAGCCGAGCAGGACGCCGCGGCCGAGGACTCGATCCGACGCCTGGAAGCCACCGGCGAGCCGATCGTCACCGACGGCGAGCAGCGGGAGTCGAGTTTCGCGACGTATCCGATCACGGACACGCTTGCGGGCACCGGCCTGGCAGAGAACCTGGCCGGGGACGGGCAGTTCTTCGCGATCTTCGATGACGGCCATCATCGCCAGTTGCCGCGCCTGACCGGGGGACCGTTCCGGTACAAGACCTACGCGTCCGAGTTCGTCGAGAAGAACGTCAAGACGGCCACTCACCCCGTCAAGCAGGCGGTCATCTCGCCGTCGATGATGAGCCTCCTGTATCCGCTGGAGGGGGAGCTCGACGGGTATTCGCGCGAGCAGTTCCTGGCTGACGTGATCGACGAGTGCGAGAAGGACATCCGCCAGTGCTTCGCTGCCGGCGCGGTGCGGGTATCGGTCGACTTCACCGAGGGCCGGCTGGCGAACAAGAACGATTCCCGCAATCCCTGGACCGGGAAGAACATGCTCGGCGAGTTCGTCGACCTCAACAATCGGTTGTTCGATCGCTTCACGCCCGAGGAACGCAGGAACATCGGCATCCACACCTGCCCGGGCGGTGACTGTGACTCGGTCCACAGCAAAGAGGTGCCCTACGAGCTGTTGCTCGAGCACATGTTCGACATGAACGCTGGCTACTTCCTCATTCAGTGCGCGAGCGAAGAGGACCGAGAATCGGTCTACAAGCTGTGCGGGCAGTACCGCCGCGACGACGCGGCGGGCGTCTCGCAGGTGTGCTTCATGGGCGTCATCAACCCTCTCAGTCCCGAGGTGGAGACGCCCGAGCACGTCCGGGATGAACTGCTGACCGCGGCCGAGTACATCCCAGCGGACCGCCTCGGCGCCACCGACGACTGCGGCTTCTCTCCGTTCAGTCGCGACGTCAAGCCGTTGCACGGTTCGCCTGACTTCGCCCGGGACATCGCAATGCAGAAGATCTCGGCGAGGCTCGAGGGGGCGCGGCTGGCCTCGGCTGAGCTCGAGCACAAGATGTCCACCGCTTAGATCGCACCGGCCGTTGCGGCGCCGATCAGCGATCATCGAGTCTCCTCCGACCTCAAAGAGGATTCGATGAGCCGGTGCGTCTACGACGTACCCGTGATCGGCGCCGTAGTGTCGTTAAGGGTCTCCGGGCCCACTTCCGCGCGGCGTCCGATGTCGTCGAGCGCTGCATCGGTGCCATGCTCGGTGAACTCTGCTCGCGCCGCGGTCAGGATCGCGTGGAAGTTGCGGACGGCGTCCGCGCGGTGTGGGCGGCGTGCGCCAAGCGGGTCACTCAGCGGCATCGGACGACCTTCCGTGGTAGTGGCGTAGTCGTGGACGGGTGTAGCCGGGGTCAATATCTCAGTCCTCTGGGGCGAGGGCGGTGATGGCGTCGATCTCGTCGTAGGTCAGGCTGATGTTCGCGGCGGCGAGGTTCTCGTGGAAGTGTTCGACGTGGTGGTGCCCGGGATCGGGAGCGCGGTGACGGTGCGGTGCAGCTGCCAGACGAGCGCTACCTGCTGTGGCGCGGCGTTGTGCTTTACGGCAATCGGGTCTATGACGGCGTGGAACGGCTCGCCCTCGGGGCCGCCGGGGATCGTCGGAGGGTGCCACGGCGAGAAGACGATGCCGGTCGCCTCGGCAACCTCGCGGACCGCGGCGCCGAGACGCACGGCAACGTTGTAACGGACCGCGACGGCGGCGATGTCGGTTATGTCCATCGCGGTGCGGAGCTGGTCGGCGGTGACATTAGATAGGCCGATGTGGCGGATCAGACCGTCGGTCTTCATCCCGGCGAGTGTCTCGATGGTCTCCCCGAACGGGGTGTAGGTAAAGGCGCCGGTATCGAGGTAGTAGAGGTCGATGTGGTCCAGCCCCAGGCGGCGCATGCTCATGTAGGCCGCCTGACGCAGGTACCACTTGCTGCCAGTGGATCCCATGTCCGTGTATTCGGGGCCGCCGCGAAGGAAGCCGCCCTTGGTCGCGATAATGAGGTTGTCTGGGTAGGGGTGAAGGGCTTCCTGGATGAGTTCCTCGTTGGCGCAAGGTAGGTCAATCTGTGCTTTGCGGTCAGAAAGCGGGTGACTGTGGCCGTCGTCCGTTTACTCGCCCATTGCAGCCTGGACAGGACTCTTTTCATTCGGGCAAGTGGGACGCGGTCCGGGACATACGCCGCAGCGGCGAGATCGCCGCCGGCCTTCAATGCAACGTCGCCGACCGGGATTGAGGCGGACCCGGTCTGATGTAGGGCGAGGGGGCAAGCGCGTTCGGGCACGCAGACGATATCGACGTCACGAAGGCGTCATCAGACTGCCGGGCGACAGGGATGTCGGACACAAGGCCGCCCTACGGGCGGGATCATCTCGGTGAGAAAGTCCGACGTCAACGGCGCAGGATTTTGTGGCGATTGCGGTAGGTGATGGGTCTAGCGGGATAGCGCCACGACTTGACATTAGGTAGTTCAACTGTATATGCTGTCATGCTATGGCCGGGCGGGCGATGCAAGAGGCGACGTTCTTGATCCTGACCGCGCTGGCTGCGGGCAGCCAGCATGGCTACGGGATCATCACCGACGTCCGGGCGATCTCAGCTGGCCGGGTTCAGCTGAAGGCCGGCACCTTGTACGCGGCGCTTGAGCGTCTGCGCGCGGACAAGGTGATCGAGGTTGACCGGGAGGAGATCGTGGATAGCCGGTTGCGCCGTTATTACCGGTTGACGCCCGCAGGCGGGGAGTTGCTGGCCGCCGAGGCCGCCCGATTGCAGGCCAACGCCCGCGTCGCGATGTCGCGCCTGAAGCCGGCTCCCGGGTCGGCCACATGAGTGACTCCGCAGATCTCGAGCGACGCTACCGGCAGCTGCTGGCCTGCTACCCGCGTGCCTTCCGGCGCGAGCACGAGCGGGAGATCCTGGCGGTGCTGATGGCCGGCGCTGAGGAGGGTCAGCAGCGGCCTGGGTTGGGAGAGGCCGCCAATCTGATCAAGCACGCGCTCTGGATGCGTCTGGGGCTTTCCCGAGGAGGGATCATGATCAACGAGAGGACGTTCCCGATCAGTGTCGACCGACCGAGCCGCCCCCTTATGACGGCATTCGGCGCCGGTCGGAAAGTCCCGCGGGTGACGATGAGTTGTTCAACGGTCGACGTTCGCATGGGGTGGGCGTTCCACGCCACGATCCCTCGCGAGGCGGTGGCATCGGCCCGGCCCCTGAACAGAGCCGAACTGCGTGGTCCGTTCCGAATCAGCGTTCTCCGCGGGGTCAACTACTGGCCACGCACCGCGCTTGTCAATGGCGCCGGTACCGGACTGGTCGAGATCACGTTGAATCGGTCGAAGTGGGTGTGGCTGGGTCCGCTCAGGGCCCCGATGCGTCGGCTCATCGTGAGTGCCGAGGACCAATCCGGGCTCGTCGCAGCACTCGACCCGACCACCCCACACTCGCCAGGTTCGGACGACCCGAGTCTGTAGTCGCAGGCCCCATCGCGTCGGCAGACACTTCCCAACACCAGAAATGCCAGTGCCGAATGCCGACACCAGCCGGAAGGAATCCGCCGCGAACAGCGAGCACCTCGGCGGCGTCACCCGATTTCCCTGACCGGTGACACGCGAGAAATTTGACGTGGTCTGGATGCCTCGGCTCGGCGAGGAAGGTACCGACGAGTTGTGGCGATTCAGGCGCCGTAGCATCGCTGCGACGTGTGCAACGCCGATCGCGGGTGTTGGGAGCCTTCTTCTGTCCGCGGGCGGCACGCTCGGTGATCTCGCCGGCGTCCTGTTGCTGCTGATCGCGGCTGCGGTCTGGATTCAGTTCCTCAGGGGCCGAGGGCGCCTGAAGACGCTGATGTCTGAGCGGTTCGGCGTGCGAGTGAAGGGCTTCCCACTGATCAACCAGCGTTCATTTGACCGCTGGTGCGCCGATCACGGTTACAGTCAGCCCGGCGGCTAGCTCGTCGGACCCGGCCGGCATCTCACTTGCGCGGAGGCGGACGGCGAGCACTTGCGGCGCGTGGTTGCAGGTGCGAGGAGCGTGGGCCCACGGCGGAGGTTGAGCGTTGCCGGCCAGCCCGGCGCTCTCACTCCCACACGCAGCATCTCGTCGGGGCCGTGCTCACACCTCCTATGCGCAGTCAGCAGGGCGGTCGACCCGTCCGCGCGCGGCGCGCAGCCCTACCGACATGCCGGTCGCGAATGGGGGCTACGCCCACAGGCCGAGAAACACCTGCGTTGATCTCGCGGCGGTAATCAGCCACTGCGACCGCTAGATCCTTCGGCCCAGCCGCGGTGCAGGACCTTAGGGCGATGGTTCCGAACGTGTAGGGCGGCGATTAGGTCCGCGCCAACGCGGGAGCGGATGGACCGGGAGCGAGCTCACCTTTGCGTGGTCGGGCATGAAGGGCCACCCGCGCGCCGCTCGGTGCGGCCGCGACCGCTGGTCGATGTGCTCCCGTCGGGTCTCGCGAGTTGGCCGTCGCCGGTCCGTGCGCGCGACGTGGGGGTCGAGCAGCGCCCGCGCCGGTCGCAGCAGCGAGAGCCTCGATCACAAGGACTTGGCGACCGGATTGTTCGGCCGACGTCCGTGGCGCGCGACTCGGGCACGAACCGGGACGCCAGCGCGATCGCCGGCGGACGTACGGCTATTGGTGTCCGCGATCGATGTCGTGAGCGCTCACGATCAGCTTCATGCGGAGGAAGATGGGCCAGTGCGGCGCGTTGGAGCTACGCGGCTTCTCCATGAGCCGTGGGGCCGGTAGCCGCCGCGTGGTGGAGCTCGCCGAGCATTGCCGAGATCAGCGAATCGCCGCCAGCTGATTGGTGATGGATCGCGTAGACGCCGCGCGACGGGATGATCGTGCCCAAGGGGCGGATGACGAGCTCGGCTCGCACGGCTGCTACGGCGAGGCGGGGGATGACGGTGATGCCGACACCGGCGGAGACGAGGCCTTGGCGGCCCAGCCATTCCTCGCATCGGAACCGCACCCGGGGCTCGAAGCCGGCCTGCCCGCATAGGTCCCGTAACGGTTGGGCGGTGACGTTGCTATCGATGATTGTCTCGTCGGCGAGATCGGCGATGCGCAGCTTCTTTGCGTGTGCGAGGCGATGGTCGGCAGGGAGGAGCAGGCACCATTCGTCATCGAGCAGATGGTGGTGGGTTAGATCGTCCCAATCGCGGTTGGCTTCGCTGGCGGCGACGCTGACGACTGCAAGGTCGAACTCACCGGCGCGGATCGCGCGTGGACTATCGATGCTGTCTGACTCCAGCAGCGAGAGTTCGGCCATCGGCCGCTTGCGGGTGAGCTGGCCGATAGCGTGGGGCATCAACCACACCGACGCGCTGGGGTGCGCCGCGAGTCGCAGGGATCCCGTTCGCCCGGCCGCAAGCGTCTCGAGCTGGCGCTCGGCAATGGTGAGACGCCCGAGAACCGCCTCGGCGTGCGAGAGCAATAGACCGCCGGCCTCGGTGAGCTCGACGCGGCGCGCCGAGCGCTCGAGCAGCTGCTGGCCTAGCTCGCCCTCCAACGCAGCGATTTGACGAGACACGCCCGATTGGGTCAGCCCGAGATGGGCGCCCGCGGCCGAGAACGACCGGCGCTGCGCGACCTCGCAAAAGACTTCGAGGCGACGAGAATCCAGCATGAGCTAGACGCAT
>Ga0335081_10007486_pt1 | contig 17454 bp, 15 predicted proteins | sample Lox_Sample_35_FD_206713 | JGI IMG/M metagenome (GOLD analysis project Ga0335081, IMG submission 206713) | Soil microbial communities from Loxahatchee National Wildlife Refuge, Florida, United States - Lox_Sample_3.5 | ecosystem: Environmental > Terrestrial > Soil > Wetlands | place: USA... | reverse complement strand
CCGCCACATCGAGCTGCGCATCGAACGTCGTGCTGGACATGCGGGCGAGCCGCGGTGCGGCCTCACCGCTTTCCGCAAGTGCCGTGAAGAACGCGATGTTGAGCGCATGGGACAGACCGAGCACGTAGGCGATGAGCCGGTCATGCTCATCGAGACTCATCACCACCTGTTCGGCCATGGTGGGCGCGAACAGTTCCCGTGCAGCCGCCAGCGCCGCCGCGGAGCCCAGGTCGACGAAAATGACGTGCCTGCCCGAGAGCAGCTCCGCATCGGGCCCGAACATCGGATGAATCGAGGTCACGCGGCAGCCGTGCGACTTCAGCGCCATGAGCCCGGCGCGCAGCGGCGACTTGAGCGAGCCCACGTCGAATACCACGCCCGGCGGGCGCCGGAGTGCGAGCTCCCGCAGGATCGCATCGGCCGCCCCCAGGGGGGTCGCCACCACGATGAAATCGTGCTTCAGGTCGCTGGTGCGCCAGTCGGGAATCAGCGTGGCGCCGGGGGGCGCGCCGGCCGGGTCGGCCACCTCGACGCCAAAGCCCTGCGAGGCCAGGAATTCGACGAACCAGCGGCCCATTTTGCCGCTGCCGCCGATGACCAGCGCTCGGCGTCCCGAGCCCGTGCCCTTCGCGGCGACGCTGGCCTGCTCCTGCGTCGTGAGGGAGGAGCGGATCAGCAGCCGCAGCAGGCTCTCGGCCAGCGCGGGCGACACGCCCAGCTCGGCGGCGACCTGGCGGACGTTCAGGATGACTTCGCGCTCGCGCTGATAGTCACGGGTCGGATATCCGGTGTCGCGCTTTACGCGCGCGACCTCACGGCTCACGGCCTGACGCTCGGACACCAGGGTGAGTAGCTGACGATCGATCTCGTTGAGGCGGCGGCGCAGATCCGCCAGTGTGGGTACTTCAGCGGTCATGGGCTCGAAGTTAACATGAGCCCTATGTCCGTGCCGACCGAGCTGCTCACAGACCCCCTGCCCGCAGAGCCCCTGCAGGTCGCCCAGGCATGGCTCGCACAGGCCTGGTCCGAGCGCCTGCAACCCAATCCCAATGCCATGACGCTGGCGACCGCCACCCCGCAGGGCGCGCCCTCGGCGCGCATCGTGCTGTGCAAGGACATCGTGCCGCAGCCGGGCTACATCGTCTTCTACACCAACTACCGTTCGCGCAAGGGGCGCGAGCTCGCCAGCAACGGGCACGCGGCTGCGGTGCTGCTCTTCGATCATCAGCACCGCCAGGTGCGCATCGAGGGACAGATCGGTCCGGCGCCCGAGCGCGACAGCGACGCGTACTTTGCTTCGCGCTCGCTCGCGAGCCGCATCGGCGCATGGGCGAGCAAGCAGAGCGAGCCGATCGATACGCGCGCCCGACTGCTCGCCGCCGTCGCCGAAGTAGAGCGCCGTTTCGGCATCGACCCACAACGCGCCGAGCAGTCCACTGCGCCCGTGCCGCGGCCACCGCACTGGGGGGGCTACCGCCTGTGGGCGCAGTCCGTCGAGTTGTGGGTCGAGGGTACGGCGCGCATTCACGATCGGGCGCGCTGGACGCGAGCGTTGCGCGCCGGCGCCGACGGCTCGTTCGAGCCCGGCCCGTGGTCCGTGACGCGGCTGCAGCCTTGAGTGCAGCAGCCGTGTGTGCAGCCGCCGCCGAGGGCCTGCAGGCGCGCGGTGTCGGCGTCAGCGCCGGAGAGCGCCGGCTCGTCGAGGATCTGTCGATCCAGTTCGGCGCCGGAGAGTTTGTGGCGGTTCTCGGGCGCAACGGCTCGGGCAAGACGCTGACGCTGCACACGCTCGCGGGGCTGCGTCCGCCAGCCTGCGGCAGCGTATGGTTCCATGGCCGGCCGATCGAAGAGCCCCGCCGGCGCGTGATTGCCCGCAGTCTCGGCCTCCTCGCTCAGGATCGCGAGGAAGGCCTCACCACCACGGTGCTCGAGAGCGTGCTCATCGGCCGTCACCCTCACCTGAACCTGCTGCAATGGGAGAGTGCCGCCGATCACCGCATCGCAGAGCGCGCGCTGCAGCGCGTCGAGCTCGACGGCTTCACCGATCGCAGTACCGATACGCTCTCGGGCGGGGAGCAACGGCGGGCAGCGATCGCCGCGCTCCTGACGCAGGAGCCGCAGTTCTACCTGCTGGATGAGCCGACGAATCACCTGGATCCGCATCATCAGATCGCGGTGCTGGGGCTCTTCGATGAGCTCGCACGTGCCGGCAACACCATCATCGCGAGCCTGCACGATCCGACGCTCGCGGCGCGCTTCGCGACGCAGGCGCTGCTGCTGCACGGCGATGGTCGCTGGAGCGCAGGGCCGGTGGAGCGTGAGCTCACCGCGCAAGCGCTCGGCGAGCTCTATCTCACGCCGATCGTGGAGCTCGAGTTCCACGGGCACCGTGTGTTCGTCAGCGGGTGAAGGTCTTCAGGGGGTGCCGGCGGCGAGCGCCAGGCGGACCGGCTCGTGCAGCGCAGTGTTCGCCGCAAGCACGCTGGTCGTCTGCAGACCCACCGGCGCGCCGTGCAGATCGGTGAATACTCCGCCCGCCTCGCGCACGATGACAGTGAGCGCGGCGATATCGAGGATGTTGACATCGGACTCGATCACGACATCGAGCGAGCCGCGCGCCAGGAGATGATAGTGCACGAAATCGCCATAGCCGCGGATCCGGCTCACCCGCTCGATGAGATCGCCGAAGCGCCGCCAGGCCGGCGCCGAACGCGCCAGGCTCTTCAGGTTGCCGGTGGAGACGATCGCGCTGCCCAGCTGCGCCGTTGTGCTGACACGGATCGGCTGACCGTTGAGGAAAGCACCCTGCCCCTCTTCGGCCCAGGCCAGCTCTCCATAGACTGGAGCGCTCGAGACCCCGAGCACCAGGCGCCCGCCGCGCATGAGAGCGATCTGTGTCGAGAAGAACGGACATTCGCGCACGAACGATTTGGTGCCATCGATGGGATCGACGAGCCAGACGCTGTCCGCATCGAGCGCCGCCTGTCCGGTCTCCTCCCCGTAGAAGCCATGGCCCGGGAAACGCTCAGTCAGTACGGCCCGGATGGCATGTTCGGCGCGCACGTCCGCCGCGGTGACGGGGGACTGATCCGCCTTGAGCTCGACCCGCAGATTGCGGCGGTAGCACTCGCTGATGACCCCGGCCGCCGCCTGAGCGGCGTCGAGCGCAGCCTGCAGCTCACGCGAGGGCTTGGGATGTTGGCTCACGCTTTCGCATAATACGCCCGTGGGCAATCGACTCAGCAAGATCTACACGCGCACGGGCGATGACGGCACGACCGGTCTCGGCGACGGTCGGCGTGTACCGAAGGATGATCCGCGCGTGGAAGCGTACGGCACGGTCGATGAGCTCAACAGCGCGATTGGCGTGCTGCTCGCCGCTCCCGAACTGCCCGGGCCCATCGCGCGCGCGCTCATCCAGATTCAGCACGACCTGTTTGATCTCGGTGGTGAGCTGTGCATCCCGGGGCACACGATGATCAATGCGGCCCAGGTCGAGCGGCTGGAGCGCGAGCTCGATGCCCTGAACGATCCGCTGCCGCCGCTGAAGGAGTTCATTCTGCCGGGTGGCGGACCCGCGACTGCGGCTTGCCATCTCGCGCGCGCGATCGCGCGCCGTGCCGAGCGGCGCGTGTGGAGTCTCGCCGCCGCCGAGAGCATCAATGTCGTGACGCCGCAGTACCTGAACCGGCTGTCGGATCTGCTGTTTGTGATGGCGCGGGTGCTGGTGCGGCACGAACGCGGCGCCGAAGTGCTGTGGCGCCACGACCGCGGCGCCGGCTAGCTCAGCTTCGACCAGTCGAAATGCGGACCCGGATCGAGCTTGCGGCCCGGGGCAATATCGCTGTGGCCGACGATGCGGCTGGCCGCGAGCGTCGGATAGGCTGCGCGCAGCGCCGCGATCAGCGTGACGAGCGTTGCGTATTGTGCGGGCTCATAGGGCGTCTCGTTCGTGCCCTCGAGCTCGATCCCCACCGAGAAGTCGTTGCACGCCTGCCGCCCCTCGAATTGCGAGCGCCCGGCGTGCCAGGCACGGCGGCCAAACGGCACGAACTGAACGAGCGTGCCGTCGCGCCGGATCAGCACGTGCGCAGAGACTGGCACGGGTGCCACGTCGCGAAAAAAAGGATGCGCATCCGGCGGCAGCGTGCCGGTGAACAGGCGCTCGATCCAGGGCCCGCCGAACTCCCCCGGCGGCAGACTGATGCCATGGATCACCAGCAGGTCCAGCGTCACCCCGGAGGGACGGTCGTCACATTGGGGTGATAGAACCTGCCGCACCCCTTTCACCAGGCCAGTGGCAGTGTCGATCTCGAGCGGGTGAGGCGCGTACATCCGCACTTGATCATGCCAAAATCGCGATATGAATCCCACAGCGCCCGAGAATGCGCCCTGGGTCGCCCGGGACCTGGCGCACGTGTGGCACCCGTGCACGCAGATGAAGGACCACGAGTCCGTGCCGCTGATCCCGGTGCGCCGTGGCGAGGGGGTGTGGCTCGAGGACTTCGCCGGCCAGCGCTACCTCGATGCCATCAGCTCCTGGTGGGTGAACCTGTTCGGCCACGCTAACCCGCGCATCAGCGCGGCGGTGCAGGAACAGGCGGCACGTCTCGAGCACGTGCTGCTGGCCGGCTTCACGCACGAGCCGGTGATTGCGCTCAGCGAGGCGCTGACGGCGATCGCGCCTTCGGGTCTGTCGCACTGCTTCTATGCCGACAATGGCTCGGCCGCGATCGAAGTCGCCGTCAAGATGAGCTACCACTTCTGGCGCAATCGCGGCCGCGAGGCGAAACGCCGCTTCATCACCCTGTCGAACAGCTACCACGGCGAGACGCTGGGTGCGCTCGCCGTGGGCAATGTGGAGCTGTACAAGGCCATCTATCAGCCGCTGCTGATGGATGTGATCACCGTTGCCTCACCGGACTGCTACGAGCGGGAGCGCGGTGAGACCTGGGCCGAGCATTCGCGGCGCAAGTTCGAGCAGATGGAAGCGGCCCTGGCGCGCCATGCGCACGAAGTCGCCGCGGTGATCGTCGAGCCGCTCGTGCAGTGCGCGGGCCAGATGCGGATGTACGACCCGGCGTACCTGAAACTCCTGCGCGAGGCCTGCGACCGCCACGAGGTGCTGCTGATCGCCGATGAGATCGCGGTGGGGTTCGGGCGTACGGGCACCATGTTCGCGTGCGAGCAGGCCGGCATCCGGCCCGATCTGCTGTGCCTCTCCAAGGGTCTGACGGGCGGCTACCTGCCGCTCGCGGTCGTGCTCACCACGCCCGAGCTCTACGCCGCTTTCTACGATGAATACACGCGCCTCACGGCCTTCCTGCACTCCCACAGCTACACGGGTAATCCGCTCGCCTGCGCCGCGGCGCTCGCGAGCCTTGCCATCTTCCGGGACGACGACATCATCAATCGCAACCGCGCGCTCAGCCGTCACCTGGGCGCCCGTGCCCGCACGCTCGCCGATCATCCGCACGTGGCGGAGGTGCGCCAGCACGGCATGATCGTCGCCATCGAGCTCGTGCGGCAGCGCGAGACCCGCGAGCCCTACGCCTGGCAGGAGCGGCGCGGCCTTAAGGTGTATCGGTACGCGCTGGCGCACGGTGTGCTGCTGCGACCCGTGGGTAACGTCGTCTACTTCATGCCGCCGTATGTCATCACACCCGAGCAGATCGATCGCATGGTCAACGTTGCACGGGATGGGATCGAGGCCGCGACTTGCGACTGACCCGTATCTACGTCGCCGCGCCGCTCGCGGCGCAAACGAGTGCACAGGTGGATGGTACGGCCGCCGGCCACATCACCCGCGTGCTGCGACTGCGCCCCGGCGATGCGGTGACGGCGTTCGACGGCAGCGGTGCGGAATTTGAAGCGCGCCTGCAGAGCGTGACGCGCGCTGGTGCGATGCTCGAGATCGGCGCTCGCACGGAGGTACAGCGCGAATCTGCGCTCACCATCACCCTCGTACAGGGCGTCTCGCGCGGGGAGCGCATGGACTGGGTGGTGCAGAAGGCCACCGAGCTCGGCGTTACGCACATCGTCCCGGTCTTCACGGCTCGCAGCGTTGTGCGGCTCGGTGCCGACCAGGCCGAGAGCCGCCGACGACACTGGCTTGCGATTGCGATCGCCGCCTGCGAGCAGTGCGGCCGCAACCGCTTGCCCTCCCTCGCGGCGCCGCTTGCGCTCATCGAATGGCTGCGTAGCGCGGTGCCCGCCGGAGGCCGGTTCGTGCTCTCACCGCACGGGCCGCTGCGGGTACGCGATCTCGCGCCCATGCCGGCACTGACGGTGCTGATCGGCCCTGAAGGCGGCCTCGCGGATGAGGAGGAGATGGCTGCGAAGGCCGCGGGCTTCGAACCGCTGCGGCTGGGGCCGCGAATCCTGCGCACGGAGACAGCGGCGGTAGCCGCGCTCGCAGCGCTGCAGCAGCAATTGGGAGATCTGTAGCGCGCCGGGCCCGGCGCGCGCCGGCTCAGTTGCCGTGCGTCTCGTCGGCGATCATCTCTTCGAGGCGATCGATGTCCGGAACCACCGGGGTCTCGTTCACCATCCGCACCTGACAGATGATCGGCGCGCGGTCGGGAAACACTCGCGAATTATCCGGCCGCACCACGTCCGAGCTCACGCGCACGAGCTGCGGGAAGCCCTGCGAGACGAGCCCGAAGTACCCCGCCTCCACGCGCGTGCCGAAGCAGTGGAAGATGACGATGCGCGTGCGTCCCGAGGCGGGCGGAATGTTCTGTCCGCAGGCGCCTTCGAAGGACACCAGCGGCACCTGCCGGCCGCTCCACGGAACGGTGCCGACATACCACGGCGGCGCACCCGTCATCTCCGCCGGCGTTTGAAAGCCGATCACTTCGGCGACACAGGCGCGCGGAATGATGAGCCGGCCGTCCGCAAGCGGGATGAGCAGGCTGTAGATCTCATTGACGCGCTCGGCCATGACCGGTCTGCCTAGGTGGCCGCGGCGGCGCCGGCATCGCCGGCGGCACGCACCCGCTGCTGCTCACGGTAACGCTCGACGAGCGGCGCGATCGCATCCAGGAGCTGTGCCTCCTGGTACGGCTTGCCGAGGTAATCATCGACGCCGAGCTCGATCGCGCGCGCACGATGCTTCTCGCCCGCGCGCGAGGTGATCATGATGATGGGCACATCTTTCAGGCGCGGATCGTTGCGCACATGGGCCGCGACCTCGTAGCCATCCATGCGCGGCATCTCGATGTCGAGCAGGATGATGTCGGGCACGTGATCCTGCAGCAGCGAAACCGCATCCATGCCATCGCGGGCGGTGAGGACACGCATGCCGTTACGCTCCAGCAGCCGCTGCGTCACGCGGCGCACGGTGATGGAGTCATCGACCACCAGCGCGAAAATCCTCCGGTCACCCCGGTCTCGCAGCGGTACGGCAACCGGCGTGCGGCCGCGCCACTCGCTGCGCACCAGTGCACCGATGTCCAGAATGATGACGATGCGCCCATCGCCCAGAATGGTCGCGCCGGAGATGCCGCGGATCGAGGAGACCTGCGGGCCGACGGACTTGACGACGATTTCGCGGCTGCCGATGAGCTCATCGGCGATCAGGCCCGAGGAATGCTCGCCCGCGCGCACCAGCACGACGGGCACCGTCACGTCGGCTTCGGGCAGCGGCGAGGGCTCGAGACCCACGAACGTGGCCAGATGCTGGAAGCGATACTTCTGGCCGCTGTGCTCGAACAACGGCGCATCGGGACCGGTGTGCGCGGTGACTTCGGTCTTCGACAGACGCAGCACGCCCTCGACGGTGGGCAGCGGCAGCGCGTAGTACTCATCGCCGGTGCGCACCACGAGTGCGTGGCTGATCGCGAGCGTGAACGGCAGACGGATCGTGAACTGCGTGCCGACGCCCGCCTTGGTCTCCATGTGCAGCGCGCCGCCCAGGCGCTTGATCTCGGTCGCGACCACGTCCATGCCGACGCCTCGACCGGCCTGCTGCGTGATGGTGCCAGCGGTGGAGAATCCCGGCTCGAGGATCAGCTGCATCGCATCTTCATCTGAAATCGTGCGCCCGGGCTGGATCAGGCCGAGCGCCGCACCCTTCTCGCGGATCGCGGCGAGGTTCATGCCGGCGCCATCGTCGCTGATCCGCACCATCACCTCGGCGCCCTCGCGATGCAGCTCGAGTCGGATGCGGCCCGTGTCGGATTTTCCGTTCGCCACTCGCTCATCCGGCTTCTCGATGCCGTGAACGACGGAGTTGCGCAGCATGTGTTCGAAGGGCGGCAGCATGCGCTCCAGCACCTGGCGGTCGAGCTCCCCGGAGGCACCCTCGACGATGAGCTCGGCGCGCTTGCCGGAGTCGGATGCGGCCTGACGAACGATGCGCGCCAGGCGCTGCACGTGGCGCTGGAACGGCACCATGCGCGTGCGCATCAGGCCGTTTTGCAGCTCGGTGACCGTGCGCGCCTGCTGTTGCAGCAGGTTCTGCGTGTCCTGGGTCATCGTCTCGAGCAGCTGCTGAATGCTCGCCACGTCGCTCGCGGTCTCCGCCAGCGCGCGCGAGAACTGCTGGATCGAGGAGTAGCGGTCGAGCTCGAGCGGGTCGAACTCGCTGCGATGCCCGGCCTCATCCTCATGCCGGTGCAGGATCTGGGTCTCGGTCTCGATCTCGAGCTTGCGCAGCTGCTCCTTCAGACGCGTCACGGTGCGGGACAACTCGCCCAGGTTGAAATCGATCGAGCCCAGCTGCTGCTCGAGGCGCGCGCGCGAAATACTCACTTCACCCGCGATGTTGAGCAGCTGATCGAGCAGCTCCGCATCGACGCGCGCCATCTCCTGACGATCGCCGGGCGCAACGGGCTCGCGGCCCGGCGGCACCGCCTGCGGCGAGGCGAGGCCCTCCTCAAAACTGGGCCGCGCCGGCTCACCCGCCGGAGCACGGACGACAAACTCAGCGCGGGCGCGGACAGTCTCCGCGTCCGAAGTGACGGGCGCGGTCGGTTCGGGCGCTCTCGCACGCGCAGGCGCGGAGACTGGTGCCCGCACCGGAGTGGCCGGCGATGAAATCGGAGTCGGCGCCAGCTTTGGCGCGGGAGGCGGTGTCGCAGATGCAGCGGGCATCGCGGGTGGTGCAGCCGCAGAAGCTGGCGTGGGCGCTGGCGTCGGCGCGGGCGCGGGCGCGGGCGCGGGTGCGTTCGGCTGCGACAGCGCGCGAATGCGGCTGATGGCGCCGCGCGCGGCTGCCACGCCGCGGCCTGCCGCCACCGCATCGCGCATGCGTGCCAGCTCATCGAGGCTCGCCTGCAGCACATCGAAGGTCTCGGGTTGCGGCGAGACCGCGCCGCTGTCGACCTGGTTCACGAGCGTTTCGAGCTCGTGGCTGAGATCGCCCATGGCGGTGATGCCCGCCATACGCGCGCCGCCCTTGAGCGTGTGCAGCGGGCGCTTGAGAGCCGAGAGGCGTTCGGAGCTGCCCGGATCGGCACGCCACGCTGAGAGCGCAGATTCGGAAGTCTCGATGAGCTCGGTCGCCTCTTCCGTGAAGATGCTGGCGACCTCCGGATCGAAATCGACCGGAATGGGTGCCGCCGGCGCCGGCATCTCTGCTTCAGCCGCGGCAGGCGCCGCTGCCGCAGTCGAAGGAGCCGGTGCAGGGTGCAGCCCGGTGCGCTGCGCTGCTTCGATGCTCGCGGTGATGCGGGCATCGAGTGCGCGCTCGGCCTCGGCGATACGGGCGTACAACCCGGCATGAGTCATGAAGTAGCCCGTGGACTCATCCAGGTGCGCGGCGATCGTCTGCATCGCCGACATGCAATCGGCCAGCAGCGCCAGATCGGGTGTGCGCAGACCCATGCCACTGTCGAACGCCTTGCGCAGCCAGTGATCGAGCGGCTGAGCCAGACGAATGCCGTGCCGCACATCGGCCATCTTCGAGCTGCCGGAGAGCGTGTGACACGCGCGGTAGACATCCTCAGACAGCAGATGCGGCTCGGGCTTGCCGGTCTCGCGGGCGAGATACGCGCGCACTACGCCGATGTGCGCAGTGGCCTCGCGCATATAAATGTCGCGGAGCGCATCGTCCTGCTCGGCGGCTTCTGCCGCAGCCGAAGCGGGAGCAGGTGCCGGCGCAGCAGCGGGCGCCGCGGTCGTGGCACCGGATGGCGTCGCGCCCGTCAGTGTCGCGACGCGCGCCGTCGGCAGCACCATCGTTGCGCCGGCATTCGGTAAATCGCGCAACGATGCGCCAGCAGCCTGCGCCGGCGCTGCCGGTACGTGCTGCGGAATCGGCCGTTGCCCGGTCTCGGCATCTGAATCGTGTGCGGTCGCTTCGACGTTGCGACCCGCGGCCAGCGAATGAGCACGGTTGATGATCGCGCCGGTGTCGGTGACAGGCAGCGTGCCCGTCTCGAGCTGCGTCACCAGTTGCGGCAGCGCGGCCACGGCATCGTGCAGCGCGGCGGCTATCGCCGGAGTGCGTGTCAGCGTGTTGTCGAGCAGGCGGTTGAGGAGATTCTCGATCGACCAGGCAAATTCGCTGATCTCGCGCGCTCCGACCATGCGCCCGCTGCCCTTCAGCGTATGGAACGAGCGGCGCACGTTGACGAGCGCGGCATGCTCGAGCGGGTTCTGCTCCCACACCGGGAAGATGCGGCCGATCTTGTCGGATTCCTCGCGCGCCTCCTCGATGAAGAGGTGTACGAGCTCGGGATCGGCGTGCTCGGCGAGCACGACCGGGCCGGGCCGCGCGGCCAGTGTCGGCGGCTGCACGGCGGGTGCGCCGGGCTGCCCCGCGCCGTCGAGTTGCGGATGACTGTGGGCCAGCTGCACCGTCTGCGCGAAGGCGCTCGGCTCCACTGGCGTCACCGTGGGCACGGTCGCCGCCGGCTCGGCATCCAGTGCCTTCAGACACGCCTCGGCGTTGTCCAGCATGTACCAGGGGTCGCTGCGTCCGGACTGCAGCGTCTCCATGTAGTACTCGACGCTCACGATGGCATCGGCGAGCCGATCGAGGCCGCCGCCCGGCGCGACGCCGCCGCCGGGGCGCATCACCGGCTTCAGGCGCGTATGAATGGCTTCGACGAGCTCCACCGCACGGGTCTTGCCGAGCATGAGCAGCCCGGCCTTCAGGCCGCGCATGAGCTCCGGCCAGGCATCGAGCCCAGCGGCGTCCAGCGTGCCGCCCACGTTCTGCACCACCGACTCCTTGAGCCGGGCGAGGTTCAGAATGCACTCGCGCAGCACGGCGGCCTGCACCTGCTGGAAGTCCGCATCGTTGTCCTGCGCTGTCGTGCCGCTCGCACGCCGCGGCAGGATCATGCCGACCAGGCCGTCATCGAGCCGATCCTCGACGGCGATCAGCGTAGCGGCGATGTCGACGAAAGTCGTCTCATCCGGCTGCAGCTTGCCGGTCACGATGTTGTCGAGCCGCTCGGTCTCGGCCTGCACGCTGCCGCGCAGCTCGCCCAGGCCCAGCACACCCAGCGTGTCGCCGATCTTGCGCAGCAGCTCCACCTGCGGAGCGAGCTCGTGCGGCTGTCCGGCGCCGCGGCGCACGAAGATGTCCAGCACATCCTTGACCTTGCCCAGGTCCTCGCGGATGGCTGCCGCCACCGTCTGCATGAGCTTCACGCTCGGTGCAGACAGGCTCTCGCGCTCCTGCTCGATCGACTCATCGACCGGCAGCAGCTCGGAGAGCCGGAAAGACGCACGCACGGCCGAGACCCGCTGGCCGTTCGATTCGGCGCGGCCGACGTAATACAGAAGATTGTTCAGCAGCTCGACCGGTGGGGACTGCGCGTAGCGCGGTTCGCCCTCTTCATAGAGCCGTTTGATCTCACGGTCCGCGAGGCCGAGCAGGCGCTTGATCGAGACGCCGCCCTCCAGGCCATTCTCCTGCAGCGCCTCGAGCACGGCGCCGACCACCCACCACAGCTGGAACACCGGCTGGCGCGTGGCGATCTGCTCGAGCTTCTGCGCCACGTCGGCGAGGATCGCAAGGTTTTGCTCGTAGCGCTCGCCACGAATCCAGCCGACGAGACCGACCTGGAAGCGCGCACGCAGCCGCCGCGCCCATTGCTCCACCGAGAGCAGCGGCTCATCGGAGGTGCCCGCCGCAGGCTGCGCCTGGCGGTCGGACTTGAGGTTGAGCAGCAGCAGCGTGCCTTCCGACAGGAGCGCGCTGCCGCGCACCGCACGCAGATCATTGAGCAGCGGCAGGAGCACCAGCGCGAGGTCGCGGCCACCGGCCAGCACGCGCTCGAGATAGCCGGGCAGCTGCACCATCGCCCGCATCAGCGCATCGAGACTCTCGGCCTGGTTCTTGCGCTCGCCCGCGCTCGCGATGAGATAGCGCGCGACCTGCTCCATCTCCTCGACCAGCAGTGCCGCGCCGTAGATCTCGAGTACACGCAGCACGCCCTGCACCTGGTGCAGCTCGCTCGCGCAACGCTCGAGCAGCGCGAGATTATCGGACTGCTCGACGTAGCTCTCGAGCGCCGTGCGCGCCTCGCCCAACGCGAGATTGAGCTCGCGTCCGACGAACTCGACGGTTTGCGATGCGATTTCCGGCATAGAGCCTGTGGCGCGGCGGCCGAGCCGCGTCAGGAATTACCCACTGCGGACACCGGGCGTGCGGGTCGGGGGCTGCGCGCCGGAATCTCCGGCGCCTTGAACGTTCCGGTCGAGCCCGAGCCGGGCGCAGCGGCGCCCTCGGCACTGCCTGGCAGCCGGAAGCCGGCCGCCGAGCGGCGCAGTCCGGCCGAAAGCTCGGCGAGCTTGGCGATCGAGACCGAGGTGGCGCTGGTGGAATCGGCCGTCTGCGCGCCGATTTCCTTCAGCACACCCATGTTGCGTGCGATGTTCTGCACCGCCGCGGACTGCTGCCGCGAGCTTGCGGAGATATTCTGCACCAGGCTCGCGATCTGGTTGGAGACCTGCTCGATCTCCTCCAGCGCGGCGCCGGCATTCTCCGCCAGCAGCGCACCGCCGACGACATCGGTCGTGCTGCGCTCCATCGAGACCACGGCCTCGTTGGTGTCGGTCTGAATCGTGCGCACCAGCACTTCGATCTGCTTGGTCGCGTTGGCGGCGCGCTCGGCCAGGCGCTGGACCTCGTCGGCGACGACCGCGAATCCGCGGCCGGCCTCTCCGGCCATGGACGCCTGGATCGAGGCATTGAGCGCGAGGATGTTGGTCTGCTCGGCGATATCGTTGATCAGCTCGACGATGTTGCCGATCTCCTGCGAGCTCTCGCCCAGGCGCTTGATGCGCTTGGAGGTCTCCTGGATGGTCTCGCGGATGGCGTTCATGCCATCGATCGTGCGCCGCACGGCATCGCCGCCCTTGTGCGCCACATCCACCGAGTGGCGCGCGACATCGGCTGCGCGCTCGGCGTTGCCCGAGACTTCTTCGGTCGCCGCCGCGACATGCCCTGCAGTCTCCGTGGCCGAGGCCAGCTGCTTGGACTGCGCGCCGCTCGCCTTGGCGAGGTGCTGTGACAGCGCCTGCGTCTGGCGTGCCGCCCCATCGAGCTGGATCGCCGACTGATTGATCGTGGTGACCAGACCGCGCAGCGCATCCACCGCGTAATTGATCGAATCCGCGATCGCTCCGGTGATGTCCTCGGTGACGGTCGCCTGCACGGTGAGATCGCCGTCGGCGAGGCTCGAGAGCTCATCGAGCAGACGCAGGATCGCCTGTTGATTGCGCTCGCTCTCGGTGCGCTGCGCATCCACCGCATGGCGCTGCCGCTCGGTCGTGCGGCGCAGCCTGGCGAGGCCCAGCCACAGCAGGATGAGCACCAGCAGCGCACCGCCCCCACAGGCGAGCGGCCAGATGTTCTCCTGCGGCGGCCGCTGCAGGGCGAGCAGCACGCCGCCGGCGATCACCAGCAGCACCGCGAGCGCGGTGAGCACGTCGAGGACGCGCGAACTGGTCGGGGCCGCCGCTTCTGGAGTCTTCTGCTTCATGCGGCCGCTTCGGCGAAGGCCTGACTTTCGAGAATGGAGCGCAGCGAGAGCACCGGCCACTGCTCCTGGCCGCGGCGGAAGGCGCCCGCGAGATAGCGCTCGCAGCGGGCCACGGTCGGCGGGGCATCGCCGCTGAATTCGCTCTCGGCGAAGCGGCGGAATCCCAGCACTTCATCGACCAGCAGACCTGCGGGGATTTCGCGATGGTTGACCACGAGGACGCGCGTGTTGCGCGTGGCCGGGGAGACACCGCTGCCGATGAACTGGCGCAGGTCGATGACCGGCAGCAGCTGGCCGCGGACGTTCGCAAGTCCCCGGATCCAGGGCTTCGCGCCCGGCACGCGCGTCAGGCTCGCGGGCACGCTCAGGACTTCGCGGGTCTCCTCGCGCGCGGCGAGGAACAGCTCGCCCGACATGCGCAGCGCGACTCCCACCCATTCACGGCCGGCATCGCCCTCCTGGCCGACCTGGGCGGAGACGCTGCGGCCGCGCCGCTCGAGCTCGGCCAGCAGCTCGAACGGCCGATCGCGCAGCGACTTGAGTGAGATACCTTCCATGCGTCTGCCCCGCAGCGGCCCGCTAGGCCGCCAGGGTCGCCTGGGCCTTCGCCACGAGCTGATCGGGCGAGACCGGCTTGACCATGTAATCGACAGCGCCCTGCCGCAGGCCCCAGATCTTGTCGGTCTCCTGCCCCTTGGAGGTGACCATGATGATCGGGATCGTGCGGGTTTTGGGGTCGTTCACCAGCGTGCGCGTGGCCTGGTAGCCGTTCATGCCCGGCATCACCACATCCATGAAGATGAGGTCCGGATTGATCTCGCGGGCGAGGCGGATGCCCTCGGCACCGTCGCCGGCACAAGCCGTCTTGTACCCGTGACGCTCGAGCGCCTTCTGCATCACGTGCACTTCGGTCGGCGAGTCGTCGATGATGAGTATGAGTGGCATGGCCATCATCTCCCGATATGCGTCTCGATCGCAGACAGCAGCTCGTCCTTGGTGAACGGCTTGGTCAGGTAATGTTCCGAGCCGACGATGCGGCCCCGTGCCCGGTCGAACAGTCCGTCCTTCGAGGACAGCATGATCACCGGGATCGATTTGAAAACCTTGTTGTGCTTGATCAGCGAGCAGGTCTGATAGCCGTCGAGCCGCGGCATCATGATGTCGACGAAGACGATATCCGGCTGATGATCGGCAATCTTGGCGAGAGCATCGAACCCATCGATGGCCGTGAAGACCTCGCACCCTTCCTTGGCGAGCAGTGTCTCGGCCGTCCGGCGGATGGTTTTGCTGTCGTCGATGACCAGTACCTTCAGTCCCTGAAGCTTGGAATTGGCGCCGGTCACGGTGTCAGAACTCCTCCCAGCTGAAGATCGCCCATGGTGGCTTGATGCACCTGGCAAGCGCACGGGGTTTTAACATATCGGCATACCCCCTGCTATGTCTGCCAGTTCACGTTTTTGGCACTTCGGGACGCCCGCCGACCCTTGCGCCGCTCTGGCCCTGACATAACATGAGTTTTCATGGGAAACCGAACTCTCGGCGTGGTCATGGACCCCATCGCGGACATCAAGTTCGCGAAGGACTCGACGCTCGCGATGCTGCTCGCGGCCCAGGCGCGCGGCTTTGCGCTGCTCTACTTCGAGCAGGCAGACCTGTCGCTGCGCAACGGCCGGGCCTGGGGCAAGGCGCGCCCGCTCACGGTGCGAGCCGACGCCGATGACTGGTACTCGTTGGGCGAGGTGAAGGAGCAGCCGCTCGGCCTGCTCGACTGTCTGCTGATGCGCAAGGATCCGCCCTTCGACACCGAGTACATCTACACGACCTACATCCTGGAGCGCGCGGAGCTGGAGGGGGCGCTCGTCGTCAACCGCCCCCAGGGGCTGCGCGACATGAACGAGAAGGTCTACACGGCCTGGTTCCCGGAGTGCTGTGCGCCCACGCTCATCACGCGCGACATGGGTGACATGGGCCGCTTCCTCAGCGAGCACGGCAAGATCGTCTGCAAGCCGTTGCACGGCATGGGGGGTCGCTCGATCTTCGTGGTCGAAGCCTCGGACCGCAATGCGCAGGTGGTGTTCGAGACGCTGACGCAATACGGCGAGCGCTTTGCGATCGTGCAGCGCTACATTCCCGACATCGCCACCACGGGCGATTCGCGCGTACTGCTCATCGATGGCGTGCCGGTGGACCACGCGCTGGCACGCATTCCCTCCGGCACCGATCACCGCGGCAACCTTGCCGCCGGTGCGCGCGGCGTCGGCCGGCCGCTGAACGAACGCGACCGCTGGCTCGCGGGGCGCATCGGACCGGCGCTCGCGGCCCGCGGCATGATGTTCGTCGGCCTCGATGTGATCGGCGGCTTCGTGACCGAGATCAATGTGACGAGCCCGACCGGCATCCGCGAGCTCGACCGCGAGTTCGGCAGCGACATCGGCGGCGCGCTCATCGCCGCAATCGAGCGCCGGCTCACGAGCCGGCGCGCTTAAGGACCGCGACCCGCGACACAGGCGCAGCAGCGACAGGCGGCTATACTGATTTAATGGCCTCCCGTGCACTGCTGCTGCGTGAAGGTGCGGCGCCGATTCGTGATCGGCTGCTGATGACCATCTTCGTTGCCGCGGTGCTGCACGGCATGATCATTCTCGGCATCACCTTCAGCGCAGGCGCGCGCGACGGCTCGAGTGCTCCCGGCATGGAAGTGCTCCTGGTCTCGGACGAAGTCCCGACCGCCGAGCGAAACGACACCGCCACCTACCTCGCTCAGCGCACGCAGCTCGGCTCGGGCAATGCCCGCCAGCCGGTGGCCGCCCGCAATCGCGCGGCCGCACTGCCCGAGTCCGCCCCGCGCGAGGCGGCAGATTCGGATGTGCCCGAGGAGCGCGTCCTCACCACGAGCGCCCAGCAGACGCTCATCCGCTACTTCGGCGAAGTGGGCCGCACTGCCAGCGAAGAGAAAGCGCGCCCGGCGGCCGAGCAGCCGCCGACGCCGGCCGGAGCCGCCGATGACGCAGGCCCTGTGGAGCTGCGCGGACCCAAGCGCGATGAGCTGTGGGTGACGCCGGACACGCGCGAGTCGACCGTGGCACCGTACCTGGATTCCTGGCGGCGCCGGATCGAGCGCATCGGCACCCTCAATTATCCGACGGCGGCGCGCGCGAGCGGCACCAAGGCAAGCCCCGTGCTCGAGGTCGCCATTGGCGCGGACGGCAAGTTGATGGAAGCTCAAGTGCGGCGCAGCAGCGGCGATGCCGCTCTCGACCAGGCGGCACTGGCCATCCTGAAGCTTGCGAGCCCGTTCGATCCCTTTCCGCCGGAACTTGCCCGTGAGCACCGGAGCCTCAGACTGACGTACGAGTGGCAGTTCGTCGGCGGCCGCGTCGCTGGCGGAACGGTATCCACGGTTCCTTGAGACCTGACCTCGTGGCGCCCATACTGGTGCTCGCATGAGTGATTCGAGTTTCACGAACCACCTGCTGATCGCGATGCCGGCGCTCGCCGACCCGAATTTCTC
>Ga0335081_10007485_pt1 | contig 17455 bp, 18 predicted proteins | sample Lox_Sample_35_FD_206713 | JGI IMG/M metagenome (GOLD analysis project Ga0335081, IMG submission 206713) | Soil microbial communities from Loxahatchee National Wildlife Refuge, Florida, United States - Lox_Sample_3.5 | ecosystem: Environmental > Terrestrial > Soil > Wetlands | place: USA... | reverse complement strand
CCTGCCCGGCGTAAACATACCTACGAAATTCTCCACGCCAGCGATCATGACAGGAAAGGCTACCACACCATCACTGCCCGCTATCGTCATCGAACCGGAACGGTCCAGAACCAGTTCGACCCGGGCATCGGAACGCGTGGCCGTGGCACTGGCTGCCACAGTGGAGTGGTCCAACCCAAAAATCCGCATAAACAACAACGGCACATCTACAGTGGCCGAAACGTTGATCGTATCGATACCTGCATTCAATGAGGAAGTGATGTTCGGCTGAAGATTTCGTGTCCTCCACCAACCGGTCGGAAAATTTACGTTCAAGAATTCGCCCGCAATCTCATTGGTGTTCGCTGGAGTACCGAGCAGCCGGCCGGCGCCTAACGCCGCGCCGTCCACGGCTCCGGCAAGCTTGGCTTGAACCAGGTAACACATGGTGCCATCAATGGCCAGCCCCACAATGGGAATCAGGAAAAGCGGAATCATGGTGAGCAGCAGGATCATCATCGCGCCTTTTTCCCGCTGTTTACGATAGAGACTCATATGCATCCTGTTTTCCTCCCACGGCAAAATCAAAAGAATCCAAAGGAGTACGCCACCGCGTTGGAGACGAATGGCGGCATGTTGAACCCCGTTGAACCGGCTTCCGCAAGGTACAGCGACTGTCCGGAGGGCAGTCCCTGAACCGTGCCATTCACGTTTGAATACGGATTAACCCCACTGAAGGTGGCGCGCGCGCCCGACTTTTTGACGTAATCCGACATGGAGATCATCCCTGTCGTCGGGTCGACCGTAACCCCGTTCGGTCCGCTGGTGATCGGGCTGCCGTAGTTACTGGTTCGAATGGCGCTATTACCTAGCTCGACGCGCTGCTCGAACACCCAATACCCAAAATTGGTGCAATTGGCATTGTGCACGCCGGCGGTCGCGGCCCCGGCCGCAGCGCAGGTGTTGTCGTCCACATAGGTCATCTCCGATAGAATCACCACGGCGGTTCCTTGGCCCGCAGTAGCACTCAGGCCCAGGCTCGACCCCAGGTTCACCAGAATGGTCTGGTTGCCGAGCTGCGAAAAATCTACGCCGCGGGCGTACATGTGGCCGGCATCGCGCGCCAACTGTACAGTTTGCAGCGTACGAATCATGTTGACGCCAATGACGCCCGTGCCGAGAAGCAACGGCACCAGGACCATCAGGCTCAACGCGAATTCGATATAGGAAACACCACGCGTGCGAGGACGGTTCATGTGCTGGTCCCTAAGGTGCCGGCCCAATAGACGGCGGGTTGTTAGACGGTTCGATAATATCGGCGGAGCTGACCGAGAAAATAAAAGGATTCTTGTCCGGCGCGGTTTTCCAACTGGTGATTCGCGGCATCAATGGATTCAGATTAAAGTTCTGAACGGAGACTTGCATGATGTTTCCCCCGACGTCGCCGTTAGGTTGAGTGGACACATCCGTGGCCGCCGCGTTCGAGGCTGGCGCCGGTGGTTGGAAATAGTGGACCTTTATCAACGCCAAGCCGGAAGCGCCATTCAGCAGCCCGAAAGAATATGCCTGAACGGTTCCCTTCACCGTGTCGGTGAGATCGTTCGTTTGAACAGCCGTGAGCGTGACCCCCACGCGTACGCCGAGCCGCACCGCGCGCTGTAGCGTGGCCTCCGCCCAGATGGCCCAAGCGGTATCCGCGATCACCGTGACGAACGCGAGCATCGGCAGGAAGACGAGCGTAAACTCGATGACCTCTGCGCCCCGCGATTTCCTTCGTCTTCGTTGCGAAACTGGGATCACTGAGTCCATGCCTCCGACCTTCCTCTGCCGAATCGTATGACTGTAGAGTAAGCCTATTCCGTTCCCTGGCATCAGGGAGATGCCTCGATAACCGTCCTACTTCCGTTTAGGGGATGAGTTGTTACTGACGGAAGGGATAAAGGGATTGCCTATCCGGACAGACGCGCCACGATGGCGCCGGCTACCTGAGCGTGTTGGCAGCGGCCCCGTCACATGCCCGTCGGCAACAGATGGGTCACCGTCTACCAAAGTAGACTTTTCGCTTGACTTCTCGTTTAATTAGTACTAATAAATTAGTATGCGTCGCCGAACCAAGACACTCACCGATCAGGAACTCGCCATCATGAAGCTGGTTTGGGAGCGCGAACGGGGCGTCACCGTTCGCGACATCTACGAAGCCTTGCTGGCCCATCGCAAAGTGGCCTACACCACCGTGATGACCATGATGCGGATTCTGGAGCAAAAGGGGTTCCTCAAGAAGTCGCAGGATGAGCGCGCGTACGTCTACCGTCCGGCGCAGCCCAAAGGGCAGGTCATCGGCGCCATGGTGCGTGAATTCATCAACCGCGTGTTCAACGGCTCGGCCGAACCCTTGCTGGTTCACCTGGTGGAAGAACACCACCTTTCCCAGAAAGATCTGGAAGAGATCGCCAGGCTGCGGAGGAAGTCATGACCTGGAATAACCTGCTGGCGTGGAGCCTGCAAATCGCCCTGCTCGTGGCCGTCGCGGAAGTTGCGGCGCGGTTGCTGCGCTGGCGGGTTCCGGCCGCGCGCCTGCTGTACTGGCAGGCCGCATTGCTGGCTTGCCTGGCTCTGCCGTTGGTTGGGCCATGGAAACACACCAGCGCCACCGCGTCCGGTTCGGTTTCCGCAGTAACCATCATGCAACCCGCAGGCCTGCCGGCGCACCACGGCATTCCTCTGCGGGAAGTAATCGCCGTATTACTGGCAGCCGGCATTCTGGTTCGCGGCATTTGGCTGACAGCGGGTTTCCGCCGGCTCCGGCAATACCGCCGGCAGGCTCGCTGGCTGGCATCCCGCGAAGGCGCGTCGCTCTGTCTTTGCGAGGCCGTTTCGAGCCCGGTTACTTTTGGATTCCTCCGGCCGGTTGTGTTGCTGCCATCGCATTTTTCAGACCTCGAGCTCGAAGTGCAGGAGGCCATCCTCTGCCACGAGTTGCTGCATGTGCGGCGCCGCGACTGGCTGTTCACCGTGGGAGAAGAATTCGTGCGCACGCTCTTCTGGTTCCATCCCGCGATCTGGTGGGTACTGGCGGAAATCGGTCTGGCACGCGAACAGGAAGTGGACCGGCAGGTGGTCGCATCCACCCAGGCGCGCGACCAATACGTCGACGCCCTGCTCGCCATCGCCGGACGAAGGTTTCAGCCCGACCTGGCGCCGGCATCGCCGTTTCTTCGTAAGCGTCACTTGAAACAAAGAGTGGTTTCGATTCTGGAGGAGGTTCGCATGTCCAAGACGCGCTTGGTATCGTCTTTCGCAGCGGCCATGGGTGTCCTCGTCGCCGCATGTTGGCTGGCAAGTTTCACATTTCCCCTGTCGGCCGCTCCCCAGGCGGTCGCTGATGGATCGGATGGAAATGTGATCCACGTGCTGGCCCCGCCCACCCGACAGCCGCTTCAGCAGAACACGGTGATCGTCGCAGCCAGGGTGGATGCGGGCGGTAACGTGATCGATGCCCAGGTCCTGGCCGGCCCCGATGAAGTGCGAAAACTGGCCCTACAGCATGTCCTAAATTCCCGCCGGCCAACGAGCGCGGCGGAACACACCGACCAGCTCAGCGTCGTCTTCGAACCGGAGACCGGCCCGCTGAGCCTTATCAGCATTACTGGTGTTTCCGATCAGGTCCGCGCGGACCTCTTGGCCCGGCTCCCGGTTCACGAAGGCGATATGCTCGGCCCCGAGCAGATCGTGCAGGTGAACCAGGTGGCGCATGAATTTGGTCTTGGTGTAGTCTCGGTGCGGCTATTGGCACAAAGCAAGCGGGCGCTGATCATTGGAGCTGCGCCGGCGAGCATACGAGTCGGCAGCAACGTGCAAGCGGTGAAGATACGGGTGAAGACGGTACCGGTTTATCCCGTGGCGGCTAAGCAGGCCGGTATTGAAGGCGTCGTAAAGTTACAAGCCCTGATCGGAAAAGATGGAACCGTCGATAACTTGTCGGTCATCAGCGGGCATCCACTGTTGGTGCCTTCCGCTTTGGAGGCGGTGCGTCAGTGGGTCTACGAGCCGACTATGTTGAACGGAGAGCCCGTCGGTGTCGAGACAGAAATCGACGTGAACTACACGCTGGTCAAATAGAGGCGGAACCCCCGCTCCCTTACGGTCGCGGCTTCGGTAAGCGTGTTATGACCGTTACTGAGCCGCGACCGTAAGTACCTACGTCGTCAAATTCGTGTCGCCGCCGGAAGCCCGCTCTTCTCCGCGACCGGTCAACGCGTCAGCGCGGGATTTCCTCTGCCACCTCGGCGCTCGAATTCGAGCTACGGTGACGCTCGTCAACCAGCCAAGCCGCTGTTCCTTTTCGTTTTCTCGGCGCCTCGGCGTCTCGGCGGTGAATTTCCTGTTTGGTTCCGGCTCCGCCGGCTTAGGGAGCGGGGGGTCCCTACTCGTAGCGCAAAACCTCCGCCGGAGCGATCCGGGTAGCATTCCGCGCCGGGTAAATCGTCGCCAGGAAACTCACCAGGATCGCTGCCGCCGGCACCCAAATACCATCGACCCACCGCGGCTCAAACGGCACGAAGCTGAGCGAGTAAACCGTCTGATCGAGCGGCACCCAACGGTATCGGTTGGCGAGGTAACAAAGCGCATAACCGGCCACCACGCCGATCGCGCTCCCTACTACGCCGATCAGCACTCCCTGCAGCATGAAGATCCAGCGGATCTGACCGCGCCGCGCCCCCATCGACATCAGAACGCCGATGTCGCGATATTTCTCCATCACCATCATGACCAGCGAAATAAAGATGTTCAGCGCGGCCACCAGTTCGATCAGCCCGATGGTGATCACCGTAACGCGGCGTTCCATGTTCAGCGCGCCTAGCAGCTGCCGGTTACGCTCCATCCAGGTGGTGGTCGTATACTTCGGCCCGGCTGCTTGTTCCACCTCTTTCGCGATCTCGCCCGCGCGGTTGACGTCGTCCACCTTGAGCTCGATCTGGTTCACCACGTCCTCGAGGGACAACGCCCTTTGCGCCGCGGTGAGAGAACTGTAGGCCCACGTATTATCAATGTCGTAGAATCCGGTCTCGAAAACGCCGGCCACGCGAAAAGGGCGAATCGCCGGCCGCGGGCCGGTAGTGAGCATATATGTCAAATCGCCCTGCGGGCTGATCAGATTGATTCGCGAACCGACAACCATCCCGCTGTCCTGGACCATACTCGACCCTAGTATGATGCCCGGCGGCGAAGCATTCGGATCGCGCAGGCGATCGAGAGATCCAGACTTCAAGTGACCGAGAGCGTCACTGATCTTAAGCTCGGCATCGACGTCGATGCCTTTTAGATAAGCGGGGTGGGATTGCGGCCCGCCCGTTAGAAACACGCCGCTATAGAGGGCCGGGGTAGCGGCCCGGATGTGCGGCAATTTGCCCAGCCGCGCGGCCAGGTCCTCCCAATGCTCGATCCCATACGTCGGGTCTTTGGGCAGCACCGTGATATCCGCCATGGCGCCGAGCAAGTTACGCTGCAACGTATTGCGGAACCCATTGTTGACGGCTAGCGCAATGACCAGCGCCATGACGCCGACTGCCACGCCGGCGATCGAGATCGCGGTGATCACAGAAATCACACGTTCCTTGCGGTGCGCGCGCAGGTAGCGGCCGGCGATAAAAAGCTCGAACCTCACAGGCCGTCGTATTCACGCATCCGGTCGATCAGGTCGATGGGGCCTTCCGGACGCAGTAAGGGGAACAGGATCACATCGCGGATCGTCCGCGATCCCGTCAGGATCATGGTAATGCGGTCGATACCAATGCCCTCGCCGCCGGTCGGTGGCATGCCGTAGGCCAGCGCACGCACGTAATCCTGATCCATCTGGTGCGCCTCCTCGTCGCCGCGCTCGCGCATCGCGATCTGCATTTCGAAGCGGCGCCGCTGTTCCTGCGGGTCGTTTAACTCGGTATAGGCGTTGCCAATCTCCATGCCAGCCGCATACAGTTCAAACCGCTCCACAAAAGCGGGCTCCTCGGGCTTGTTTTTCGAAAGCGGCGAAGTCTCCACTGGATAGTCGTAAATGATCGTGGGCTGGATCAGCTTGTGTTCCGCCGAGCGCTCAAAGATATCCGCGAGAGCTTCCCCGGCCGACTGCTTATCGGAGTGGCGCAGCAGCCAGTCTGGCGATTGGACCTCCTCGAGCGAAGGCCGGTTCGGACCCTCCCAAAACTCCACCACCGCTTCGCGCATGGTGTAACGCTGAAACTTCGCGAAATCGAGGCGGTGGCCTTCAAATTCGACTTCGCTCGATCCCGTCGCATCCTTGGCCGCCTGTCCCAACAGCTCGGCGGAGAAGTCCATCAAGCCGTGGTAATCGGTGTAGGCCTGATAAAACTCCAGCATGGTGAATTCGGGATTGTTCTTCTTCGAAAGGCCCTCGTTGCGGAAGTTGCGGTTGATCTCGTAAACCCGTTCCAACCCGCCCACCACCAGGCGCTTCAAATAAAGCTCCGGAGCAATTCGCAAGTACAGGTCGATGTCGAGCGTGTTGTGATGGGTCACGAAGGGACGCGCCGTCGCGCCGCCGTATAGCGGCTGCATCATGGGCGTTTCCACCTCGACAAAGCCACGCGCTTCCAGCTGCCGCCGCAAGGAAGCGATGATCCGTGCCCGCGTGACGAACACCTTGCGTACTTCCGGGTTGGCGATCAGATCGAGGTAGCGTTGCCGGTAGCGGGTTTCCACGTCCTCCAGGCCGTGCCACTTCTCAGGCATCGTGAGCAAAGTCTTCGACAGAAACTCCAGTTTCTCCGCGTGGATGCTCAGCTCGCGCGTGCGCGTGCGGAACAGGTAGCCCTCGACTCCCACGATGTCGCCGTTATCGAGCATTTGAAACAGCGAAAAGTCGCGCTCGCCCACTGCGTCCTTTTTCACGTAGATCTGCAGGCGTTCGCCATTCTGTTGCAAATGGGCGAAGCCCGCCTTGCCCATGAGACGCTTCGTCATGAGCCGCCCGGCCACGCGGACGCGCACTTCGGGAATCAATTCTTCCGCCGGCTTCGATCCGTAACCCGCGAGAATTTCCGGAATCGTATGCGTGTAATCGAAGCGGCGGCCATAGGGCCGGTATCCCAGCGCCTCGATTTCATGAATGCGGCACAGGCGCTGCTTGAGCAGCTCGTCTTCCAGTGACAAATGGTTCTCCTCAGGGGGAAATACGCTATTATAAGGCTTCGTTTGCGACGGTCTATCTCCATTATCATTCCCGCGTACAACGAAGAGAAACGCTTACCGGGCACCTTGGAGAGAATTCACCAGTTTTTAGGCCGCGAGGCGTGGGAATTCTCCGAGATTCTCGTGGTGGACGATGGATCGCGAGATGCCACTGGCGAAGTAGCGCGCCGGCAAGAAGTGCGCGTATTGAAGAACCCCGGCAACCGCGGCAAGGGTTACGCCGTGCGGCACGGAATGCTCGAGGCCAAAGGCGATTGGGCCCTGTTCTCGGATGCCGATCTCTCCGCGCCGATCGAGGAGCTCGATACGCTTTGGCGCGCCGCCGAACGCGAAAATGCCAGCGTGGCCTTTGGCTCCCGCGCCATCGATCGATCGCTCATCGGCGTGCGCCAGCCGCTTTTCCGCGAAAACATCGGCCGCTTCTTCAATTTGTTGATGCGGGCCATCACCGGCCTTCCTTTTCACGACACGCAATGCGGTTTCAAGCTCTTCGAAGCCCCCGCAGCACGCGAGATTTTCTCGCGCCAGCGCCTCGATGGCTTCGGCTTCGACGTGGAAGTGCTCTACATCGCCCGGCATTTGGGATACAAATGCCTGGAGGTGCCCGTCCGCTGGAACGACGTTGCGGGCACCAAGGTGAGTCCGCTGCTCGGCCTGGCCGCATTTCTGGACCCACTGAAGGTCCGCTGGAACGGCATTACGGGAAGATATAAGACGCGATGAGGGTCACGCCATCGAAGCTGCGGGAGAACATTTATCGGCTTTTAGACGATGCGATCGCCGGTAAGCAACTCTGTGTCTGAAAGTGCCCTCTTGGCTGACTTACTTTTCAGATTTCCCTAACCAGAGCGCGCTCCGGTTCTGGAACCGGAACTTGCCATTACGCCCCGTGCCATTTGGTAGTTTTTCAACACTACCAGATGTGTTCGCTGAACACCGGCTTCCGGCAGCGGGCACAAAAATCCGCGCCTTTCACATCTAATCGCTCCACACCGTAACTCGAGGCCATGACACAGCGCCAATCGGCGCAGTGGCGCAAGCCAAAGGTGTGTCCCAATTCATGGATCGCCTCTTTCACCAGGCGGCCGCGCAGCAGTTCTTCCCGGGCCGGCAAGCCGTAGAATTGCTCGTCCAGCCGCGCCAGCGAGACGGCCGCACAGTGCCCATCCAATTGAGCTTCCCCAAACACAAATGTCAGGACGGGAACAAACAGGTCGCACGCGGTAACCCCCAGTACCCTGGCGCTGCCGTCGGAAGAGTTCAGCAGGCGCTTCAGAATAGCGGTGGACCAATACTGCTGCCGCCCCTCATCCCAGGCATCGGCGATGTCGACCATTTCCGGACGGATCTGGCAGGGGCGGCGGAAAGTACGCGCCAGCGATGCCGCCAGGAACTCCAGCCGATCGAGCCCCGGCTCGATGCGCATTCCTCCGCACGTCCCGCCACGAAGCGGGATGACGTAGATCGGTTTCACCGCAAACCGTAGCGCCGCAGCTTGTTGTAGAGCGTGGTCCGGTCGATATCGAGAATCCGCGCGGCGCGTGACATATTGTGCTGTGTTTCGCGCAAGGTGCGCTCGATATGCGCCCGTTCCACATCATCCAAAGTCCTTCCGGCCGCCGGCGCTTGCGCCTCAAACGGGAACGAAAAGTCAGTCGCCTGGATTTTCGGACCGCGGCCCACCACCAGCGCGCGCTCCACGGCATTTTCCAGCTCGCGGACGTTGCCCGGCCAATCGTGGCGCATCAGCAGTTCGAGCGCCTCCACGGAAATCTCCGGCACCGGACGGCTGGTGGCCAGGCAAAACTTGTTCAGAAAGTGTCCAACCAAAAGCGGAATATCCTCGGCGCGGTCGCGCAGCGGCGGCAAGTCGATCGAGAAAACGTGCAGCCGGTAGTAGAGATCTGGCCGGAAACTGCCGGCTTTTACGAGGGCCTCGAGGTTCTTGTTGGTAGCTGCCACGCAGCGGAAATCCACCTTGATCGGTTGGTTCCCTCCCACCCGCACGATCTCGTGCTCCTGCAGCACCCGCAGCAGGTCGGTTTGTGTCTTCAGGCTGATGTCGCTGATTTCATCCAGGAACACCGTGCCGCCGTCGGCCACTTCAAACTTGCCCTTCTTGCGGTACTGCGCGCCCGTGAATGCGCCCTTTTCGTGTCCGAACAACTCACTTTCGAGCAGTGTTTCGGTGAGCGCGCCGCAGTGGATGGTCACCATCGGCATATAGCGCCGCGGACTGGCCGCATGGATCGCGCGCGCCACCACTTCTTTGCCCGTGCCGCTTTCGCCCGTCAGGAGCACGGTGGCTTCCGTGGATGCCACCATCGCGATCAGTTCCTGAACCTTCATCATCGCCGGGCTTTTTCCGATCAGTTCGTTACCGGGCGTAGCCGCCTGCAAATCCTCGCGCAGCCGCACCACCTCGCGCCGTGTGCGTTGATGCTCGAGCGCGTTGGCTACCAGGTGCGATAGCTCATCCGGATCCACGGGCTTGGTGATGTAGTCGTAAGCGCCGCGCTTGAGAGCTTGCACCGCGGTTTCCACCGAAGCGTAGCCGGTCATGACGACGACGGCCAAATCCGGATCCGCCTCTTTCAAGCGTGCCTGCAGTTCCATGCCGTCCATTCCGGGCATCTTGATATCGATGAGCGCGATATCGAATTCCTCATGCTGGATGGCCTCCAGCGCCTCGCGCGCGCTCCCCACGGGCTGTGCCGTATACCCTTCGCTGGTAAACCACTTGCCCAGGGAATCGCGTACTACCAATTCATCGTCGACGATCAGAATTCTGGCCTTGGTCTTAATCGCCGTTGGAGTCTCGACAACCGTTGCCATTGGTGCCTCCCGGTCCTTCCCGTTACGTGCGTGCGTGTCCACTGTCGTTTCTCCCCCCTACCGCGGCCAGTGCCGCGGCCACAGGCAGCGTGATCGTAAACTCAGTCCCTTCGCGCGGCGTCGAGCGCACGGAAATCTCCCCCGCGTGCTGTTCCACAATGCTGCGCGCCACCGCCAGCCCGAGCCCTGTCCGGTTCTGGTCCTCTTTGGTGGTGAAGAAGGGATCAAAAATGCGCGGCAGAACGTCCTCTGGGATGCCGCTTCCCGTATCTTTTACCCGCACCACGATCTGGTCGGACGCGGGTTCGAATAACGCCGAGATTTCTAAAACGCCACCCTTGGGCATGGCTTCCGATGCGTTGACCAACAGCACCAGGATGGCTTGCTGGATCTGGTTGGCATCGCATTCGACCGGCGGCAGGCCCGGCGCGAGATCCTCTCGCAGCTCGATATTCTGCAGCTCCAGCTTGTGTTTTACCAGAGCTACGGCGCGCCCGAGCACGGTAGCCAGATCGTTGGGCTCCCGATGGCTGGGCGCCTGCCGGCTGAACGTCAACAGGCTTTTCACCAGATCGCCGCAGCGCTTGCTCTCGCGTTCAATGGTGCGCAGCTGTTCCGCCATCTCATCACGCGCGGGGATGTCGTGTTTGATCAACTCACGCAACACCAGCCGCGCATAGGTGAGGATGCCAAACAGGGGATTATTGATCTCGTGCGCCACCGTGGCCGCCAGCTTGCCCATTGAGGCCATTTTTTCCGAGCTGAGCAGCGTCTTGTGGATCCGTTCTAACTCCGCCGTCTTGCGGCGCACTTGTTCTTCAATGCGCGCCTGTTCCCCTTCCACTTCTTCCGTCATTTTGTTGAACGAGGCTGCCAGGTCGCCCAGCTCGTCATCGGAGTGGATCGGCAGGCGGTAAGAGAAGTCGCCGTCCGCGACACGGTGCGTTCCGCGAATGAGAGCCTTCACCGGCCGGTACACCACAATCCAGATGAACAGCACTGCCATCAGAGACCCGACGATCATGGTGAGTATCAGAACCCCCGCCAGGGTGCCCTGGTGCTGCGCGATTTGCGCATCCACTGCCGCGAGCGACAAGTTGGCATCCACCACGCCCAGCACTCTCTGGCTGGCACGATGCACGTGGCAGGCGGCGTTCGAGCAAGCCGGAGAATTCTCGATCGGGCGGATCACGCCCAGGATGCGATTGCCCTGCTTGTCGGTGAAAATCCGGCCGCGGTCAGAACGGTTGAGTTTGACCAGCGGTTGCGACTGCGCGTGGCACCCGTAGCACGCCTCGGCGCTCTTATCCACCACTGTGTCGCGTTCGGCGAAGTCGGTCGAAACCGTGATGCGGCCTTCTTTGTTAAAAATGCGGATGCGCCGGATGCCGGGTTCCGAGCCTACTTCCTGGATGACGTTATACAGGGCCTCGCGATCGTTGCGCAGCATCAGGTAATGCGTGCTGCGCAGAATCAGGTCGGTGATTCGTTCCGCCGCTTGCAGCACCAGATCCTGCGATTGGCGGCGCTCCATGCGCAGGTTGAGGTATCCGAACAAGGCAAAAAACAGGGCTGTACTCGCCACCACGCAGATGGCGAGCTTGGCGGCCAATCCCACGCGGATTGCCTTATGCAGCTTCATCCCACCTCGATCGGTTCCTCCTCGGCTTGCCGCGCTTGGGCGAGCGCCGGCTGGTGCGCCTGCTCAAAAACGGGGAAATACTGCGCAATCAGCCGGAAGGTGGCAAACCCCGCCGCCACAATCGCCAGCGTGATCGAAATCTCGCTCCAGCGCGGCACGTAGTGCGTTCCCGAGTTGGCCTCCAGAGCCGTGATTCCCACATTCAACCGATTGGCGATGAACCCGAACACCACCATGACTGCCGCGGCGTACAAGGCACCGGGATTCAGCCGGACGCGCCGTTGGAAGAGCAGCACGCAGGGTGTCGCCAGCAGCGCCACCTCAAGCAGAAACAGCCACGTCTCCGTACGATTCCGCGTGAGCAGCCCAAGCACGTGGCGATGGCTGAGATCCAGAAATCGCACCCACAGATAAACCGAGAGCAGCACCGCCAGCACCCGCCCCATGCTGGCCAGAAGCGGCAGCTCCAACGCGCGGCCAAAGGCGCGGCTGCTATGCCACGATTCGAAGATGGTCATCGCCAGCCCAACCGCGATCGCTGAAATGTAGAACAACAGCGGCAGAATCGGCGTGTACCACAGGGGGTACATCTTCTCGGGAACGATCAGATACAGCGTGCCGAGCGAGCTCTGGTGCAACGTCGAAAGCAGCACGCCCGCGATCATCAGCGGGACTGAGATGTTGTGCAGCCAGCCCAATGGCTTGTGCCAACCGAACTTTTCGAGCACCATCGGCAGAAATTCCAGAAACAGCACGGTGGTGTAGAGCATGACGCACCACGCCACCTCGAACAGCGCCGAGTGCGGGTTCCACATCACCAGCGGATGCCAGAGGCGGTCCGGGCGACCCAGATCAAACAACAGCGCGACAACCACCAGCGTGTATCCCAGGAACGCCGTGAGGATAGCCGGCCGCAGAACCGGCTTATAGCGCTCGATGCTGAAGATGTGGACGATTGCTACCAGCGTGAAGCCGCCGGCGGCGAGACCGACGCCACACAGAATATCGAACGCCACCCAGAGACCCCACGGAAAGCGATCGCTTAAATTCGTGACCCCGCCCAAGCCATACATGACGCGTCGGTATGTGGCGTACAACGCAGTCAGCATGATGGCCGCGAAGATCGCGCGCCAAACGGTGATTTTCGGCAGGCGTCGGGTCATTTCCGTCTACCCTCCGCTTTGGTCCGTTTCCCCTCCGCTTTGGCAACCTCTGCGCGGCGGTTCGTAATCCACCAGATTCCGCCCAACAGAACCGAGCCCGTCGATACCACATCCGGCACCAATTCGAGCGCGCGCCAGGTGAGGGCCGGCAGGGCCTCGTGCGGGACGTTCGTGCGCAGACCAATTTGTTCAAAGGGCACGGCCGAAAGGTACAAGACCGAAGTGCCGCCCACTTCTTCCAGACCGTAAATCTTGTGGAAATAGTCGCCCGGTTTGTCCGCGATGCGTTGGTGTGCTTCGGCGATCAAAGCGTCGCGATCGCCGCACTTGGTGGCCCCGGTCGGGCAGGCGGCGGCACACGCTGTGGGCTCACCGCGGCTTTGCCGCTCGAAACACATATCGCATTTCCGCATGTGCGGCAGGCGCTCATTCCACTCGTAGGTTGGCACCTGGAACGCACACGCTTGCACGCAATAGCGGCACCCGAAGCACTTCTCCGGGTCATAGACTACCGGTCCGAGCGCGGTTTTTTGCAACGCACCCACCGGACACACTGAAGCGCAGGCCGGCTCTATGCAGTGCATACAAAGACGCCGGCTGTATCGATCGCCGTGCGTCTCAATCGCCGTGAGCTTGTGGGCAGAAATAAGCTCCTCGGCGGCGATCTTCTCGTTATACGGCAGCCCCCACCGTTCCGCACAGGCCCCCTCGCAGGACCGGCAGCCGATGCAGAGCGTGCTGTCGTAGAGAATCGCTTTGGACATATTAGGACCCTCAACTCTGTTTTATCAGAATACTGTCTAAAAGTGCAGCAAAAAGTTACAACTCTATTCCGTGAGGAAGAATTCGGCGCTAACTTTTTTCCAGTTGGCATCCGGCAGACCGGCCAACAGGTCGCCCGTGGGACGCCCGCCATCCGGCGCAACGGCACCCGCAAGACTTGGCTGCAGCGCGTACAGGCGTTCCACTGATTCGCGCATCCACTCTCGAATCAGACGTTTAGGTACCAGGTTCCGGGTTGTGTTCTCCTCATCCGGTACATTGATCGTCAGAAGCCAGCCTTTCCCGTATGGGTCCCGCCCCAGCAGCGCCGGGTTGGCAACGATCTCCGCGTTGACTTCCATGATTTCGCCTTCGGTCGGCGACACCATTTCGACTCTCTCGCCATCTCGATAGAAACTAAGGACTTTTTGACCCTGCCGGACCCATTGGCCAGGCTTCGGCAGCTCAATCCGTTCAATCTTGCCCACCAGCGCAGCAGCGAACTCGTCGGCGCCAATCCGCATGAGGCCTTTCCGCTCCCGCGTCAGCCAAGTGTGTCCGGGGTGATAGGAGAGAGCCTCGGGAACCACGAAACCATCCACGATTTCACCGCCCAGATGGGCCGGCGCCGCGGCGTGAGCGACGACTGGAACCGTCGCCATCGCCTTATTGCGGTTCAGAACGTAGTCCAAAACGATGAAAACCAGAAACGTGACCAAAACCAATATGACTGTCATAACCATCCATCCTTTCCGCATTGGATAAGGGCATTCCGAATACCAGAAAGCAGTGAAAATTACCTCTTTATCTGTTGTAGTTTCATGCAGTTGAAGGGCGTTGGTTTTAGCAACAACGCGCTGTTGTTGATGATTTCAACGGCCGCTGTTGCGAATTTCCATGAACCCTTTGCCTGCGTTCGGCTTAGGACGGTGTTGATGAACTCAACGGGGGTGTTGTGGAGTGCAGCGGTTCAGACGAGAGGGTTGGTCCATCGCAGCCCGGGGAATCTGGTGAAATCCCGATCGGTCGTGTGGAGAACCCCACCGTACTCAATCGTCAGGGCCGCCAATTGAGCGTCGGTAATCAACGGTCCACGTGTCTGTCCCTCGATCATCATCTGGCGGAGGAGTGGCCAATGGTTGTCGCCAGGCGATAGCGGTTTCACGTTTGGCTGATCCAACCACTGCCCCACAACATTCACGGCCTGGCCGATCGCGAAGCGTTCACCGGGAAGTCTGGGGTTGGTCACCACCCGCAGAAAAGCTGCTGCAGTTTGCCACGGAATGCCGACCGCTTCCTCGCCGGAAAGAACCTGTTCGAGCCAGCCTCGCGCTACGGTGTGGTGTGTGGAAGTCGTGTCGTAGGCGTACAGAAGGATGTTGGCATCCAGAACGATCATCGTTCGATGGGAGCCTCAATCGCATCCAACAACTCGGCAACGTTGTCGTAGCTCAACCCAGGCGGCAGCCCCATGGGCCGCGGAGTAACTTGGAACGGCTTGCGATTGGACTGTTTTGGTGTGATTAGTCCGACGCGAAGATAGTGATTCACTGCCACCTTAAACGAGACTCCGGAACGGCGCATCTCCTTTTGCAGGAGACTCACTACGTCGTCATCCAGTGTCAAAGTGGTTCTGGTCGACTTCACATCTTGATGTTACCAGTTGTGACATCTTGATGTCAAAAACAAAAAAGGGAAACGCCGGCTTCTCGCCCGCGATACCCTGTCTGGTGGAGTTCACCGAATGACCACACAAGACTATGCTCACCACACGCAGATCGTTACGCCGTTTCACCGAGTCCTGCTCCCGCTGCTGCTGTTGACGCTGATCGGCGCCGCGGTCAACCTTTATTTATCGTGGGGCGATCACGAGCGCGTCTACAGCGCCTCGCTCATCCTGGTGCTGGTAATCTGCACGGCGCTTTCGGCCCTGCTGGCCCGGATGTCTGCCACCAAAGCCCAGGACCGGGCGATTCGGGTCGAAGAGAACCTGCGGCATTTCGTGATGACCGGCAAACTTCTCGATCCACGGCTGGAGATCCGACAGGTGATCGGACTGCGGTTTGCCTCTGATGCCGAATTCGTGGCGCTGGCGAAAAAAGCTGCCGACGAAAAGCTTTCCGAAGACGCCATCAAGCGGGCTGTGCAGCAATGGCGGCCGGATACCTACCGCGTGTGAGCGGGCTCGGCGATTTGCCGGCGGTGCATCACTACAAAATAGGACGCGCCTAGTAGGAACAAGGCAATCGAGAGCCACTGGGACGTATCGAGCGGGCCGCCCCACAGGTTGCCCTGCTCGTGGTAGCGGAAGAACTCTACAATGAACCGGGCGGTGGAATATAGCATCAGATACAAACTAATGATAGACCCGGTCGAATGCGGTTTCTGAAAGCGCCAGTAGAGCACGCCGAAGATCACAAATTCCGCGAACGATTCGTAAAGCTGTGTGGGATGCAGCGGAATCCCCAACGGCACACCGACCAATTGATTGGATGCCGGATTGGTAAAGGTCACCGCCCACGGCAGATGCGTAGGTACACCCCAGCAGCAACCGGCGGAAAAGCAGCCCAGCCGGCCGATGCCGTGGCCCAAGGCAATCGCGGGAGCGAACACGTCCGCAGTTGTCAACGCCGGAAGTTGCGTCTTGCGCATATACCATGCCGCCACAGCCAGCGCACCCAGCAGCCCGCCGTAGAAAACTCCGCCCGCCTGCAAGGTGGTGAAGGAAAAGATCTCGCCGGGATGGGCGACGTAGTAAGGAATGTCCACCAGAATCATCATCACTTTCGCGCCGGCGATCGCCGCCAGTGCGCAGTAGATTCCTAAATTGGTTACGGCGTCGGGATTGAGTTTGGCTTGCTTGCCCAAGCGGATGGCCATCCACAGGCCCGCCAGAAAGGCAATGGCTACCAGGAACCCGTACGTGTGAAGAAACGAAAGATGGAAGATTTCAGGGTACATTTGCTGCCTGCCGCTTGGGCCGCACCAACTCTAGGAGCAGCAATCCGCTCCCAATCACGACGGCCGAGTCCGCGACGTTAAAAGTGGGCCAGTGGTAGTCGCCAACGTAAACATCCAAGAAATCCGTGACCCGCCCCCACACGATCCGATCGAACAGATTGCCCACCGCTCCGCCGAGGATCAAGGAAAAGCCCGCTAGAGAGAGCCGGTCGAGCCGCTCCGGCCGCCACAGAATGCCGGCCACCACGATCGCCGCGACCAATGCGAATAGCGGCAGCACGAAGCTTCGCCATTCCGACGAGCTGTCGCTGAACAGGGAAAAAGCGATGCCACGATTCTGCGCGTGAACGATATCGAAAAAGCCGGGAATCACTCGCAGGGTATCGAGGAACGAGACGTGCGTTTCGATCAGCCACTTGGTCAGACGGTCGACGGCAAATACCGCCGCGGCGGCACCGTAGGCTTTTAAGCGGAGATCAGACATGTGGGAAACAGCGTTGCACGCCGGGCGCTGGCAAACCGCGCCACTGATTTCATGGTACCAGCGGGAAGGTCAGTTCAGGCGCTGAGTGGGGTCAGGCCTTCGGCCTGCCGCCGGGCTTCCGCCCGGCGCGCCGCCTGGAAAGGCGGCGGCGGCCCGGAAGGGCCGGCCCCACACACTTAGTTCGGGCACTGACGGTTCATCAGGGCCGTCATGATCTTGTTGACGACTTCTTCGCGAATCACCTCGTCGCGCGCATCCAGGGGCGAGACTTGGATGTGTACCAGCTCGTGGACAATGGTGCATTCCATGTCCAGCTTGAGATCGGAGCCGTGCAGGTTGTAGTCGCGAGGATCGAGCACGCTGATCATGCCGGTCTTGGCTTCGGGATCCCATTCCGCCGCGCCCCAGGAATTGCGGTCGATC
>Ga0335081_10007484_pt1 | contig 17455 bp, 12 predicted proteins | sample Lox_Sample_35_FD_206713 | JGI IMG/M metagenome (GOLD analysis project Ga0335081, IMG submission 206713) | Soil microbial communities from Loxahatchee National Wildlife Refuge, Florida, United States - Lox_Sample_3.5 | ecosystem: Environmental > Terrestrial > Soil > Wetlands | place: USA... | reverse complement strand
ATCCTCGCCGCCGGTAAAGCTGTACAGGAATGTCTCAGTCCAGCCCGACCCGGATGGTGACAACTCGTAAACCAAACCATAATTGTAGGCCCCACCTTGATAGGTCGTGCCGTAGAGATTACCCGCTGGATCAAAGGTCACCCCCGCAAATGGATAGGCTCCGTCTCCATCACCATTGAAGATATGAATCCGGTTCTCCATCCAGTTGCCGCCAGAAGGCATTAGCTGGAAAACCAACCCAATGTTGTCAGGGAGGCCACCGGCGTTAGTCGTTCCATACAAATTACCTGCCTGGTCGAACGCCAAATCGCCACGCGGACTCTGGCCGTCATTGCCGCCGCTAAAAGAGTGAAGTTGCCGTTCCATCCAGGGAGATATTACGGATATTGGCCGTGTCGGTAACGGTTGCAGTTGAAAGACGCTGCCGTCATTGTCGCTTCCACCTGCAATCGTGCTGCCGTAGATCACCCCGCTCAGGTCCTGAATGACTCGGGCATAGGGCACAGCGCCGTCGTTATCATAGCCCTTAAAGGAATAGAGCTGAGCCAACACCCAGCCAGAATTCCTACGGCTCAACTTGAAAACTACGCCGACGGTATTGCTACCTCCCGCGGAAGTAGTGCCGTACAGGTTGCCTCCACCATCAATCGTGAGACCAGAGTACGGCGTCGATCCATCTCCTCCGCCGGTGAAGTTGTGCAGAACGGTAAAGGTCTGGGCGGGCGCAGTTTGGGCAGCCACAACTATTAGTGCCAGCGGAGCCACCAACATCAGCGCGATGGCTGACGCCGCTAAGCTGAACTCGAAACTTCGAACCCGGCGTTGTCCCAAAGCAGCCATAGTAATTCTCCTGTTCATACAGATGTACCTCGTGCGTCACCCATTCTCATCAAACGGGGAAAGCACCAGTACTTCCAAGAGGCTCGACAATGTCGGCTAAGGTCTGATCTCCCAGGCCATGCCGCAACCCCGTTACACGCTCTTCCCCGCCACCCAACGCCGGTATAACCTTAGGGCGGGCGCTTAGGCGCACGCAGACGAGCATGTTGTGACGCCCAGCTTGGTTTGCCATGAGTTCCCCCTCTCCGATGTCGAACCAGATGCAAGAATTTTGCTCGACTCGCTTTTCTGATCTATCAGCTACGGCGTGATTTCGAAGACGACGCCCTTGCCATCTGTGCCGCCGACACTTGCCGTGCCGAAAATATTTCCGGCACTGTCAAGGACAACGGTGCCGAATGGATAACCTCCACCGCTGCCGCCAGTAAAGTCGTGAAGTGAGGTGTACGTCCAGCTACCGCCGGAGAATGTCAGCTTGAAAACCGAGCCATAATCGTTGGGAGCAGCATTCCCAACTCTGGTGCCGTAAAGGTTACCCGTGCTATCCATGGTGAGGCTGTCCCTGGGCCCACCTTCATAGCCCCGAATCCCAGGTAAACCGTAGAGTGGTGGTTTGAACGCCCAGCCGCCCTCGGAGGGCGTCATCTCGAAGACTGCACCCCCGCCAATTGAGCCGTCGTTAGAAGAGGCGCCGTAAAGGTTGCCTGCCGGGTCAAAGATCAGACCGGCAAAGACGATGTCGCCATCGTTTCCGCCCTGAAAACTGTAGAGTAGGTTTTCAGTCCAGCCAGATCCTGAGGGCATCAACTGGAAAACCGCACCGTTGTCCGTACTGCCGCCCGCGGCTGTGGTGCCGTAAAGGTTACCGGTGCTGTCAGAAATCACCCCCGAATCAGGTAAGCGGCCATCGTTCAAAGGGCCATTAAAGCTGTAAAGGATGGTCTTCGACCAACCGCCGCCAGAGGGGGTCAATTTCCAAACAGTGCCATTGGACCCAGTTAAGTAGTCAGTGGTCGTGCCGTACATATTTCCTGCCCGATCGAAGAGAATCCTCCCCTCGGGATACGATCCGTCGGAGTGTCCCCCGAAAGTGTAAAGCACGGTTTCGTTCCAGCCGCACAGCGCCGTCTTGCACACGGTCGGCCCCGGTCGCAGGTTATAAACCACGCCGACATTGGAGGTTCCTCCAAACTCGGTTACACCATAGAGACTACCGTCAGGACCAATGACGAGTGCACCAAACGGCATACCTCCATCAGTGCCTCCAGTGAAGGAGTAGAGCGGATTTAGGATCCAGCCGGACCCCGACGGCTTTAACTCGAACACACCGCCATAACCATCTCCGCCACCGTCGGTTGTCCCATAAAGTACTCCTCTCGCACTCATGGTCAGGGCACTGCCCGGATTTGCCCCATCCCTACCACCAGTGAAGTTGTAAATTACCTCGAATTGAGGTTGAGCATGTGCGGATTGGGTCATCAGGAGCGTTGACAAGAGCGCAATCGTAAGCGCCCGGCCAGGGCTCGTAGCCGATTTCCAGTTATGTTTTCTCATGTGCGCATCTCCTTCGATCACTTTTTCGGACCTCGCACGGAGTCTGCACCCGCATACCGAGCCCGTCAATTCAACGGAGGTGAAATGAAGGTAATTTGGAGGTGAAATATGTAAGTAACTGACTCCCAATGCCTTCGGAAGTGGTAAGGCAGCGCCAGGGAGGCGTTAGTGCAAATCCCGCGTGACGAAATCTGCACTGGAAAGTCTGCGACCGGCAGAGTAAACTTTGCCACAATCACTGGAAACCCACCATGCCACGCCCGTCTCCATCCCGTGCTCGATTCGGGGTGTTTGAACTGAACGTGAAGACGCGAGAACTCCGCAATGGAAGTCAAACCGTTCTGCTTCAGGAGCAGCCCTTTCGACTACTACTGGTGCTGCTGGAAAGCGGAGGTGACGGAGCAACACGGGAAGAGATTAAGAATAAACTTTGGCCCAACGATACGATGGTGGATTTCGACCACGGCATCAACGCAGTCGTTAAGAACCTGCGCCGGGCATTGAGCGATTCAGCAGACAAGCCCAACTACATCGAAACCCTTCCACGCCTGGGCTATAGGCTGCTCGTGCCCGTAGAGTGGTTTCAGTCCGCCGCCCCTGAAGCAATCCAAGGTAGAAGCGACCAGGTCGCAAATGGTGCGGCGGCTTTGGATTTAGGACCGCTCCCAGGGAAGCTCACCGGCCAGCAGATATCGCATTATCGCGTGCTCGAGGAGCTTGGCGGCGGCGGCATGGGTATAGTGTACAAGGCGGAAGACACTCGTCTTCACCGTTTTGTCGCACTCAAGTTCTTGCCCGATAACGTCGCACGAGACCCGCAGATGCTGGCGCGGTTCCGGCGTGAGGCACAGGCGGCCTCTGCTCTCAATCATCCCAACATCTGCACCATCCATGACATCGGGGAACAGGATGGCAAGGCCTTCATCGCAATGGAGTTCCTGGACGGCGTGACCTTGAAGCACCGAATTGCCGGCAAACCTCTGGAACTTGAGATGTTGCTCAAGGTCGCACTCGATACCGCTGACGGTTTGGACGCGGCGCACTGCGCAGGCATCATACATCGCGACATCAAGCCAGCGAACATCTTCGTAACCAAGCTCGGCTACGCAAAGATCCTGGACTTCGGACTCGCCAAGGTGAGCACTCGGAAAGCCGGTGCAGTCGAGACAGAAATTACCTCAGCCACCGCCCTCAGCGAAGAGCACCTGACCAACCCCGGCAGTCCTTTGGGAACATTCGCGTACATGTCACCAGAGCAGGTGCTTGCTAAGGAATTGGATGCCCGCACCGACCTGTTCTCCCTCGGAATCGTGCTGTACGAAATTGCGACGGGCGCGCTGCCATTCCGCGGTGACAGTTCAGGAGAAATCTCCGACTCCATCCTCCACAAAGCACCTGTTCCCCCAGTTCAGTTGAATCCTGATCTCCCGCACAAGCTGGGAGAAATCATCAATAAGGCCTTGGTAAAGGACCCAAAACTCCGTTATCAACATGCTTCGGAGATAAAAGCCGACCTCCAGCGGCTGCAGCGGGACATAAACAGCGACCGAATACGAGCTTTGGAAGTTCCCGCAGCTCGCAGCAAGAATCCTTGCAAGGTCCTAGTTCCTGCGGTCTTACTAACCATGGGCGTCCTGGTTGCCGGCTATTTCCACCTTCGCCCCCGTCAAACGGACAAACTCACTGACAGAGACACCATCGTCCTCGCCGACTTCGAGAACAAGACCGGGGACTCGGTCTTCGACGACACCTTGAAGCAAGGGCTGCGCATCCAGCTGGAGCAGTCGCCCTTCCTCGACCTGATTTCAGAGCCCAAAGTAAACAGCACCTTGAAGCTGATGGGGCGTTCTGCCGGTGACCGGCCGACGCTCGCCGTGATGGGCGATGTATGCCAGCGTACGGGCAGCAAGGCTATGGTGAGCGGCTCGATTGCCGAGTTGGGCAGCCAGTATGTGATTGGCCTGAAGGCGGTGAATTGCATTACAGGGGAAGTGCTGGCTGAAGCACAGGAGCAGGCAGCGAGCAAGGAAGCAGTGCTAAAGGCGTTGGACAGGGCGGCGGTAAGCTTGCGGAGCAAGCTGGGCGAATCGCTCAGCTCGGTACAGAAGTACGACGCGCCGCTGGAGGCGACCACGCCATCCGTAGAGGCGCTGAAAGCCTACAGTCTAGGAAAAAAGACTGACTATGCGAAAGGGGCGACAGCCGCTCTGCCATTCTACAAGCGAGCGGTAGAACTCGATCCGAACTTCGCTATGGCCTATAGAGCCATGTCGATCTCCTACAGTAACCTTGGCGAGCCTGGTCGAGAGGCAGAAGATGCGCGCAAGGCTTATGAGCTTCGCAAACAGGTCAGCGACCGGGAACGATTCGCCATAGAGGCATCCTACTACCTGAACGTGACCGGAGAGCTAGAGCAGGCAGCTCAAGCGTATGAGATGTGGCAGCAGACCTACCCGAGAGACCGTGCGTCTTATGACAGCCTGGCGTTTACTTCCGGAAGCCTGGGAGACTACGCGAGGGCATTGGAAGAGTCGCGCGAGATCCTACGGCTGAACCCGAACAATGGGAGCAACTACGCCAACGTCGGTGCCGTTTTAATAAACCTCAACCGGCTGGACGAGGCAGAGACGGTGTACAAGCAGGCGGAGGAGCGCAAGCTGGAGGCCGAACAACTGCTGGCGGGTCTGTACGCCTTGGCTTTTCTGAAAGGCGATGCGAAACAGATGGGCCAGGTGGCGGCAGCCGCCAAGGGCAAGCCCGGCATAGAAGACTTCGTGCTGGCCGCACAAGCGGACACTGAGGCGTGGTATGGGAAGCTGAAGAACGCCCGCGAACTGACTAGGCAGGCGATGGATGCAGCGAAGCACAACGACGCCCGGGAGACCGCGGCCGCCTATCAGGCCGCAGCAGCGCTACGCGAGGTCGAATCGGGAAACCAGCAACGAGCTCGTGCAGATGCCGATGCGGCAGTAAAGCTGGCCCCAAACCGCGACGTGCGGGAAATGGCGGCAGTTGTGATGGCCCGAGCGGGCAATACGACAGGGGCAGAGAAGTTGGCTGCCGAACTCGACACCGCATTCCCGCTGGACACGCTGGTCCAGAGATATTGGCTGCCGACTATCCGAGCAGCAGTTGCATTACAACACAAAGATCCAAACCGGGCATTAGAACTTTTGAGGAAGGCCGGAAGCCCTCTGGAACTGGGCCAAACCACGATAGTTGACGTATTCCTATGCCCAGTCTATTTGCGTGGCGAAGCCTATCTCGTGCTCCACGACGGCAGCTCAGCAGCGGCAGAATTTCAGAAGTTCATCGAGCACTACGGACTGGTCGGGAACTTCCAGTGGGGCGCGCTGGCACGCCTCGGACTGGCTCGTGCCTACGCCCTCGACGCCGCCAAGAACCCCGCCGCCCGCGACGAAGCCCGCACCGCGTACCAGAATTTCCTCACCCTCTGGAAAGATGCCGATCCCGAGATCCCCATCTACAAGCAAGCCAAAGCCGAGTACGCGAAGCTGTAGTAGCCATTGCACATTTTTATTCTAAGTTCGTTGTAACAAGGGGGTGGATGACTTTTATAGGGGTCACGCACTAACAGATCAACACATTTCAACAGCAGACCAGGAGGTCTGGTATACCAAGCCGCATGCGTGCACTCTCCGAGGCTAGAGCACCTAGGCCAAAACCCGGCCGGTCGGGCCTGAAGCTTTCGCGGTTGTCGTAAGCGGTTGGAAACAATTGGCCACAAAAGCGCGAATTCATGCTCAGCGGCATGGCTTCCTCGTGTGTATGGCTTGCTATGTTATAGGACAAAAGTCAAAATACACCACGCAAAGTGCAAGCCGGAATCAGCCTGGACTCTCCCTGTCAGTTCCGCGACGGCTTAGTCTTCAGGCGAAAGTCGTTCGGGAGCCCGGCTAGCGAGTGCTGAATTAGCTCAGGAGAATCAAAATTCGGCTGCAAATCCTCTTGCAAGGAGAGCGCTTCCCGCTTCAAAGCGGGAAGCGGCTGCTCGGCTTGGGCTCCGGATTCAACCTTAGCTATTGCTTTTCGTCAATATACGTCGAAACTCTTCCGGTCCACTTGTTATCCGCGACGCTGGTCATTTTCTTGCCATCGGCGGAGACCGTCATTTTGTTGGTGCTGTATAGTTTCCCGTCGCGCTTGTAGGTCACTTCCATCTCACGGGGCCCCAGTTTCTTTACCAACACGGTCTCCTTCGCATAGGTGCCCTTCACCGGCGACTCCGGGCCACCAAACTTGGCTTGCCAGCTTTCGCCAGTCGGCGTGGACATGCTCACCTCGTCGGCCGACACCTTCCACATGCTGGTGAGTCCTGCAGTATCCTCGTTGACATTCTGAATGCGCCAGGAGCCGGAGGTCGCATTCGAGCCGGCCGGTCCCTTGGCCACCCGCATGTACTTGACTTCGTACTTGTAGGGCTGGCTGCCGTCGGCAGGATAGCTGGTGCCTGCTACGGTAAGCATTTTCCCATCAGCGGAGAGCGTCCGGGTGGAATCGCTGGTGGGCTTGTCGGCTTTTTTCGTGACGGCGTGAATTGAATTGGCGTCCACAACCTGCACCGAGACGGTGTCATAGGGCTGGCCGGTGACAGCCTGGTCCTGGCCGTCGGCCTTCACATTGATTTTGGGATTGCAGCTCTCGCAGTCGTACATGCCATTGTTGACTGAAAAAACGTAGGGCTTTTGCGACAGCTTGGACTCGGCCATGTTGGTCTTCCAAGTACCGTCGAACGGGCTTTGTGCAAACAACATTAGAGGGAGAAACCACATAACAACGCATAGCAATTTCTTCATGTCTATCTCCGCAACATTTTGTCTGATTTAGCAACGACCCATAGTATACACTCCGCGAGGAGTGAGCGGCCCGGCTCTTTGCGCCGCTTACCCTTTTGGGATTCCTCCTGGATCTGACGGGCAATTCGGAAGTAATCCACCTGGACGAGAAACGCCCAAACCGCCGAACTGGCTTCCGCGTGGCTGACTTTCGCGGGTTAGGAACGGAAAACGCCCTTCCGGTCACTGAAAGTCCCGGTTGTTCGCCCGATCTTCGGCAGCCATCGCCGCCCGGTGACTTCAACCACCTGCGGCCTCGCGATGCAGGGGCGGCTTTTCCACTCGCTGAGGCAGTCATTTGGACGACACTGCGTTCGGGTACTCGTTTCCATCACCCCCTGGTAAGTCCTTTCCCTAGAAAGGGCAGCGACCGCGCACGGAGGAACGTTCGAAAGAAGACACGGAACCGCAATGTGTGACTTGACGAGCGGTGCTCAAATAAGCTAAATACCAGCATGCTCAGTCCGGAGGAAGAAGACCGCATTATCGAGCGACTCCACTTCGAATCCAAGGTGCGAGATGAGCTACTCAAGGAGGCGAAGGGATCGACTGAAGATAGTGGCTCACAATGGTACGATAACAAGCTTATTCTCCTGCTAATTGGTTCATTGTGAGCGGCACCCCGAAAGTTAATCCAGTTTGAGAGCGAGTTTTCGGCAAAATCCGACGAAGGAGGATTTTGCCGAATGAAGCGCAAGCGGTTCTCGGTCGAGCAGATCGTGGCGATCGTGAAGCAGGCGGAGATGGGTATGCCGGTGGCGGAGCTGATCCGACGGGCGGGGATCAGCGAGCAAACATTCTACCGCTGGAAGAAGCAATTTACCGGACTGGAGATCGACCAGGTCCGTCAGTTGAAGCAACTACAGGACGAAAACGGCCGGCTAAAAATCGCCAGAAAGTTGCTCCAGCATCAGCAGCGCTGTATCCCGCTCAGCCGTGCCGCTCGCCTCCCAGGCCATGGCATTTACGATCAACCCGTTTCGGTTCTTCACCAGCAAGTTACCGCTATAGCTCAACTTCGATTCTTTACCCTTGCCTTTACGCGCCAACTTGTCCTCGGGATCGGTGTTCGATTCATGCGTGTCGTTCGAGCGCCGCTCGCCACGGAAACTCACCGTGGGGTTGCGAAGATCATCGGGCGACGGCTGCCCATGCCCGTTTTTCGGCTGAAAGCTCTTCACGCTCGCCCAAGCTTCCAACAACGTGCCATCGACAGTGAAATGCTCGTCCGACGTCAGGCCCTTTTGCCCTGCCTGTTTCACCACCTGCAGTAGAAATTGCTTCGCCACCTCGGCCTCCAGCAACCGGTCGCGGTTCTTGGTGAAGGTGTCGCATCCCACACCTCCTCATCCAAGTTCAATCCCACAAACCAGCGGAACAGCATGCTGTAGTCGATCTCCTCCATCAGCAGCCGCTCGCTGCGAATCGAGTAGAGCATCTGCAACAGCTGCGCCCGGAGTAGTTTCTCTGGCGCAATCGCGATGGCCGGCCCTCGCGGGCGTACATGCGGTCGAATTCGGGCGACAGCGCACGCAAGATTTCGCCCACCATCACCCGCACGGCACGCAGCGGATGGTCTTTGCGCACACGCTGCTCGGGAGATAGATAGCTAAAGATGTGGCTTTGCTGATGATCGGTGCCTCGCATGCCGTTCTCTTAGCACACGTGGCCAGGAATTAGGAGTACTTTTTCAGCATCCTGCTAGGTCTGGCCTGTATTTCTCCTGCTGAATGTCTAAGAAAGAGTCCAAGGAGGTTCCTTCCATATCGCTCGTCTTGTAGTCAATGATCCAGCGGATTCCGTCTTTGTCCACAAATGTGCGATCGATCTTGATCCTGTGTAGGCCATCGGCGAGCTTTCCCGAAATCTCAAGTTCATTTGCGGCATCCTCATATGAGTCCAGGATCCATCGACCGCGCGCATCTGTCGTAGAGGTTTTGAGCACGGCTTCGACTTTTTGTACTGCCTTTTCAATTTCCGTCGGCCCGGACTCGAAGAGTGGGACGAAGAGCAAAATCACAACCATTTGCCCGCGATTCGTGCCTCACCTGCAGGCCACATTGCTCGGGCCGTCAGTGGCTGTACCGATCGTCGGCGCGCAAGCTCACGCTCTGTCATACAAGACACTCTTGGAATTCACCTCATACTTCACATTGGTCAGGATAGATCCTAGATAATCGTCGTCCAGCATCTTCAGAATCAGCCAACGCCGCGCGGGACTTGCCTCGAACAAAAGCCTCTCTTGACCATCCTCGGTAACAATTTGCACCTCCAGATGGAATTCGTTAATTGTTCGTCGGATATCGGCCATCGTGATCCTGTTCAAATAGGGCTTGCCGGCAATCTCGGTTAGTTTGGACAGCATCTGTATCTGGCCTGTACAAGCCGCACGAAATTCGTCTGCATTGCTGAGTGGAATACGAGCGAGAATGGCAGTGACGGTTTCATCGGCTCTGGCTCGCAGTTCCTCGAAATATCGGAAAATGCGCTGAAAAGCCGTCACGTTGTGAATGAACAGATATCCCTCCCAGCTAAAGCAGTCGATCTGACGGTCGAAAAGAAAAATCTTCGTCTCCACCTTATCATAGTAACCGCGGTCGAAAAGTGCTGCGAACCCCGGTCTGCGGGTCAGCTCTTTTTTGGGACTGTACGTCCGAAAAAATACGGCATGGCGTCTCGCTGTGGGACTGACAACCACTGCGTAAAAACGAAGGCTGTCTACGATTTGGTCGGCCGCATGAAAGAGTTCTGCCTGCTGAACATGCGAACAGCGACGAACCAGATCTTCAATGCCACCTTGGCGCCCTAACTCTGTATACACAATTTCATCAGCATCAGGCTTATAACCAGGATCATATCTTTTTAAGATAGCTTCGCCATCCGGAAGAGGCACAGCAGCCCGGACGGTGACCAGAAACTCATCAGCGAGGTCCTGCCGTAAATTCAAGCGCTGTGTCACAAGCTTTCCTTCCGGCTCGGCTACAACCAGTACATTAACCGCCGGACTGTTCAATAAAGCCCGGGAAAGAGTCCTAAGGGCTTGGGCTGGTGGCATGTCGCGTCTCCAGTAAAACATAGTCTCCCACGGAAACGGCGCTAATTTGCGATCCCGCTTCCACGTATGACCGCGCAGAAATCAAAGCTATTGTTTTTCCTTCGTCGTCCTTAATTTCAAAAATATGGTAGCCTGCAATATTCAGGACGGGATTTGTATAGATCAGGTTCGAGTTAATATATAGTAGCCCAATGACGACCAGAACTATTCCTAGCGATGTAATGTCCGCTATATCATTCAGGTTCACCGCCAAAAATGGCAATAGATAGGTGACGATATAGCTCATTGCAGCTCCGTCACGCGAGGCCACAGAACTGATCGCAACCTTGTCAGCTGCAAGATTGTGAACGGTATGCAAGAATAGGAACAGAACAATCACAGACGCTATGGCAACACAGCTCAATGCAACGGCTAAATGCCAGTTGTCATGCCAGCCACGTATCGCGATTATAAGGAATAAAGGCGAATATGAGCTAAGGAATAGGATTAACCTCGTCCAAAGATTCGGCATAAATGATCCCGCCAAGGCGGCTGCGGCAAACAGAGTATCATCTCTGCGGTCTAAAACCAACTGACAACCAGCGAACAGACCGGGATATATTAGCTTGTGGCATGTGCCTGTAGCAGCGGATCATGACAGGTTCAAGCCAGACAAGAAGTAAGCGGGAAAACACCGAAGCTGGAGCCGGAGCATAAACATCTGCACGCCAGGCATTGCGGCGATCTCTTGTGATGAACGCGCGGCGTCACCTGAACAGGTCGTGGTAGCAAGGGATGGTCAGCCAAACACCCTAAGCAGAGGTACGGAGTTCTTCCGGTCCCATAGGTGAGAATTTCGCCCGTAGCTCGCGTCATGGGCGGTCACGTCCCTGGTCCCCCATCCCGGTAAGTTTCTGGTGCTCAGAATGTGTAGGACGCTCCCACAAACGGAACTGCGGTTGCGCGTAGCCCTGCGCTGTTCAGCTTGATTGTCACATTACCCATGATAAGCAGCTCCCTCCATGGATTCGCCTTCACGCCTATGGCCAGATCGTTGATATTGTAGGAGCCGTTCGCCTGCACCAGACTCGAAAAGCTCATGGGGCTGTTGTCGACCTGTGCAGTAATGGTCCTTGGTGTGGACACCTGTGCCGCCCCGAAGTACTCCCTGCCTACCAGATCGAGGACCCCGGTAACATGCCTGGAAACGGCGAGCTCGGCACCGGCTGCATAGCCAAAATACCCGGGAAGGTTTCCTTCGACCCCATTCTGGCCCGTCGCAAGCACAGAATTGCCGTTCCACTGATAGGCAACGTTCAGATGAGGGGCGATCCGTCCCCAGTCCAATTTGTTTGATCCTCTCGCGCGACGCGACAAGACAAAATAGGGCTTCACGCCGTACGCGCCCGATCCCAGGAAGTTCCTGGCATCGCCAGACGGGAAGCGTATTTCTGTGCCCATCGCCATGTCAAAGCGCTCGCTCCTGTAAATGGTGCCCTTCGCTGCCAGGATCACGTCACCGATGCTGCTTGCCGTGCCGGCCATGTACTCCGCAAATGACGCGGTGGCACTGCTTGTGGTCGAGTATTCGGTTCCCCGCGAACTCACTCCCAGCGCGACTCTGCCCAGTGGCACCGCGAAGGAGATGTCGATTCGATCCGTGAGGCCGAAAGTGCCGTAGGCCACGAATTGATGAAGACTCGCGGCAATTCGATTCTGTGTGTAGGTAACCACCTGCGCGTTCTGCACACCCGGAAAATAAAAGAGGACCGGGAGGTTTTTCAGACTATTGTGATCGATCACGCTGAATGAGTACCACTGGTAAGTAAATGCCAGGTATGCCTTGTGCCGGCCGATGGTTTCCGCCCTTTCGGCGAGCAGAGGGCCAAAGCTCTGCTGCGAAGCCACGGGTAAGGCCTTGCCGGGAACAAAGGTGTAGATAAAGCCGGAGGCGGGAGTGGCCAACGGTACTTCGCCAATCTGCTCGCCCAGCGCTTCATTGAGAAAATTGAAGGTGGAAGTACTGGTATGCAGCACCGTCGGTACAAGACATGACAGGCTGGTATTGGTGCATGTTTGACCCAATGCAACAATCGGAGCCGCCAGACTGGCCAGTAGCACAGCCATGGCAATGCGGGTGAACATGGCTTCCTCCGGGACTACTGCAGGGGCCTGATTACCTGTAATGCATTTGCGACAAAATGCCGACAGAAGTCCTAATGTTGGAACTGCTCAACCGTAAGCTGCACGACGAGTGATGTTTGCACAAAGCCGGTAGCGCCAGGGGGACTACTCTGGTCAACAATGGTCACATCATAGGTTCCGGGAGGAGTACCAGTTGTGGCGGGGCTTTGTGTTTGCGGCGGTGTAAACCCGCCGCTGCCGCAGGAGGTAAACAGGAACAGCACCAGGACAATGGCGCCCAGCGCAACTATCTTCCTGTGCCTGTACCTGCCACCGCGACCCCGGCGCCCAAGTCCGGGTCCCAGGCACACAAATGCAATCGGCCATGGCGCCAGCCAGAGTGCATATATCAACATTCCATACTTCATTCCGGCCGTAACAGTTCCGGTAGCCTGTCCGTTAGTCTGGATAAGTACCGTCACCTGCTGCTGCGACATCTGCAAAGTCAGTGGGGAAGGAACCGAACTGCACGAGATACCGAGCGTTGACGCCGGGATGAGGTTGCCGTTTGTGTCCTTGACATCGGTGCACATGAACGTAACATTTTGCGGAACAGGGGTACTTCCCGCGAAGAGCGTATTGGTTATCGAGGCGGACTGGCCGGGAAACACGGAGACCGACCCGAAGATTGTAAGCTCCAGAATGCCCTGGGACATACCTTGTTGCCCTGAGGTGTCCGTCGCTACAACGGTAAGCTGGTAGTTGTTGTTTCCGGGAAGGTTTCCCGTCCCCGGCACCGTGTACGTATGTGAGGCATTAAAGACTCCGCTGGGCATTGTTGTATGAGTTCCGTCTCCCCAGTCCATGGTCGTGGTCAATGCCTCGCCTTGCGAGTCGACGCAGGTCACCATGGCGGTAAACGTGTTTGCCGGCATTGAAGGGGTTGGCGTCAGACTCAATGCGCCGCAGGTCACGGTCAAGGATGAGTTCACCGTCTGCGTCAGCTGACCGCTGCTGGCGGTGAAGTTGTGGTCTCCTCCGTAGCTCGCCCTGATCAAATCCGAACCCATCGGGAGCGACTGCGTGGCACACGAGGCTACTCCGCCGACCAGGTTCACGGGAGCGGTGCACCCGGGCATGGGATTGCCGTTGCTGGTGAAGGTCACCGATCCGGTCGGCGAAAGCCTGCCAGGGTTGACAGCCGTCACTGTCGCGGTGAAGGTGACCAGGTCGTTGAGATTGGAAGGATTCCTGGACGACTGTAACACTGTCTGGCTGGTCCCCTGGTTAACGGTCTCGGTGAGCTGGTTATTGCTCGGGTTAAAGTTGTTGTCCCCGCTGTAGCTGGCGCCGATGACATCCTGGCCCGCGGGCAAGGATTGCGTAGTACAACTGGCCACCCCGTTGACCAGAGCCACGGGCGGACACTCGGGAATAGAATTGCCATTGCTGGTAAAAGCGACCGTCCCGGTGGGCGAAAGCGGCCCTGGATTGACGGCCGTGACCGTGGCTATGAAGGTAACGGAGTCGTTTACATTCGCCGGATTCTTGGTCGATTGCAACACCGTATTGCTGTTCCCCTTGTTCACCGTTTGCGGTGGGTTCAGTGTTCCGTTGCTCGGACCGAAGAACCCGTCACCTAAATAGGTAGTAGTAATGACATGCGTGCCCGCTGCCAGGGATTGGGTCGAACACGTTGCGCTGGAAATACACGCCATATTTGTCGGCGTCAGAGCCGCGCTAGCGCACCCGGGAATAGTTGTGCCATTGTCCGCGAAAGCTACAGTCCCGGACGGGAACGGCTGGAAGTCGCCGCTACAGCCGGCAGTTCCATCCACGATCGCGGTAAATGTCACCAGATCGTTTATGTTGGAGGGGTTGCGTGATGTTGTAACCGTAGTTGTGGTGGGGACCTCGACCCTCTGGGTCAGCGTGCCGGAGCTGGGATCGTATGTGTTATCTCCGCTGTAGCTGGCTCGTATCAGGTCGGATCCTTCCGGTAGGGAGTGGGTCGCGCATTGCGCCGATCCATTGGTGAGATTCACTGGGCTGGGACACTCTGGAATCGGGTTCCCATTCGCCGTAAACGTGACTGTTCCGGTAGGCGTACCAGCGCTACCGGTCACTGAGGCTGTAAACGTAACAGCTTCGCCAAAGTTCGATGGGTTTTTCGATGAACTCACAACTGTGGTACTGGGCAGTCCGGTGAGAGTACCCAATAAGTCGAAAGCGCCGGTTGTCTGAATGCCGTTACTGACCCACGTTGAACCCCCATCGTTGGAGAAGACATTCTTGCTGGTTACACCCTGATTATTCAAGTTCCACGATCCCCACGTATCGGAAGCGAGCGTCTCGGGACCTACGACCATCCAGTAGGTAGTGCCTGATACCAGGTGTATACCCGAGATACCGGTGATCGTGATGAGACCACAACATCCACCAAAGGAATTGCCGGCCTCCAGGTTATCCCATCGTGCCCCGGGCAATTGGGAGTGAGGGAGTCCGCCCTGATCGTCGTATATGGCGACATAAAAAGCATTTGTCCCACTAATGAGGCCGATCGCGATGTCCAGTTGTGAAACATCACCGCTTCCCCGCACCTGAAATTCGTTTGCGGCAGTGAAACTTGTACCGAAACCACCGGTGCCGGCCACGGTCCAGCCATTGCAACAGTTGTAAAGGTCACCCGGCGGCCCCAAATTGCTGTATAGAGTGTCCTGTTGGTCTCTATGAATGTGTAAATCACCGGTCAGAGAGGGGCTTTGTGTCCCGGAGGTGCTCGTTGCGCTGGAGCAGTTCAGGAACTTTGCTGAACTTATCCGTGTGGCTTGCGCCGCCGATGAGGCAGCTTCATACTCGGCTGCATACCAGAACGTGCAGTTGTCACCTGGATCCACCCGCACAGCGCCCATGGGCGGCCGCTTGCCCGCCGCAGCGCCCGCTCCGCTGACTGCCGGCATCTCGTTCTCCAGCGTTCCAGGCGCATTTTTCGGCGCACGTCCTGCAAGAAAACTGGAAACCGGAAGATCGTTGCCTGCTTCGCTATAGCCCAGCAGGATGTTGCCGGCTGCATCGCGCGCAATCGACCCCATCCAGCGCGAATTTGAGTCGGGAGCGAAAGTGCCCGACTGGCTCAACGTGAGGCCTGTGGCAGAAATCGCCTGTTCTGGCGCTGTGAATTCATACCACCTTACGCCAACGTTACCGCCGGAAACCTGAGCGTCGTGATTGCACAGCCAGTGTTGAGTAGTTCCGTCATTCCAGTAAACCAGACGATCGATGAGGCGAGCGCCCAGTGAGTTCAGTTTGCCGGCGCTCCCCGCCTGCGCGATGCAGGCTCCGCCGTTGCCAGGTTCGTTACAGGCTGAATTGTAGGTCGGCACTGCAATAAGCTGGGCGTTGCCCGCGCCCGTGACGAACGAACTATCCGGCGTCGCGAAATCTACGTGGAACGAATAGAGCGACAGATGGGAGTTATCCACATCGCCCACGCTGCCGATGAACAGTTCATCCTCTCCGGCCGGCGGTGGACCAGGCGAATCCACATCGGCCGGCAACAGGCTGTCCTCGTGCGTGGTGAGCTGGACGCAGACCTGTTCCGCAGTCTCATCGCCGGCCAGCAGTTTGGCGCTGTTGTAGGCGCAGACTTGCGGTCCGTTGAAATGCAGACCGTCACTGCCGAAGTTGTTCTGGGCCTGGAAGTAACCGGTTGGCCAGACGCCCCACTTCGGGTAATCCGGCCACCCGTTGCCTGGCACCGGAAACTGATACAGGTAATAGCTGCCCAGAGCGTCGGGGCTGGCGGAAATTGCGATGCATACCGCGTATGGACTCTGGAGCGTATTGCTCGTAATCAGCCAGCGATGCGCCAGCCGGTCCCAATGCACGCTGACTTGGCCGGCCAGGGAGGCGCATGAGCTGCCGGGAATTCCGTACTCCCAAAGTATGTTTCCGTTGAGGGTCGCACTCAGCGCAGTGCCATTCTTGGCAAAAACCTTGAATAGCATGTTCGCCGACTGAATGATCTGAGTGTCTCCGACCGCAATTTCCGTGCCTGAAATCAAAGAATTCGCAGGATTCAGAATGCTGGCGGCAATTCCAGGTATGTTTGTCCCAATACTGAAATTAGCCTCCCCGCCGGCATAGCTTTGCTCGACAGGATCAACCGCCAGTCCCTGACCGCTTTGGGATTTTTGAACGCTGAGAATCAAACCAGCTCTCGAATCATAAGCTTGGATACTCTGTGGCAGCCTGGACAGTTCCGCAAGTGGCGCCGAGATCCCAAACGCAGTTGCAGGGTTGACACTTGCCTGTGCGCCCGGAGGGGTGCTCAACATCGATTCACCGGTCGAGGCTGAAGCTGCCGGTGCAATCTTGGCAGAAGACAGGCTCTTTGACGGTATCGGCCCGCGGGCTGATAGAACGGCCTGTGCGGAGCTCCTCGGGATGACTACTGCCAGTCCTAGCAGAGCTATGATGCATGCCAGCAATTTGCTGCCTGCGCTGGCAGCCCATGGACCGGGACTGCGGAGCAAACGCTGCGCGGCAGCGAATCTGTGCTGAAGGGCCGGAAAGTGCTGGGGCAGCGCCATGCAACTCCTCCGTGAGCCGTTCGCCAATTTTGAAAAGGATTCCGATGTTATGTACGATCCAACAATATTGTCAACAGAAAAAAAACAAAAATCGGGCGAAACATAAAAGGCAAACAGGGCAGCGAGCAGGCTTTCTCCCCGTCCACCACAAAGTAACCCGTGTACCGGGCGTCCTATCTTCCTCTCAACTGACTAACTGTCAAATCACTAATGTCATTCACAACCCATACTCCCTGCGCGTTCCTGGCAAGTTGAAACTTCACCGGCTTGGTCTGTGGTGCCGCCTGCCTCCCCCGATACGTATACTTCATCCACTCATCCACCCGTACAACAGCAGTATCGCCCCTAATCTCCGCCGAACCTTGAGGTCTCAACTCGAGCATTACCGCCTTAAGGCCCGGCTGATTCCAGTCTGCCTCGACTTCTCTGGCTTGCTGCCGCGTCATCGAGGGCCA
>Ga0335081_10007483_pt1 | contig 17455 bp, 7 predicted proteins | sample Lox_Sample_35_FD_206713 | JGI IMG/M metagenome (GOLD analysis project Ga0335081, IMG submission 206713) | Soil microbial communities from Loxahatchee National Wildlife Refuge, Florida, United States - Lox_Sample_3.5 | ecosystem: Environmental > Terrestrial > Soil > Wetlands | place: USA: Florida... | reverse complement strand
AGGCGATTCCGGTGGAGAATCTGAAGTCCTACTTCGCTATTCCACTCCGTCCCGACGCCTACCACGAGCAGACCGCTCGACATCTGGCGATCGACTTCGAACTGCGTTCGGCGCACGCCATCCAGAACTTTCAGGCAACGGCAAAGGCCTTCCCTCTCCAGATCGACGATCTCGGCTCTCACGCGGTGAAGGCGCATTTTGAAGGGGAGAGCGTGAATCTCGCGGAAGACTTCGTTGTGACTTACGATCTCGACCGGTCCGGCCTCGACAGCGAACAGGTGCTCACCTACAGGAACCCGATCGGCGCCCAGCCATCACCTACGGAAACGGTCCCTGAGCACCACAACAACGAGCCGGGCTTTTTCGAAGTGGAAGCCCTTTTGGGATACGGAAAGAGTCCGTCGCCGGGCGCGGTTAACGACGCGGCGATGGGCGCCAAGACGATTGTGGTCCTGTTTGATACTTCGCTCTCGATGCAATGGGAAAAGCTGGAGCGCAGCTATCAGGCACTGGAGACCCTGCTGCGAACCCTACATCCGGCCGATCGCTTCAACTTGCTGCTGTTCAACAACCAGACCCAGGCTTTCCAGGTCTCTCCCGTGGCCGGCGATTCCGCCAGCGTCGAGCGGGCCTTGGATTTTGTTCGGGGCAGCCGTCTTCGCGGCGGTACCGACCTGCAACGTGCGCTGAATGCGGGACTCGAGCAGTGCAGGGCCGCCAGCACCGGCAATCCGTATTTGGTGTTGCTGAGCGATGGTGGCGCCACGCACGGTCTTATCGTCAGCGGAAAGCTCGCGAGTTGGTACTCGCGAGAGTGGAGCCGATTGCCGGCTGCGCAGCGTCCGCGAACCTACATCCTCGCGCTCGGTGACGACGCCAATCTGCCCTTGCTGGGCTTGCTTGCGCGGGAGGACGGACTGCTCGAGCACGTGCTCTCCACCGAGCCCATCGATTTCAAGCTTGCGTCTTTCCTCTCCAAGATCGGTCGCACCCCCGTCGGCCAACTGCGTCTTGAAGTAACGCCCGAATCCACGGCGAACCTTGTCTATCCGTTGCAGGATTCAGCCTTCTCGGGATCTCTCGCTTCGTGGGTGGGACGTTATCAAAAACCCCAGGGGAATGTGGCTTTCACAGTCGATGGTGAACGCGACGGAACCCCTCTCCACATCACCAGCAAAGCCAATTTGCCCCCGGAATCCCTCGATCACCCGCAGTTGCCGAGGCTGTGGGCTCGCGCTCGCGTCGATGCGCTACTCGCGAAGATAGCCCGTGACGGAGAGGACCAAGCCACAATTGATGAGATTATCCGGTTGGCCCGCCAGTACAAATTCGTTACGCCATATACGTCGTTTCTTGCGGTGCCGCGCGCCTTGCTGCGCCCGCGGGTGATCCGCCCGGGTGATCCCGTACTACGGGTGAAGACCGACGAGTCGATTGTTTCCGTAGTGGCGCTTTTTCCGTTTGGGTTGGTGCAGAAGCTGCGCTACTTGTCTGACGAGAACATCTGGCAGACACGGTTTCTCGCTCCCGACGATATGCAGGACGGGACCTACACGGTGCGGCTGATAATGCGGGACAGGCAAGGTCGTGCCTATCGCGAGTCCAAGACCTTTGTTATTGCCAGCCAAGTGCCGGTGGTGCACGTGAAGCTGGACGGGCAGCGATTCCATCGGGGCCAGATCGTGAACCTGAAGGTGAGCGCATCGCAGAGTACGCGCACGCTGTTCGCCCGGCTGGAAGGTGTCGCCCCGGTGGGACTGAAGTGGGATCCGCACGCGGGCGCCAATACGGGACAGTTGCCGATCCCCGAGCAGATGGTTCCTGGTACGTACACGCTGACCGTCACTGCCGAAGACATCGCTCACAATATCGGGACACAGGAGGTGCGCATTGAAGTGCTTCCGTAGCTCCTGTCGGAACCTCTGGTTGGTGACGAGCGCCGCCTGCGCCTGTGTGCTGGCCGGCTGGACCATAACCATTTCCGGCGAGATTTCATCGGTTATCCGCAGCATCGAGGCCGGGACCGCGATCGAAGCCGCATTTTTCCGGCTGATGCCGCTGCCGGGCGGCACCGTGCTCTTCCGCCGGCCTCCGCGCGAGACGCGCCCGGAACTGGACGAGCTGATCAAAACTCAACGGCAGAGCGCCGACCTCTATTCCTTGCGCGCTATGGAAGACGAGCAGCAGCTGGACTTCACCGCCGCGGAATCGGATTGGAAGCGGTACGCCGATCTGGCCCCCGACAAAGCCTCGGCCCGGATCTCTTTGGCAGATTTTTACCATCGACGCGTGCGACCCCTGGACGAGATACGGGTCTTGTCAACGGTCGCAAACTCGCCTCCGGTCCCTTCCGAGAACCTGACACCGCCCGGTGAGCAGCAATCGTGGCGCGCGTTTGAACGGATCTTCAACATCATTCAGGCTCAGGGCCTGCCAAAGGAGGCCTCACTCACCCAGTTCCATGCATGGCTGGCTCGTTATCCGCAGGAGCAGTCCCTCTATTCCCGCTTCCTCGATTTTTTGGTTTCGCAAAAGGAATATGCCGCGGCGGTGGAGCTCATCGCTGATTATCACAAGCAATTCCCCGACGACCAGATCTTTCCGGTGAAGGCGAAAGCGATGGTCGAGTATCGACAGGGTTCGGTCCAGCGCGGCCTCGCGGTGTATGAGCAGAGCTTCCAGCCGCTGTGGGCTCCAGAACTGGTTAAGAGCTATTTCGACCTGCTCGCGCAGACGCAAAGCCTGCGCAAATTCCTCGATGAAGCAAGGGCCGGTCTGAGCGCCAACCCTGAAGACCTGAACTCCATGGCGCGTGTCTTTTATTACTACCAGCAGGAGGGCAAGCTGGACGCCGCGCAGGAAACGGTGGCCGATTTCCGCGCCCGCAAGGAAGCGGCGAAATCATCGTGGACGGGACCGGAACTCTACGTTTGCGCCCGGCTGCTGGAGGGCATCCACGCTTATCCAGAGTCGGCGCGATACTATTTTGCTCTTTATAACAGTAAGGGCATGAGCGGGGCGCAGGAGACAGCACTAGCCGGGCTGACGAATCTGCTCCTCACGGCTCCGGAAACCCAGATCAGGTTCGGCACCGGGGAAATCTCTCTCTATCGTGACATCGCCACCATGGACCAGGGGCCGGGTTATCTCAATGGCATCCTTTCCCTGATTTTGAACACTACCGAGCCTGCGGCGCACTATTCGGACGAGGAACAGCGCGCCATTCCTTACTTCCACCGCTCGCAGGCTGCCGAACTTCTGGCCGTACTCGATGCGAAGTTCCCGAATTCTACGCAGCGTGCTCCGTTGCATGCCCAACTGCTCGATTATTATGCCGGCAACGGCGAGAGCGAGGCTGTCATCCGCGGCGGCCGGGAGTTTCTGGCTGATTTCCCCAGCGCGCCGCAACGTACGTCAGTGGCCTTGCTCATGGCGGATGGATACGCGCGGGAAACCAAAACCCAAGATGAGTTTGCCATCTACGATTCCGTCCTCCAAGAGCTGGCAGTCAAGGCGCAGAACGTGCCGTTAGGTGACAAGTCCGTCGGCCAGGGCGCAATCAACCAGGCACCAACGCAGGGTGATGAGGCAACCCCAGAAGCTGGCGAGGGACCACAAGAAGGGCAAACGCCAACGCGAAGGCGATCGGGAAACCGGGCGTTTCAGGCCGGCTCAACGGTCGCAACGACGCAGGTCGGGGCGCGTTCGCCGGAGTACGCGCGGGTATTGGAGCGGTATCTTGCCCGGCTGGTGGAGTTGAAACAGATTCCGGCGGCGCTCGCGGTGTTGCGGCGCGAGATTGATCGCAATCCCAATGACCCGGGCCTCTACGAACGTTTGGCGGTCTTCCTGGACCAGAACAGGCTGGGTGCCGAACAAGAAGAGGTCTACCGGCAAGCGATGGCGCGCTTTCCGAACCGTTCGTGGTACGAAAAACTTGCGCGCTTCTATTTGCGTCACCGAAAGAACGCCGAATTCGAGCAGTTGACTCAGGAGGCGGTCAAGACGTTCCGCGGCACAGAGCTGGAGAGCTATTTCAGCGACGTGGTCAATGGCGGAACCCCCGAGATCTACCTCCGAGTGAATGAGTACGCCAACCACCGATTTCCTCATGACCTCGTCTTTGTGCACAACCTGCTCAGTGCGTATCAGCGGAAGCAGACCTTCCATCCGGTGGCGTGGGAGTCGCTGTTGCGCCAGCACTGGTCTGAGGAGCCCGAACTACGCAGCTGGTTTTTTGCCTATTTGTCCGCGACTCACAAGCTCGACGAGGAACTTAACCAGTTGCGTCAGGCCAATCCTGCGATCCAGAAGGGACAGTGGGACGATCTGGTACACGGCAATCCCGCCGCTGGAGAGTTCCTGGCCCAGGCCGAGGTTTGGCAATCGCACTTCGAGGATGCTGCGCCTGTCTTGAAGGCCCTGGCCGACGAGTATCCGGCCGATTTCGATCGCGGGCGCACGGCTTCTGCGGCGTATCGCTCGCTCGCTTATTTCGATCCTGCCAAAACTACGGCCGCAGCCAAGATCGAAGACCATCTGCTGCAGGCGGACCCCGGCAACACCGAAATCATGGCGCGCATAGGAGACATCTATGCCGATCGCAGTCTCTTCAGTAAGGCAGCGCCTTACTGGGATCGGATCCCGCAGGTCGCTCCAGGGCAATCGGGCGGATACCTCGAAGCCGCGACGATCTACTGGGACTATTTTGATTATGTGAATGCTCTCCGGCTGCTTGACCAAGGACGGAAGAGCCTAGGCGACGAATCTCTGTATAGCTATGAAGCCGGCGCGATCTACGAGAACGAGCGCGACTATTCGAACGCCATCCAGGAATACGTGAAAGGCTCGTTGGCAGATGGCGCGGATTCCCAAGCCGAGCGCAGGTTGCTGCAACTCGCGCGGAGAGCGAAACTCCGCGACCAGGTCGATCGGGAAACGGCAAAAGCGGCTCGTCTTCCCGCTCCCCCGACGCCGGCGGTCTACTTGCGCGCCAAAGTCCTGGAAGCACAGGGCCGCAAGCAAGAGATGGCGGAGTTTCTGGACACGTTGCTCAGCGAAACAACCTCGATCGAGCGGGCAGAGGACATCGAGAACCTCGCCAAGCAGAAGTCGCTGGAAGCCGTCACTGAGCACGCGCTGGAGAAAGAGGCTGCGCTCACCGGCGACCCTGTCACTCGACTGCAACTGCGATACGCACTCGTGGGCTTCGACGAGGGCCGCAAGGATTTCCAGTCTGCCCAACGGAACATCGAGGCCGTTTACCACGAGAATCCCCGAATCCTGGGTGTGGTGCGTTCGACCGTGGATTTCTATTGGCGTATGAAGATGTACCCGCAATCGATCGCTGTCTTAGTGCAGGCCGCAAAGGATGCCTACCCGGATCTCAGCCGGCAGTTCACTTTCGAGGCGGCGCGCAAGAGCACGGAGGCGAGAGAATTCGAGCAGGCGCGGGACCGGTTGACCAAGCTGCTGGAGGCTGAGCCCTACGACGGGCAGTACCTGGCGGCAATGGCGGACACCTTCGCTCAAGCGGGTGACGACCGGGGCCTTGAACGGTTCTATCTCGACAAGATTTCTCTCTTCGGCAGCGCGCCGTTTTCAGGCGAGGAACGCAAAACCAGGATCGCTCTTCTTCGACGCGGGCTGATTCCTGCGCTCACGCGCATGAAAGAGTACCCGGGCGCGATCGACCAGTACATCGAGCTGGTCAATGGATTCCCGGAAGACGGAGCACTGGCGACCGAGGCGGCGCTCTATGCGTTGCGCTACCAGCGCCAGCAGCAATTGCTCGATTTCTACCAGAAGACGATCTCCCAGTCGCCGCGCGATTATCGCTGGTCGATGGTGTTGGCTAGAATCGAAACCAGTCTGGAGAATTTCCCGGCAGCAATCGACACCTACGCCAAGGCAATTGCCATCCGGCCCGATCGGGTGGATTTGCGAGAGGCGCGGGCCGGACTGGAAGAACGACTGATGCGCTTCGACGACGCAGTGGCCGACTACGAGCGCCTCTATCAGCTGGCTTACAAGGACCCACAATGGATGGAGAAAGTAGCGGAAGCACGGGCCCGCCAAGGCAGGGATCGCGATGTAGTGGCCGCTCTCAAGACTGCGCTGATCGACGGCCGCCCGGAGACCGCCGAGAACTATTTCGAGGTTGCACGCCGCCTGGAATCATGGGGCTTCCTGGATCAGGCTCGCTTTTTCGCAGAGCAAGGGGTCCATGTGACGGGTGCCGATCTGCTCGCCGCCACTGAACATCAGGCCGGCGCGACACTGTACACCCGGATCATGACACGGCTGCGTCAGGAGGAAGCTGCGTATGCGACTCTTCAGACCGCACGGGAAGCCGCGTCTTCCAGCCTGCCGGTAATTGAGCGACAGGTCGCTCAGGAAGGCATCGCGGCCGTTACCGATAAGGAGTGGCGTGAAAGAGCGCGGGAAAACCGCGTCGAAATGGCCCGTCAAGGCATGAGCGCTTGCCTGAAGGAAATGGGAGACACGGTAGCCGCCTACTACACCCCGGAAGAGAAGGCTGCATTTGCGCGCTTCGCGGCCACAAAGCGCTCCGGCATGACCTCGACAGACGTGAATACTCTCGCCATTCCTTTGGCCGAGAGCGCCGGGCTGGCAGACCTGGAAGCGCGATGGCGTTACGATCTGCTGATGGAAGCGGGCGCACCAACTGCCGAGAAGCAGCAGAGGATGGGTCCGTTGGTCGAGTTACAACGCCGGCGTTTGAAATTCGCTGAACTGGGCGTACAACTGGAGCGGTTCGCTTCTACGGTTGAGCCAATTAAACGACAACCGATCTGGACTGCAGCGGCGGACGCCTATCGTGCTGCCGGCGATTCAGAAAACGAACTGCGGGTGCTGGGGAATCTCTCCTTGGATGACATGGGGCGCAAAGAGCAGAGCAGGTTTCTTGAGTTGTTGCTGGCTCGCCGGCCGCAGCAACTGGTGAAGCGCTCTTCTGTCTGGGATAGTGGCGGCGAGAATGCCGCCGACTACGTTGTTGCCAACGGTGACGCAAGTATGGCCCACGCCGTGGTTTCTTCCCGCGGCAGCAGCCGGCCAGCGGTGTGGTCCAGATCTTACAATGCTCTGGTTGGCCTCTACTTCGCGGAAGCCACGCCGGAGGTCCGGGATTCGTTTCTGAGCGCGCTGGGCGACCAGACGATCGGTGACCGGCTGGCGAAGCCTGTCGACCGCTCGCAACAGCTTGCTGGAAATACATGGTTTTACTACGGGTCCCGTTACGGCGAATACCTGGGCATCACCAGGCAGGGGATCCCGGAGGATTTTCTTCCCGCGATCCTGGAGGAAAGCCCCGGAACGGCTGCCGGTTACGTCACCGTGGCCGATTATTACGCTGACCGCGACGAGACACCGCAGGCGATCAGTGATTACGATCACGCGTTGGAACTGGCACCGGAGCGCGCGGACATTCGCGATCGCCTGGCGTTAGCCTACTACCAGCAGGGCTCCCGCGCTGAAGCACTCGCGCAATGGAAGCAGATTTTCGCTACCCTAACCCGGCAAGTGAACACCGTCAGGGTGCCGGAGAGCTTCTGGGCGGATTTCGGGCGCACGTGCGACCACCTGCGCGCGCGGCACCTGTTTGCTGAGTTGCAGCCCGATGCCGACACTCTGTTGCGGAGTTACCTTCGCCGCAATGGCAACTACCGCTCCAATGCGCTGCTTTACAGCGCCTACCTCGCTCGAGGCGACCCGGCCGCGGCCACCGCCTGGCTCCTGGATCTGGCCTCGGCTGCGCACGATCCGATTTCGGTCCTGGCCGATGTGGTGAATGAGCCGTGGATTCCGTTGCCGGCGAGGGCGCCCATCTACCTGCGTATCCTCAATGCGAAGCAAGACACGGTTGGGGGAGCGGAAGGGATGGAGAAGGAGAGTGCACTCGAAGACCTGCGCTCGTGGCAGGTGAAGTGGATCAGCTATCTCGTCGCCGCCAAGGAATACGCAACCGCGAACGATGCCATAGCGTCACTTCCCGCGGAGACCCGCGACAGTGAAGCGGCGGCGTTGGTCCCACTCGAGCTACAGGTTGATGCGCAGGTTGGAACGTTAGAAGTTAAGATAGCCGCTTACCGCTCCGACCCCCAGCGGGCGCCCAATTCTGAGGTGTTACGCACCGCGGCCCGGCAACTCTTCCAGCGTGGCGACAAGCAATCGGCGCGTACGATTCTCGAGTTTGTCTTCGCGCGCGAGATCGACGAACACCGGTTGGCCGCCGCCAACTTCCTGGGCTTGGCCGAGATCCGGATTGCCGTTGGCGACATGCCGGGGGCGCTCGAACTGCTGCGGCGCCTGGTGATTGTGGTGGGCAACCCTTACGAGAACCTCGACCCGGCCGCGGCCCTCCTGGAAAAGACCGGCCATTACGCGGAGGCGGTGGAATTCCTCCAGCAATTGGTCAAGTCTCGACCTTGGGAACCGCAATACCGTTTGCGCCTCGCTGAAGCGAGCATCGCGGCGAAAGAGAATGCCGACGCTTCACAGGACGTTCTCGTCGCCATCGCATCTGGTGCCGGCGTTCCTTATGACGTGCGCACGCGAGCGGCATTGGCATTGCATGGGGCTCGCCAGGTTGACTTGCACGGCCAGGAACTCAACCCGCTGGCGAGCGCCAAAACAGCGCTCCCCGCTGCCGCGGCCGACCAACCTTTCTTCTATGAGGCTCGGCTGAAGGCGGCGGAGGGCACCAACGATACACAACTGAAGATCCCGCTTCTCGGTAATGCCCTCGCCGATGCTCCTCTCCGCGACGACGCACGTGTGCCGTTGTTCGAGGCGGCGGCGGACAGTGGGGCCGACGAGTTCGCGTTAGGAGTGCTGGAGCCTTTGCTGCAGGGGAATCACCTGGTTGCGACACCAGAGACAATTAGTGATGAGGAAATCGTCTCGGAGGAACCTCAGCCCAGCGAGGAGCAAATACCGGAACAGGTGGGCGCTCCCGTCAAGGTTCCTCGGTCCCTTCAAGCCCAGATCGCTTGGGAGGTGGGAAATGTAATGGTGAAGCTTAACCAGCTCAGCGACTCCTTGCCCTATTTGCGGGCGGCATATAGGATGGAAAAAATGCCAGCTCGCCGCCGGGAAATCAATGCTAAGACTGCGGCCGTCCGGACGCTGCTCCGCCGCCGCCAGCTCAATGCTGCCCGCCAGCCTATTCTGCATGACGCGCTGGAACAAGACCGTGTAGTCCGTCCTCGACTGGTGGCTCGCACGGCGCCCCTTTCGCAGACCGGCGGCCAGGGAGGTTCGCAACCATGAAACGTATCGCGATTTTCCTCCTGATGGGTGCCGGCTGCCTGAGTCTCGGCTGGGCGGCCTACCAGTTGTCTGGGCCGGGGAGAACCTCGCTCTCAGGGTACGCTCCTGCCGGCGCTTTGCTTTACCTCGAAGCCAAGGATTTTTCCTCGCTGTTGTCGGATTGGAACGGATCGCCCCAAAAACAGGAGTGGCTGAAAAGCGACAACTATGAAGTATTTTCGCGATCGCGGCTCTTCCTGCGGCTCCAGGGCGCTGGCCAGCAGTTTGCCGTCGCTGCTGGACTTCCACGGGACATGGGTTTTCTGAGGCAGGTGGCTGGGGGTGAGAGCGCGCTCGCGCTCTACGATATCGGCAAGCTGCAGCTCTTGTACATCACGCGTCTGCCTTCCGGCCATTCCGTCGAGAGCGCACTGTGGGAGACTCGCTCGAAGTTCGAAACCAGAAGTGCCGGCGGGACCACGTTTTACTTGAGAAGAGATCCTGAATCCGGGCGTGAAGTGGAGTTCGCGGTGAGCGGGGATTACATGTTGCTCGCCACGCGTGAGGATCTCATGGCCGGCGCCCTGCAACTGATGGCGGGAAGCAAGGACCACACCATCACAAGCGAGTCCTGGTGGTCGCAATCGGTGGCTGCCGCTGGGCCGGCGGGCGATCTGCGGCTGGTTCTCAATCTGGAAAAAATCGTACCTAGCCCCTACTTCCGCTCCTACTGGGTGCAGCGTAACATCACCGATACCAAGCAGTACGCGGCCGGTATCTCCGACCTATTCCGCTCCTCCGGCGAGTACCGCGAAGAGCGTGTTCTGCTGAGAAAGACGACGGCCGCAAAGCCCCCGATGGAGGGGCCTCGCGCCGTGGCCGACCTTCTTCGTCTGGTGCCTGAGAACGCCGGATTCTATGAGGCCGAAGCCGATCCCTCAACGGAGATGTGCTTCGATCTGCTCGCCACCAAGATCCTTGCTCCGCATGTCGGTCCCGCGCCGGCCTCGCAGCTTGCGCCACAGGTACAACTGACTTCGGGAGCGACCGGCGCCGGCACCGATTTGGAGACTCGCATTGACCAGGCTCCCGTGCAGCACGGTGTCACGGCCGAAGGCGTGTCGGCGCTCAAAGCGCTCCTCCAAAAGAACCCAGTGCGGGCCGCTCTGAGCGTACAGGGCAGCGAGCGCGACCACGACGGCGTCTTTGTCAGGATTCACACGGCTGTGGGTCTGGCTGGAAGCGCCAATTGGGATGAGGCATCAGTCGTCGGCGCATTGGTAAACTATGTGCGCCCGGACTTGACCGTCGGCCAACTGGGCGTCGGATGGCAGCCAAGAAGCGGCTATCAAGCACTGGACGGACTCCGCACGTTGCTGGCAGCGGTCCGGGGTAAATACTTGCTCGTGTCTGACGATCCTACCCTGATGGAAGGCATGCTGGCGAACATGGATCACAAGCCCATTTCGGGATCGGTCGTTTTCGCCGCATCGTTCGACCATCGGCGGGAGCGGGAGAACTTCGCCCGATTCTTCTCGGTCATCGACCGGCCTAATCTGAATCCCTCGCAAACTCCCGGCGCCGCGCAGGAGCCGGAGTTTTTTTCCCAGGACATCGGCAGTTTGAGTTCGGTTCTAACCGGACTGAGGTCGGAAAACATCGTGCTTCGTGACAGCGGCGACAAAGTACTCGAAACAGTGGTTTACAAATGGTCCAAGTAAGCAGGCTCAGCCTATTGCTGGCGTGCGGGATTCTCGCCGGGTCCGGTTCCCCTGGGCGTGCGGGTGCTCCCGTCGCTCCCTCGCTGTTCGAGGCGGACGCAAGTACCAGAAGTTCCTTATTCGCCCAGTCGGCGGCGCAAATCCTCGACCGTGACTTCACCCGCAGCGACGTAGCCTTTCTCTTGATCGACGCTCGAACGGGCGCTTTGCTCGCGTCGCGATGGCAGGACCCGCAAAAGTCGATCGCCATGGGCTCGCTCGTGAAGCCCTTCACTGCGCTTGCTTACGCGGAGCAACATCAATTCCGCTACCCGACCCACATCTGCCGGGGGACGCGAAGCGGCTGCTGGTTGCCGGGAGGGCATGGAAACATCGAGATCACCTCTGCCATCTCCGGCTCGTGCAATTCTTATTTCCGAATGTTGACCGCCAACATGAAGGGCGACGATGTGGCGCCGGTAGCAAGAAGATTCGGGCTGGAGGAGCCGGGCGCCGAGTTGGCCGGCCCGGCGTTGTGCGGGATCGGAAACCTGTGGCTGACTTCTCCCCTGCGCCTGTCGCGCGCCTACTTGGAATTGGTTCGCCGCCGGAACCAGCCGGGAGTGTCGGAACTGGTGGCCGGTATGGCGCAGTCTGCCCGGGAAGGTACGGGCTCCCAAGTCGGCCGCCTGCTCGAGCACTCTCATGCTCTCGCCAAGACCGGCACCGCCGGATATGACGGATTTGTGGTGGTCGTGGTTCCGGCCGAACAGCCTGAAATGTTGCTTCTGGTGCGCGTCCACGGCGTTTCGGGGGCAAGAGCCTCGGCTACGGCCGGCCGGATGTTGCAGCGTATCGAGGAGTGATTCCGCGTGCGGACGAGAATCGCGGTCGTCTCGTTCCTGCTTTTGGCGGCGCAGTCGAGCCGAGCCCAAGCTGTTCGGATTGGCGTCTTCGGCCTGTTCGGTCCTCACCAACTCACCGTGAGCGTGTTCGCCGGCACGGCCACTGTGCTCCACGCGGGGAGAGATAGCTTTGTGCTCGAAGCCAGCTCCGGACGGCGGGCGGCCGATATCCGACTCACGCCTGATGGTCTGCTGTTGCAGGTCGGGACTCAGGAGGTCTCCGCGACCGCGATTCATGCCGGTGGTCGAAGCGGTGAAGCCACCGACTTTGCGTTGTCGGTTCCGGGCAAGATCAGCCGTCACTACCGTGGAGCGTTGGATGTCACCGTTGCCTCCGGAAACCTGCTTCCGGTAGTGACGATGGATCTCGAAACAGCAGTCGCGTCGGTTGTGCAAGCGGAGAGCCTGCCAGGTACGCCGATCGAAGCCTTGAAGGCTCAAGCGGTGGCCGCTCGGTCCTACTTCGCCGCGGCCGCCAGTCGCCATCGCGCTTTTGATTTCTGCGACACGACCCATTGCCAATACCTGCGTGAACCTCCCGCTCCGGAAAGCCCCGCAACGCTGGCCACGGTCGCTACCCGAGGCCTGGTGCTTGCTTATCAGGGCGAGCCGTTTGCGGCGATGTACACGCGAAGCTGTGGCGGACGCACACGGACCGCAGCAGAACTCGGCGTCTCGAGTGACCGCTATCCTTACTTTCCCGTGACGTGCGACTATTGCCGACGGCACACTTGGTGCTGGCGCCGCAGAATCTCCGCAGCGGAGGCGAACAAGCTGCGGACTCAGGGTGAAACCGCACGCCTGGAGATCGACCGGCGTTTGGGGTGGGACGCGATCCCCAGTTGCAGCTTTGTAGCCCACGCGGCGGGCCAGGATGTGGTTCTCGAAGGCACGGGACAAGGGCATGGCCTGGGCCTGTGCCAGTTGGGTGCGAGGGCCATGGCCGAAGCCGGGGCCGGCTTTCGCGAGATTTTGAATCACTTCTACCCAAATACTGGGGTCCTCCGCTTTTCCGCGTCACAGGTTCCTTTCAGGGCCTTCGCAAGAGAGCGGTTCGAAAACCCTCGGAATTAACCCGCCTCGCCTGCCCACTTGCGAAGGGGCGCTTTTACTTTATCCAATCGGGCCATAACATCCTCACCCGCGTCACGGGGGAAGAACCGCTCGCCTTCCTCACTTCCGAGCAGCCCGCCGTTGCCGTAAGGAGATAGAGGCCGGACACGAAATGGCATGCGAACCTACTTTGGCGCCGTGACATGGCAAACCTTGTTTCTCCGGAGATTTCGGGTTCTCCGGGCACGGCTCGAAGCACAATCACTTTGGGGGGCAGTGCAGATCAAAGAAGATGCTGGCTGCTAAAGAGATCAGCGAGCCTTGCCGATAAGCGAGAAGGGGCAGGGATTGGCTCCGCCTGGTTCTTTCGAAAACTGTCGACCCTGGGCTAAAGCGGCCAGGGAACGCAGTTGAGCATCGGTTGCTTACGCAGGTTCTCGCGCCATTCACAATCCGTTCCAGATCGTGGTCAACGGGCTGTGGCGAGTGACCGTTAGGGCATTGACCTTTGCTGGAGGATTCACGTCATGGCTAGATTCCGTTGCTTTGGACTGCTATTTGCAAGTTCCTGCCTGCTCGCTACGACCTTGCTTTACGCTGAGGGCCGAAAGGTGATCAAAAAGGTGCCACCCCAATACCCTGTGCTGGCGACGAAGATGAGGGTGGGGGGAACGGTAAAGCTGGAGGCTGAGGTCGATGCTGATGGGAGTGTGGGCGAAGTTAAGGTCGTAAGCGGCCACGAGCTACTGAAGGCGGCCGCGGTTGACTGCCTCAAGAAGTGGAAGTACGAGCCGGGAACCGACAAGTCCATGGAAGTGGTCATCGTCGAGTTCAAACTTCCTAACTGAGAGGATTCCTTGTTGAGGTTTCTAGCCCTCCTTTTTTGTGGAGAGGGCGAGAAGTGTAGGGTGAAGGTAGAAGGTTGTCGACAATAAGTGGGACAGGACGCTACGACGGCCAGTCGTAAGCCAAATTCACCGAAGGAGGGGATCCTAACCGGCTCCCGGGACAAACTGGTATGGACGAGATCGCGCGCTTGACGATCGGCAGGAAGCTTGGCCTAGGCTTTGCGGTATTGATCTTGCTGATGCTCTTCAGCGCGAGCTTCGCCTACCTGAAAATGGTCAGTGCAACAGCCATTCAGGAGAGTATCCGCAAGGTCCGCTACCCAGCCACTCTTGATGGTGCGCGAATCCAGGCGGCAATGGGCGATGCGGCCGGCGCCCTCCGGGCGTACGTATTGTTCGGTAGTGATCCCACCGATGCGGCGCGGTTCAAAGCCACGCGCGCGGAAGCCTGGCGCGCTGCCGACGCTGCCATGACGGACCTCGTCCAGGTGAGTCGTGACTCCGGCGTAGCGTCGCAAATACAACAGGTCTCTTCCATCGCTGACATGCTCGGGAACTATCACCGACTACAGAACAAGATCGAGGAGCTTGCCATCGGGCAGGGAAACGAGGCGATGGGGCAGGCCTACGACATGTTGAAGACCGAGGCCGCCGCGCAACAGGATCAATTGGCGACCCGGCTCAAAAAGCTGGTCGATGAACAGCGCGATAAGACCAATCAAGAAATCGCGGCCCTGGCTGCTGCGAGCCGCGCCGCTTCCCTCGTCTTATGGGCCACGACCCTTTTGGGAATTCTGGCCGGATGTGTCATTGCCTACACTCTTGCCAAGCGCATGTCGACTGCCTTCCGCGAGATGGAGAAGTCCCTCGTCGCCGTGGCAGCGGGCGATTTTACCAGTCAAGTCCAAATCCATACCGGCGATGAAATCGGCCGAATGGGCCAGGCGTTGAACAGTTGCGTGGCGACCCTCAACATGATGCTCACCGAAATGAGCCAGATGTATGCGGCGCAGAAGGCGGGCGACATTGAAGCGTATGCGCCCGAGGACACATTTGCCGGGGCTTGGCGACAGCTTGCCGCCGGCGCCAATGAGGGCGTCCGGCTGCACGTGAATAACTTGGTCAGAATCCTCAACATCCTCTCTGCCTATGCGGAAGGCGACTTTGGCCCCGTGCTGGAGAAGTTGCCGGGCAAGCAAGCGATCGCCAACGAAAAGATGGACCTGCTGCGAAACAATCTCCTTGGCGTCATCGGCGAGATGACACGCATGGCGGAGGCCCAAAGAGCGGGTGACATTGATGCCTACGTGCCCGAAGAGAAGTTCGCCGGGGCGTGGCGACAGCTGGCCGCCGGCGTCAACGAGGGTGTCCGTTTACACGTGAGCAACATCCTCAAGATCCTCACCATCCTCTCTGCCTATGCCGAGGGCGATTTTAGCCCGGTCCTGGACAAACTCCCGGGCAAACAAGCCGTCGCTAACGAGAAGCTGGATCTCTTGCGCAACAACCTGCAGTGCGTCTCGAAAGAAGTGAATGAGCTCACTGGCGCCATATTGGAAGGGAAACTCGCAGCCCGCGGAAATGCTGATGCTTTTACCGGAGACTGGCGAAAATTAGTGGCCGGTCTCAACTCCCTGATTGAGGCTTTCGTAAGACCCATCCATCTCATGGCCGAATATGTGAATCGGGTCGGCAAGGGCGACATCCCGCCCAAGATCACGGAGAGTTACAACGGCGATTTCAACGACATCAAGAATAACCTCAATGCCTGCATCGATGGCCTCGGCGGGCTGGTGGAGGCCAATCAGGTCCTGCAGAAGATGGCCGTGAACGATCACACCACGCGGGTCGAAGGATCGTACCAGGGAATCTTCGCCGAGGTGGCGAGGGCGACGAATCAGGCTGAGGACCAAGTCATTCATGCTCGACAGCTTTGCCAGAGTGTGGCCGCCGGAGATTACGCCAAGGACTTGGCTGAGTCGCGCAAGGTCGGCAAGCGCTCGGAAAAGGACGAATTCCTTCCGTCGCTAATCCAAATGATGGAGGCGGTGGATGCGCTGGTTGACAACGTGCAAGAACTCTCTAGCGCTGCCATCGAGGGCAGGCTCAGCAGCCGCGCCGACGCATCGAAGCACCAGGGCGAGTACCGCAAAGTCATCCAAGGTGTGAACAGCACGCTGGACGCGGTCACGGCGCCGTTGCAGGAGGCGGGCCAGGTGCTGCAGCAGATTGCCGGAGGCGATCTCACCGCTCGCGTGCTGGGCGACTACAAGGGCGATCATGCCGCGATCAAAAACCACATCAACAGGATGGCCGAGACGCTCTCGGCCAGCATGGGTTCTATCGGGCAGAATGCGCAGGCTCTGGCCAGTTCGGCCGAAGAACTTTCGGCCATCAGCAACCAGATGAGCTCGAATGCGGAAGAAACCTCGGCCCAATCCAACGTGGTCTCCGCCACTGCCGAGCAGGTTACCAGGAACCTCCAGACCGTGGCTACCTCCACCGAGGAAATGACGGCCTCCATCAAGGAGATCGCCAAGAACGCCAACGAAGCGTCCAAGATTGCGAACTCAGCCGTCAAAACGGCCGAAAACACCAACGCAACCGTAACCAAACTGGGCCAGGCCTCGAACGAAATCGGCCAGGTGATCAAGGTAATCACCTCGATCGCTCAGCAGACCAACCTGCTGGCTCTGAACGCTACCATCGAGGCCGCTCGGGCGGGCGAGGCGGGCAAGGGCTTTGCCGTGGTGGCCAACGAGGTGAAGGAGCTGGCAAAAGAGACGGCCAAGGCCACCGAGGACATCACGCAGAAGATCGAGGGCATTCAAGGCGACACCAAGGGCGCCGTCGAAGCCATCGGCCAAATCAGTTCCGTCATCACGCAGATCAACGATATCTCCAACACCATCGCCAGCGCGGTGGAAGAGCAAACGGCCACCACCAACGAGATTGCGCGCAACGTTGCCGAGGCAGCGCAGGGCGGCAAGCAGGTGGGTGAAAACATCGGGGCGGTAGCCACGGCGGCCCGCGGCACAACCGGCGGGGCCGCTGATACCCAGAATGCGGCCGGTGAACTGGCACGGATGGCCGCCGAACTCCAGACCCTGATCGGTCAGTTTAAGTACGAAGGGGCGGGGGCGACCTCGGCATTTCAGTCCCAACGCCGACAGGGCGTACGTGCGGCGTAGCCTCCAGCGGGGCCTGCGTCAGCGTATCAGGCGAAGCCCAGTAGTGCATCGTTCGATTACCAGGCTGCGGGAAAACGCCTTCCGCGCTTGTCATCCATCTTCTCTTTTTTCAAGGAGTTGAGAGAGATGCTTCGCTGCGCTCCGTCGAAAGACGTTTGGGCAACCGGAATGTCGGCCGTTTATGTCATCCCGAGCGGCAGCGAGGGATCTTGCTCTGCTCTTGCAAGCGAGAAGCTCGAAGCGAGATCCCTCGCTGCCGCTCGGGATGACATGAAAAGGTCGTCTTTCATCAGATTGGTGGGCCAAAGGCCCATGTAACACTCAGCATGACAGAGACCCTTTTCCGCAGCCTGTTAGTCTTTTGTATTTCGACGCCGTCGAAATCTTGGTGCCGATAGCCCCGAAGGGGCGAAATAGCGTAGCCCAGGTAGTTAGTCCTTAGTTAAAGTGACTCCCCCTCATTCCCTCCCTCTCCCCCGAAGAAA
>Ga0335081_10007482_pt1 | contig 17456 bp, 15 predicted proteins | sample Lox_Sample_35_FD_206713 | JGI IMG/M metagenome (GOLD analysis project Ga0335081, IMG submission 206713) | Soil microbial communities from Loxahatchee National Wildlife Refuge, Florida, United States - Lox_Sample_3.5 | ecosystem: Environmental > Terrestrial > Soil > Wetlands | place: USA... | reverse complement strand
ACGAAATCAAGAAGCGGCAACCCGAGAAGTCCATCTGCTACGTCTCCAGCGAGCGCTTCACCAACGACATGATCAACGCGCTCCGTTACAGCAAGATGACCGGCTTCCGCGACCGCTATCGCACCATGGACGTGCTGCTGGTGGACGACATCCAGTTCCTGGTGAACAAGGAGCGTACCCAGGAGGAGTTCTTCCACACGTTCAATGCCCTGCACGAGAGCATGCGCCAGATCGTCATAGCCAGCGACCGGCCGCCGAAAGAGTTGGCCGAAATCGAGGACCGCCTGCGCAGCCGCTTCGAATGGGGCCTCATCGCCGACATTCAGCCGCCCGACCTGGAGACCAAAGTGGCCATCCTGCAGAAGAAGGCCGAGTCCGACCAGCTCACGCTGCCCACCGACGTCGCGCTGTTCATCGCCTCCAGCATTCGCAGCAATGTGCGCGAGTTGGAGGGCGCGCTCATCCGCCTCACCGCCTACGCCTCGCTCACCGGCGCCGAGATCAACCTGCAAACCGCGCAGAACGTGCTCAAGAACCTGATCGACTCGCAGGTCCGCAAGATCACGATTGAGGCCATCCAGAAGGCCGTCTGTGAGCAGTTCGGCCTGAAGCTGCTGGAGATCAAGGCCAAGAACAACTCGCACGTTATTGTGTTTCCGCGGCAGATCGCCATGTACCTGGCCAAGCACCTGACCGATGCCTCACTGCCGGAGATCGGGCGGCAGTTTGGGGGGAAGCACCACACCACAGTGCTGCACTCGGTGGACAAGATTGAGCACCAGCGGAAAGCCGATAAGGATTTGAACAGGATGCTCAACAAGCTGAGCGAGACCTTGGGCCTGTGAACCGCGCGTTCAGCGCAGTTTTTCACCTTGCGGGCAAGTTTTTCCGGCAACACCCTGTGGATGGCTTGTGAAGGGCGTGGAAGTCCTGGGCGCAATCGGAAGCGGGCCTACATCCGGCACAGCCGTCCACGAATACGCGGCCCGTTTTCAAGCGCCCGCGATGCCCGCCCAGCCTCTTCCCCCGTGGTTTTGCTCCAAGTTTCCACTTTTCCGCAGGCCCTACTGTTACTACTGGTTTTATATAGTTTTGATTTGATATAAGGAGAAGCAGTATAAAGGGGTCGCGAGGTGGGACTTATGGCTGCCGAAGCAACCGGGACAATACAGGGGACCGCGATGGAAATCAGCGTCAGCAAGTTCGAGCTGCTCAGGGAACTGACTGCCACGCAGGGAGTCGTCGAACGCAAGACCACGATCCCCATCCTCTCCAACTTTCTGTTCGAGGCGGCGAACGATCGTCTCACCATTACGGCAACCGATCTTGATCTGAGCTTGCGTACCTCCTGCGCGGCCAAGGTAAAGCGCGAGGGCGCTTGCACCATCCCGGCGCGCAAGCTGCACGACTACGTGAAGCTGCTGCCCGACGGCGATATCTCCATCAAGCTGCTGGAGAACCACTGGGTGAACATCCGCTCTGGCCGGTCGAATACGAAGATGGTGGGGATGGCACGGGCCAACTTTCCCGGCCTGCCGACGTTCCCATCGGCGGGAGTTGTGAAGATCCCAGCGCAGACGCTGCGCAGCATGATTGGGCGGACGATCTTCGCCATATCGAGCGAGGAGTCCCGCTACACGCTGAATGGCGGGCTGATGGTGCTGAAGCCGGAGTCGATCACCATGGTCGCGACCGATGGACACCGGCTGGCGCATATCGAGAAGCAGGGCGAGCAGTTTGAGGTCAGCGGCGAGAATCGGACGCTGGTCCCCAAGAAAGCCATGAGCGAGTTGTACTCGCTGCTACAGAACAGCGATGTTGATTTCGTGGAGTTTGCCAAGGACGAGTCAACGCTGTTCTTCCGCATCGGCGAGCGGCTGCTGACCTCGCGCCAGTTGACTGGCCAATTCCCCAACTACGAGGCGGTGCTGCCGCGCGAGACTGGCAAGGCCGTCGTGGTGCATGGCGGCGATCTCAACACGGCAATCCAGCGCGTGGCGCAGTTTGCCGACGAGCGGTCGCGTGCCATCCGTATGAAGCTGGAAAAGAACGAGCTGAAGATTTCGTCGTCTTCAACTGACTCCGGCGAGTCGGAAGACTCCATCGAAACCGCCTACACCGCCGATCCTCTCACCATCGGCTTCAACTCCGAGTATCTGCTCGACTTCCTCAAGGCCTTAAGCGGCGACGTGCGCCTGGAGTTCAAGGACGCCCAGTCTGCCGGCCAGATGCGCCCCGAGGACACCGGCGATGACGGGTTTAAGTACCGCTACGTCGTGATGCCGATGCGTATCTGAGCTTCTCATCACCGGAGTAGTTGATGAAAATCAAAGTCGTGGTCCACGAAGCGGAAGAGGGCGGATACTGGGCGGAAGTGCCAGCGATACCGGGCTGCGGCACCCAAGGCGAAACCCTTGAAGAACTGATGGCAAATCTGCATCAAGCGATTGCAGGGTGCCTCTCGTTCCTAAGCCAGTCCCGCAAGCAGGTGACCAGCGCCTAGCAGCTATTCAGTTCAGCTCCAACCGCGTATGAACACGTGCTGACAGACGAAACTCTGCTACTTAACAAGCCTCTTCATCCTTCCAGTCAGTTAATGGGTCAATCCGTGATGGTGACCCGCTTAGAACGGCCGTCGAAGGTGATAACCCAGTTTCGCAAGATATCTCTGCCGATCAAAATTGCGTAGTGTCGCTCTTTTGGGAACGCGAGTGAAACGATGCGGATGGGATCCAACGGTCGCAGATTGGTTCCCGGGAAACTTATCGCGCCAGCGTGTTCCGCACATTTGTGTGTGGCGCCGATCGCTGTTATCTCGCTTCCCTCATTCGTCTGAAAAAGCTTGCAGTGGTCAGCGTAGACCCTGCTGATTACCGTAACGGATGCACCGGTATCCAGAAGGGCCTTCATCGGACGTGGTTCAGGATATTCGAGGCCCAGGGCCCGCCCAGCCTCAATAACGTCACGAGAGTTCATTACTGAGACAGTTATGCATGGGCCTGGATCCGTCTGGTCGAAAGGATCCCAATTGAGCTCAAGGCGGGCCATACTATGAGACAAAATATACGGGCTCAGTCATCCATACCTGCTTTACGAGAAAACTTCGACGAACGCCGAACCTACGTAGCCCAGCCTTGAGGGCCTCCGCATAGGTGCCGAAGAATCCTTCCACGGCGTCATCTTGGATGGCTACATACTTGCCGGGGTATTCACTCGACCACTCTGCACGGTGTTGTTCAAAGACTTGGAGCTCTGCCGAGAGAGGTGTAGTAGGCTCCATCTGAATCCCCTCCAAATCTTATTACGGTGGCACGCCTAGCCGTCAGACTTAAACTAACGTAATAACGTTATTACGTAATAATGTAACAATGCGACAGTGGAGTCAATAGCAATCTGAATCATGAGCCCGAGAGAAAAACACGTTCCGGACGATGCTCGCCCGACTACGGTTTGTCTTACGGCCGAAGACAGGGCTGCCATACGTTGGATCAGCGAAGTACGCCGGGGCAAAAAAGACAAGCGGACTACCAGCAATGACATTCTCGTAGATGCGCTCTGGTATTTTCTGGAGAGAACTGAGGGCAAGACCAAGGATCAGATTCGAGCGACGATACCGGCCGTTTCAGTGGCCGAGCGCAAGCAAAACAAAGTTACGGAGATGCCAAAGCCGAAGAGCAAGCGCTGAACCGGCGGCGATACGGAAATCGCGAACTGCCGGGCAGCCGGGATGGACGCCGGTTCTATCCGTACGCCAGGGCGTCGATGGGGTCCTTCTGCGCGGCCTTCATGGCCGGGTAGAACGCGCCCAGCAGCGATCCCACCAGCGCAATCACCGCGGCCTTTACCGGCCAGCCATATGTGATCAGCACGGGCAAGGTCTGGAAGCGCGTCCTCACATGGGCGCGCCGAGTAATCCCTGGTGACGAATGAAGCATCGGGATTGAGCTTGCACGTGATTAGCAGCATTTCGGCCGAGTTGCTTACTGGATAGCGGGCGATGCCACAGACCAAGTCCGGAGGCCGGCTGGGCGTTTCTCGGAGCTGAACAAGCGGATGCGGAGGCCAGCGCCGCAGTCCCGCCTCGCGGCCAGTTCGCACCGCAGTCGGACCAGGTTTACTCGATAGGCCGCGAGTTCACGTTGTGTGGCGCTGTCGTGAGATTGCGGAAGAGATCCATGCAGCAGAGTGCCCATCGAGTACAGTGTCCGCTCGATCCCCAGGAGAGCTGCGGCCTCTTCCTCCGTCCTCATCCCCGTGGCGGCTGTGCAGCGCACGAAGAAACCTTCCAGGTGGGAGTTGGCCCGCCGCAACAAGGTGAGGTAGCTGTCGCTCTTGCGCTCCATAAGCCGGTAGGTCTGCCGGCAACATCTCCCGCGTTGGCGCGTGCCGGACAATTCATGAGGAGAGAAGGGGGACCCGAAAGTCCCACCTTCTCCCCCGTGCAAGTCGATGCCGCGGCCAACTGCGGCAGGTTTTACGTATGTGGCGCACGGTCGGTTTGAACGAGCAACGTGGGCCTACCGCAACAGGTTCGCTTATCGCTTGCAATCCGTTTATCGGCAGCGCGCCTGCCCGGCTTGAGCGCGGGCGGGTGTAGCAGGAGCGATTCGGTGTTCGTCTGTGGACTCAAGCGGAAGGATAGGGAGACGGCTTGTCGGTGGGTTGGCGCGCCCCTGCGTTCAGGGCATCGGCAATTTGGGTGAGTAAGGAGTCCACAGTAAACGGCTTCTGGATATGCGCCGCCGAGCTGGCCCGCGCCTTGCGTATGAGGTCGCCCTCGGCATAACCGGACATGAACACGGTCACCAGGCCGGGTTTCAGATGGCGCAGCTTGTCGGCCAACTCAACCCCATTCATTCCGGGCATCACCACGTCCGTAAGCAGCAGGTCGATTTTTCCGCGATGGCTGCTGGCCACCAGCAGCGCCTCGTTTGGGCTGCCGGACTCCAGCACGCAATAGCCGGCGTGCTCCAGTACCTGGCCGGTAATCTCGCGCACCACCGGCTCGTCCTCCACCAGCAAGACAACGGTCGCGTTCGGGGCTTGCACTTGATTTGCTTGGGCCGTTCGTGTCTCTTCCGTACTCATGATCACCTGCCGCTGATCACATCGGCTGCAATGACCAATGCAACCAGACCACCAATGGTGGAAAATTGACGGCGGCCGAAAGAACCCCAAGCCGTGGATGGAGATACGAATAAAAAGCGAAGCAAGGGCGGGCGAGCCAATTGGGCCAGATTGGAACCAGTCCCACTGTGGACTTCCGTTTTGGGATTCGATGGGGCTTCCAGCGCCACGCCCCACGCTTTCAGCCGAACCGCGTTGCCCTGCCATACAATGAACTGAGGATCAGCCCTCGCGCATACGCTATGAACTTTTTCAAGCTGTTGGACGGCGCGGAATACATCGCGCAGCAGGGCAACCCGCTCATCGCGGGGCTTGACTACGACAGCCGCCGCGTGCAGCCGGGCTGGTGTTTCGTCGCCATGCGCGGCGAGAGCACGGACGGTAATGGTTACATCGATGCTGCGCTACAGGCGGGCGCTGTCGCGGTGGTCAGCGATTCCTTGCCGCCGCGCGCCGATGTTCCCTGGGCCCAGGTGCTGCACGGACGCCGCGCGCTGGCGCGGCTGAGCGCGAACTTCTATCGCCGTCCCGCTGAGAAGCTGTTCCTCTCCGGCATCACCGGCACCAACGGCAAGACCACAACCTCGTTTCTTCTGAACGCCATGTTGCGGTCAGCAGGCCGCAAGAGCGCGCTTGTCGGCACGGTCGAGTATCGCATTGAAGACGAGCATTATCCCGCGCCGCACACCACTCCCGAAGCGCTGGAGCTGAATCAGTTTTTCGCGCGCGCGCGCCGCGCACAATGCACAGAAGCGGTGATGGAAGTGTCTTCGCACGCTCTGGAGCAGCAGCGCGTCTACGGCATCCCGTTCGACGTCGCCCTCTTCACCAACTTGACGCGCGATCATCTCGATTATCACGGCACCATGGAGGAATACTTCCGCTCGAAGGCCGTCCTCTTCCAGGGATCGGGAACCGAGCCGCCGCGCGTCGCGGTGATCAACATGGAAGACGAATACGGGCAGCGCCTGAGCAAGCTCTGCAAGCAGGAAGTGATCGCTTATGGCATGAACAGCGGCGATTTCCATGCGGAGGCGCTGGCCATCGAGGCCCAAGGCACACGCTTCAAGCTGGTCACGCCTGCGGGCCAGCATGCTATCTGGAGCCCGCTGCTGGGCCGCGTGAACGTCTTCAACATTGTTGCCGCCTGCGCTGCCGCCTACGCGCGCAATGTGGAGTGGCCCGCGGTCCTCGATGCGATTGCCCGCCTGGACCGCGTTCCCGGGCGCTTCGAGCGCGTCGATGTGGGCCAGCCGTTTACGGTGATCGTCGACTACGCGCACACCGATGATGCGCTGCGGAACCTCACGGCGCTGGCGCGCGACTTTATCGCGCAGCGCAGAGTCGCAGGCCGCGTGATCACCGTCTTCGGATGCGGCGGTGACCGCGATCGCAGTAAGCGGCCCCTCATGGGGGAAGCCGCCGGCAGGGGCAGCGATTTCGTCGTCCTGACCAGCGACAATCCCCGCAGCGAGAACCCGCTCGACATCATGAACGACGCGCTTCCCGGGTTGCAGCGCAGCGGCACGCGCTACACCCTGGAGCCGGATCGCCGCAAGGCGATTGCCCTCGCCGTCCACGAAGCCGGCCCCGGCGACATCGTGCTCATCGCCGGCAAAGGGCACGAGAAGGTGCAGGTCACCAGTGGCGGCACGGTCGCGTTCGATGACATCGAAGAGGCGCGACATGCCTTGCAAGCGGCCGGATACGGAGCGCGGGAGGAGCAGCCTGCAAACCCATGAAGCTGACTCTCGCGCGCGCCGCCGAATTCATTTCCGCCGCCGGCGATTTCGATCGCGAGGCTGTCGCCACGGGATACTCCATCGACTCGCGCACGCTTCAGCCGGGCGACCTGTTCTTCGCCGTGCGCGGCGAGCGGCTGGATGGCCACGACTATGTTGAGGCCGCGCTGGCCAAGGGCGCCGTCGCCGCGGTGGTGGAAAATCGGCATGCATCGCGCTTCGCGGCAAAGTCGCAGCTTCTCCTGGTTGACGATTCGCTTCTGGCGTTGCAGCGGTTGGGCGCGGCGGTGCGGCGAGTGTGGGGCAAGCCGCTGATCGCGGTCACCGGATCGGCAGGCAAGACCACGACCAAAGAGTGCATCGCTCACGTCCTCGCCACCCGCCATCGCGTGCTGAAGTCGCAGGGCAATCTCAACAACCACTTCGGCCTGCCGCTCCAGTTGCTGAAGCTGGGGCCCGGGCACGACCTGGCCGTCATCGAGATGGGCATGTCGCACGCGGGCGAGATCACCGCGTTGGCCAAGCTGGCGCAGCCCGACTGCGGCGTCGTGACCATGGTTGCACCCGTGCACCTGGAGTTCTTCGATTCGCTCGCTGCGATCGCCCGAGCCAAGTATGAGCTGATCGAGTCGTTGCACGCGGGCGGTATTGCGGTGCTGAATGCCGACGACGACTACGTCTCGCAATTCGGGCGCGACTTCCACGGCAAAGTCGTGACTTTCGGAGCGCATAAGCCGGCCGACATCAGAGCACTAAAGATTGAGTCGCGCGGCTCCGAGGGATCGGCGTTCGCCATCGTTGCTGACGGCGAGCAGGCGAGCGCTGCGCTGCCGCTCTTGGGCGAGCACAACATCTACAATGCGCTGGCGGGAGTCGCGGTCGGGCTCCAGTATGGCGTGCCGCTGCAAGCTGCGGCTGAGTCGCTGGCCACGTTATCACCCGGTGACAAGCGCGGAGAAATCCTCTGCATCAGTGGCGCGACGGTCATCAACGATTGCTACAATTCGAATCCGAAGGCGCTCGACAGCATGGTGCGCTCGCTGGCGCAAGTGGCGGCGCAGCGCAGAATTGTGGTTGCCGGCGAGATGCTGGAGCTGGGACCCACGAGCGAGGCCATGCATCGCGAAGCCGGCGAGCGCATGGCGCAGTACGGCATCGATCTTCTGCTGGGCGTGCGCGGGCTGGCGCAAGCTATGGTTGAGGGCGCAAAGCATGCCGGAGTGCCGGCCGAGTTCGTGAGTACGCCGGAAGAGGCCGCCGAGTGGCTGCGGCGCGAGGTCAGGCCCGGCGATGCGGTTTTGTTAAAGGCGTCGCGCGGCGTCCGTCTGGAGCGGGCGCTGGAAGCGTGGAGGAGAACCTCAGAGGCAGTTAGCTAATTACGCAGGCTGTGCAGGATTTAGGGGACTAGGGATTGGGGACTAGGGACTGGGGATTAGGTGCTAGTTGCTAATCGCTAGTTGCCAATCCCTAATCCCCAGCCCCTGCTTTGTACGAAGAACGAGGAAGAACTTGCTCTACTGGTTGCTGTATCAGAAAGGATTCGTCGTATTTCATATCGGCCCGTTCCGCATCTTCCGCTATCTCACCTTTCGTACCGCCTTTGCCAGCCTGACCGCGCTGTTCATCGGGCTCATCATCGGCCCCTCGGTGGTGCGCCGGTTGCGCGAGTTTCAGATCGGCCAATACATTCGCGAAGAAGGGCCCAAGGCCCACCAGAAGAAAGCGGGCACGCCGACGATGGGCGGCGTGTTGATCGTCGTGGGCATGCTGATTCCCACGCTGCTGTGGGCCGATCTCACCAACCGCTTCGTGTGGATCGCGGTGCTGGCGACGTTGTCGTTTGGCGCCATCGGCTTTGCCGACGACTACCTGAAGGTTGTGCACCGGCGCAACCTCGGCCTCACCGCGCGCGCCAAGCTGCTCTACCAGTTTCTGGCCGCGGGCGTGCTGGCCGCCATCCTGAGCGCCCTGGAAACCCACGGCCTTTATTCCACGCGGCTGATCGTGCCCTTCCTCAAGCACTTTCGCCCCGATCTGGTCATCAGCCGCTGGCATCACGGCTATCTGGCGCCGCTGGCGTTTCTGCCGTTTATCATCTTTGTCGCGATCATCATTGTCGGCTCCAGCAACGCCGTGAACCTCACCGACGGCCTCGACGGCCTCGCCATTGGCTGCACGGTCATTGCGGCGGGCGCGCTCACGGTGCTCACCTACGTCAGCGGGCACGCGGTCTTCGCCGACTATCTCGAGCTCCCCAAGATGCCGCAGGTTTCGGAGGTGACCATCTTCTGCGGCTCGATGGTTGGCTCCGCGATTGGATTCCTGTGGTACAACGCGCATCCGGCGGAGATCTTCATGGGCGATGTGGGCTCGCTGGCGCTGGGCGGGGCCATCGGCACGGTGGCGGTCATCATCAAACAGGAGTTGCTGCTGCCCTTTATCGGCGGAGTGTTTGTGATCGAGGCGCTGTCAGTGATCCTTCAGGTCGGCTCCTACAAGCTGCGCCGCAAGCGCATCTTCAAGATGGCGCCCATCCATCATCACTTCGAGCTGCTGGGCTGGAGCGAGTCCAAGGTGATTGTGCGCTTCTGGATCGCCTCGCTGGTGTTTGCACTCTTTGCTCTCACCACGCTGAAGTTGAGGTAGCGGTCCGGGGAACGTGGGACAATGAGCGAAGGGCCTTGAAGGGGCGCGGCTCTAAGCCGCGCCGTTGCGGTCGCCTTATTATTTTGTCATCACGAGCGGGCTTTAGCCCGCGAGGGATCTGATTTCAGCAAAATGGGAAGAGTGCACAAATAGATTAGGTATAGGCCTGCCGAACGGCGCACCTGAAGGTACGCCCCTTCATTCAACGATGGAGCTTCGCAACCAACGCGTGCTGGTGGTGGGACTGGGAAAGTCCGGCGTGGCCAGCGCCCTATTCCTCGGCGAGCGCGGCGCACGCGTCGCCGTCTCCGACACCAAGTCCCACGAGCAGCTTCGCGACGAGATTCCCGTGTTGCTCGACCACGGCATTAGCGTGGAGACCGGGCAGCACGGCGAGCGCACCTTTCGCGATCAGGACCTCATCGTCGTCAGCCCCGGCGTTCCCTTCGATGTTCCGCAACTGACGCATGCACGCGAGCGCGGCATCCCGGTCATCGGCGAGGTGGAACTGGCGGCGCGCTTCCTCAAGGGGCGCATCGTTGCCATCACCGGCTCCAACGGCAAGACGACGACCACCACGCTGGCCGGCGACATCCTCTCCGCCGGCGGGCGCAAAGCCCTGGTGGGCGGCAATATTGGAACCCCCGCGATTACTTTCGTCGATCGCGCCACCGACGACACCTGGGTTGTCCTGGAAATCAGCAGCTTCCAGTTGGAGACCATCGAGACGTTTCATCCCCACATCGCAGTGGTGCTCAACGTCACGCCCGATCATCTCGACCGTCATCGCACCTTCGAGAACTACGCCGCCGCCAAAGCCCGTATCTTCGAGAACCAGACGGCCGGCGACTTCGCCGTGCTGAATGCCGACAATGCAGCGTGCGTCTTCCTGGCATGGAGCGCCAAAGCTCCGGTGCGCTGGTTCAGCCGCGCGAAGCAAGTCGATGGCGGAGCGTTCGTGCGCGGCGATCAAATCGTCTGGCGCGATGACAATGGCGAGCGCACGATCATGCCGCTCAGCGATATTCAGCTCAAGGGTACGCATAACGTGGAGAACGTCCTGGCCGCGGTCTGCGTGGGGATGCTCGCGGGAGTTGAGCCGGCGCCGATTCGCGATGCAGTCAGCGCATTCAAAGCCGTCGAGCATCGCCTGGAATACGTTGCCACGGTCCGCGGCGTCGACTACTACAACGACTCGAAGGCGACCAATGTCGATGCGACCATCAAAGCCCTGGAATCGTTTCCCGGACGCATTCACCTCATTCTCGGCGGCAAGGACAAAGGCAGCGATTACAGCTTGCTCAACGATCTGCTGAGGGAGAGGGTCAAACGCGTGTACACCATCGGCGCGGCCGCGGCGAAGATCGAATCGCAAATACGCGGGACGGAGGTTGTCAGCGCAGGCACGCTGGATGCGGCAGTCCGACGCGCCAGCGAAGCTGCCACCGCGGGCGACATCGTGCTGCTGGCTCCGGCCTGCGCCAGCTTCGATCAGTTCGACAGCTACGAACATCGCGGGCGGCTTTTCAAAGATCTGGTGCGGCAGTTGGCGGCGCGCAGCCAGCCGCGCGAACCCGGGGCCCCCGGCGCGCCTTCCGTTGGCGGGCAGGGGTGGGAGCACGCCACCAGCAACGTTCCCGGAGCGAGCGAATAATGGCCAAGCGCGTCAGCGTCGACAAATGGCTGTTCACGGTTACGCTGCTGCTGGTCTTCATCGGACTGGTGATGGTCTTCAGCGCTTCGGCGGTGATGGCCAAGGAGCGCTTCGGCTCGCCCTATGGCTTCCTGGTGCGCCAGATGGCCTGGGCGGCAGCGGGCATGCTGGCCATGGTCGTCATCATGAACGTGGACTACAGGAAGTTTCGCCTGCCGGCGGTGGTCTTCACGTTCCTGGGCGTCACGTCGCTGCTGCTGCTGGCGGTGTTTCTGTTCCGCGATTCGCACAACACGCATCGCTGGATCAAGTTTGGCGGGCTGTCGTTTCAGCCGTCGGAAGTCGCCAAGCCCGCGCTCATTCTGTATCTGGCATATTTTCTGGAGTCGCGCTGGCAGGCGATCGCCGACTGGAAGCGCGTGCTGCTTCCCGCCGCTGCGCCTACGCTGCTGTTCGCGCTGCTGATCGTCAAGCAACCGGACCTGGGCACTGCCATCGCCTGCGTCGCCATCTCCGCGGCGGTGCTCTTCGTGGCCGGCATGAACATGAAGTATCTGTGGTACGCGCTGGCTGCGTCGCTGCTGCCGTTGTACTTCCTCATCGTGCGTGTGCCCTGGCGATGGGCGCGCATGCAGGCGTTCCTCGACCCCTTCAAGGACCCCCAAGGCAAGGGATTTCACATCATTCAGTCGATGATTGCGGTGAGCACCGGCGGCTGGGCCGGACTGGGGCTGATGGAAGGCAAGCAGAAACTCTTCTATCTGCCGGAGCCGCACACTGATTTCATCTTCGCCGTGACGGCGGAGGAGCTGGGGCTCTGGGGATCGCTGCTGGTGGTCACGCTGTTCGGCATCTTCTTGTATCGCGGCGTGCGCACCGCGCTGCGCACCGACGACATGTTCGGCAAATTTCTCGCAACCGGCATCACAGCGATGGTGGTGGTGCAGGCATTGTTCAACATCAGCGTGGTGCTCGCGATGATGCCCGCCAAAGGTATCCCTCTGCCATTCATCTCCTATGGCGGATCGTCGCTCTTCATCACTCTCGCCAGCGTTGGGGTCCTGCTGAACGTCACGCAGCAAGCGGAATAGCTATGCGGGTGATCGTGGCAGGCGGCGGCACGGGCGGGCACGTGATTCCCGCGCTGGCCATCGCGCAGGAGCTGCGCTCGCGCTATGCGGCAGAGGTAGTGTTCGTCGGCACGCAGCGTGGCATCGAGACCCGGCTAGTCCCTGCGACAGGTTTCGAGCTGCGCCTCATCGAGGTGGGCGCGCTCAAGCGCGTAGACTTCGCGACCCGGCTCAAGACGTTTCTGGACCTTCCGCGCGCGGCGATGGCATCGGCGCGGCTGATCAGCGAGTTGCGTCCCGATGTCATGATTGGCGTTGGCGGCTACGCCTCCGGGCCGGCGATGTTCGTGGCCGCGCTGATGAATATCCCGACGGTCGCCTTCGAACCCAACGTGGTGCCCGGCCTCGCGAACCGCGTGCTCGCGCCCACCATCCGCGCCGCCGCGGTGCACTTCGAGCAGACCTGCCACTACTTCCGCAATTGTTATGTGACCGGCGTGCCCGTGCGGCGCGAGTTCTTCCACGTCGCGCCGCGTCCGCAAGACGCGCGTCCCACGTTGCTGGTCTTCGGCGGCAGCCAGGGCGCGCACGCCATTAATGAAGCCGTGATCGAAGCGCTCCCCTTGCTGACGAAAGCCGTGCCGGAGGTTTACATCATCCACCAGACCGGCGAGAAGGATTACGTTGGCGCGCAGGCGGCGTATCTGAGCGCCATGGTTCCGGCGGAGGTCTCGCCGTTCATCGACGATATGCCTGCCGCGTTCGCGCGCGCCGATCTGGTGCTTTGCCGCTCCGGCGCGAGCACCGTTGCCGAGGTCACGGCGGCGGGCAAGCCGGCGATCTTCGTTCCACTGCCGACTGCGGCTGACGACCACCAGCGGCACAACGCGGCAACGCTGGCCTCGGGCGGAGCGGCGCGATTGCTGCCGCAAGCTGAGCTTACGAAGGAACGCCTGACGGCAGACATAACGGCGTTGCTGTGCGATCGTGCGGAGCTGGCCAGGATGTCGGAAGCGGCGCGCGGTTTTGCTCATCCCGACGCGGCTGCTAAGATTGCTGCGCTCGCGGCAAGGGTGGCCGGGGTGCGAAGCCGGCGCCTGTGAAGGCAGGTAGAGCGGCGCTTTAGCGCCGCGTCCCACGCTTCTTAATATGTTCCTTTGCAGGGTCGATTATGATCGACCCTGCGGAGGGAATTGGAGGCGAGCGGCAACGCCGACCTGAAGGTCGGCTCTACCCATCTCTCTCATGTTTGCCAAGATCCAGCGCATTCACTTCATCGGCATCGGCGGCATCGGCATGAGCGGCATTGCCGAGGTGCTGCTCAACCTCGGCTACAAGGTTTCAGGCTCCGATCTGCGGCACTCGAACGTAACCGAGCGGCTGGTGAAGTTAGGCGCCGCGATCGCCGAGGGGCATCGCGCCGAGAACATCGCGGGGGCGGAGGTCGTCATCGTCAGCTCCGCCATCCCGCGCGACAACCCTGAGGTGCTCGCCGCGCGCGAGCGGCACATCCCGGTGATTCCGCGCGCGGAGATGCTGGCCGAACTCATGCGCCTGAAGTACGGCATCGCCATCGCCGGCATGCACGGCAAGACCACGACCACCTCGATGGTGGCGGCGGTGCTGGCAGCGGGCGGGCTTGATCCCACCGTCGTCGTGGGCGGGCGCGTCGATGCCATGGGCTCCAATGCGCGACTCGGCAAATCGCAATACCTCGTCGCCGAGGCCGACGAGAGCGACCGCTCCTTCCTCAAGCTGTCGCCCATCCTCGCCATCGTCACCAACATCGACCGCGAGCACATGGACTGCTATCGCGACATGCAGGACGTCGAGAACACGTTCCTTCAGTTTATGGATGCCGTACCGTTTTACGGCACTGTGATCGCCTGCAACGACAATGATGATCTGCGACGGCTGCTGACGGGCGTCGAGCGCCGAACGCTCACTTACGGCACGCGCGAGGATTCCGACTTCCGCATTTGCGATGGGAGAGGCGGCCGCAGCGCAAGTAGCCGCGTGCTCAGCCGATTTCGGATTGCGTATCGGGGCAACGACTATGGCGAGTTTGAACTGCGCGTTCCCGGCGCGCACAACGTCAGCAACGCTACCGCAGCCATCGCCGTGGGCATCGGGCTGGACATTCCGCTGGAAGAGATTCGGCAGGCGCTGGCGAACTTCAACGGCGTGGATCGGCGCTTTCAGGTGATTGGCACAGCCGACGGCGTGACCGTGGTCGACGACTACGGACATCATCCCACGGAGATTCGCGCCACCCTGGCGGCGGCGCGGCAATACGGCGCGGGGAAGGTCCACGTCGTCTTCCAGCCGCATCGTTACACGCGCACGCAGTTGCTGCTGGACGAGTTTACAACTGCCTTCCGCGATGCCGATTCCGTGCTGGTGCTCGACATCTACGCGGCCAGCGAGAAGCCGATTCCGGGCATCACCGCGGAGTTGCTGGCCAACCGCATCACCGAAGCCGGCGGTCAGGAGGCGCTGTATGTCCCATCGTTTGCCGAGGCCGCAGAGCTGGCGGCGAGTGCGGCGCAGGCGGGAGACATGGTCCTGACCCTGGGCGCGGGCAGCATATGGCAGCTCGGCCCGCTGGTGCTGGAGCATCTGGAGAGCCGCGCCGCAAAGAGGGTGGGGTGAGTCCGCTAGTTCGCCCCACCCGGCCCCGGCTGTGCTTCGCCCGACTCGGGGGGCGGCGCCGGCTGTTCGCGTTGCGGCGGCAGCGGATAATATCCGTGCTTGGCGAATACCTCCAGGCCGGGACGTTTGACGCGCACTTCAATGTCGCGATAGTTGCTGGAGGGCCGCTGCGCCGTGTTATAGCCCAGCGTGTACTGGTTGCGCGCCTCCATCGTGATCCGCTGATAAGCGCTTTCAATCGCTTCCTTCGAGAACTCGTTCAGCACATCGCCGCCGGTAGCATTCACGTAACGCGGCAGGATGTTGGTGTAGCCGAAGCCGGGAATGCGCGCCTTGGCAACCTTATCGTAGACGGGAATGGCCGCCGTGTTCACGCCAATCGCGTACACCGCGATGCCGTCGGTCAGCAGCACCTTCAGCACCTGGGCATAGCTGGCGCGGCTGCCGTATTCCTGGCCATCGCTGATGATGAAGATGATCTTGCGGCTGGTAGGCGAGCGGTGGGCCAGGTCCTGCGCGGCCACCAGGATGGCATCGTTCAGCACATGGAATTCAGGCTTGGGTGTAGTTACCTGGGCCGCGCCGGGCAGGGGCTTGCTATTGACTTGCGGGCCCGAGCCAAACGGACCGCCCACTACGGACGCGCCCGCATTCTGCCCGCGCTCGTCCGAGATGCGGTGCAAGGCGACTTCCATGCGGCTGCTATTGCCAAAGTCCTGGCGCTTGTTCACCGCATTGCCGTAGGTGAAGACGGCGACCTCGTCGAACGGGCCGAAGGCGCCACCCAGCGCCGCAAAGGTCTGATTCACTTTGCGCAGGGCGGGATCGGGCAGACCCTGGTCGACGATCAGCGCCGCGGAGAGCGGAAACGGGTCGCTGGTGAAAAAGGTGAGCGTCTGCGGCGCTCCGTCTTCGTAGATGCTGAAGTCCTTGGCGAGCAGCCCATCCACCAGCTTGCCGTCCCTGTCCTTCACGGTGACGGGAACGGTCACGAAGCTGACGTTCTTTACTAGGCTGTACAACTCATCCGGGCCGCTCTGGCCGGCTTTGGGTACGCTGCCCGGCGGCACGGTCTTGATCTCCTGCGATCCCGGCGGGGGCGGATTGTTCTGACCGGGGGGCGTGCTGCGAGTATTTGCCGGCGGCTCCGGGTTTTCACTAGATGACGAATTGCCCTGCTCGTCAGGGGCGGGTTGCGGCACATTGAGGTTCGGCGCCGGCGCGTTGTTCTGGGGCACGGGAGCATCGGGCAGCTTTTGCTCCTGCTGCTGCGAAAAGGCCAGGCTCCCCGCCAAAAGTGCCAGCAGGACGCCTATGATCGGAAATCTGAAAGGGCGACGAAACATGGGTTTTGCGTGTCTCCCAGAAGTGCGGCAACTCCGCCCAGTATAACCGCAGCGCGCCCGCGAAGGCAGCTTGCATCGCCGAAATGCCTCGCGTGCTCTAGAATGGATGCATCCGAGCCGAAAGAGAAACTATGCTGTCGCGGTTCCGCCACACTTTCTTCATCGCCCTGGCCCTGAGCTTCAGCCCATGCCTGGCCGCACAGACGCAAGCGGCGCCCCCGCCAGCTCCCAGCCAGGAGCAGCAGGCGCCCTCCGATCAGGAGCCGGTACAGACGTTTAAGTCGCAGGTCAACGTCGTCAACCTGTTCTTCAACGTGAAGGACAAACACGGCATGCTGATTCCCAACCTGGCCAAAGAGGACTTCCAGGTGCTGGAGGACGGCAAGCCGCAAGCCGTCAAGTACTTCTCGGCTGAGTCGAACCAGCCGTTGACGCTGGGCATCATGATCGACACCAGCGCCAGCCAGACGCGGGTGCTGGAGATTGAGCAGGAGTCCTGCGCCGCGTTTCTACGCCAGGTGCTGCGCGACAAAGACCTGGCGTTCGTGATCAACTTCGATGTCGACGTCAACCTCGACCAGGACTTCACCAACAATGTTCGCGAGCTTACTCGCGCGCTCAACAAGATGCAAATCAATGCCAGCATCAGCGGCGGGCCTCCCGGACTGGGCGGCGGACCGATTCCCACCACGCCGCGCGGCACCCTGCTGTACGACGCCATCTATCTGGCCGCGGACGAGAAGCTGAAGAACGAGGTGGGGCGCAAGGCGATGATCATCTTCACCGATGGCGAGGACCAGGGCAGCCGTCTGCGCATTCAGGATGCTATCGAGGCGGCGCAGAAGGCGGACGCCATCTGCTACGTGATCCTGATTGCGGACCGCGGCTTCTATGGCGGCTTCGGCTACAGCGGCGATGTCGACATGCGCAAGCTGGCCGAAGCGACCGGCGGGCGCGTGATTGAGGTCGGCAACAAGCAGGAGAAATTGAAGCAGGGCTTCGAGCAAATCCAGAACGAGCTGCGCAGCCAGTACAACATTGGATACACGCCGACGAACTCGAAGCTCGACGGATCCTATCGCAAGATCCAGATTCACGCGAAGGACTACAAGGTGCAGGCGCGGCAGGGCTACTACGCCATCGCGAAAGACTAGCGCCAGAGGAAGCGTCAGAAAAGCGGATCCCTCGTCGGCCTGAAGGCCTCCTCGGGATGACAAGA
>Ga0335081_10007481_pt1 | contig 17457 bp, 14 predicted proteins | sample Lox_Sample_35_FD_206713 | JGI IMG/M metagenome (GOLD analysis project Ga0335081, IMG submission 206713) | Soil microbial communities from Loxahatchee National Wildlife Refuge, Florida, United States - Lox_Sample_3.5 | ecosystem: Environmental > Terrestrial > Soil > Wetlands | place: USA... | reverse complement strand
GCAGAAGAATCATTTTCTGCTGGCGTATCCGTTGCGTCCCGGCGAAACGGAGTTCCAGATCGCGTATCACATGCCGTACTCGGGCGAGGCGAGCTTCTCGCCCAAAGTGTCGGGCGATGTGCAGCACTTCGTGGTGATGATGCCCAAGGGCATGAACTTTACCGCCAAAGACGCACAGCGGTTCCAGCCAATGTCGGACCCGCAGTCGGTGGTCATGGTGGCCACCAATGTTAAGCCGGGCCAGGACCTCGGCTTTCGCGTGTCGGGCTCAGGCGTTTTTCAGGGGCAGCAGGGAGCAGCCGATTCTGGCGGCGCGATGGGCGGCTCGCAAGCTGCCGCCAACGATAATCGTCCCGGCGGAGGCTTGGGCGCACCCATCGATGCGCCCGATCCGCTGCACCAATATCGAGCGGTGATTCTCGGGGCGTTCGCGTTGGTGCTGGTGCTGGGCGGGGCTTATATCGTGTCACGATCTAACCGTCCGCATCCGGCGACGGTCGCCGCGGGCAAGGTTCAAGCGGGAACAGCCGATGCATTCCCGGACTCCACATCGCCCGCGCGCGACCGCAACGCGCTGCTGCTGGAAGCCATGAAAGAGGAGCTGTTCCAGCTCGAGATTGATCGCCAGCAGGGCAAGATTTCGCCCGAGGAGTACAGCAAAGCCAAAGCTGCGCTGGATGAGACCATCAAGCGCGCGCTGGCCAGAGGGCAGGGCAGCTAAGTCGCTACTCGATGCGCAGCGCCTCCATAGGTTCGATGCTCGCGGCCCGCCTTGCCGGGATGAAACCGGCCAGCGCCGCCGCCGCCGATAGCACGACCACCGCCAGCGCGATACTGACCGGATCGTAGAAGCGGACCTCGAACAGTTGGTTTGCCACGTAGCGCCCGCCGATCAGGATGATGGGGATGCCGATGGCTAGTCCCAAAACGAGTTGAGCGAAGGCGCCGCGCAGCACCATGCGCACAATCTTTATGCGGTCTGCGCCCAGCGCCATGCGCAGGCCGATCTCGCCGGTGCGCCGCGCCACCGCGTATGAGGTGATGCCGTACAATCCCACCGCCGCCAGCACCAGCGCGAGCAAGCCGAAGAGCAACGTCAAGCGCGCAACCAGCCGTTCCTCAGTCAATTCTTCGCTCACCTGCTCGTCGAGCGAGTGGAAATCGATCACGGTGAGATTGGGATCGATGTCCGCGAGGGTGCGGCGCACTGTTGCGTCCGCGTTTTGCGGCTTGCTCCTGAAGCGCAGCACCACGCAATCGATGTACATCGACCAGTTCTCCGCCATCGCCGGATTCGCCTCGCTAGGCCGCAGTTGCTGGCTGAGCGGACGGAAATACATGGGGCGAATCTCGCGCTGCGGGGAAATGTATTTTGCGTCGGCAACGACACCCACGATCTCGAAGGCGCCGGCGTACTTGTGGTCATAGACGCCGAAGTGCCGGCCCAGAGGATCTTCATGCGGGAAGAACTTCTTCACGAACGACTGGTTCACCACGGCAACGCCCTGCGACGTAGCTGTATCGGCGTCGGTGAATGCACGCCCACGAAGCACCGGCTGGCCGACGGTTTCAAAGAAGCGTGTGCTCACCCGGTCCCAGGACGCATTTGTGTTTTCGCTGGGCGGCGGCTCGGGCCGTCCTTCCACCCGCACGGATTCGCCCCAGTTATTGCCCTCGAGCGGGCTGTACAAGCCGAGCCCCACATTCTCCACTCCCGGCAGCGCTCCGAACCGCTCCTCGAGCGTGCGGTAAAGCGCGGGCAGCCTGTCGACGGTATATCCCGCGCCGGATGGATCGAGGTGCAGGACGTAGCGATTGCTGGTTTGCACGCCGAAGTTCTGGTTCTCCAGATTGCGCAATGTCTTGCTGAGCAGGCCCGCGCCGGCCAACAGCACAAGCGAAAGCGCGGCTTGAAAGACGATGAGCGACTTCTGCGGCAGCGAACCGCGATCGCGCGTTGAACGGCTGGTTCCGTGCAGCGCCTCGGCCGGATCGGCATGCGAAGTAATCCAGGCTGGCGCAAGGCCGAAGACAACTCCGGTCAGCAGTGAGAGCGCCAAGGCGAAACCGAGCACGGGAAGCGACGGGCTGGCGGAGATGGGCAGATGCGGCGCATTGGGAAAGGCCCAGGCCAGCAGGACTTGCGTCCCCGCGTAAGCCACCATCAAGCCGACGACGCCACCGATCACGGCGAGCAACACGCTTTCTGCAAGCGCGTGGCGGATGAGTTGTGCTCGCGCCGCGCCCAAGGCCATGCGGACCGAGGTCTCTGCGCGGCGAGTGGCGCCCCGCGCCAATAACAGATTGGCGATGTTGGCGCAGGCCACCAGCAGCACCAGTCCGGAGAGCGCCATCAGCAGGTAAAGCCCCTTACCCGCGCGTTCTTGCAGTTGTTGAATGCCGGCACCAGCGGGCGTAATCACGACATGCTGCTTGGGAATCTCGGTGGAACCCCCGTTGTCGGTATAGCCATGCTGCGTGGCGAGCCACAGCCGAAGATTGTTCGATATCTTGTCCTGAAGCGGGCGGATGGCCACTCCGGGTCTGAGCCGGCCAATCAGGTACAGCCAATTGCTCTCCGGGATGTTGAGCAGCGCGCGCTTCTGGTCAATCCGTGGTTCGACAGCCAATGGAAGCCACATGACGGGAGGGTCGTCTCTGATCCGATCACCGAAGAAGCCCGGCGGCGCGATGCCGGCGATGGTCACGGGCTGGGTCTGGATGTAGAACGTCGCACCGATCACGCCGTAGTCGCCGCCGTAATCCGATCGCCAGGCATCGTAGCTCAGCACCGCGACCGGCGCCGAGCCGGGCTTGTCATCCTCGGGCGAGAGCACGCGGCCGGCGAAGGGGCCAATGCCGAAGGTGGTGAAGTAGTTTCCGGAGACGTACTCGATGCGCTGCGCCTTAGCGGGCTCGGAGCCACGGCGCACGGTGAGGGTACTGCCCCCGGCCTGCATCGCGGCCAGTTGCTCGAACTCCGGCGTGGTCTCGCGGAAGTGGCGATACAGCTCATGGGAAAAGATCGCAAAGTCGCCATCGTCGCTGACGAAGCCACCGTTGACGCAGCATTGGTCTTGGTCGCCGACGCGATAGAGGGTCTTGGGATCGACTACGGGAAGCGACCTAATCAGCACCGTATGCACCAGGGTGAAGATGGCAGTGTTGGCGCCGATACCCAGGGCGATCGTCAGCACCACGGTGACGACAAAGCTCGGAGACTTGCGGAATTGCCGTAGGGCGAGGCGAATATCGCGCATCGAGTGTCTCTACTCCTTCGCTGGATGAAGGCAGGTACGATGCCAGTGGCGCGAAAGTTCAAGTCACAGATTTCAGGCAGGTGAGTTTGGAGGGGAGTAGAAGGCCGCGTCCATAGGAGCGAGTAGTTGTCCGGATTCGAACAGTGTCAGCGACCCAAGTTTCTCCGAAGGATCGCGGAAGCGTACGGCTTAAACCGCCGCCCGGACCGAACCAGCTTTCTCCCGATGTCAGGGGCTTGTTCAATGTCACCGGCTTCCGGGTGCCCGTCATTATCGTCTCGCCGTGGTCGAAACCGCAGTTTGTCTGGCATATCCCAACGGATTACACCAGCATCTTGAAGCTGATCGAGACGCGCTTCAACCTACCGCCGCTGACCCATCGCGACCAGTACATCGGGGACTTGACGGACCCGACGAACGGTCCGTTCGATTTCAATTCGCCGCAGTTGCTGCAAGTGCCGCCACTGCCCACGCAGCCAACGAATGGGACGTGTGACTATTCGTTGGAGAGCTATCCGCAGTAGCGAGGACCCAGGTTAGCCCGTCACGGCGGGCGAACCTGGGCACCCGCTCGCACCGAGTGGCCATCCGGGGTACGGCTTTCCATCGTTTATAATCAGGCGCGATGAAGGACTCGGAGATCATCTTCGCCGTCGAGGAAACGCCTGGAGGCGGGTACGAGGCTCGCGCACTTGGGTACTCCATCTTTACTCAAGCCGATTCCATGCAGGAGTTGCGTGAGATGGTGCGCGATGCAGTGCGCTGTCACTTTGACGCGAATTCATTCCCTGCTGTGATCAGGCTTCACTTCGTGCATGACGAGGTGCTACCCGCTTGAAATTGCCGCGCGACTTAAGCGGCCGCGATCTTGCAAAGCTGCTTCATCGATACGGCCATAAAATGACCCGTCAGACGGGCAGTCATATTCGCCTTGCCTCTAACGTCCGCGGCTCTGACCACCATGTCACAATTCCCGCACACAAAACACTGGCAATTGGCACACTGGCGGGTATCCTGGCCGATGTTGCCGATTATCTGCAAACATCGCGCTCTGACCTGGAGCGAGAACTCTTTGGCGGCTGACTAGCTTTGCGGAAGAACAGACGACTAGTCCTAGCGAAATAGGGTTGGGGCACCGCGCAGTGGAAAGGGGTTCCGATCGTTACACCAAGCGAGAATTCTTGGGATAAGATTTCACCGCCATGAATCGACACCTGCCCTATGCCGCGGTCGTGTTTGCGATTAGTGTTTCTCTCACACGGCATGGCGATTGCGCCGACCTGAAATACAACTTGGTCAATCCCGATACTGTGATGGACCGTCTCAAGGACGCACCTCGCAAAGACAGCGATCGCGCTGTCGAACTGAGCAAGATGTTCCAACAGGCGGGATGCCAGCCGACGCAGCAGCCAGTAAAACGCCTGCACGAGCCGAACGTGATCTGCATCCTGGGTGGCGCTTCCGGGTCAGTGATCCTGGTTGGAGGACACCTTGATCATGCGGACGAGGGCGCTGGGATTGTGGATGACTGGAGTGGGGCCTCGCTGTTACCGACACTGTACCAAAGTTTAGCTGGTCAACCTCGGTTTCATACGTTTGTCTTCGTCGGATTCGCAGGAGAGGAGCAAGGGCTGGTCGGATCAGACTTTTACGTGAAGCATCTCACGCCCGAACAGCGCAAACAGATCGTGGCGATGGTGAATCTGGAGTGCTTGGGATTGACCTCAACCGAGGTATGGGTCAGCCACTCCGACCCCATTTTGGTTCGCATGTTGTTCGGGGTGGCCCAGTGGTTCAAGCTACCGCTTGAGGGCGTGAACGTGGAGCGTGTAGGCAGAGACGATGCGGAATCGTTCGGCTCTTACAAAATTGCGCACGTCACAATCCATTCGCTCACCCAAGCGACCGTTCCGCTGCTCCATAGCAAGAACGACAACATCCAAGCCATCAAACCGGATGCCTACCATGATTCTTACCGCCTGATCGTGCCGTATCTGACCGCACTCGACCAGCAGCTTCCAACCGACGGCTCGCCCGTGAACAAGCCGAAATGAGTTGCTCAGAAACAGCTGTCTCGAATCTGTTCAGCTGTCTGAGGAGCTCACTTTCCCGCATACCTCTGACGCTCTCAGCCATCTAACACTTGCATCTGCCGAGGTCCGAATGAACAAGCTTCATCTGCCATTTTCGTGTGTTGCTGCTCTCCTCATGTCTTGTTTTGCTTGTGCCCAGACCGCAAGTTCTGCGCCGCCGCCCAAGCCGCCCTTCACCGACTATCGCTACGAAAAGCCGGGCGCCACGCGCAAGATCACGCCGCAGGACTTGCCGCAGCCCTACGCCAGCAAGTCAGCCGTCAACGGCCCTGACGTGATCGATCGTCCGAAGGACGCGTGGCCGCAGGCGCCCGCGGGATTCAAGGTGGAGCTGTACACGACGTTTGTGCAGGAGCCGCGCAACATCGTCACGGCCCCCAACGGCGATTTCTTCGTGGCAGAAAGTCATGGCGGGAACATCAGAGTTTTCCGCGGCATCACGGCGCAGGGCAAGCCGCAGCAATCGGCGATGTTCGCCACCGGTTTGACGGGCCCCTACGGCATTGCCTTCTATCCGCCGGGCCCGAATCCGCAATACATCTACATCGGCGACACCGATGCGGTGTTGCGCTTCCCCTATCGCAATGGCGACCTGAAGGCGACGAGCGCGCCGCAGAAGCTGGCGAGCTTGCCTGCCGGCGAGGGGCACTCGACGCGCGACCTCGCCTTCTCGCCCGATGGCAAGCAGTTGTTCATCGGCGTGGGATCGGCCTCCAACGTCGACGATCCCGATACGCATCCGGCAGAGAAAAACCGCGCCGACATTTTGGTCATGAATCCGGACGGTTCCAACGCGCGCGTGTATGCCTACGGCATTCGCAATGCCGGTGGCGGGCTGGCCATCAACCCCAAGACTGGCGAGCTTTGGTGCTCGGTGAACGAGCGCGATGCCTTGGGCGACAACCTGGTGCCCGACTACATCACCCATGTGCAGCCGGGCGGATTCTACGGCTGGCCGTACTACTACATCGGCGGCAATCCCGATCCGCGGCTAAAGGGCAAGCATCCCGAACTGAAAAGCAAATCGATCGTACCCGACGTGCTCTTGCAGCCGCACAATGCTTCTTTGGAACTCGTGTTTTATGAGGGAAAGCAATTTCCGGCGGAGTACGAAAGCGATATCTTTGCGGCGCAGCATGGCTCGTGGAACCGGGCGCCACGTGCTGGCTACGAGGTGATACGCATTCCGCTGCATCAGACGGGCCACGCCAGTGGCGAGTACGAAGACTTCCTTACGGGCTTCGTGCTGCCGAATGGCGCGGTCTGGGGACGGCCAGTGGGCGTGACGGTCGCGCCCGACGGCTCGTTGCTGGTCACCGATGACGGCTCCAGTTCAATCTGGCGCGTGAGCTACACGGGTAAATGAGAGGCAGCGCGATGAGCGTGAATCGCAGGAGCTTTCTGAAAGGAGTGGGCGCTATGGGCATCGCAGCGCAGTTCGGAGCATCGTCCTTCGCCACGGCATCGGGCTTCCCGCGCCGAACGCTTGGGCGCACAGGCGAGCAAGTCTCCATCCTCGGAGTTGGCGGCTACCACATCGGCCTGCCCAGCGAGCAGGAGGGCATTCGCATCGTGCGCACCGCGCTCGACAACGGAATGAACTTCCTCGACAACTGCTGGGACTACAACGGCGGCGTCAGCGAAGAACGCATGGGCAAGGCGCTGGGCGACGGCTATCGGCAGAAGGCGTTCCTGATGACCAAGATCGATGGCCGCGACGCTAAGAGCGCCGGCAAGCAACTGGACGAATCGCTGAAGCGGCTGGGGACCGATCACCTCGATCTACTGCAATTTCACGAGGTCATCCGCATGGACGATGCCGAGCGCATCTTCGCCGCCGACGGCGGCATGGAAGCTGTCGTCAAGGCGCGCGAGGCCGGCAAAGTGTGCTACATCGGTTTCACCGGCCACAAGAGCCCTCACATCCACAAACACATGCTCGAGGTCGCCGACCAGCATAAGTTCACCTTCGACACCGTGCAGATGCCGCTCAACGTGATGGACGCGCACTACGAGAGCTTCACGAACATCGTGCTGCCTATCCTGACCAGGAAAAATATCGGCGTGTTGGGAATGAAGCCGATGGGCGATCCGTTCATTCTGAAAAGCAACACGGTGAGCGCGGTGGAGTGCCTGCGCTATGCGCTCAGCTTGCCCACCAGCGTTGTGATCACGGGATGCGAAACGCTGGAGCGCTTGCAGCAGGCGCTCGACGTGGGACGCAGCTTCAAACCGCTCAGCGATGCCGAACGCGCATCACTGCTGAACAAGACAGCGCGAGCCGCCAGGAATGGCGAGTTCGAGCTCTACAAGACGAGTCACCACTTCGATGGCACCTACCAGCATCCCGAGTGGCTGGGGTGAGAGCCTCAGCCCTGCGCCCGCTTCGCAAACGTGCGCTCTCGAAAATCATCAGTCCCAACTCCTACGACTGAAGTTGCAGGGCCGCGCCCCCTTTCTGTGTTGTAACTACATTCACGGTCTTGTAATCTGCGATGTCCGAAAGCCGCGCAGCCCAGTTCCAATTTGGGAACACAGCGCGAGCGACAAGCCCTTTGTCCTTGGTTGGTTGGGGGCAAAGGGAGCACACTCAAACCAGGCAATATTGCGGACCGCCGTCCCGTCAGCGGGTTAGACGCGCCGATGTCCGCGCACTGCCAACTAAACGAGGCCAACTTTCCGAACCTATGGCGAGTGGCCAGGAGATTTTGATGCGGCCCAAAACGTTCTCCGCAGTCGCTATTGTATTTCTTCTTCTAAGCGCTCTTACCTGTTTCTCACAACAAACCGACATCCGCCAGTTCTCGGCTTTTGGCGCGTACTCTTACTTCGGCACGCCGTCGTTGAATCTGGTCCAGCGGGGATTCGATGGCGACTTCGGCGTCAACGTCCGCAGTTGGCTGACGCTGGGTGGCGATTTCAGCTACGGCAATGGGAACACCTCACTGTTCCCGAGCCATCTCGCGCCGGCCGTGCAGGCGCAATTGCTTCCGATTCTCCCGACGCTCCCGCCGGGTTTTGTGCTGGCCGTGCCCTACAATGCCAAGGACTACACCTTTGAGGCGGGACCACAATTCAACTACCGGCGGATGAAGAAGGTGACGCTTTTCGCGCGTCCCGCATTAGGGGCAATTCACTCGACCTTCACAGCCAAACCGCAGAACTGCGGCCAGCCGGAATTACACTGTCAGCAGATCCTCACACAAATCGTCGACAGTCTTGTGGGCACGAGCATGTCGAAATCCGACACCGTGTTGTTTTACGGCTTCGGAGGCGGGATCACCTGGGAGGCCACTCCGAATTTTGGTCTGCGCGTAGCCACCGACTTTGTTCACTACAACTTCTTCTCGGGTTTATTGGATGGAGGCCGTAACAGCTTCCGGGTGACGGCGGGAACGAAGTTTAGTTTCGGAAAGAACATCCTCGGGAAGTAGCAGCTCCAAGTCGCATTAACGACGGCGCGTATTCGTTGCACGGGAACGCGCTTTTCTGCATCGTGCTTGGCTACGCCTCGCTGACTGCTCAGGTCTCAGCAACTGGCGCAGCGCTCACGAATGTCACCTGTCACCAGTTGTTCGCGGTGTTCAGCCGATGGTTCGCTGCTCAGTAGTGCCTCGAAGAAGCGGTCCACGGCGTCCAGAATTTCCGCGCTCGACTTCGCCTCGTACACCGCCTTGCGCAACTGCGCGCCGCCGGGCACCCCATGCGTGAACCATGAGGCGAACTGCTTCATCTTGCCTTCGGCGCCTACCATCTTCTCCTCGATGAGCATCGCGAAGTAAGTGCGAATCATCTCGTAACGCGCGGCATCGCTGGGCAGATCGTACGAACCGGTTTGCGTGTACTGCTCGATCTGGCGGAAGATCCAGGGATTCGATGCCGCGCTGCGCCCGATCATCACCGCATCGCAGCCGGTCTGCGCGATCATGGCGGCGGCGTCCTCGGGCGAGCGCACGTCGCCGTTGCCGATGACGGGAATCTTCACGGCGTCCTTGACGGCGGCGATCCATTCCCAGCGCGCTTGCCCGCTGTAACCCTGCTCGCGCGTGCGAGCGTGCAATGCGACCGCGGCGAGCCCGCAGTCCCCGGCCATTTTCGCGAGGTTGATATGGACCACCTCATTGTCGTTCCAACCGGCGCGGAACTTTACCGTGAACGGAATCGTCACCGCCGCGCGTACCGAATCGAAGATGTTGCGAATCAGCGGCAGGTCGCGCAGCAGTCCCGAGCCGCCGTTGCACTTGACCACCTTCTTCGCCGGACAGCCGAGGTTCAGGTCGACCAAATCGAAGCCGAGGTCCTGCACCACGCGCGCCGCATCGCCCAGCGTCGCGGGATCGCTGCCGAAAAGCTGCGCCGAGATGGGGTGTTCGTTGCCGTAGAAGGTGAGATACTGCTTCGCCTTTTTGTCTTTGTGGCGCACGATGCCATCGGCCGAGATGAACTCGGTCATCATCAGGCCGCAGCCGCCCAGATTGCGGATGAAGCGGCGGAAGACCGTGTCCGTCACCCCGGCCATGGGCGCCAGCACGGTGGCGGGACGGATTTCAACTCCGCCGATCGAGACCGACGCCGGCACACGCGCGCCCGGAGGTGCAATCCGCTCGGCCGGATTGTCGAAGAACTTGTGCACAGAATGATTGTAAACGGTGCTAGAGCACCGGGGACCTACGGCGTCAGCGCCGCGATATTTGGCGGCTGGGCATCCGCAGTGTGGTCAGGGGTGGCGCTTTGCGGAGCGGGCGCAGTTTTCTTCTTTGCAGGGGAGGGTGGGACCCGGAATTCCATGCCGCGGTCGTCGTTCGCCTTCACCGTCGCAGGAATGTCGAGATCGGCAAGCGCGATCTTCTTCCGGCCCTGATCGAAGACGTACAGCGTCTCGCCCATGATGGCGTAGTTGGTGACTTCCTGCTTGTGGCCGTTGCGGAAGACCAGCAGCGTCGGCTCGCCGGGTTTCACCTCGGCAGGCGCGGCTGCGGAGGGCGCAGGAGGTGCAGCGGGAGCGGCGTAGCTCTCTCGATCTGGCGGCGGGCCGTAGGGATTCGCTGGTGGCTGCTCCACAATCACGTGAAGGATGGGATCGTTTGGTCCGGGCGGCGGACCGGAGTACAAGTCGGGTCCGCCATTGCCTACGTAGTCGTAACCGTAGATGGAGTTGTCCGCCGGGTAATAGTACGGGACCGCGTACGACCAGCCGGGCCAATAGCCGTAGCCCCGGGAACGTCCACTAAAGTACGGGCGGTAGTGATAGTTGTATCCGCCGAAGTTCGGCAGCGAGGTAACGCTGGGAGCGGGCGGCGGTAAGTGCGATCCGCCGACTGAAGTGACGCTAGGCGCAGGCGCCAGCGAGTGCCCGCCGATGGTCGTGGTGCTTCGTGGGCCACCGAACTGCGCAGCAGCCGACAATGAACAAGTCACGATGACAACAACCAGGGAGAGCTTCCATTGCGCGCCCACGCGTTTATCTTGGGTCAGCATGACACGCCCACTATATTCCAACCCGTTAGATGAGGCAAAGTTCCTAGTGGGTGCGCGAACTGAGGTTAAGAAGTCCGTAAACGTCGATCATCGCGTTGGCGATCAGCACGCCGACCACAACCGTATTGGCGGCCAGCGCGTGGCGGCTCTCCAGCAGGTCGGCGGAGACTCCTGCCATGAACAGCAGGAGAAACGGCAGCGCCAGGAACAGGAACAGGGAAGCCGAGAAATGCATGCGCACTGCCAGGCTGAACAGCAACAGGGTGACGAGCAGCGGCGCGGTCGTCCCGAAAAACCGTGTGCGCTTCCAGACAATAAAGGTGATCAGTGTGACCGCCGTCAGAATCAGCAGGCCCAATCCGTTTTCGAGAAAGAAACTGTGCATGATCCACGAGATTCCGGGCGAGATGAACTCACGCGAGCCGATCTCCAACCAATCGGCCTCGCGTAAGGCCTTGGCGAAGGCGCCGAGATTGAAGCCATACAGCGCCGACATCAGCGCCAGCCCCACCAGGCAAGCGGCGGCGAGGATAACCAGCGCGGCGACAGGCCGCACATGTCCCACCCACAGCATGAACAGAAGCGCGGGGACCAACAGCACCCATAAGGAAAACTGTGCGCCGACGCAGATCGCGATGGAGAGCCCCATCAGCAGAATCCGGCGCCAGTTCCACAGCACGACTTCACGCGGCGCATAGAGGGTGTGCGCAACCGCGATGCTGGTGAAGACAAGCCCAAAGGCCCCCCAGGCGCCGACCGCGTCAGGTCCGACCTGGCTGGCTGAGGCGACGGTCAGCGGAGAGAAGGAGTAAAGGCCGAGAGCCACATAGCCCCCAATGTTGCCGTAGAGGCGGCGCGCCACATACCACAACGACGCGCCCAACAGCGTGCCGGCGATGACGAAGGGCAAGCGGATGCACATGCGATATTGGTTGAATTCGGTGACGTGTCGCTCGGCGCCGCTCAAGCGCGAGGCCACCCCCGCCATCAGCGGCACCAGCGCGGTGTGTTGGGAAGTGTTGGCGCTCGCGAAACGCTCAAGGTGAAGCAGTCCGGCTTCGATGTAGACACCTTCCGTGGCGGAGAGCGGCTGGTGAGCGATGAACCAAACGCATTGCAGCGCAAAGATCAGAAGAAACAGCAGAGCGATTAACTGTGGCGCGCCAATGCGTGCGGGCAGGGAAAAGGACATGAAGCTTTGTTGTAACACGGCGCACCCGTCGCAGGCGAAACGCCGGACATCGCGCGAGCGTGTTCGGTGCCTCCGGTTCGCGATTTCACAAGGCAACTCAAAGCCAGAATTGGCGATTCAGTTCGCAGAGGTGTACATTCTTTTGACGATAGGAGGCGCCATGCAGAAGATGCGGGAGTCCGTTGTAATCATGCTGGTGATGACATTCTGGTTGCCCATGCTGGCCGGGGCCCAGGCCAGTCAGCCGCCGATCTCGAACGAGCCGGTCGCCGGCCAACAACGCGGTGGGTCGCAGATGCCGGGCGAGCAGCTCTCGCCCGACGCGCAGGCGAAACTGACGAAGAAGGTGCAGAGTGCGTTGCTCCGCTTGCCGCGCCTCACGGGCTACGACAACATCGAGTTTAAGCTTCAGGGACGGACGGTGGTCCTCCTGGGCCAGGTTAGGGACGCTTCCCTCCAACCGGACGCGGAGAGAGCGGTAAAAAAAGTGGAAGGCGTGGACAACGTCGTCAACAATATCGAAGTGCTGCCGCCCAGCCCTGGGGATGACCGCATTCGGCTACTCATGCGTCGCGCTCTCTCGAGCGGTCCGCTGTTCAAGTACGGCGTCAACCAGGCCTACCCGGCGATCCGCATCATCGTGAATAACGCCCGGGTGACGCTGGAGGGCGTGGTGGATAGCGAAGGTGACAAGAACATTTGCACCATAAAAGCCAATCAGGTGCCTGGGGTGCTGTCCGTGACCAACAATCTGCGCGTGGTGAAGCCGTAGACCAGCATGGTCGTCATCTACGGCATTCATGCGGTCAGCGAGGCCCTGAAGTCAGGCGCGCGCAGCTTCGACTATGTCGGCATCGCGCGCGAGAGGCACGACCAGCGAGTGCAGCGCCTGATCGACGATTGCCGGGCCAGCGGCGTGCAGGTGCGCTTTCTTCCGCGCGAGCAACTCGATCGCACCGCCAACACCAACACGCACCAGGGCGTCATCGCCGTCACCAGCACTAAGCAGTATGCCGACGTTGATGCGCTGCTGGAGCAGCGGCGCGGCAAGCACACGTTCCTGGTGGTGCTCGACGGAGTCGAGGACCCACACAATCTGGGCGCCCTGATTCGCACGGCCGACGGCGCGGGTGCGGACGGCATCATCATCCCCGAGCGCCGCGCGGCAGGTTTGACGGGAACAGCGGTGAAGGCGTCCGCCGGAGCTTCCGAACACCTTCCGATCGCGCGCGTCACCAATATCTCGCGCACCCTCGACGAATTGAAAGAGCGCAACGTGTGGACCGTCGGCCTGGATGAGCGCGGCCCGCAGAGTTACGACGCGCTCGACTACAACATGGATTGCGCGATCGTGCTTGGCGCCGAGGGCAAGGGCCTGCACGACCTCGTTCGTCGTCGCTGCGATTTTCTGGTCTCCATTCCCATGCTCGGCCACATGCCTTCGCTGAATGTGTCCGTGGCCGGGGCGGTGGTGATGTATGAGGTCGCGCGCCAGCGCCGGTCCCGATGAAGTCGTATTGACGCGAAGCCTTCGAGCAGACTTTTCTGCGAGGCCATCAGCGATTCAGCGGCTCGCCAAAGCCCCCGCAGTCTCGCCTCCGTCGATGATGTAAACCTGGCCGGTGAGATAGGCCGCGTCATCGGATGCGAGGAACGCGAACATGGCCGCAACCTCTTCCGGTTGCGCGTGGCGGCGCATCGGAATCTTCTGGTTCACCGCTTCCAGCATTGCGTCAGAGTATTCGGCCCGCTGCATCGGCGTGAGCACGTAGCCTGGCGCGACCGCGTTCACTCGCACCTTAGGAGCCAGCTCCAGCGCCATCGAGCGGGTAAGCTCAATGACCCCAGCCTTGCTGGCGTTGTAGTCCGCGTAGCAGGGGTGGCCGACAATGCCATTCGTCGAAGCCATGTTCAGAATGACGCCGCCGGAGTGCGCCATCATGTAGCGCGCGGCCGTTTGCGCGACGTAGAAGACGCCAGTCAGGTTGACGTCAAGCACCCTCTTCCACTCCGCCGGTGTGATGTCGAGGAAATTATGACGAATGCTGATGCCGGCGTTGTTGATCACAACGTCCAGCCCGTCCAGTCCAAGAATGATGTTGCCGAAGGCGTGCTGCACCTGTTTGTCGTCGGCAACGTCGGCAACGAAGGCAGCGACGCTGGGCAGCTCCTGGGCAATGCGGCGGCCGCCGTCCCGATCGCGATCCAGAATCGCCACGCGCGCGCCCTCCTCGGCGAAGCGAGCGGCAGTCGCAGCGCCAATGCCGCTTGCGCCGCCAGTAATGAGCACGCGTTTGTCTCGCAGGCCTCGCATGGTCAGGTCGGAATGTCCAAGGATACCAAGGGCGGCGCGTCACTATGTCGAGGCGCCAAAGGAGTGGCGCCCCGGCACGAAGCGATGATAGGAGTTGCCGCGGTTACTTCGTTCTCCCGCCTTCAATCTTCAGCTCCGCGCTGGCGCCTGCCTGTGCCGCCGCCAAACGCGCAGTCAGCACCCGGAAAGGCGAACACGAGACGTAATTGAAGCCCAGTGTCGCGCAGAACTCCACGGACGATGGCTCGCCGCCGTGCTCGCCGCAGATGCCGATCTTGATGGTCGGCCGCGTCGCGCGGCCCTTCTCCACCGCGATTTTCAACAACTGTCCCACGCCTTCGCGATCCAGCACCGCGAACGGGTCCTGCTTCAGGATGCCCTCAGCGAGGTACGCGTTCAGGATCTTGCCTACGTCATCGCGCGAGAAGCCGAAAGTCGTCTGCGTGAGATCGTTGGTGCCGAAGCTGAAGAACTCGGCCTCCTTCGCGATCTCGTCGGCAACCAGCGCGGCGCGCGGCAATTCGATCATCGTGCCCACGAGATATTCAACCTTCTCCTCCTTCTCGGCGAAGACTTCGTCGGCGACCTTGCGCACCAGCGCTGCCTGATTCGCCATCTCCTTGAGTCCGCTGGTGAGCGGAATCATGATCTCCGGCTTCACCTTCACGCCTTCTTTCGCGACCTTGACCGCAGCCTCGAAGATGGCGCGCGCCTGCATTTCGGTGATCTCCGGATAAGTGATGCCGAGTCGGCAGCCGCGCAGCCCGAGCATGGGATTCACTTCGTGCAACTGCTCCACGCGATTGAGCAGCGTGCGAAGTTCCTTCAGCTTGGGCGACTTCGGTTTCGTATCTTCCAGCCTGGTGATTTCGACCAGCAGGTCCTCGCGGCGCGGGAGAAATTCGTGCAGCGGCGGATCGAGCGTGCGGATGGTGACCGGGAATCCGTCCATGGCGCGAAAGATGCCGATAAAATCGTTGCGCTGATAGGGCAGCAGCTTGCGCAGTGCGTTGCGGCGGTCTTTTTCGGTATTCGCCAGAATCATCGCACGCATGTGCGGCAGACGATCTTCGGCGAAGAACATGTGCTCGGTGCGGCAAAGGCCGATGCCTTCTGCGCCGAAGGCGCGCGCTTGCAACGCATCGCGCGGGATGTCGGCATTGGCGCGCACGCCCATGCGCCGGAAAGGCTCGGCCCAGCCCATCAGCTTTTGCAGCTCGGGATCGTCAGGCCGCGCTGGGACGGTGTTCAGCTTGCCGTTGATTACACGCCCGGTGATGCCGTCGAGCGAAATCCAATCGCCCTCTTTCAGCGTCTTGCCTTTCACGCGGATCACCCGCGCCTTCTCGTCCACATCGATGTCGCCCGCGCCCGCAACGCAGCACTTGCCCATGCCGCGCGTCACCACAGCAGCGTGGCTCGTCATGCCTCCGCGCGAGGTAAGAATGCCGGCGGCAACTTCCATTCCGGCAATGTCCTCGGGCGTGGTCTCGCCGCGCACCAGGATCAGCTTCGCCGCCTTGTCCTTGTTGAACTTCTCCACCGCGTCCTCAGCCGTGAATACGATCTGCCCCACAGCCGCGCCCGGCGAAGCCGGCAGCCCGGTCGCGAGCACTTCGATGTCTTTGCCCTTTTCGTCGAGGCTGGGTACGAGGAAGTCGTAAAGCTGGTTGGGCTCGACGCGGAAGATCGCTTCTTCCTTCGTGATCAGCCCTTCCTCCACCATCTGGATGGCGACACGGACCGCGGCGCGCCCCGTGCGTTTGCCGTTGCGCGTCTGCAACATGTACAGGCGGCCATCCTGGATGGTGAACTCGAAGTCCTGCATGTCGCGATAGTGCTGCTCCAGCCGCGTGGTGATTTCGCGAAGCTGGTTGTAGACCTCGGGCATGATCTTTTCGAGTTCGGAGATGTGTACTGGGGTGCGAACGCCCGAGACCACATCCTCGCCTTGAGCGTTCATCAGGAACTCGCCGTAGAACTCTTTTACGCCGGTGGCGGGATTGCGCGTGAAGCCGACGCCCGTGCCGCTGGTTTCGCCCAGGTTGCCGAAGACCATAGCCTGCACGTTGACGGCGGTGCCCAGCATGTCGTCGATGTTGTTAATGCGGCGGTAGGTCTTGGCGCGCTCGTTCTGCCAGGAGCGGAACACGGCGTCGCGCGCCATCACCAGTTGCTCGTGCGGGTCCTGCGGGAAGTCGCGCTTGGCGTGCTGCTTCACGACCTTCTTGTATTCGGCGATGACTTCTTGTAGCGCCTTGGCGTCCAGCTCGGTGTCGAGCCTCACCTTCTTCTGCTTCTTCTTACCGTCGAAGACTTCTTCGAACGCCGGTTTGGGGATGTCGAGCACCACGCTGCCGAACATCTGAATGAGGCGGCGATAGGAGTCATAGGCGAAGCGCGGATTGTTGCTGCGCTTGACGAGCCCCTCGACCGATTTGTCGTTCAGGCCGAGGTTGAGGATGGTGTCCATCATGCCCGGCATGGAGAACTTTGCGCCCGAGCGCACGCTGACCAGCAGCGGATTGTCGGCGCCGCCGAGCGTCTGCCCCTGCAAGCGTTCCAGGCGCTTCAGGGCTTCGTCCATCTGGCGATTGACCTCATCGGAGACGGCGTTGTTGCGCATGTACTCGCGGCAGGCCTCGGTCTGGATGGTGAAGCCGGGAGGGACCGGCAGTCCGGCGTTGGTCATCTCGGCGAGGCCGGCGCCCTTGCCGCCCAGCTCGTCCTTCATCTTGCCGTGACCCTCGGCGCGCCCGTCGCCAAAGAAGTAAACGTACTTCACGGCCGCGGCATTAGCGGTCGCGTTGTTCAATTCAGTTGCAGTGCTCATGGAGTAGTCCTTTACATGGTGCTCGTCATAATTGCGGTAACCCCGTTTTCACCACTGAGACACAGAGGCACAGAGATAAATAGACTGCTTCCGCCGTGTACGTCGGTATCGAACGAATGCAAACTTTCAGAACCTCTGTGTCTCTGTGCCTCTGTGCTTAAACTGATTTCCCTTCCGTCACAATCTCGCTGAAGTCGGCGATGGTCGAGAACTCGCTCAAGAGATCGCGCAGTAGCGCCAGCCGGTTGGCGCGCACGTGCTGGTCATCGACCATTACCATCACCTTA
>Ga0335081_10007480_pt1 | contig 17457 bp, 15 predicted proteins | sample Lox_Sample_35_FD_206713 | JGI IMG/M metagenome (GOLD analysis project Ga0335081, IMG submission 206713) | Soil microbial communities from Loxahatchee National Wildlife Refuge, Florida, United States - Lox_Sample_3.5 | ecosystem: Environmental > Terrestrial > Soil > Wetlands | place: USA... | reverse complement strand
AAACTTTGTTCTGGAAGGTAGGATCGATAGGTCTTCGCCATGACTCCAGATAATTCGCACACCACTGCGCAACTTTTCAAGCGAATTCAGCAGAAAAAAGATGAATTCTCGGACACACTCCTAGCAGTGACCGTTGTATTGCTGGCGAGATGCCGACTTCCCATTACTAATCGTGGTAAGCGAGCGTAAGATCACTTACGAGTGATCGGCAATCAGTTCGGAACCTTGGTCATCATTTCCCAGAACCCCGTTTCTGGATAGCCGGCAGTGTGTGAAGGCTACAAACAAAATGCCGCCTTGGACACTCCCACGGTGTGCGAGTAATTCAACCATAATCGATTGAGTATCTTGGCGTGTAAGTGCAATTTGTCCTCATCGATTTTAGAGTCGTGGGGAGGGTTTAAGTGAGGATGCAATGGCGAAGTGTCCAGGACGCCCCCTGACGACCGGCGTCCTGGACTGGCTGTCGTCACCGCGGCGTGCGAGCTACTTGGGTGCGCTCACGCTTCCACTCGAGGGCCGGGCCAGCGCACCGAGCGCAGTGTTCGCACGGTGCCAGGCTGCCTCAACGTTGCGGCGATCGAGCGCGACCAGCGCGCTCGCGGTTTCGAGAATCGCGTCCGCTTGATCCGACAGTCCCTGACGGCAAGCCTCCGGAAGCCGCGGTGCCAGCCGGCGGATCGATTCGAGTTGGCGGATCAGCACAGCGGGTGTTGTGGCAGAAGCCTGACGGATCTGATCGAACGCGAGCTTGACAAGACGCTCCAGCCGCACCGACGGCATCCACACCCGGAGCCTGCTATCGGTGTCGTACCAGTTTCCCTCGAGAGGGGGCCGCTCGGCGAGCGTGAGCAGGGCGTCGGCGAGCCAGTCGACACACGCAACGCCGGTGTATGTATCGTTGACCGCGGGCGACAGCGCGCGGATCGCGATTTCGACAACCTGCGCGATGCCGAACTCACTGTCTTGGGTGAGTGTGCGGTGGCGGCCGATGTGGATTCCACGATCGATCGCGGATTCGAGCGAGTGCGCGTTATCCGCCGGGACGATTGCCGCGAGCGGCTCGCCGCGGAGCACAAACTGGCCCGGGCGGAATCTCAGCACGATCAGTGCGTCCGCCAAGCGCGCGGCCGCGACCAAGGCGCCGTGATCGACGTGTTGCAGGTACCCGCTCTTCGCGCACGCCACGATCGCGCCGGTCTCGGCCCGGTGCAGAATCGCGCCATCGTCGGGCGCCGCGCCTGTGCCCTCGCCGGGGCCGGACAGGTGCGCGCTGCCGGCCGCAACGTACAAGTCGTCGACGATCGCGCCGATCATATCGGGGTTCTGGATCGATGTCGCGATGCGATGGCTGTAGTAGACGAGGAACCCGAAACTGAGCACGACGAGCACCCAGCTCGTGATCAACGAGATCTGCGGGATGAATGTTGACTGCGGATCTTGATGCGTGACGAGGAAGACGAGGCAGATGTATACGAACGTGCCCATGAACAGGCCGATCGTGAACTGGGTGACCCAGTCCTGCAGAAACCGGTAAAGAAGGCGCGGGCCGAACAGCGTCGCGACCATCGAAAGCACGAGCAGCGCGACGGAAAAAATTAGCGCGAGCACAGTCGCGACTGCGCCCATCATCGCCGACAGAATCGCCCGCGCGTCGTCGATGCTGCCCATGGTAAACCACGAGGGAATGTGAATGACGTGGTACTTGTCGAGGATGTCTGGAATCAGGGTGACCCCGAACAGCGCGACTGCCGCGAACGAGAGCCGCAGCGGAATCCGCCACAGGTTAACGTCGCGTTGCGAGCGGAGCTTGGTAGGGCGTGGGTCGAGCATTCGACGTGAATTTCAAATGCTCTTATCTTCCGAAGAGCAATCACTCCGGGACTGGGCCGAGAGCTCAGGTTGAAAGATAGCTCAGAATCACCGTTGTTATCAATACATTCCGAGAAGGACACTGAAGAAAGGTATGGGTCGGAGGAATCATCGGCCAAGCAGGAGCACTTCTGTGCCCGATTCGCGAGGACGCGATCCGACTACGAGCCTGGTCTGCGACTGCGGTCCGCGACGACCGTGACTTGAAGATCTTGCGCCAAGCGGACAATGTTCTCCGCGAAATTCCTGCCGCGCAGGCGCTCTCTTAGGCGAGTCTGTGAGTGGGCCACAAAAATTTGCGTGACTTGATGGCGGCGAGCGAATTCCACCACAGTCTTTGCGACGTCGCTACCGCCAACGATTCGCGTTTCGATCTGCAAGCCCCGAGCGAAGCGAAGATGTTTTTCTACCGCCTCTCGCTCCTTGGCGGGCAATTGCGACATTTCGGCGCCCCTATGCACAAACAGTGCCGTGCAATCGGCATGAAGGTAGTCGGCCACCCGTCGCCCCCGACGGATGATCATGGCGGTGGAAGGGTCAGCAGTAATGTGGATGAGAATGCGCTCCTTCGGTTGATTGTCCGCCTCTCCGCCAGGACGCGACTCGGCAATCCGCGGAACCTGAAATCCGCGCGTTTCATCGTAAGCGGACTGCTGGAGATCCACTTCATGAGCCGCTTGACGAAGCGTGAGTTCGCGTAAAGCACCCAAATTCGAGCCCTTGAAAAATCCTTCGAGCGCTTTCTGCACCATTTCCGGTTTGTAAATCGCACCGCGTTTGAGGCGGTTAAGCAAGGCTTCTGGCGTAACGTCGACTGCCACAATCTCCGCTGCTTGTCGGACCACCCAGTCCGGCACGGTCTCGCGCACCTGGATGCCGGTGATCTGCCAGATCTGGTCATTGAGGCTCTCGATGTGCTGGACATTCATCGTGGTCCACACTTCAATCCTCGCGTCCAGCAAGATTTGAACATCTTCCCAGCGTTTGGTGCGCTTCGAACCCGGAATGTTTGTATGAGCCAGTTCGTCCAGCAAGGCGATCTGAGGCTCGCGCCGCAAAACTGCATCAGTGTCCATCTCCTCAAACGTGCGGCCCCGGTACACGACCTTACGATGAGGGAGGACATTCAGTCCTTGAATCTGGGCGATGGTGTCGGGACGAGTGTGAGGTTCAAAGTATGCAACGACAACGTCTATGCCGCGTTGCGCGGCTGCCTTCCCATCCGCCAACATCTGAAACGTTTTACCCACGCCCGCCGCGTAGCCAAGATAGACTTTGAGCTTGCCGCGTTGGGTGTCTTCGGCTGCTGGCATAGTGGAGAGCTAGCCGGGGAAAACTCGCACGTCGATACCTTCCGTGGCACGAATCAGTCGTAGCACGGGATCGCCGAATAGGCGGTCACGCCAGTTCTCGTCAGAGCCGTGCCCGACAAAAATCTGCGTGATTCGCTTCTCCCGAGCAAATTCGGTGATCGCTTCGATTGGACCGTCGCTTTCGAGAACTTCGGTCGTGGCGCCAGCCTCGCGAGCGGACTCTAAGTAAGACTCCATCGCAGCATTCTCATCGTCCGTAACATCTGGCCGACGCATATAGACCACGTAGAGCTCACCTTGGAAGCGCTCCTTGTTTCGCATGCCACTTTCGATCATGGCTCTTGCATTACAACCGGGCGTTACACACACCAAGAAGCGCTCGTGTGTCCCAAAGACGGGCTCGATGCCGTGCGTATGAACATAGGACTCCAGTTGTGCATCCACAACTTCGGCAGTCAGTAGGAGGGCGAGTTCGCGAAGTTCTGAGAGCTGACGTTCCTGGGAATTGCTGATCCCCGTCGGCGTGAGTTTTTCGCCGAGACGCCACAAGCACAGGTCCGGTGGCACATCCACGATGACGATGTCGTCGGCGGCGAGAAGAAAGGACTTCGGAATAGTTTCCGTGGTCTGTTTCCCGGTGATCACTTGGACCTTTTCTCTGTATTCCTCGACATGAAGCAGGTTCACACTCGTTAAGACAGAGATGCCGTTTCGCAATAGCTCCTGTACATCCTGCCAGCGATGAGGGTTCCGGCCTCCAGGTGGGTTTTGGGCGGCGAGAGGATCAACGACGCAGACTTGCGGGGCGCGTCTCAGCATAGCGTCTAGATCCATGGCTTGGCCACTGGGGGTCTGCAGGGGCTCAATCAGCTCCAGTTTCCGCAAGAGCGCCTGCACTTCCTCGGATTGTTGCCCCTGAACGGAACCTACTACAACATCCTCCCCGCGCTCGCGCCGCCGGCGAGCTTCATCGAGCATGCGATACGACTTTCCAACGCCGGGAGCATAACCGAGAAAAATCTTCAGTCGCGCACCCCAGCGCTTGTTCTCCTCGGCTTGTACCTGCTTGAGGAGCCGCTCGGGACTCGGCTTCGGAAGGTCGGATGCACGCATTTTTTGGGTTCCAGTGAAAGTGTAGACTGCCCCAACACTTGAACGCAATGCGTGCGTGGGAAACACGCAAGCTGGTTAGCTACATCGCGGGCCAGAAGTCCCATTGTGGGAAGTCTCACCAGATAGGTACCGAGAAACGCGCTTGTATTGCCTGGTCTGGACAACTTCTGGGTGGTCGGCCAGAACGAAGCCGCTATCCGAAAGTTAGCCTCGAGGCAGGAATGATAGTTTTGAACGTACCTGTTACCGGGGGTACGTTGGAACAAAACCAGAGACGATGACCCTCAAGCAATTCCCGATCGATGCCAACCGTTCGGCTCTCACCCGAAGGGCGGTGTCATGTAGGTGTCATGCGAATCGTGATTAATGGCGGCAAATGACGGCAAAAACTGAAAAGAGAAGGTGAATCGTAGTTAGCCCCATTTGATCAGAACTTGCTGATTCCCCTCGATTTTGCTCGGCTCCGGCAAATTATGATTAAGTTGGTCTCAAGGCTGTTAACCGAAATGTTGGAGGTTCGAATCCTCCCCGGGGAGCCAACTCCCTTGTCATGCAGAGAGTTGCGAACATTTTCAAGAAACTCTGCCCTCTCGCGATGAAATGTCGAGTGTACGAATCGCGATTAATCGCGCTCAATGTAGACGAAAGAAAATCAACGAAGGCAGCTGTCTCTGAGGTCGGTCAGATCAATCGCGGTCAAACCAAGCACTCGGTTCGCAACCGAATGCTCGCCACTTAGCAGGTGGGGGGCGCGCCTACCTGCCGAGCAAGAGGCCGCGGATGAGAGGAGGAGCACCTGCCTCGTGAGCAGGGGTTCTAGGTCCGCAATAGGATACAACGGCTTTGAAAACCATCGTCAGGATCAGCGTGGGGGTCGCCGACATCACCAAACCCTCCGGGTTGAAAGCCGAAACCGGATAGCCCTGTTCGGCTCAATCTAGATCGTTTAGTGCAGTGTTGCACAGTGTCACTCTGATGAGAGCTATCCCCACTGAAATGATTTGGACTAGCTCTTCGCAAATTCGCCACATTGATCTAGAAACAGTTGTGTTGACCCTTCGAAATGGATCCTTGCTATGTGCGACGAGAGGATCATTTGGTTCGCGTTGTTTGTTCCAATTGGGCTTTTCGGTTCCTAGCGATTTGTTGGGCGCGTTTCCTCATTGTAGGGCACGGAGAGCTTGTGCTGGCCGGACGATGCCTCGCTTTGCAGATTCCCGAGTGTGTAGTGGGCCACGCTGATTCGAAAAGTCTGAAAGAGCAGACGTTCCCGTCCTCAAATGAAATGGTCGCCATAGGAGTTGCTTGCAGAAGATCAATGAATTGACTTCAAGCGAATCTCGCGCTATAGAGAAGCGACGGGTGTTGGAGTTCACCTTTAACCGCCCGGACGGGCAAATGACTCCTATTAGGGAATTCTCCTGGTGGGAGTGGATTGCAAGCCGCTCTTTTACGATACTCACCATACTTTAGTTCCCTCCTAATCGTTGGCTCGCACCTTTGCGTCATGACGACACTTAGTGGCACGAACATCGGCGCCGGAAGCGCTGTGAACGCCGTGAAGATCTTCGCGTGCGGGTCTACCCTCATGATCCTCGGTATCGCGATTGGTAAAGAGATGGCACAGCAGCCATCCGACGGCACAATGGTAGCGTTTGCACGCGGACGTGAAATCGTGCCGCTTGTTCCCATCGTCGTGGGAGCTCTTCTGACATTTTGGGGTGGTATCCGGATGAGCTTGGCGATGCGGCGCCTGCACCTGTTGCTTCTCGGGCCTACCTTGCTTTTGGGGGCATACGAAGGCTCGTTCCTAGCAGCGCAACTCTTCCCGGAGATCGGGGGTCGCGGCTCGAACGGAGCTTTGGCCCTGCCTCTATTCACTCATGGAATCGTTGGAGTTGGTTTGTTTTTGACGGCACTTTTGCGCCTCTTGAGGACTAATGACAAGACTTGAGTTTGGCGGTAGAAAGAAGCGGTGCGCGAAAACTCCCCGAGTTCGACGAAGCAGACCGCACGATTATTTGAAGAATGAGACTGCTTTCTAGGATAGCCGGAACAGTAAAAGAACGAGGAGCAAGAAACCGAGCGTATATGCAACGTATGCGTTTAAGCGCCCATGGTGCATGCCTGCCAACAATCTCGCGAACCAGGTGACTGCATCTCCGACGGGGTGGAAGAACAGGCGATCCACAAGATGCGTGTCGTCTCGACGCCGACGGATGGCCGTCCGGAAGTGCACCGCTACCGTCTCTCGGGTGTCCTCAACAATGTTGGGCCGAAAGATTGCCTGGAAGACGACGCGCACGGGATTCGAAAAACCGGTCGCCGTGTAGGACATTTCCGGAAGCAGCCGGGGAATGCCGCCGGCCCAAAGTTCACTTCGCGTGAGGCTGCGTTTCCTCGTGCTTCGCGTAACGATGAGCCAAGTGGAGAACAGAAATAGGGCCAAAGCGACGAGACTGTAGGAAGGCGACATGGCAAAAACGACGGGATTTTCCGCGCCGCCGCGATGAAGAACCACCAGACCGCGCCCAGGCAAAACATGCTGCCCCACTTGGGCTCCTAAATTGTGAAAGTCCGCCACGAAAGCAGGCGGCAACTGCGTGTGCGCTGAGCTGGACGTGAAAAAGGGCGGCACAAGCGCATCGGTGGCACCGGTAGGGATTAGAGGTTGCAAGTCGCGATTCAACGCTGGAATCACGTACGTTGGCAGCAGGCCCAGCAGCAGACAGAGGGCGGCTAACATCGCCATCGGCGCGATCTGCGAAGTGCGAACCTCGACGGCTTTCGTTGCCTGCTCGGAGCGCGAGATGCCTAGGAAGCCCATCGCAAAGGCTTTCACAAAGCACGTGACGGCAAGCGCTGCGGTGAGAGCGAGGCCTGCGCCACACAGGGCAAAGAGTAGGCGCAGGCCTATGGAGGGCAGCTCGGCGCTGCGCAGCAGCGTTTGCAACGTGAGCCATTCGCTGACAAAGCCATTGAAGGGTGGCACGGCGGAAATGGCAAGCGAGCCGACCAAAAAGGCGGCGCCAGTCCACGGCATCACACGAATCAGACCGCCCATTTCATCGAGATCGCGCGTTCCTGAGCGATCGTCCACCGCGCCCGCGCCCAAGAAGAGGAGAGCCTTATAGATGGAATGGTTGAGCATGTGATAGAAGGCCGCGATGAAAGCCATGCCAGCCAGGATGGGCCGATGGCAAGCCGCGAATATGACGCCCGCGCCCAGGCCGATGGTGACAATGCCGATGTTTTCGATGGAGCTATGGGCGAGCAGGGCCTTGAGATCACTTTCGGTGGTTGCGTAGAGAATTCCCACCAGCGCCGAAACCGTCCCGACAATGAGGATGACGACGCCCGCGCCGACCATGCCGACAGGTACAAGGTCGAAATTCACGAGGATGATTCCATAGAGGCCCAGATTCAAAATCACGCCGGAGAGAATGGCCGACACGTTCGCCGGAGCGGCGGGATGGGCGCGCGGCAGCCAGCTATTTACGGGCACGAGCCCCGCCTTGACCCCAAAACCAAAGAAGGTCAACAGGAACACGGTCCAGCGAGTGACGGACCCCAATCCGGCAGCCGCCGTTTTGAGGGCTGAAAACTCAAGCGAACCTGCTCTGACGGTCAGGAACAGCAACAGCACTTCGACAATCAAGAATCCGGCTTCGCCCATGGCCAACATGAGGAAGCCCGCCTGGCTGGTTTCTTCGCATTGATATTCAAAATTTACGAGAAGATAGCTGGAAAGAGACATCACCTCCCAAGCCAACAGAAAACCCAGAACATCGCCCGCGATCAAGATCCAGACAATGGAGGCGAACAGGACGGAATACCAGGCAGTAAAAGATCGGAGGCTGTAGTGCCCCGAGTAGCGCGTCAAGTAGCTCGCCGAAAAGACGGAACTGGCTAGAACTACAATCGCTGCGACAAAGAGGAAAAAAGCGGAGAGACGATTGAGCGAGACACTGAGAGTCCCAATGGAACGAATAGTCCAAAGTCCGGCGTGGAATGCGCCGCCAGCGAAGAGCACGAGCCCGCTAGCCCACAAGGCTGATAACGCAGCCAGGGAGCCGGTCCATGCAAGCCACGCAGGATTGCGCCGGTCAGGAATAATCATTCCCAACACCGCTCCCGCGCCACAGAGCGCGAAGACCAGGGCCAGCGCCAAGCCGACGGTACCCATGACATCCTCGCTTTCAAGTCAAGCGAACATCCAAAAACATTCGCGACATTTCACCGGCCGCCTTCCTCCTCGACGCCGATCGTGTCCGTCCCTCGCTAGCGCAACACACGCGCTCAACAAAGGTTTTGCCAGCGCCGCGAACTCCTTTGGCAGGCGGCTGATGTCGGGCCAAGCGCCCCCTTTTTGGGAGACGGGCAGCGACGAATTGCCGGATATCCGCCCGCCTGCAAAGAAACACTTCACGGTCCGGATCGCGCAGGACTTCTTTTAAGGATCGCTGCCCGGAGTGTGACACCGCGACAAGATTCCGCCTTAGGAGTCATCAGCTGTCCCGGGTCAGAAGGGACTGCGGTTAGAGGCCGAACTCCCTGGCCTTCAAACGGCAAACTGCTCCGTTCGAGATAACAGGCAATCACAACGCATCCATCCACGCCTTCCGTACAACGTCTCTCTAAGAGAGCCGGAAAAGCAAGAGAATGACGAGCAAGAAAACCACGGTATAAGCGATGTAGGCGTTCAATCGGCCATGATGCATGCCTGCCAGCAATCTCGCAATCCAGGTGATTGCATCTCCCACCGGGTGAAAGAATAGGCGGTCCACAAGATGCGTCTCGTCCCGGCGGCGGAGGATAGCTGTACGGAAATGAACGGCAACCGTTTCACGGGTGTCTTCGACAATATTGGGGCGGAATATCGCCTGGAAAACGACACGCACGGGATTCGAGAAACCAGTCGCCGTGTAGAACATTTCCGGCAGCAGGCGGGGAATCCCACCAGCCCAGAGCTCATTTCGAGTGAGTGTGCGTTTCCTCGTACTCCGCGTCACAATGAGCCAAGTGAAGAAGAGAAGTAAGGCCAAAGCAACGAGACTATAGGAAGGCGACATGGCAAAAACGACGGGATTTTCCGGAGCGCCGCGATGGAGGACCACCAGTCCGCGTCCAGGCAGAACACGCTGTCCCACCTGCGCCCCCAAATTGTGAAACTCCGCAAGGAAAGGAACCGGCAGTTGCGCGTTGGACGGCGTGGCTGTGAAAAACTGTGGCACCAACGAGGCGGATACACTTGAGCCGACGAGAGGTTCCACCGCTCGATTTAACATGGGGATCACAAATGTCGGGAGGACTCCCAAAAGGAAACATGCAACGGCGAGATAGGCAGCGGGAAATTGAAACCGGCCAACGTTTCGCCGGACATTTGGATGCCAGGAGCCGCGCTTCAGACCCAAGAAACTCATCGCGTAGACTTTGACAAAACAGGTGACCGCCAGCGCAGCAGTAAGGGCCAGGGATGCCCCACAGAGCGCGAACAAAATCTTAACGCCTGGAGAGAACAAGACCGCACTCCGCAGAAGAGATTGTAGAGTAAGCCACTCGCTGACAAAGCCGTTGAATGGCGGAACGGCGGAGATCGAAAGACAGCCAACCAAGAAGACAACAGAAAGTGCTGGGAAAAAGTGAGCGAGACCTCCGAGGCGGTCCATTTCGCGAGTTCCGGTGACGGCCTCGATATCGCCCACGCCCTGAAAGAGCAGAGTCTTATAAACGGAATGATTGACCATGTGGTAGAGCGCAGCGGTAAGCGCAATTGCGGCCGGGACAGCATAACCGGAGGCGCGGAAGACCAGGGAGGCACCGATACCGGCAACGATGATGCCGGCGTTCTCGATGGAACTGTGCGCAAGCATGGTCTTCATGTCGTTATCCGTTGTAGCGTAGAGGATTCCCACCAACGCGGTGACGCCTCCCGTGAGGAGCGCGAATAAGCCTGGTCCAAACCCAAGGCTCGAAGCCAGAGCGACGTTCAAACGCACAATTCCATAGAAACCGAGGTTGAATGTGACGCCAGCCAGGACGGGGACAAAAATCGAAGGAGCCGCCGTGTAGCAGCGAGGCAGCCAGAAGTTGACGGGAACCAAGCCTGCCTTAACACCAAAACCTAGAAAGCCGAGGAGGAAGACTCCCCAAGCGGCTTGATTGGAAAGCTGACTGGCCGCCGCTGCCAGGGCCGGGAACGACCAATCCGATGCCGCACGCCCTATGATCAAGAACGCAATAACGACCGCAAGAAAGCCGGCTTCGCTCATGGCTAGCAGGATAAATCCCGCCCGAGTGTCGGTGCGCGGGTCTTGCTCGTAGTTCACAAGCAGGTAGCAAAGGATCGACATGCACTCCCAACTGATCAAGAACAAAACCGTGTCATTCGCGATGAGAATTAAAACGACGGAAGCCATCAGAGCGAAGTGCAGCGCTCCATAACGCCGCGCCGGATAGCGTCCGCCAAAGCGTTGCCTGAGAAAATTCCTCACAAAGAAAGACGCGGGGAGGTAAACGAGTCCGGCGGCGAACAGGAAGGTCGCCGACAACATGTCAAGACGCACTTGAAGAAGACCCAAACCTTGAAGATTCCAGAGGGTGGCCTCAAAACTCCTGCCAGTGGCTAGGGTGACGGCGGATGCGAACATCATGAGCGAAGAGCACAAGGCGCTGATATAGGCGATGATTTGGACGGAATATTTGTCGCGGATGGTGGCCGAGAGAATAAATCCGCAGCCGGAAAGAATGAAGAAAAGCGCAAGCGTGCCTTCGATCCAAGTAGATGCCGTCAAGCGGTCCTCCCGAAGTCAGGCTGGCGGGGTGCGAGGGCCTTTCGTCCCGTGACCGCCAACAAACCGTGAAGGATGGCGAGCGGAGGCGGCGGGTCACCTGGAATCTCAAGATCCACGGGCAGAACCGATGAGACGCCTCCGGCCGACATGAAACCACGGCCAAAAACACCTCCAGTGATGGCGCAGGCGCCGACAGCCACAATCCGCTTGGGAGTCGGCATGGCTTCGTACGTTTTCAGTAGGGGCACGCGCATGTTTTCACTAACCGGGCCTACAACCAAGAGCACGTCGGCGGACCGCGGGGTGGCAGTAAAGAAGATGCCAAGGCGATGAGCGTTATAGAAGGGATTGTTTAGATGCTTCACTTCGTGAAGGCACGCACCGCAATCGCCAGCGTCTACCACCATGATGTGCAGAGATCGGCGATAAGACCTGGGCAACGGGACATAATTTTCGCGGCCTGCGGCGACCGTCGTCCATTCATGGTCCTGCGTCCATTGAAGAGGATACGCGCCGCCAAAACGGCAGCGCTGACAATAGACGCAACTTCGGAGATCCACCAAGGCCGAAGCGCCCCGCGGGACGATGGCATCCACGGGACAGTCGGCGGCCGCGAGAGACGACCGCTCGGCCGAAGAGAACTCTGTCGCCACGGGTCTCCCTGGAGTCACGCCCGGAGCTGATTCGGGGACTCTCGGGTAACCCGTCGATCGGACACCATTCGACAAGCCATGCCAGAACCAAAAGCTCATCTATCTCTCCTACCGCTAACGATCACATTCCGCCGCCGAAAGGGCGAAGGTCGCCAAGATAATGGGGAAATCCTGGAACGCGAAGTCCTCAACAGCGACGTGGAACCCGAGCCAGTTGTTGAAAGAAGGGGTAATGGCACGATAGCGCTCGACCAATCCCGAACTATCGAGTCTGACCCAATGCAGAGCAGCCCCGATGGGTGCTTCTACCCAGCCGAGAGCCGCGCCGGAATGAGTGGCCTCGCACGGCACAGATATGGGTCCAGGCTGCAAGGAATCGACGGCTTGACGAATCAGTTTTGCGGACTGCGCCGCCTCCGCGAACAGCACGCGAAGCCGAGCATAGCCATCGCCCTCGTTTTCCCGAGGAACTTCGAATTGGTAATCCCCATAACCGCCATAAGAACATTCACGTCGCAAATCATGACACCGGCCCGAGGCGCGTCCCACCGGACCTAGGAGGTTCAAATCGCGGGCTTTGTTTGGATCGACCACGCCGACATCTTCCAGACGGTCGAGAAAGCTGCTCGTAAAATGAAGGCGATTCTCAAGAATGCGCAATTCGTCGACGGCACGGCCGACAGCATTGAGGAGATCTCGAAAACCGTCGCTATTGAAATCGCGCCGAAGTCCTCCGGGTTTGTTGAGGCCGAAAAGGTAACGATGTCCAGTGAAGTGGCAGGAGGCCCGCAGAAGTTCCTCCTCGATGATGGCGGCTTGAGAAGCCGCCACTGAGAGGGCCGTGGATTCGCAGATCCCGGTAATCGCGCCTGCATGATGGCGCAAGCGCTCCAACTCGGCCAGGATCACGCGCAGCCGCGCGGCGCGTGGCGGGACCTCGACATCGCAGATCTTCTCAATCGCGCTCGAAAAAGCGAGCGAGTGAGCAAAAGAAGACTTTGCGGCAAATCGCTCCGAGAGCAAGAGCGCGTGCGAAACCCGAGTGCCTTCCGCAATTTTTTCCACGCCGCGGAATTTATAAAACAGCCGCGGGGCTGCGCGAAGCACGTCCTCACCAACGGTTTCGAGTATGAAATGAAGCGATTCTCCGATCCCGCCCTCGTACACAGGGCCCACTGGCATGGCAAAGGAACCTGGATCCTGAACGACGAGCAGGGGCCGCCAGTTCGGATTGGGCCGGCGCCGAAGCTGCGTTTGATGTACGTCCACTGATTTTCTCTGCGGTTTCCTGTGAGGCGCGGCACCTTCCGGCCAGATTTGGTCGTGCAGGATGAAGTCTCCCAAACGGGGGTGATTTTCGAATTGAAGGCCGAAAAGATCCTCCGCTTCCCGCTCATGCCAGTCCGCCGCATGAACCGCCGCGGTGATACTAGGCACGGACCTGCCTCCGAGAGGCAACTCCAGAACGATGTCGATCCAGCCGGAGCCTGACGCGAGGAATAGATAGCGAAGCTGCCAAGCGTGGGAATGCTCCTCGACGATCAAGCCGCCAAAGGAGCAGCCGATCTCCCAGTACAAGAACAGAGAGAGAGGAGGTAAGGATTCGGGATCTTTTAAATGCAGGGATAACAAGACCCCTTTGTCCGCACGGGAGAGAGAAACGACAGCGGAAAAGCGCTCCTGAATGGCGGCCACCAAGCCGTCGAGGTCTATTCGCTCCGGAGGGACAAGCGGCGAGCCGACAACAGACATTTCAATGACCTCCCAATTGCTGCGCGGCGAGCTGCAACAAACGATGCACCGGTGCCGGAATGTAGCTTCCTAGCACGAGCACGGGCAAGGCCGCCACCACGATGGCGAAGCGGCACGTGGCCGGGATCTCAATTCGCGCATGGGGTAAATCTGGTTTGCCAAAGACCATGCGGTTGACCTGCAGCATGATGCCAATGAATGCAATGACGATCAGCGAAGCCAACACTGCCACGGCGACGGGATGGCCGCCGCGAATGCCCGCCGAGAGAATTGAGAACTCACTTAGAAAGATAGGAAAAGGGGGAGCACCGGCGATGGCCAGAGTGCAGAAAAGCAGGGCGGCCCCCGCGAAGGGCGAAACCCGCAGCAAACCTCGAACGGACTTGATGTCGCGCGTGCCCAATGCCAACAGCACGATTCCAGCGATATAGAAGCAAAGGGACTTAGTGATGGCATGGTTCAACAACTGGGAGACGGCTCCGAAATCCGAAGACTGGGTAGCAAAACCGACGGATGTCAAGATGACGCCCATGTGCTCGACGGTCGAATATGCAAACATGCGCTTGTAGTCATGCACCTGGAGAAGGAGAAACGCGGCGATGGCCACCGAAATTAGGCCTAACACGATCATCCACTGGCCCAGGCGCGCGCTCGGCGACGCGAGCAAAACACCCAGGAAACGCAATATCACGTAGAGCGGGACGGAAGTTTTGACCGCAGACAGCACCGCACAAACTGGAGTCGGGGCTTGACTGTGGGCGTCAGGCAACCAGGTGTGCATGGGCGCAAGGCCGGACTTGGATCCGAACCCGACGAGCACGAGCAAGAAGGACAGCTTGAGCATGCTGGGGGGCATTGTCTGAGCGTGGGAGGTCAGCGTGGCCCAGGTCTCCAAGCCGCTGGCGCCGGTCGAGTGATAGGCCCAGAAGCACACCAGAAAACCAAGCAGCGCGATCGGTGCGCCCATGATCGTGAGTACGGAAAATTTCCAGGCCGCTTCGAGCGACCCACGCGTGTTTTCAAAGCTGACGAGCAACACAGCAAACAACGTAATGAGTTCGACTCCCACCCAGACCAGATTTACTTCCGCCAGCGCGGGCACGAGGACTAATGAAAAGAGGAACAGATTATAATTGCAGTAAAACCACCACAGCCGGTCTTTGTTGTCCTCGTTGTGGTGCATATAACCGCCAGAATAGATAGCCGCGAGCGCGCACACAAAACTGACCACAACGAGCATGAGGCTGCCCAATCCGTCGGTTTCAAGCCAACCGGAGGCGTCAAATACGCTGCCGCGGGCGATTACCTGGGCTGCTATGAGCAGCGCAAAAAGGAACTCCGCGATCGAGAAGAATACGGTGACACCCCAAGCCGCTTTTCGAATGGGAGGTAACCAACACAGGAAGGCGGCGAGCAACGGAAGAACGAGCATTCCGATTAGCGCCATCGCACCGGTTCCTCCTTCAAATCACTGAGAGCCGCTGCCTCTGTCGTGCCCATCTTCTCCTTGATGTTCCGGGTGAGCAGGCCCACGATGACTGCAATCAGCACCACATCGATAGCGACAGCCAGTTCGGCAATCAGAGGGAGCTCAGAGGCTATTGCGATGCCCGCTAAAAACGCCCCGTTCTCCATCGCCAAAATTCCAATCAACTGCGGGATGGCTTCTCGCCGCGCCACCAGAGAGTACGCGCCGATCAGCACACAAGCCAAGCCAATCGGCAGGTTGATACCGATGACGGGATTTCTCGATGCGGAAGCGAGAGGGCCGACCAGAAGTTCGGAGGCGATGGCCAAGAGGAGAGCAATCAACAGCGACACGGGAATATTGAGCGCCTGCGCGATTTCCCGGCGCACATAGAGTTCGGGGGCCAGAGTTCTCTTCAGCACCCAAGGGATTAAAATTACTTTCGCGCCAATCGTGATCGCTCCGAGGGCCCATAGATGCATGGAGTGCTCGTCAAATGCCAGGAGAAAGGAGGAGGCAGCCAGCAAAAACGACTGCGTTACGAAAAACCTCACCACTCCCTGGACCTGACGCGTCCCGACCATGGCGAATGCACAGAGCAAAATCAATCCTGCGCTCAGGGTATTCAGGGACGCGCCGATGGGTAGTTGCGCACTATGCACGAAACCCTCCAAACTCTACGAGCTGACAAAAATACTGACGATCATGGCCGCCACCGAGATGATGAAGGCAGCTCCAAGGAATTCGCTGATTCGGAACAGCCGCAACTTGGAAAGCGAAGTTTCGATCACCACCAGTGCCACCGCAAAGAAAAGCACCTTCACCAGAATCAGAGGAATGGCGGTCGCGACTTGAATCAGTTCGCGGCCGTGCGCGAGGCCCCAAGGCGCAAGAAGGACGTTCAGAAAAATGCAGGCTAGCACGAGAAACTTCATCTGCCCGCCCCATTTCATCAACGCAGCTCCGCGGCCTGAGAACTCCAACCCCTTGGATTCGTCAATCATGGCCAACTCAAAGTGGCCGGTTGGATTGTCCACGGGGATTCGTCCGCCTTCGGCGAGAATGAGCATCAAGAAGGCGATCAGCAATAGGACATGCGACGGGGAATAAAAAGCGGCTGCATTCGCAATCCACTTTTGCTGCACGATATACGGGATCGTCGACTGCGCCACAAACGAAACTGTAAAAAAGACGATCATGAACACGGGCTCGGCAAGAAATCCCACCATGCGAGTCCGGCTTGCGCCCATCGGCCCATAGGGATTGCCCGTATCGACCGCCGCTAGAGCTGCGAAAAATCCGCCGAGGCCTAGAAAGAATCCTCCAGCCAACATGTCGCCCATGAACGCGAAAGCCAAAGGATAATCCGTAAGAACAGGAATCAACACGGTTACGAATACAGGTGTGACGAAGACCAAATAGGGAGCGGCTCGGAAGATCCAGGTCGTTTCCGTGGAGACGACTTCATCTTTGTGAAAAAGTTTCCAAAGATCGCGATAAGGCTGAAAAATACTCGGTCCGCGCTTGCTCTGCACGATCTCCTTGAATCGTGAAATCACGCCGGAGTAAAGGGGAGCAAAACCCAAGACGAAGAGCACTTGAATCACGTTGAAGGCGATGGTTTGTTTCATGAGGCGCCTCCGCCGAGAGCGCGATCGATTCGGTATGAAACAAAATGATTGAGGAGACGAACTAATCCCTGGACGTTGGAAGGATTGGCGACAAGAGATAACGAGGCAGTTTGCTTACGCCTGGGCCCTCTTTGCCGGACTATAACTACTCCACCCACGAATACCCTCGTGCAGGGCCCATCCCTGCGCAAAAGTTGGGAGGAGTTATCAGCCGCCGGAAAACGCGGCGTTTTATCCCGATGTGAAAGGGGAGGCAAACTCCCTTGCCGCTGACATTGAATCACAAGACGGACCCCTCCGACAAGTCAGTTTCGCAACGCCCATCATAGAGATACTCGATGTCCGATCGAGAAACCATGGACGTTCACTGCTCCTTCTCCTCTCTTGCGCCCTTGCCGCTTCGCACTCGGGGTTTAGGGGAGAACTTCGAGGCATAGGCGGTCACCGCGCGCCTCCGGTACGACGAGCGAGTTCGCGCTTCGCGTGTTCCCTAACCTGCGCGGGCAAAGTGCCGCCTCGGACTAGATCCCGCAAGTCTGGCAACATAATGTTCGGCAAGAAGCGAAGAACGGCGGCGAGGGGAGTGTGCGGATTGCGAATCAGTGCCAACCGGACCATGTATCTGACCGACCATTTTGGATGCTCGGCCAACATGACGACGACGTGTGCCGGAACATTCGTCCGCCAAAGAACACGCACGACCTGCGCTTCCGTAAGACGGGGGTTTTGCAGGACGAGTGGAAGCACGTCGGAGTGGCCTTCGGCTAAGAGGGCCCCCGCCGCGCGTGCCGGGCCGCGGCGAGCTAGCAGGAGCTTTTCAGCGAGCGGGAGCTGCGTGACGCGCTCCGTCACCAACTCCTC
>Ga0335081_10007478_pt1 | contig 17460 bp, 10 predicted proteins | sample Lox_Sample_35_FD_206713 | JGI IMG/M metagenome (GOLD analysis project Ga0335081, IMG submission 206713) | Soil microbial communities from Loxahatchee National Wildlife Refuge, Florida, United States - Lox_Sample_3.5 | ecosystem: Environmental > Terrestrial > Soil > Wetlands | place: USA... | reverse complement strand
GCCGTTTCGATCGACAGCGGTAACCACGACACGCGTCATGTCCGCGCCATCGGCCACCAGTTCCGCGTCGTCGGCCTTGAGGACCAGCCTTTGCGCCCGTCCGGGCGTGTGAACCGTATCGGTCGCGACCACCTTCCCATCCATCCAAGCGTGCGCCACCAGTTCGCCAGGTTCAAAAGCAGGGACCGGCAAAACGAAGAGCGGATGAAGCAAGTGAGGAAACTCGGTTGGTTTCGCCCGGCCCAGCGGTTTGCCGTTGAGGGCCAGATCCACTTCCGGCGCGTTGCTGGCCACGTACACCTTGCCGCGGCTCCCGCGCCAAGTGCTCATGATCTTCACCATTGCCCCGTAAATGGCGGGGTCGGCTTGGCTCGCATGCGCATACGAGCTGAACCCTTTAGGCAGCCGGAAGATATCGTCGACGCAGTGGTGCGCCGTCACCGCCACCGGTGTATCGAACTCGGGTGAATTGTAGTCGAATGCGGCCCATCCCACTCCGCCCGCGATCTCCGGATGCTGGTTGAGGCGATCGAGATAGCGCATCCAATTAAAAGTGAAGCGAAGCAGATCGTGCTCGCCGATCCATACCGGGAACTGCTCCGGATGCCCGTATTCCGTGATCAGCCACGGCCTGCCGGTGACCTTCTGGGGCCACGCGTCAGGGTTATCCCAGTTCGAGTAGTCATTCACCGTCAGCACTTCTTCCGGGACAAATTTCCCGTGCCACGCGTCACTCAACCGGGCGCCGCCGGGCGGACGCGTGGGATCAAGCTCGCGTGCTAATCCGTAGGTCCGCGAGTATAGAGCCCGATCGTCCTCTTCGTGCGGCGACGCTTCATTGCCGCGCACGCCCCATACGATAATGGAGGGATGATTGCGGTCCCGCACGATCATGTCGTGCACCGCCTGCACGGCATTGTCCTGCCACTCGCGGCTCTGCCCGATGAACTGCCAGGCGGGGAACTCGTCCATCACTAAGAGTCCAATGCGGTCACATTCATCCAGAAACTCGGGATCGGGAGGATAGTGCGACGAGCGCACCAGGTTGAGCCCCATCTCGTATTTCAGAATACGCGCGTCGTGGCGCTGGAGGCGGTTGGGCGCGGCGCCGCCGATATAGGCGAAAGTCTGGTGCCGGTTCATGCCGCGCAGCTTGAGCGCTCGACCGTTGAGTTGAAACTCCCCGCTCTCCGCGTCCCAATGAATCGCGCGGATTCCAATCCAAGTCCGCTCGCGGTCCACCACCGTGGAGCCCTGGCGAAGCTCAGCCATCGCGACGTAGCGCGTGGGGCGATCGACGTCCCAGAGATGAATCCCGCGAAGTTGATCCAACCTGAGCTTGAAAACGCGGGTGGCGCCGGGATCGAGGCTTATCTCCGTCCGGGTCGTTGCTGCCTCTGTTCCGTCGGGGTCCAACAGACGGAGTAGCAGAGTGCCGGCGGCTGCTTCAGTTCTGTGATTGACGATCGTCACTTGCGCGTCTTCCTGCGCGTCCGGCTGGATTCGAGCCGTCGTGTAATACACGTCTTCGATGTGCAGCGGATCTAGAACGCGCAGGGTCACGTCCCGTTGAATGCCACCGAAGAGGTAGTACCCGAACATTTTGTCGGCGCCCTCGGGGGGCACCTGTTTCTGGATGCGCGAGTCCACTCGCACCGCCAGAACATTTTCGGCGCCGAAATCCAGAGCCGGGCTCAGATCAACGGAGAAAGGCGTGTAGCCTCCCGCGTGGTGCGCGAGGGCCTGTCCATTCAGGTACACATCAGCGACCGTCATCACGCCCTGAAAGTCTGCGTATACCTGCTTGCCCCGGAAACTGGCGTCGGGGCGGAAGTGCTTGCGATACCAGGAGACGAAGCGGAAGGTGTCAGGATCAAAAGTCTCGTGCGCGGTGATGATGTTGGCGTAGGGCACGCTGACACGCTCGAACTCAACATCATCAAACTCGCGCTTCTCGATTCCCGGTTCATCCTTGGGGGAAAACAACCATCCCTGGGAGAAGTTCAACTCCATTCGCGGAGTGATGTCGAAGTGGGATTGTGCTCGCCCGCGGGTAGCGAACAAGGCGACCAAGGCGAGCAGGGACAAAGTGATTGCCACGCGGGTCCATTGATGTCGCCCGGAATGCCGATTGCTGATTGCTGATTGCCAATTGAAAAGCGGGGTCAGGCGTTTGAAGTCAGGGGTCATCCGGGCGGGAATAGCGGTACGCGTTGGATAGTGGGGCAAAGCCTCGCGTGAGTTCACCATCCTCAATTCCCTTCCCTTCCCTACTTCGGAGCCCGACCGGCTTGTGGGGCCGCGCCTTTCGTCCTCACTGCTTGGCAACAATCCACAAATGAACCGTGCCTTCGAGGCGATCGCCGGTCTTCAATTCGCGACCCTTGCCGTAATTCTTAGTCCACTCGCTCGCACGCGAAGCTGTGCCGCCGAACCAGTCATTCACGTAGACGGCGATTCGATCGGTCTCCGCCGAGGCACGAATGTGTTGTTTGCCGTCTGAATCGACGTAGAGTCCATAGCCCTCCGGGCTCGAAATGGAGGCACGCTCGATGTTGCGCTTGGTGCTGCGAAAATCGTTGGTCCCCAGGGGGGTATCGTCCTGCGAATACGGGTCGCTCGGGGAACGCCCCGCCGAGATCCCGGAATGCGCCCTCGCACTTCCTTCGTTCCGGCCGATGTGGTCGGCCGGGTAGAGAGTCCACTCGCCGCGACGCCTCCATTCGAGCGTGTCCATCGAGGAGGGCACCCCGAATCGCAGGCCGACTTCCCGGGCATGAACCTCGGGCCCCTGATACTGGAAGTCGTAGCTGACGTCGAGTCGTCCTGCAGGCGTGACTCGGTACGCCATTGTGCCCGCCGCGTCGCGATACTTACCGGTGACCGTCAGCACGAGGTCGGCACCCTCATGCGCGACGACGAGAGGCTGGCCCGCCTTCCAGGTCCAGAGATAGGGCTCTTCCGGCACGCCAGGGTCGGCCGGCAAGACGTGAAGGTTCGGAGTCTCGGACAAGACGTCGCGGCCTCGTGCCAGGAGGCGCCGGATTGTTCCGCCGTTCTTGTCAAAAGCTACCTCGAAGCCGTTGCCACTCACCGTGATAAGGTCGCCCTCGAGCCTGTTCTCCTCGTGGACCTCGAGCGGCGCGCTACTCCCCAGAGAAGGAGGTGTTTGTTTAGCCTCGCCGCCGATCAGGATGCTCTCCTCATCAACCATCGCCCCAGCCCCATTCAGAAAGCGGACCAGAAGATGGCTCCCTGCGGAGATGGGCCGCCGAATCGGAATCGTGACGTCACCCGTCTGCTGCGGCGGGATGTCCGGGTGCAGCTCGCCGGATTCCTGGTCCAACTGCCAGGCAAGCGTTAGCTCGGCCAGGTTGGTGAACTCATACCGGTTTTGGATGCTGAGGTGAGGAGGCACGCCCGCCGCCGGAACAGGGAGTTGCAACGTCGTCACCCTCACGGGAGAATGCAGTTTCTTGGTGTTCCAGAACTCCGGCTTCTTCCTCCGCCAACCGTCCACGACGCCCCACGGCGCGTCGCCCACGAGTCCTTTATCCGGCACTCCATACAGCGCGTCGATATCGTGGGCCATGGCCGCCAAGCGGCCGTGCTCCGGCCCGCGCTCGGGCACCTGAAAGATGTCGTCGGCCCATGCCCAGATCATGCTGCCCTGCACCACCTTGCTGGCGAGCAGTTCGTTCCACAGAGGAATCAGGGGCACGATCCAGTAATCGCGGTCGCCCGGATCCTGCCACATTTCGGGACCGTCTTGCCAGATGCCTTGATACACACACAGGCTCTCGTCGCAAATCACCGGAGTATGCAGGGCGTTGCTCTGGTGGATCAGCTCGATGGTCACCGGATTGTGACGCGTCGCCAGGTCCAGGTCTTTGCTGGTGGCGGCACTGACGGGACGGGTGGGATCGGAGCGCTTGACGTACTCGTGCGAACGGTCAAACACCGGTCCCCATTTGCTCTCGTTCACCAGCGACCAGATGATGACGGAAGGATGGCTCCGGTCGCGCTCCAGCAACTCCGCAGTGTGCTCGACCACCAGAGGCGCGAGCCTCAGGTCAGACGACTGGCTCACCCAGCAGAATGGCGCTTCGGCCTCCACGTAAACGCCCATCTCATCGGCGTCGTCATAAAGCGCCTCGATGGCCGGGTAGTGCGAGGTGCGAAGTGCATCGAGGTTGGCTTCTTTGATCAGCTCGAGATCCAAGCGCGTCAACTCGGGCGTGACGGCGCGGCCGCGCACGGGATCCGAATCGTGATGGCAGGTGCCGCGCAGCTTGACGGGGACTCCATTGACGAGGAGCTCGGTACCGCGAACGTCGACTTGCCGAAAGCCGATACGCCGCCCGACCTCTTCGGTCTCAAGGGCGCGATCGTAGAGCTTGGCCGTCAGGCGGTAGAGCCGAGGATGCTCAGCCTCCCAATGTTGCGGGTTCTCGATCGGGATCTCGACCGTCTTCTCCAACTGACCCCAAGGTTGGAGGGTAAACCGAAGAGGCGCGAACGGCGCGGTCACCGGCGAGTGGTCAGGCGCGTCCAGCGTCCAGCGCATTTCACCGCCGGTAATCTTCGCGGCACTTTCGTTCACCAGCTTCACGTCGATTTTCAGAGTCGCGTTGCGAAAGGCGGAATCGAATAGCGTAGCCACCTGGAGCCGTTCCAGATGCACCGCCGGAACCGCAAACACGTATGCGCTTCGCATGATGCCGCTAAGATCAAAGTCGGCGTAGAGGCTCATATTGTCCAGACTGCTGGAGCGCGTGTGCTCCGTCACCCGCAGTGCCAACAGGTTTTCGCCGCCTTTCGCTCGATCCGTCACGTCCGCCTCAAACGGCGTGAAACCACCTTCGTGCGATCCTACCCGTTGGCCGTTGAACCACACCTCAGCGCCGCTATAAACGCCGTCAAAATGAATCTTGATGCGGCGCCCCTTCCACTCGGACGGAATTCGAACCTGGCGTCGATAGCCGCCAATGCCATCGGAAGACTTGAACCCCTCGAGAACCCAGTGCGCCGGCACACGGATCGTCTTCCAGGCGGAATCGTCAAAGTCAGGGCGGAAGAAACCTTCGGGCGGATCCGTCATGAACTTCCAAGTGCCATCCAGGCCTGCCGTCGCACTCAGCCCATCAACAGGAGTGAGACTGAGCGGGAGATCGCCGGCGTCCACGCTTGTCTCTGCCCGTGCGGAAGCGGTGCCCGCGGTCACCTGCACTTCACCCTCGAGTCCAGTGGGAGCAGCGACGCTGAACATACCGTGCTCGTCGCTGGTCGCCGTCGCCTTCCAGGGTCGACCGCCTGCGCGCCCCGACGCGGTTACTGAGGCGTTCGCGAGCGGCGTCGCGCCCGATTCGTCGGTTACGGCTCCGAGGATGTGGCCTGCGGCGTCGCCGGCAAGATTAATCACGTACGCTGGCGCATTGCCTTCGCCCGCCGCCTCGAACGCGGTTGAAGGTCCCCTCGGAGGGATCGAGTTTTTCAGTTCCGCTGCGCCAGGAGAGAGGGCCAGCAGGAATCCGAGAAGACCGAAGGAAGCGGTCACTTGTGAGAAACGCATACGCGGCCCCTATTTCGCATGGCGGAATATATTCCACTTTTCGCGGAAACACAAACAAAAACTGGGCGGGCACTCGAACTGATTCTTGAGTTCGGCGACCAAGGGGGCACGAAACCAAGGGTGGTTTCGTAGGGCGCATCCTCCCCTTGCCAGCGACTCCCCTTTTGTTTTCATTCAGTTCAGTATATAAGCCATTCTCCCCTTGACTTGCAATGGCTGCCCGGCCGCTCCCCTTTTTTCCTTTTCCACGCGTGCTCCGTGACTCTGTTGCTTTCAACGTCCGACGGCGGCGTAAAGCCGCCACTACACCCTTGTTCCACCGGTCTGACCACAAGTTTAGCTTTGTTTTCGAGAGCCGCCCCTTTGTTTTCAACAACTTCTTTGCTTTGTTCCGCAAAAATGTTCTCGCAAAAACCAATCATGTTCCATTCTTGGTGCCCCTTTATGAACTATTTTCCCTTCCTCTCTGTGACTGCATTCCAGCGGGGTCGATTTCCCATTTGCCTTTTGCCATTTGCCTTTTGCCATTTGAAATTGTTCCTGATCCGTGTCCTCGATTCGCCGGCCTGAATCTAGTTAAATATCGGTGCAATCCTTAATCAATGTCAGTTCGTAGATTCGAATTGGATCAACCCCACAGTATGGAAACAAGGATAACATGCCATTCCAAGAAAGTCAAGTACTCTATGGTACTCAAGAAGGCTCCCCTCGGTCCGCCTTGCGCTGAGCCGAAGGTCCGCCAAGTCCCCCCAGTGTGCCGTCACAGAAGTCTGTACTAAAAGTCAGCGCTCAAGCGATTGGGCGTACTTGATTCTTCGTTCGGAATGATTCGAGCCCCAACGGGGCTTAAGGCTGTCGTCAGCACGTTAGCGGGGCTTGCGACACTCCATCGAGTCGCCCCGACTCACGTCACGAATCACTGGGACAGGACACTATAACGGAGCGAACAAGCCCAACCTAAAAAGTGAGGTCCCGGCCAGCACCCGGACGTGATATAAAGACTCCGTCGCGTGGCGACGAGCGATGCGCCACAGAGGTCCGACAGGGCTCGACCGGTCGCCGCATGGACTTTCGCCCCGCCACTGATGAGGAAAGGCTGGCTCGCTTCGGATACCGGCAGCAACTTCGCCGCTCGCTCGGCTCCTTCTCGAACTTCGCGGTCACCTTCTCGATCGTTTCCATCACCACCGGCATTTTCGCCAATTATGGCAATGGACTGAAGGCAGCGGGCCCGGCCTTCATTTGGACATGGTTAATGGTGGGTGCTGGCCAAGCCTTGGTGATGCTGGTGTTCGCGCAGTTGGCGCGGCAGATTCCGATCTCCGGATACGCCTACCACTGGACGCGGCAACTCGTGGGCCCGCAATGGGGTTGGTGGGCGGGGTGGCTGATGATCCTGCAGATGCTGACGGGGATGCCCGGCGCGTGTTACGCATTGGCGACCTATTTAGCCCCTTATCTGGGAATCGGTCCGGCCAATCGGAACGTGGTGCTGATGACGATCGCCACCCTGATGGTCATCGCCGTAATCAATCACTTCGGGATCCGAATCGCCAGCTTGGGGAATAATCTCACCGTGCTGGCGGAACTTGGGGGATCGGGCCTCGCCGGCATCCTCCTGCTTGTTCTGGTCCTCCATCGGCACACCCACTCGTGGCGATTTCTCACCACGCACCCCAGCCAGCCCAGCGGACTCCCTTACCTGGGAGCGTTCGCATTCTCATCCCTCATGAGTGCCTACACGCTCACTGGTTTCGAGCACGCCGCCAACCTCGCGGAGGAAACTCACCAGCCGCACAGCCGCGTCCCGCGCATCATCCTATTCTCGGTATTTCTTGCAGTAGCCCTCGGCTTTTTGGTGCTGTTGGGGTTCACGCTGGCGATTCCCGATGTGAGCGCGGTGGCGGACGATCCGACACCCTTGCTCTCGATTCTCGGCCACTACTTCCCTCCGCTGGTGACCAATGCGGCGATGTTGCTGGTGTTCGTGGCCATGTTCGGCAGCTCGCTGGCCGGCTTCACCTCTCTGGCGCGCATGATCTGGTCGATGGCCCGCGACGGGGAGCTGCCGGCGTCGACATGGCTGGCTCGGATCAGTTCGCGCCGGGTGCCCGCCAATGCGATCTGGGCTATTGCGGTAGTCACCAGCTTGTTTGTGTTCTGGGCGAAGGCGGAGGTGATCATCACCGGCATCGCCACGCTGGCGGGGTATTTGACTTATGCGGTGGTGGTGGCCGCCACACTGCGAAGCAAACCAAAGGACCCCCAACCGCAAGCAAAAGGAGAAAGTCCGGAACCTGGACGCCGCCCCAATCGCATCCTGAGCCTGACCGCGCTGATCTGGGTGGTGATCCTGCTGGGTATGATCGGCCTACCGCGCTCGGGTTGGACGGGCTCCGCGGCTACCGCCGTCGCACTAGCGGTGGGGGCGGTGTGGTTTATTTTCAGAAAGAGCGGCGAAGGTGCCAGAATCGAGTAGTTGTAGGGCGGTGCGGCGCTCCGCCTGGTGTTCTGTCGCGCCTGATTCTTGACAGTGGTTCAGTCTTGGGTGTGACAGGACACTCGAACCCACCAAGTGCTCGGCCTGCGTTACGACGCTCCGCTACAAACAAGGGTCAATGCGAGATGTGCTCCAGCGCGACTGCGTTGGTCCGCGGTCCCCAGAAGCCGACAACCAACGCTACGCCCACCATGGCGGCGGCGATGAACAAGAAGACCGCCACCACTCCTTTCACGAGTAGGGCCCCGATGATCAGGGTGGAGAGCACGGCGCTCAAGCGGCTCCAACTGTAGGTGAAGCCGACGCCGGTGGCACGGGCGCGAGTGGGGAAAAGCTCCGCCTGGTAGGCGTGAAGGAGGGCGGAGAACCAATAACTGAAGATGGTCAGCGCGGCTCCGATGGCCACAATGGCGGCGGCGCTGGAGGCGAATGCGAATCCCATACCGGTGAGTGCCATGAGCAGCGTGAGAACGACGATAGCATGCTTGCGTTCGAAGCGCTCGGTGGTCAGCACCGCCAGCAGCGGCCCTACCGGGCTGACCAGGGCAATCAGAAGTCCATACTCGAGTGAGTGCCGGAGATTATGACCTTGTCTCAAAAGAAAGGTAGGCGCCCAGTTGGCGAAGCCATAAATGCCCACCGTTTGAAGCAAGTGAAAGATCACAAGCATCAGAGTACGACCACAATAGGGCGGGTTCCAGAGATCGCGAAAGGGCATTCGCCGGCGGGTTTCTACCGCGAGGGCCTGAGGAATGGGCAACGGCCGGCCGGTCTCACTCATGATCTCCTGTTCGATGGTGCTCGCGAGCGCGGCTGCCTCATCTCGCCGCCCTTTGGATTCCAGCCACCGGGGCGATTCCACCAAACGCCGCCGGACGTACCACGCGAAAAGGGCCCCGGCGCTGCCGCCCACCATGACCCAGCGCCACCCCGCCATGAGCCAGTGGGTTGGCACAAGCAGGCGAGCGAGAAGTCCTGCCACCGGGATGGAGGTGAAGCCGATCAGTTGGGTAAGGGCCACGTAGCGGCCTCGCGCCGAGCTCGGGACCATCTCGGAAACATAAGTATCGATTACCACCAACTCGGCTCCGATCCCGATGCCGGCGAGGACGCGAAGGGTGATGAGCGTTGCGGGGTCCGGCGCAAAGGCGCCGAGGAAGGTGAACAGCGAATAGACGAGAAGCATCACGACCAGGGACGTGCGGCGACCGAAGTAATCGCTGCCCATCCCGAACACCACTGTCCCGATGAACATCCCCAGGAAGCCCGCGGCAATGAGGTGGGTGAACTGGGCCAGAGTGAGAAAATGGGAATCCTGCATCGCCGCGCCCAGATAGGCCATCATGAAGATGTCGAAAACATCGAACCACGTGCCCAATGACACCAAGGCCATGAAGCGGCGATGGAACCTGCCCAGCGGCAGGCGATCGAGTCGAGCCGCCACGGTGGGCCCAGGATTGCCGGTTGCCGATTGCTGATTGACGATTTTCTGCCGCCTTCCCGGATCAGGGTATCGAGGTGGAGCGCGCCGTGTCGAACAGGGCGACAATATTCTCGGGAGGGACGCCGCTCTGGATGTTGTGAATGGGGGCACAGATGTAGCCGCCCCCCGGCGCGAAGGCTTTCACGTTCGCTTCCACCTCGCGGGCCACATCCTGCGGCGTCCCGAACGGAAGGGTCTGCTGACAATCGACGGAGCCGCCCCAGAACGCAATTCTGTCCCCGTATTCCTGTTTGAGCCTTCGTGGGTCCATTCCCTTGGCATTGATCTGAACGGGGTTCAGGATGTCAACTCCCATCTCGATCAAGGACGGGATCAGCGTAAAGAGCGCGCCGTCCGAGTGAAGCATCACCTTCATCCCGGTGTTCTGATGCACCCAGTCGAGGCCGCGCTTGTAATAGGGCAGGAAGAGCTCGCGAAACATCTTCACGGAAAGAAGCAACGATTCCTGGGTCCCGAAATCGTCGGTGAGTTGCAGAATCTGGACCTTGTCGCCGAGGGCGCGCGCCACCCGGCCCAGGTTCTTCAGCCACATGCAAGTGGCCTTTTCGAAGAGGGCCTTCACGTATTCAGGCTCGCTTGCCAGCGTCATCCACCATGCTTCGAAGTCGCCGGTGCCCATGCCGGTGAAAAGCTCCTGGGGAGGATTCACACAACACACGAGGGCATATTCGGTATTGGCGTACAACCATTCAGCTTGGGCGTGAACGTGTTCCAACTCCTCATTCGTCCACTCATAGGGCTCCCAGTGGTCGACATCGACGTGCGCGGCACCGGGGTATTTCTCGACGCGGTCAAAGTAGAAACCGTCTTTCGGCATGCGGGCGATCGGGACCCCGTCACGCAAAATCGCGTACCCGCCATCCGGTTCGAGCACGGGATCGAACCCGCTCGGAATCTCTACGGGTGTTCCGTCGAACAACCGCCACGGCTTCCAGTTCTCCTTGCGGATTCCCAGGCCGGGATTGGTTTCCGGCCGGAACACCCCCACCGCATCCACGCCGAACCGGTCGAGGATGGGCTGTTCCACGTCGCCGAGAAACTGGATCAGGTCCACGAGCCGCGTGGGAGTGTGGATACCAAGATGTTCCTTCAGTCGGTGATAGGCTGATGCCGCAATTCCAGACTGTCGAGTAGCTCCCAGATCGATCGGAACCCGGTCTGGCTGCTGATGGTTAATGGCACAGAGGACGCGTTCTCGTGATGTCACGCCGAACTCTCCTTTAACGCCAGTGAGTCGAGATAGACAAGCGACCTGATCCGCTACTCTGAATTCACCTCTTGCGATCACGGCGAGAGGCAGTATATCATCCTGTGGCGGTTTTGGATCGCTAGCATCGGAATGCATTCCGCAACTGGCAAGGATAGGGCGTCGAGAAAAGCAAGAAACTAGGATTATGGCTTCTACAGGTATTCCCATGCCTCTAGGCGGGGTGATTCCCCCCATGGTTACCCCGCTGCTCGAGAGGGACCAACTCGATCACGGCGGACTGGAGCGTCTCATCGAGCGCATTATAGCCGGCGGCGTTCACGGTCTTTATATTCTGGGCACGACTGGAGAAGCGCCGGCCTTGAGTTATCGGCTGCGGCGGGAGCTTATTGAAAGGACCTGTCACCAGGTCGCAGGCCGGGTGCCGGTACTGGTTGGCGTCACCGATCCGGCCTTCACAGAATCGATCGCCCTGGCAGGCAGGGCGCAGGAGTCAGGAGCCCAGGCTGTAGTCGTCGCGCCACCGTATTACTTCTCTGCCAGCCAGCCGGAGCTTCTCGGATATCTCGAACGCCTGGCTAGCCAGCTACCACTCCCCCTCTTTCTTTACAACGCGCCGACCAACACCCATCACTTTCTCGATCCGGCTACGGTGCGGCGCGCCGCGGAAATGCCCAACATTATTGGGCTGAAGGACAGCTCTGCGAACATGATCTATTTCCACGCAGTGCAGACATTGTTCGAGGATCGCCCCGATTTTACCCTCTTGGTGGGGCCGGAAGAACTGATGGCCGAGGCGGTACTTCTCGGCGGGCACGGTGCTATGTGCGGCGGCACCAACTTCTACCCGCAGTTGTACGTGGATCTGTATCGGGAAGCGGTGGCGGGAAACCTCGAAGCAGTGAACCGGCTTCAGAGGAGAGTCATGCAGATCAGCACGACCGTGTATCACGTGAGCTCAGCGGATTCGAGCTACCTCAGGGGCGTCAAATGCGCCATGTCGCTGCTGGGCATTTGCAGTGACTTCATGGCTGAGCCTTTCCAGGCTTTTGACGCGGCGGAACGCGAGCAAGTGCGAAGGCACTTGATTGCGGCCGGCCTCCTCGGGGAAGAAGGATTGTGAGGGAAAACGATTGTGAGGCCAACAGGTGCCTGGGACCTGCCGGCCAAAACGGCTGAGCATCGCCACACGCATTCAGTATGGGGAAATATTCGACCTTGCCCAGAGGCATCGTTCCTTTGCTGGAAACGCCATTCGATGAGAGGGGCAGGGTTGATTTTGACAGCCTGCACCGACTGATCGAAGATGTTATCCAGGGCGGTATCCATGGTCTCATGGCGCCTCTGGTGGCGAGCGAAGTGCACTCCCTGACGGTGGACGAACGCATTCAGATCGTATCGACGGCCGTCGCAACCATTCGCCATCGCGTCCCGTTCGTGGTTGGTGCCTCTTCCAACTTAGCCGAGGAGTGCCGGGCGTTCGCAGCACTAGCCGCGGAAATCGGGGCCGACGCCTATCTGGTCGCGGTGCCCGGCGGCTTCTATGGCGATCCCGATCGCATTTTGGATTTTTTCCGCACGGTCGTTTCGGCGAGCGGGGCACCTCTGATCATTCAGGACTTGCAATGGAATGGCCCCGGGCTCGATATGGCCACCATTCAGACGCTGAAGGACTCGCTTCCGACCCTCGCCGGAATGAAGATCGAGACGGTTCCCGCGGGTCCCAAATACACCGCCGTCAGGCAGGCGATGGGCCGGGGTTTCTACCTTTCCGGCGGCTGGGCCATCCCGCAATTGATCGAGGCGCTCGATCGAGGCGTGGATGCGATGGTACCGGAAAGTGCCCTGGTCCGAGTGTTCGTGGCAGTTTATCAGGCTTACGCCAAAGGACTGCGCGAAGAGGCGGTACGGGTTTTCCGCGAGTTGCTTCCGGTTCTAGTGTTCAGTAATCAGGAGATCAATACGTCAATCGCGTTCTTCAAGAGAATGCTGGTGAGGAAAGGAATACTCACAAGTCCAACGATGAGGAGTCCCGGCTTTCAGTGGGACTCTTTCAACGCCCGGATTGCCGACGAACTGATCGAATACTACCTGGATTTGGAAGGGCAGCTCGCTGGCGGCGCGGGCTGATGCGGAACGTGTTCCGCATTGGCAACTTTTTCTTGACTCCGGGTGGCCGAATAGAATATACGGTTCATTCCCGTCACGGAAGGAAGGTATAGACCGGCCCTGTGAGCCGATACTATGAGAATCAAGGACATCAAAACTTATCTGGTCGGAAATCCCTGGAAGAACTGGCTTTTTCTGCGGTTGGAGACCGATGATGGCCTTCACGGGATTGGGGAAGGGACGCTGGGACAGCTTTCCCGAACTGTCGAGGCGGCGGTTCACGAGATGAAGCACCTCATCCTGGGTCTCGAAGTATTCCAGGTGGAGGCGATCGTGCAGCGCATGGCGCGGGACGTTTTCGCCGACGGCGGTCAGATCAAAATATGCGCCATCTCGGCTATTGAAATGGCCTGCTGGGACGCGATCGGAAAAGCGCTTGGCCAGCCCGTCTATAACCTGCTGGGTGGCCGTTGCCGGGACACCGTGCGCGCCTACGCCAACGGCTGGTATCGTTGCCCGCGCACCCCCCAAGCGTTCGCCGGGAAAGCCAAGGAAGTGGTGTCCCTCGGCTACACGGCCATGAAGTTCGACCCCTTCGGCACCGCCTGGCGGAAAATGACACGAGCTGAGGAAGACTTGTCAGTTGATATTGTGGCTGCAGTCCGGGAAGCCGTGGGGCCTGACGTCGACTTGGCCGTTGAGGCGCATGAGCGATTTGGTGTGGCCACTGCCATTCACATCGGCAAGCGTTTGGAGCCGATGTCTCCCGCCTGGTTCGAGGACCCTGTCCCTCATCACAACGCCCAAGCCACTACTGAAGTGGCCCGGCACCTGGAGATTCCCGTGGGGACGGGCGAGAGCCTCAGCGCCAAGCAACAGTTTGTTGAGTTGTTGCGCGACGACGCAATTGAAGTGGTTACCATGGAGCCTCTGCACCTCGGCGGTATCCTGGGGTCACGGAAGATCGCCGACCTGGTAGACGCGCACTATGGTGTCATTGTGCCTCACAGTGCGCAGGGACCCATCTGCACTCTGGCCTGTCTCCAGATCGACGCCTGCACCCCGAACTTCTATATGCAGGAGTATTTCGATCAGTTTAACGTCGGATGGGAAAAGGATCTTCTCACTTGGAATCCGCGGTTCGTGAACGGGCATCTGGAGCTTCCTACCGCGCCAGGCCTTGGAGCCGACCTGAACCTCGAAGTGGTGGAGGCACATCCGTACAACGAGGTGGGAGACATCTGCTTGTGGGATGAGGACTGGCACTTCCGGCGCGAGGCTCACAGCGACGCGCCAGCGCATCCGCAGAGGTCGTGAAGACAAACCATAGGCGCACAGAGAAGAGAATGCGGATTACACGAAGATGTCCCTTGCTTCGCACTTCTCCCGTTTTCTCTCGGTCTCTCAGTTGGAAGCCCGCTGGCAATCATTGAGCAGCTTCCCCAGTCTTGAGTTGAGGCCGAACGGCCGCGCGACGCAAGGGTCGCCGTTGCGACAATCGAAAAAGGTATCAGGAGGTGGCTTGTGAAACTGCATGGAACTGTGCCGGTGATGCTCCTACCATTCGACGAAGACGAGAGCATCGATGAAGCTTCCCTTCGCCGCGAGGTTGACTTTGCCATCGAAGCGGGAGCGGTGGCTGTATGTGCTCCCGGGTTTGCCACCGAGTTCTATAAGCTGACCGACCCGGAGCGCTATCGCGTCGCCAAAATTCTGGTGGAGCAGACCGCCGGTCGCGTGCCTGCCTTTGTGAGCACGGGATGCGGGTCGGCCCACGCTACCGTTGAGTTCTCGCAGTATGCGGAGTCGATTGGGGCGGACGGACTGATGGTGGTGGCGCCCAAATGGTGCGCCCTCGGCGTGAAGGAACTGGTGACCTTTTACGAAGCCGTCTGTCGCAGTGTTAAGATTCCAGTCATGCTACAGGACGCCGATTTCACCGGAGCGGGTTTGCCGGCGAAGCTATTTGTGGAGATGGCTGAGCGCTGCCACAATTTTGTGTTTGCCAAGCTTGAGGTGCTGCTTCCGGGCTCCAAATGTGAGGAGATCATCCGGCTGTCGGGCGGCAAGTTGCAGGTGCTTTACGGGCTGGGCGGAATCGCTATGATGGACGGGCTTGCGCATGGGGCTACGGGCATGATGCCCGGTTCGGCGGTGGTGGAGGTTTATGCCGAAATCTTCCGCCTCTATGGCTCCGGGCAGGTCGACCGAGCCCGAGCGTTTCATCACCGGCTCCTTCCTTACCTTATTTTCGCCCTACAGCACATCGAACTGGCTCTGGGACTCGAGAAGCGCGTCCTCTCGCGTCGGGGGATTTTTCCCTCGGACCGGCGCCGCGAGCCCACCCTCCATCTGGACGACGAGTACCAGAAGCAAATCGATGAGCTCGTGGATGACGTGACCGGGCTGGTTGGCGAGATCAAAACAACTAAGGCCGCGAGCGCCTGAGGGTACAACCACGTGCTGATGAAACTTAGCCCGGCCGACGTCGCCATCATCTGCGCCTATTTCCTCCTAGTTCTTGGGGTCGGTTACTACCTCAAGGACAAGATGAAGACATCATCCGATTTTCTCCTCACCAATCACTCCCTTTCTCACTGGATAACCGGGATCGCGTTTATGTCGGCGAACCTTGGCTCGCTCGAAGTAATGGGACACATCGCCAACGGCGCCAAGTACGGGATGCGCACCAACCATTGGTACTGGACGGGAGCGATTCCCGCCATGGTGTTCCTGGGCATTTTCATGGTGCGATATTACTTTGCCAACGGTGTCCGCAGCGTCCCGGAATACCTGCGAATGCGCTTCGACCATCGTGCCCACCTCACCAACTCACTGAGCTTCGCTGTGGTGACCATTCTGATGTCTGGGATCAATATGTTCGCTTTCGCCGTGGTGTTTCGCAGCATGTTGGGCTGGACGTTCACGGCCAGCGTGCTTCTCTCGGCGAGCGTAGTACTGATCTACACCTTCTGGGGCGGGCTTTCTTCCTCGATCTATAACGAGGTTTTGCAGTTTTTCCTCATCGTGGGCGGATTCCTGCCGCTGTCTTTCATTGGCCTGCATGAAGTCGGTGGCTGGAAAGGGTTGATGTCTAAACTTCCCGAGGGATACCTGCATACCTGGAAGGGAATGGGGGCTGCCGGCGATCCCCTGGGTGTGAGCTGGTGGGTGATGGTCTTGGGTATCGGATTGACGGCGGCGCCATCCTACTGGTGCACGGATTTCTTGCTCGTGCAGCGCGCGCTAGCGGCCAAGGATCTGGACTCGGCACGCAAGACTCCGCTGGTGGCCGCGGTTCCCAAAATGCTGTTTCCTTCCATCGTCACGCTGCTGGGCATGATCGCCCTGGTGGTCGCGCCGGGCGTCGTCACCAAGGACTATAACCTTGCTTTGCCCTTCTTGATGGGCCGCTACTACCACGGCGGCATGTTAGGACTGGGACTGACGGCGCTACTGGCTAGCTTCATGTCGGGCATGGCCGGCAACATTACGGCGTTCAACACCGTGTTCACTTACGATATCTATCAGACCTATCTCGTCAAGAACCGGCCTGACCTTCATTATCTGCGTGTGGCCAAGATGGCGACCATCTGGGGGACTCTATTGAGCGCAGGCTCAGCCTATATTGTGCTCAACTTTGATAACCTCATGGACTACATGCAGCTTATCGGCATTTTGTTCATTTCTCCTTTCTTCATTGTTTTTTTCCTAGGCATGTTTTGGAAGCGGCCATCAGCCAGCGCGGGCTTCTATGGGATGTTGGCAGGCGTCTCGGGAGCGTTTCTCGAATACCTTCTCTATCGGGTCCATGTCTTACATTTTTCGACGCCCATGGCTTCGAACATCTGGACCGCCGTTTGGGGCTTAGTAGCTGGCCTCATCGCAATGCTGATTACCACGGGTCTGACCGATCCGCCGGCGGAGCAGAAACTCAAGGGTCTGGTTTACTCCTATGCCGCGCACACGAAGACGTCCGCGCACTGGTATCAGAGCCCGGAGTTCTATGCGGTTGTGGTACTGGTCATGTTCGCATATCTGAACATCAAGTTCTTCTGAAAGGGCTAGGAAAATAGACGATTGACGATCAACCAGTGGAACGCCTTTCAGGCTTTCATGGTCTGCAAGGAAGGCCAGTTCTGCTGATAGCTGAAGCCTGATGGCCTCTCCAATCGGCAATCGTCAATTGTGAGCGCTATGGTCAATCGTCGTAAGTTCGTGGCGACTCTCGGCGCATCGACTGTCTTGCCGGCAGTTTCGATGGCGATGGGGAAACCCGCTGCCGAGCCCGCGAGCCGTGGGCGCTCGCGGATTGAACTCAACGGCCGGTGGGAACGGCGCATTGGAGGAGAGTTGTATGACACAGTTCAAGTTCCATCGTCGCTGCGCCCTTCAGGCCTGTACAGGCTGAGCCGTGAGTTCTTCCTTCCTGAAGTCTCTCCTCACGAGCGCGTAGTCCTTCACTTTGATGCGATCACCTACTTTGCCCGAGCCTTCGTAAATGGCGCCGAACTGGGGACCATGGGCCCCTACGTGCCCTACGAGTTTGATTTCACGCGCCAGGCTCG
>Ga0335081_10007477_pt1 | contig 17461 bp, 18 predicted proteins | sample Lox_Sample_35_FD_206713 | JGI IMG/M metagenome (GOLD analysis project Ga0335081, IMG submission 206713) | Soil microbial communities from Loxahatchee National Wildlife Refuge, Florida, United States - Lox_Sample_3.5 | ecosystem: Environmental > Terrestrial > Soil > Wetlands | place: USA... | reverse complement strand
ATCACCAAGCGACTCTGTCCTCTTGCGCCATGCAGAAATAAGAAAGAGGGCCGCATGCGCTGGCCCTCGGTTCTAGCGTCGATTTATTCCTTCACGTTTGTTACAACCGCTTTTTCCTCGGACGTGGCGAGCACCTTTTCGTTGGCGTCGGCGGATTTTGGTTCTGCCAGCAGGAGCATCTGCTGTTCTGCTACTCGCGTCTTATGTTCGTCGTAGGCGCGAACGATGCGCTGGACCAGATGATGCCGCACGACGTCGCCTTCGTCGAAGTTAACGAAAGCAAGGCCATCCACGTTTTTCAGTACGTCGATCGCTTCGAGCAATCCGCTGCGGCGCGCGTTCGGCAAATCGATCTGCGTTATGTCGCCGGTTATTACAGCCTTGGAGTTGAATCCCAGCCGCGTAACGAACATCTTCATCTGCTCGGATGTGGTGTTCTGCGCTTCGTCAAGAATCACGAAAGAATCGTTCAGGGTGCGTCCGCGCATGAAGGCAATCGGCGCAATTTCGATAACGTTTTTCTCGAGATAGCGATCGACTTTCTCAGGATCGAGCATGTCGTAGAGCGCGTCATAGAGTGGGCGCAGATACGGATCGATCTTGTCCTGGAGCGTGCCTGGCAGGAATCCGAGGCGCTCGCCGGCTTCGACCGCGGGCCGCGCAAGAATGATGCGGTTCACGCGCTTTGCCAGTAGAGCCGAGATTGCCATCGCGACAGCAAGATACGTTTTGCCGGTTCCAGCGGGGCCAATGCCGAAAACCATGTCGTGCTTCTCGATGGCTTCGAGATAGCGGCGCTGGTTGTTGCTCTTCGGCTGGACAGTTCGCCTGCCAAAAGAGCGCTGTTTTCCCGCGTCCGCCAGTCCGCGAAGAGTCGAGTTCGGATCTGAGGTGAGGACGCGCAGCATGCTGTTGAGGTCGCCGTTATTGAAGGTATAGCCGGAGCGTTGCAGGCTCTCATAGTCGGCAAACACCTGCTCCGCACGAGCGACGTCGCGCGGTGCGCCTTCGAGCTCGATGCCGTTGGCCCGTAGATTAATCGTGATGTTCAGGCCATCTTCCAGCACTCGGACGTTCTCGTCCCGCGTGCCGAAGAAGGTCTCGATGTTGGGGGTTACCCCGATGCTTTTCTTCATGCTTGTGGATTCAAGATCATTCGAATCGCCCGCCCGGGCTGGCCGCAGAGACGTTGGCCGTTCGCAAACGACAGAGGATTCTTCTCAGAGACGGGATCAATCGAGATGTTCGCGCCCGATGGGCGAACGACTACCATTGAACTAAGCGTACCCCGGTTCAAACAGGAGAGTCAATGGGAGGAAAACCTCAGGCTGTGGAAGCATTTGCGTCGGCTTTCGAGGCAGGCACCGCTCTCGTTTTTGCCCAATCCCGCAAGGCCGTGATTTCTTCCGCCCGAGTCGTCGAAAGGGGTACCGTCTGGCCCAATGCCACGATCAGGGACTCGGTGCTGAGCGGCTTCTTTTCGGAATAAGCGGCATAAAGCGCCCCTTGGACGGCCGCATCAATCTCAGCACCGGAATATCCCTGCGCGGCCGACGAGACCTTGTCCAAATCGAAATCTGCCGGATTGCGTTTGCGCCTGGCGAGCTGGATCGAGAAGATCTGACGGCGCTCCCCCTGATTCGGGAGATCGACGAAGAAGAGTTCGTCGAAACGCCCTTTGCGAATTAGCTCGGGCGGCAGGACCGTCACGTTGTTGCAGGTTGCAGCTACGAAGACAGGAGACTTGCGGTCCTGCATCCAGGAGAGGAATGACGCCAGCAGGCGCGACGAAACGCCGGCATCGGCGGAGGCGGAGTCGGGCCCGCTACCGGCAAAGACCTTTTCCAACTCGTCGATCCAGAGAACGCATGGCGCGAGACCTTCCGCGACCTGGAAGACTTTGCGGATTCGCTTTTCGGTCTCGCCGATGTATTTGTCGTAAACAGCCGAGGTGTCAAACTTCACCAATGGCAGCTTCCATTCTCCGGCGACGGCGCGTGCGCAAAGTGACTTTCCACAGCCCTGCACACCGAGAATGATGACCCCGTGCGGCGGCTCAAGACCGAAATCGCGGGCGGAATCTTCCCAAGCCCCTCGCCGCTGCTGCAGCCAATGTTTCAGATTTTCGAGACCACCAACGGCAGACATATTGTCGGAAGCTTCAATGAACTCAAGCATTCCGGAATGCCGCAGCAACTGCTTCTTGGCTTCGAGCACATCCGTCACGGTTTCGGGACAGAGGGCATATCGCGTAACCAGCGCTTGCGAGATGGCACGCTCAGCTTCTTCTTCGGTCAGGCCCCGCAAATTCGCCGACATGGCGTCGACGCCGGCAGCATCCAGTTGCAATTTCAGCGTGTAGGTTTTCGAGAGCCGGGTGAAGGTGTCGTGAATGATATCGTGCAGGCGGTCGCGGTCGGGCAGCGGAAGATCGAAGTATTCGACCAGCGTGGTCAATTCCGGAGGCACGGTAATTTCCGGGGCAGTGATGATCACAGTGCGGCGGTTCGTGGAAAACTTCTGGCCGACATCGCGCAAGCGTCGTACAACAACCGGGTCATCCATGTGGCGATGAAAATCCTTCAGGATGAACACAGCCTCAACAGTCATGGATTCCATATTCGCGAGAGCCTGCACAGGTTCGCGCGTGTTGTAGATCGAGCCTGAGACGGCGGCAGCCGATTGTTCCGATCCCATGGCAGACATCACAGCGCGAGTCAGGCGTTCGGCCTCGTTACCGCCAGGAGTGAGAATGCTTCGCGGCTCCGGGGAAGTACGGACTGGAGTCCAGACACCCTGGTCGGCACGTGGCTGTGAGGCTTTCTGAGTCTCGACCGGGGCTCGGCTTCCGGAGCGCTGAAGGCCATCGGCGATGCTCCACTCGAAGATCGCCATGTTCAATTCAGAACAGGCGGAACGCACCATGTTGACGGCGCGCATCTCTTCGGACGTCTCCATCACGAGGATGGGCGTCGAAGAGTTGATCAGGATTTTGAGGCGATCGAGCGCGTCTGGCATATAGTTTGCAGCGGTGCTCAGCCGGCACCGGATTTCTGGGCAACCGCGCGAGATCCTTCGTGCCGTCTGAAAGCAGGCTGCGCTCAGGATGACGCCAAAATAAGCCCAAACGTTTGACCGGTTTCGAACTGCTCCCCTATAATAAGTAATTCGGACCCACCCGAATATCTCTCTGAAGACACGAAGGTAACGAACCCAACATGGCAAATCATCTTTCGGCGCTGAAGCGCGCCCGTCAAACCGAACGCCGTACGACGCGTAATCGCGCCAACACCTCGTCCCTGCGCACCCAGCTTCGCGATATGCGCGAAAGTATCGCCAAGGGCGACAAAGCTGCCGCCGAGCAGGTCTACCGGAAGACCGTCTCTGTGCTCGATAAGGCGATCCAGAAGGGGACGCTGCACGAGAATACGGCGTCGCGGTATAAGTCCCGCCTGGGCGCGCGCGTCACGGCGATGAAGTAGTCGACGAACTTTTTCTTTCCGAAGGCTGGCAGGTCATCTGATCTGCCAGCTTTTCCTTTTTGGGGGTCAGAGTTTAGAGCGCTAGCTAACGACTCTGACGCAGTGCATTTAGGCGGTTCTGAGCTTCAGTCATATCGGGCGCTAATTGCAGCGCTGCGTCGTAGGCCTCAGCGGCGGCTTTTGTTTCGCCTTTTTCTTCGAGCGTTCGGCCCAACCAGAAATCGGCGGGAGCAAAGGCCGCGATCTTGGCGGCGCTGGACAAGTCATTCAGAGCTGCGTCGTAGTTTTTCTCTCGAAATTCGGCCATACCGCGTCCAAGCAGGCTGTTCTGCTTCTGCGGCTCGATTTGAAGGGCGGCCGTGAATTGCTGCTCAGCGGACTTCAAATCGCCATTATTCATCAGCAGGAAGCCTAGATTGTTGTGCGTCTGAGTGATTTCGACGGGATCAGAGCCGTAGCTCAGCGCCAACTGGTATTCGTGTTTTGCCGCCTCGATCTGATTCTGCTGCTGGCGAAGGACGCCAAGGTTGTAATGCGCGGTGGACAGAGTCGGCGCCAACTGAACGGCCGCCTCGAAGTGAGGCAGAGCAATCTGCGGAAGACCGAGGTCCATCAGCGCCGTGCCAAGATTCTGCTCAGCGATCCCGTTGTGGCTGGTCACGGCCAGCGTATGCGTAAACAAGGAATAGCTGTTGCGCCAGTAACGGAGCTGAACCAGCGTTACGGAACCATAAGCAACGAGTAGCGCCGCGACGCTTGCTGCCAGGATGGGGCGCGTCAGTTTCAGGTGGGCGAATACTTCCGCGCCACCCCAGACGGCGATGATGAACAAGCCGAGGAAGGGCAAATAGGCGTAGCGGTCGGCCATGCCTTGCCTTCCAACCTGAATGATGCCGATCATCGGAAGCATGGCGATGAGATACCAGAGCCAACCGGCGAGCAGATAGCGATGAGTGTGCCTTTTGCTCCATGCGGTCGCCGTGATCCCAAGAATCACGATCGCAGAGGCGAGCACTTTCCACACCGCCAGCGAGCCTTCCGGATAGGGATAGAAAACTGCGAGACGTGACGGCCAGATGCCTTTTCCGAGATAAACAGCGTAGGAGTAAATCGCGTTTTGAATTCGAAGACTGAGAGGTAGCGCCTGGACCGATCCGAGAGCGCCACCGGCATGTTGTGCGTGAAGAGTGATCCACGCGCTGGCAGCCGAAAGGGCAAGAAGCGGCACTTTCTCGAGTACAAGCCAAATGAGCGCGGGACGCGATGAGGATTCAGAATTCGAATCGGCACGGCAGAGCGGCCAATAGTCCCATAGAAGAAGGAGGGCAGGCAGGGTCACGACCATGGGCTTAGCGGCGAGTCCAAGGCCGAAGGCGGCGACAACGAACGTATAACGCCGCCAATTTCGGCGGCTGGCGTACCAGCCGTACGCGAGCAGCGCGAGCAATAGAAAGAACATCGAGAGAACCGATTTGCGCTCAGCAATCCAAGCCACGCACTCGACATTCAGGGGATGAACCGCGAACGAGGCTGCCACCACTGCGCTTCGAATGGAGTATCCGGTTGCCCGGAGAAGTACAAGGAACAAGAGAACAACATTGAGCGCATGCAGAATCACGCTATGAAAATGATGGCCGATCGGATTCGTGCCGAATAACTGCACGTCCTCCATGTGGGAAATCCAAGTGAGTGGATGCCAGTTCGCCTCGATGGTCGCGGCGAATGCCCACTTGATGTTTTTCCAGGAAACACCCTGCATGACGTGGGGATTCAATGTAACGTAGGAGCCATCGTCATAGTTCACAAAGTCGTTGTTGAACGAGGGTACGTAGAGCAGCAGCGTCGCGGCGAAGAGAAGCAATGCGACGATGACGGGAGAAAGGCCAGCCGTTGTGTTCGACAGCTGGGACGATTGTGGGGCTGGGATTTCGACGCTCGACACCTTGGTATGTTCTACCAGCGGTGCCGGAAGCAACAAGTTACCGATGGGTCGAGGTGGCGGATCGCAGGCGCCAAAGCGCTTTGTCCAGTTTTGGGCTGACGGCATGCCTGAAGGCGTGCTCCTGATACGAGACGCGATCGTTCCGGAGACCTTACACCGGTAGTTGTTCTTGCATCCATCCGAGGGCTTCGAGCTTCGGTTCGGTAGTCAGATCCATTACGAGGCGTTCGAGGACCATCCTCTTACTGACCGGGTTCGAGCGCAGCGCGAGATCGGCTTTAGCGACGAGGCGGATGGCACGGGTGAGTTCGCGGCGATTCTTGTAGCGGCGGGCTTGCCGGATGATGTCGTCCGCGGCAAAGGGAGGGACACGGAAGCCCTGCCAAAGTGCCGCCCAGAGCATGCGTTGATCGCGCACGTTACGTTCGAGGATGATCAGCATCTGTCGGAAGGTTTTCGCCAGCATGTACACGTGGCCAATGGATGCTTCCTCGCCTTCACCTGAGGCGAGGATCGCATCGAGAACTTCGAGAGCCTTCACGCGGTCCTTGCTGGAGATGGCATCGGTCAGTTCGTAGAGCGAGCGCTGCTTGGCGGCGAGGACCATGGTTTCGACATCGCCCAGTGTGATGCGCTTCTTCTCGCCGACATAGAGAATCAGTTTCTCGAGTTCGTTGGAGATCATCATCATGTCGCCGCCGAGCGCATCGACGAGTTCCCGGGCGCCGTCGGGCTCGATCTTCACATCGCGACTGGTACAGAAATCGGTCAGCCAGCGGACGGCTTCGCCTTCTTCTACGCGAGCCAGTTCGACGATTCCGCAGTATTGGCCCATGGTTTCGCGGATCCGCTGATAGCGCTCTTTATCCTGCATCTCAATCTTGCGGACGTCGGCGGGAATGCTGATATGGTCGGCGACGAAGATGAGGAGCGCGTCGGGATTCGGGCTATGGCAGTACTCTTCGATCGCCGCGAGCTTTCCTTCGTTCGATCCTCGGCCGAAGAGATTTTTTACACCACGGACGAAAAACACCTGGAACGGAGCCATGAGAGATGGCGTGCGGGCGCGGTCAAGAACTTCGGCGAGGTCGTTATCTGCGAGATCGAATTCGAAGAGACTGAAATCGCGCAGATCGGTTGGCACGAGGTGCTCAAGAATCGCGTCTCGGAAGCGCTTGCGGAAGAAAGCTTCGTCCCCGACAAAAACGTATGCTGGACGCATTTTGCGCGCCTGCAGGTCGCTGACGAAACGTTCGGCTTGTGCGAAGGCTCGCATGTGAGCTAGTGAAAGCGGATTCCTCTGCGCTTCGCGCTTCGGAATGACAAGAATACTCTCTCCGACTCTAGCATCCGAGGGCGGATTCGCATAGTAACCGCACCAAGTTCAGGGACGGGCTAGATCGAACAGCACCATCTACAGCTTACCGAGAAGTTGGAGGATGTCGGGCTGCGTCCAATCGATGGGCCCAACGATCTTTCGGCGGAGGATACCTTCCCGATCGATGATGTAACTCTCGGGCCATCCGGAGGTGCCGTAGAGCCCGGCAACTTTCTGCTGTGGGTCGCGTACCGTAAGGAAGTTCACCCCGTGCTCTTTTAGAAAACTGTGATAGGCGTTGCCGTCGACGTCTATGCTCACGCCTACCACTACGATTCCACGGCCGCGCATTCGTTCCTGCATTGTCATCAGCGAAGGAAGTTCTTCCTGGCACGGCGGACACCATGTTGCCCAGAAGTTGAGCACGACGACTTGTCCGCGGAATTGATCGAGTGAAACTTTGCGGTCGGAGTCCTGGACCGTAAATTGCTTCGCAGCATTGCCGATGTGGGCGGGACGCGTTCCGCTGTAGCACCCGGTAGCGGATACGCATGCCGCAAGCGCCACGATAAGGACGAACTGCTTCAACTAGAATCCCTCCAAAATATTCGAGACCAGCGTCCGCGCAAAATCCTGCGAGAGGCGGCGGAAGGCGGGCGAGTCTTCTTCGAAAAACGTGGCCAGGTCCTGAGAGACTTCGTATTGCTCACGGAAAACGTAGCTCAAATCCTGATAGAGCACCCGGCCATGACGATCGACCAGGTTCACTCGCATGCTGACGACGATGAGCACGCTGGCAGCACGGCCAGTCGCGGTATCGTATGCCAGTGGAGTCTCGACCGTTGAAACGACGGTTCCGTGCAGAACCGCATCGGCATCGTCGGGGTCATTCACGATGTGATAACGGGTGCGGGTAGTGAACTCGCGCACCACGGAAGCCGTGAGCATCTGCTCGATGCGGTAGGTCAGCGTCTCATTCTTGAAGGACGGAATGGCAATGGTTTTGACGTCTTGAGGAAGGGTGACGTTGTGGCCGGCAGTGTGATATCCGCAGGCGAAATTCGAAGCCAGCGCGAGAAGCAAAAGCCCGGTCAGGCCCCGCAGATAAATCCTCACTGAATTTTCCCTATGGGACGAGTGGCGGTCATGCTCTCGGCACACTCGACGGCGGTGAGCGCAGAAATGCGAAGATTGTCGGCAGCAGTCCACAGCCACATGCCATTCGGATGAACGGGATCGCTTTTGAACGTGACGTGGATGTCATTTTGCCCAGCGGAGCTGACATTCGTGGGCCAGTCGTCTTCGGCGGCAGAAACAACGGTGTGATCTCCGGCCAACACACGCGCGGTCTCCACCACGTCGGCGGCCTGATCGAACTCGAGGAATAAGGCTAGTGCATGGCCATGAAAGATTGGCGCCTGCAGCAGGAACAACGAAGGCTCGACGGCCTGTCCACCGACGATCTTGCGAAAATGGCGGAGAATGCGCGACTCCACGGAATCGAGCGCTGGCTGCGATTTTGGCCCATATCGCGCGATCATGTTAAAGGCGACCTGTGCGTCGAAAACGTCTTTTGGCAGCGGTTGGAAAGACAGCAGATTCACCGTCTGCTGATGCAGTTCGTCCATGCCTCGCTGCCCATGCTCGGAAGCTGGTTCGAATGCGGTCGCGATGGCGCGCTTGATCACGGCTGCTTTATTTGCACGCAGGAGCAACAGGGCGAGCGTGATCGCTACGGGATGCGCCGTAACACAGGGTCCAGGCTGGAGTTCCGGTTTGACGACCTGCGCGCGCTCGCGCTCAATCCAGAGCGAGCGCACCGTGGCTCCGGGCTGATCTTCCAGAACTGCTGATAAATCGACGATGGTGCTGCCGGCATCGCGAGCGTCCTTCCAACTGCGGCGCGTACTCTCGGGATCGGAAGCGAAGAACGTGAAGTCGACATGCTCGAATTGTTCCGCTCGCACGCGTTGTATGAAGCTGATTTCGTCGCCCATGGCCTCGAGCTGCCCCATGGACTCGTCATCGTCGAGCAAGCGAATATCGGCTGCTGGAAAGTTGCGCTCGTTCAGGACTTCGGCCACCTCTTTGCCCTTGAGCGATCCAGCGCCCACAATGGCGGCGCGGTAGAGCTTGCCTCGCGCGGCGGGCGGACTTGGAGGTGTGATGCGTGCGGACTCGCTCATGATGCTTGCGAAGCCTCCCTATAAGGCGGAGGCGGTGGATCGTGGTGACGGCGGAAGATCCACTGCAGGCGCCAAAAGACTCCGGAGACCATGTAGAGCAATGCAATCGCGAAAAGCATCTGCTTCGAGAAGAAAAAGATCAGCGCAAAAAGACCGGCCAGCAAGACGATCAATCGAAATGGATGCCGCGATCGGAAATCAATGTCTTTGAAGCTGTAGAAGCGCCAGGTGCTCACCATGAGATAGCCAACTGTGGCTACCATGGCCGACCATGCCAGCGCGGTGTAGGGCGAGAAGACCGCGCGCGGATCGCCGCTTTCAAAGTGAACGACCGCGGCAATCACTCCAGCACCCGCTGGAATCGGCATACCGACGAAATACTTCTTGCCGGGACGTCCGGGATTTGAGGGCTGCGGATTGGAAGTGATGTTGAAGCGCGCCAGCCGGCTCGCTCCGGCAATCAGGAAAAGGAAACTGGCGATCGCGCCGAGTTGAGTCAGCTTGATGTGTAATTGGCCTTGTGTGAGCCACATTGGCGGGATGAGGTGAAATCCCCAGGTCCAGGCCAGCATCGCGGGGGCGACGCCGAAGGTGATGGCATCCGCCAGCGAATCGAGTTCGCGGCCAAACTCACTGGTGGTGCCCGTCATGCGCGCGATGCGTCCGTCGAGTCCGTCGAAGAGGACGGCAAAGCCGATGGCTTTGGCCGCGTTGTCGAGATGCCAAAAATCGATGAGCGTGGCGTGCATGACCTCGAGAATCGCGTAGTAGCCGAGCGCCATGTTCGCCGTAGTGAATAGCGAAGGCAGAATGTACATGCCCTTGCTCTGGCGGCGCCGCGGCCGGGTTGGGGTCTGGCTCATCGGCGCTCTCCGTGGGATGCGGACGCAGTTCCGGCAACGAGAGTTTCACGCGCTGGCAGGTAGGCAAGAATGGTCGCGCCACCTTTCACATGGTCTCCGACCTTTACGTTGGCGCGAGCGGACGCATCGAGGACCACGTCGACGCGCGATCCGAACTTGATCAAGCCGACTCGCTGGCCGCGTTCGAGACGATCTCCGACTTTCGGATTGAAAACGATGCGCCGCGCCAGCAAACCCGCGATCTGCTTGAAGACGACAGTTTGGCCATCGCCTTCCATCGTGACCGCGTTCTGCTCATTCTGATCGGCGCAATGGGGGCTGCGTGCATCGAGGAACTTCCCGCGTTGGTAGCGAATATCCCGCACCTCTCCGGCGATGGGAGCGCGGTTTACGTGAACGTTGAAGACGCTCAAGAAAATGCTGAACCGTAAGCAGTCTTGATTGCCGATCCTGACCATGGAAACATCAGTGACTTTTCCGTCTCCGGGGGAAACAACAGCGTCTGGATCAGAAGGAATGGCGCGCTCGGGGTCGCGGAAGAACCATAAGAAGAACGCCACCAGAAGAAGCGGAATGATGGCCCACACCGGATTGGTGAGCCAGCCCAGTAGAACAGCGGCAGCAATCAGCGGCAGAGCGTAGAAATAACCATCGCGAACCATGGGGAGTTATTTCATTATAGCTGGCGGCGTTAAGCGACGCATCCCGCGGAAACGTCGTAAGTATAAATAAAAAAAGGCGCTTTATCGCGCCCGGCGGAAGGTAAATTTCTCCGGGGCGGCAGATGCCGCCGCTGCACTGGCCAGAATTCAATTACGCTACGTTGACGCCGTATTGCTGCCGATACTCGCGCTCAATGGACTCCATCTGATCTTTGAGGCGAAGTTTCAGCTTTTTCAGACGCACTTCTTCGAGCTTTTCGTCTTCGCTGAGATAGCGCTTTTGGGTGAGCGAATCGAGACGTTGTGCGTATTGCGTATGCTCATCAGCCAGCCGTCGAAATTCTTCATGACTGGTCAGGAGTTGGTCTTTCGGAGTCAGCATCCAGCAGACCTCCAAACCGGGATTATTGGGTCAAGGTAGCACAGCCGTTCAAGCGGAGCAATGCCAAAAATGTGGTGCAGTCTCACTATGAGAACGGTTTAGTGGAGGTCGCGGCGGTAGAGGATGGCATCTTCCATCGGATTGCTGTAGTAGGACTTGCGTCGGCCTTGCTGCTGAAACCTAGCGTTTTCGTAGAGGCGGCGGGCTGTGGTGTTTGATTCGCGAACCTCAAGAAACACTGCCTCGCTGTTTGTTTCGCGGGCGGCGGCGAACAGGGCTTCCAGAAGGCGCTTGCCGATTCCCTTGCGCTGAGCATCAGGAGCTACGACGACGTTTTCCAGTTCCCAGTCGGGAGCGACCTGGCGGGCCACGAGAAAGCCAAGAAGCGAACTAGCGGGAATGGACGAGGTTTCGCGTTCCGCTACGAGCGTAAGCCGCTGCGAATGCTCATCGGGCGAAAACAATTCTCGATATTGTTCCGAACTCCAGTGAGCTGCCGACGAGGATGCGGATGCAAGCTCCATCATGGAATGGACGTCATCGGGAGTAGCGGGGCGGATCTTCACAGGAAGGCTGGCTAGGATTTCGCGGATGGTTTCGCCAAGATCTCCGCGTCGGTGCGGCGGATGTAATTTGCGTCCAGTTGTGCGGGATCGATGGTTTCTCCGGCCTGCAGCTTGCGCCATCCTAGGCGGCCAATCATCTTAGGGTTAATCGTCCCGACGGGCACAACTGCGAGACCGACTGCGCGTGCCTGGTCGGCGATCTTTTGGTCGGCCGTCACTACATGACCTCCGCGTGCGGATTCCAGGAATTCTTCTTTCGATAGCAATTTTTCTCGAATCAGCCGAGTAGCGCCGTCAGCGAATTCGTATTCCCCTGCATAGACTTCGCCGCGGCCCGCGTCGATCCCAGACATTACTTTGCCGCTTCCGCCACCGCCCGACGCGAGCACTTCGAGCAACGACACCGCGACGATCGGCTTGGCTAGAATCTCCGCCAGCGCCTTGATTGCTGCCAATCCCACGCGGAGTCCCGTAAACGAACCCGGGCCGGAGACGACGATGAAGACGTCGATCTGCGTTTTCGCGAAGCCGTGCTTCGACAGCAGTGCCGCGATCTGCGGCACGAGCTGTGCGGAAAATGTCCCGCCCGTGAGTGGGACGGATTCGATGATACGAACTTCGTCGGTCGCGGTTTCGTCTGCGCGCGCCAGCGCGACGCTGCCGTTCTTGCCCGAAGTGTCGGTGACGAGAAGAAGCATTTGGATTGATCCGTGAAAATCCGCGTGAATCGGCGGCCGGCCTACGCTTGCACCAGCTCCAGCAGTACTCCACCGGTGCTGGCCGGGTGCACGAAAACATATTGATGTCCGCCAGCGCCTGTCTTGATCTGTTCCGAGACGAGCCTCACTCCGTCTTCCTTCAAGCGGTCGACCGCGGCGGGCAGGTCGGGAACTTTGAGGCACACGTGGTGCAGTCCTTCGCCGCGCTTGGCGATGAATTTCGCGATTGTCGAATTCTCGGAGGTCGCTTCGAGCAGTTCCAAACGGCTCTCGCCCACCGGAACCATGACGAGCTTGACCTGCTCGTGCTCGACCGTTTCTTCCGGAGAGACACTCAGGCCGAGTTTCTCATAGATCGTCTTCGCCGCCGAGAGCGACTTCACCGCAATGCCGAGATGGTCGATGCTGAAATCCACTCTGCCTCTTTGCGCACCTTGCCAACAATTAACCACGAAGGACACAAAGTCACATGAAGAAAGGCTAACCTTTGCTGGCGATTTCTTCTACTAGCGTGTACGGATCTCTCCTATGCTCGGCCACTTCGGCGGCGAGACAGCGCAGATTTCCGTCGGAGATCTGCGCCCGTGCTTTCTCGAGCATTGCGTCGCGCAGCATTTCGACCAGCCGCTCCTGCCAGTTCTCGACGCTCTTTTTGAGCGCGCGATTCTCTTCCTGCAGATAGGCCTCGTATTCGGCCACAGCCGCGGCCAGTTCCTCGACGCCCTTCCCTTCGCTCGCGACTGTCTTCACAATGGGCGGTGTCCAGCCGTCGTTGCGCGTGGCCAGGGATTGTAGCGCGCGAATTTCGCGCTCGACGCGTTCGGCCCCCTCGCGATCGCTTTTGTTGATCACGAAGATGTCGGCAATTTCCATGATACCGGCCTTGATGGTCTGGACGTCGTCGCCCATGCCGGGGACGAGAATCACAATCGTGATGTCGGCCAGGCGGACGATCTCGACTTCGTCCTGACCGACGCCGACCGTCTCGATCAGAATCACGTCTCGGCCGGAGGCGTCCAGCACGGTGGCGACGTCCGCCGTGGTGCGGGCGAGTCCGCCGAGCGATCCGCGGGTCGCCATGCTGCGAATATAGATCCCGGGATCGGCAAAGTGGTCCTGCATGCGGATGCGGTCGCCGAGAATGGCTCCGCCGGTGAAGGGACTGGTTGGATCGACGGCAATGATGCCAACGGTGTAGTTTTCGTCGGGTGCCCCATTCAAGACGGGTTCTTTGCGGCTTGAGTGGGGATTTTGCGTCTTCCGATACAGTTTCGCGAGTTGATCGACCAGAGTGCTCTTCCCTGCGCCGGGAGCGCCAGTCAGGCCGATGACGCGGGCTTTGCCCGTGTGCGGGAAGAGAGCTTTCAGCAGGTCGGACCATCCGGGCGCGCGGTTCTCGACCGTGGAGATGGCGCGGGCGAGGGCGCGGAGGTCGCCGGAACGAAGAGAATCGATGAGCGAATGAAGCCGATTTTCCAAGCGATCAGTGTAAAGCAGGAGAGGCACAGAAAGACATACGCTGGGATGGGATGATGAGTGCTGTCCGGATTTATCGCCGATCTACCTCATCACTGGACAGGCAGTCATCGCATGAAGTCTGCCATCCCCGCATAGTGCTTGCTGTCATCGCAGTGGGTCCGGTGATATTCGACTCCTTCGAGCAGTATGCTTAGCACATACAGCGCCAGCCCAGCAAAGATGGACGCTACGAAGATCACAAAAGAGCTGGCTACAAGAAAGCCTAGAGTTCGCACAACATCACAATTCAATCGGATGGCAATAATGATCGACGTCAACACCAGGCTGACGACGATCGCCAGCCAAAGGATGTTTATCCACCGCGGCACTCGATGCTCATTCATCAAGGCTAGGGTACGGCAAACTCTCCTTTCCGGCAGTGCTGGTTGTCACTAGGCGTGCAGGTCAAAAGGTCTTAGTCTTTCAGCAACTGCCGGGCAATCACCAGCCTCTGAATTTCGCTCGTCCCTTCGCCGATGGTGCAGAGCTTCACGTCGCGGTAGAACTTTTCCGCCGGATAATCTTTGATGAAGCCGTATCCGCCGTGAATCTGCACGCTCTCATTGGCGCACCGGACGGCAACTTCGCTGGCATAGAGCTTCGCCATGGACGACTCCTGCGTGGTCTTCGCGCCGGCGTCTTTCATTGAAGCAGACTTCATCGTCAGCAGGGTCGCCGCCTCAATTTCAGTCGCCATGTCAGCCAGTTTCCACTGGATGGCTTGAAAGTCGCTGATGGCTTTGCCGAACTGGTGACGCTGCTTCGAATACTTGAGCGCGCATTCATAGGCGCCTTCGGCCATGCCGAGCGAGAGAGCGGCGATCGAGATGCGGCCTCCATCGAGCACGCGCATGGCGTCCGGGAATCCCTGGCCTTCGGCGCCGAGCAGATTCTCGGCGGGAATGACGCAGTCCTCGAAGATCAGCTCCGCCGTATCGCTGGCGCGCAGCCCGAGCTTGTTTTCCTTCTTGCCTGGGCGGAATCCCTTCGTATCTTTTTCGACGACGAACGCCGAGATGCCGTGAGTATGTGCCGCCTTATCCGTAACGGCGAGCACGACGACCACGTCCGCATAATGGCCGTTGGTGCAGAACGTCTTGGTACCGTTCAGCACCCAGGCGTTGCCTTTGCGGACGGCGGTCATGCGGGCGCTGCCGGCGTCCGATCCGGATGAGGGTTCGGTCAGTCCCCAGGCGCCGATGAACTCGCCGGTGGCCAGCTTGCTGACATATTTCTTTTTCTGCGCTTCGTTGCCAGCGAGGAAAATGTGATTCGAGCACAGCGATGTATGCGCCGCCACGATGATGCCGACCGAGCCGTCGACACGCGAGAGTTCCTCGATCGCAGTGACGTATTCCACGTAGCCCATGCCCGCGCCGCCGTACTCGGGCGGAAAGATCACGCCCATCAATCCCAGTTTTCCCAGCTCTTTGATGGTGGCGAGCGGGAATTCGCCGGCCTCGTCCCACTTCATCACGTTGGGCTTGATTTCGCGCTCGGCAAACTCGCGCACGCTCTTTTTCAATTGCAATTGTTCGTCGTTCAGTTGGAAGTCCACAATTCCTCCCGGAGAATCGGGTGCGAGTGCGCCCCGCTGAAGGAGTTTCAGCAAAACCCCGAATTTTTGATTAGAACATAGCGCCGGTGTGGGAAGAAGTTACGTCCGGAGGAGAAAGGAGCGGGGTGGGAGACCCGCATGAACACTGGCGATTCCGCGAATCTGCGCGTCCCACCCAACCGACCGGATGGTTTGGCAATTGCGTCGTTCTTCTGGAACCAGCGTGGAAGATCCAGCGAGAATTATACGCTCACGCGATTGCCGGGGATGTGCTGTGAGATAAGGAATGCTTCGAAGACCTCGTTGGAAAGCAAGCGCCCGCGCGGAGTGAGCCGGATGACGTCGCTTTGTCGATCGATAAGTTCGAACTCGCACTGTTCGGCGATTGCGTCGCGGAAGGGGGCGAGCATGGGTGCGCCGAACTTATCTTCAAGCGTGCGCAAATTCACGCCGCGATTCAGGCGCAGGCCGAGAAAGAAAGATTCTTCCAGAGCTGCGGCGCGGGAGATCTCAGTCTTTTGTAACGGTGCGCCCTTGACATATTTCTCCAAAGAATCCGCGGTCGCGAAGCGGACCGCGTCCACTTCTTTCGCCGCAGAGAACAGCATGGAATGGGCGTCGACGCCGAATCCGAGATAAGGCTGGCGGGTCCAATACTTGAGATTGTGGCGGGAGTCGAATCCATTACGCGCGAAGTTCGAGATTTCGTAATGGACGATCCCGGCTTGATCTAGAATCTCGCACGCGGCGAGGTAAAAGTCGGCGGTGGCTTCTTCATCGGGAACAAAATGTGCGTGGTAACGCGTGCCGCCCGCAATCAGCTCGCGACCTAACCGCGAATCTTCGTCGACCTCAAGCATGTAGACGCTGAGGTGCGGCGCACAGGTCGCAATCGTCTGGGCCAGTGATTCCTGCCAACTCTCGGCCGTCTGATGCGGCAGGCCGGCGATCAGATCGACATTGATGTTGGTAATTCCAGCCGTACGCAGGCGTGAAATATCGTCGAAAACGGTGGCGCGCTTATGCAGACGACCGACTGCGGTCGCCTCCTGATCAACGAACGACTGGACGCCGAGGCTGACTCGATTCACTCCGCAGCGAAGCAAGGTATCCAGCATGGAAGGAGTGAGCGTTCCGGGGGCGCACTCGACCGTGATCTCCGCACCACCGGCCACAGAAAACTGCGAGCGGACGGCTTCAAACATTCTCAGCAACTGGTCCGGTTCGAGCACCGTGGGCGTGCCGCCGCCGAGATAGATCGAATCGACTTCCCTTTCGATCCTGCCACCCATTTCACGCGCCGTCTCCTGCGTGTTCCCAATGTCGGCACAAACCCGATCCACATAGTGCTCGAAAACAGCGCGAGAGAACACGTCCGATGCGAAATTGCAGTAGCTACATTTCGTGCGGCAAAACGGAACGGAAATGTAAATACCGAGGCTCACCTAGCTCATTATCCCATCCCAAAGCTTTTCCATCCTGGCTGCCATTTCCGCCATCTATTTGAGGTAACCTGTGAAGGGCGTCCCCAAACCCTTTCACCCGGGAATCTCCCGACCAGAATCAATGGCGCAGGAAGAGGAAATATTAGGCAAAGCGTATGACAGCCGGCTGATGCGGCGGCTGCTGACCTACCTGCGTCCGTACCGATGGCCGCTCGTGATCGCCCTGGTCTCGATCATTCTGAAGTCGTTCTCCGACATCCTGGGACCTTACCTGATCAAAGTCGCCGTCGACCGGTATCTGGCTCCAGTGCAGGACGCAGCGTCGGGGCTGTGGAGCTGGTTGAGCCCGAATCCGATGCACGGCATCGCGCAGATTTCAGGAATCTACTTTGCGATGCTGCTGATCACCTTTGTGCTTGAGTTTCTGCAGACCTACTTCATGCAGTGGATCGGGCAGAAGGTGATGTTCGATCTTCGCAGCCAGATTTTCCGGCACCTGCAGCGCATGCACGTGGCTTTTTATGACAAGAATCCTGTCGGGCGCCTGGTGACGCGCGTGACCACCGACGTGGATGCGTTGAACGAAATGTTCACGTCCGGCGTGGTTTCGATCTTTGAAGACTTTTTTGTGCTGATCGGCATTATCGGGATCATGCTCTGCATGAACTGGAAGCTGGCGCTTATCACGTTTGCCGTGCTGCCGTTCATTGGGATCGCTACCAAGATATTTCGGGACAAGGTGCGGGATTCGTACCGGCGCATCAGAGTCGCGATTGCCCGCATCAATTCCTATCTGCAGGAACACGTCAGCGGCATGGTC
>Ga0335081_10007475_pt1 | contig 17465 bp, 13 predicted proteins | sample Lox_Sample_35_FD_206713 | JGI IMG/M metagenome (GOLD analysis project Ga0335081, IMG submission 206713) | Soil microbial communities from Loxahatchee National Wildlife Refuge, Florida, United States - Lox_Sample_3.5 | ecosystem: Environmental > Terrestrial > Soil > Wetlands | place: USA... | reverse complement strand
CAACGGGGCCGGCCTCATCCAGGCGACCAGCATCACCATCGGCGGAAAAGCAGTCAGCGTCTACACCGTGAATTCCGACTCTAAACTCACGACCAAGATTCCCACCGGAGCCAAAACCGGCAAGATTGTCATCACCACGCCGGGAGGGAAAGTGACCAGCAGTAACTCCTTCACGGTGACTCCGTGATGGCTCGGCACTAGAGCGCGATCCCTTGGATTTGTTCGGGATGATCGCGCTCTGTCCCGGTATTCGCGTGCCTCTGGATCCATCGCGAGACCTTTCTGGTGCCTCGCGGTGCACGGAATCGGGCACGCTGGGTGAGTTACCAAAGTTATGGACTCTTGCCGCCGAATCACTCCAACGTGCTCCGGGGCATTTCATTTTCGTCTGGATTTTCGCGGTCGCACTCGGTAGAGTAAAATTCCCGCGGTTATCCAATGGCAGTTCATAGGCTTCCCTTATATAAAGGTTGTCTTCGCCAGCCGTGCGCAAAGGAGTCGGCGGAAGAGAGCCCGATCACGGTGCAGGGCTCTGCGCCGCGGCCTGCCCTTCTTGTCGGAATTCTGTGGGCCGCTGCTGTACTCTCCTCCGCCCAGGAGCGCGGGGCCGTCGCGCCGCCTGCAAATCCCCTGGTCACGTTAGCGCCTTCGATCTCACGCACAATCACCTTGGGTGAACCAGCCGCTCTTCAGCTCCCTCAGCAGCAGGTGGCCGCCTATAGGCTGGCGCTTTCAAGCGGAAATGCCACGACCCTTCGGCTGGTGCAACAGGAGGGCGCGATCTCCGCCACCTGGCTCTCGCCCAGCGGAGAGAAGCACGAGACCCGCCGCAACGATACAGGCCGCGGCGCCGCGATACGGTTCACGCTGGTTGCATCGGAAGCCGGAGACTTCGAGATTCGGTTTCTCTGCACGACCAAGCCAGCGCCCTGCAAAGTGAACATCGTCTCCGAATCTCCGCATCCGGCGACTGACGCCGGCCGCAATTGCGCTCTGGCTGAGGAACGTCTCGCGCAAGGCAATGCCATCCATCGCTCCGCGGACAAAAACGCTCGCGCGGGTGCATTTGCCGTCTACGACCAGGTCATTGCGCAGGCCCAGGCGCTCAATGATCCCTGGCTTGAGCGCGCGGCTCTCTACTGGCGAACGCGGCTCGCGATGGAGCTGCAGAAATACTCCGACAGCCTTGCTTCGGCGCAGCAGGCCGTTCATCTCGGCGGCGATGTCGACGATCCGCAGGGTGCGGCCGCGGCATGGAAGGTCCTGGGCTATGCGAACGCCTATCTTGGCAATCTCGATGCCGCCATCGACGCCTACGGCCAGGCAGCCGCTCTCTACTCGACCACCGGCGATCGCCTCAATCGCGAAATCCTCGAAGAAAACATGGCTCGCGCGCACCGCGCCATGGGGCAGAACGGCAAGGCCATCGACGAGGTCAGCGAAGCCCTGGCTGAGGCCCGGGCGATCGAGGACTCGCACGGCATTCCCGCCTCGCTCGAAGAGCTTGGCAATCTGCGTCTGGCGCGCGGCGAGTTGCAGCCGGCGCTCGATGCCTACAAGCAGGCCCTCGATTCTCTTGCCAAGTGGCCCGACGACACCATCCATGCTCACGTGCTGAACGGCCTCGGCCACGTCAACACGCTCCTGGGCGAAACCGACGCCGCCGCCGACGCCTTCGCGCAATCGGTCGCCCTGTGGCGCAAGCTCAAGGACACGATGGGCGAAGCCTACGCTCTCGATGGGCAGGGTTTCCTCGCCTACACGACGCACGATTTCGCTGGTGCCGCCGGGCGGTTCAAGGAGACTCTGGCCCTGGTCCAGGGCCTGCATCTCGAACGCGAATCCGCGATCATCCTCGAGGAGCTGGGCGAGGCGGAGCTGGCCGCCGGCGATCCCAATGCGGCCAACGACGCCTTTCAGCAATCCCTCGCCATTGCCAGGAAGCTGCATCTCGCCGGCACGCAAGGCGATTGCTTGCGCAGCCTCGGCGAAGCCGCCGCGGCGCGCGGCGATGCGGCGACGGCGAAGGCCGATTACGAGCAGGCGATGCAATTCTACGCATTGCTCGGCGGCGGGCCAAACCTGGCGCTTCTCGAAGGCGACCAGGCCACCCTGGACCGCGGGCAGGGCCGGCTCGATTCGGCCGAGCAGCACATGCAGCGCGCACTCGCCATCATCGAGTCGAGCCGCGAATCGATTCGCAACGCCGACTATCGCAGCGCCTTCTTCAGCACCCAGCGCAATTACTACGATCTCGATATCTCTCTGTTGATGCAGATGGAGAAATCCGCGCCGGGCCGCGGTTTTGCTGCTCGCGCCCTCGAAGTCAGCGAACGCGCCCGCGCCCGCGCGCTGATCGATGAGCTCCATGAGCAGGGAATCCGGATTCACAGCGCCGATGCGAGCCTGGCCGCGCGCGACGCCAATCTCTCCGACGCCATCGAAGCGCAGTCGTTCGCCGTCGAACAGGCCGAGGAAAAAGCTTCGAGCTCCGCGGGCGGCGAGCGCACGAAACTCGAAGCACTGAAAGCCGAGCAGGAGCAACTTCGGACGCAGATTCGCGAGCACGATCCGGCCTACGCCTCTCTCGCGCAGGGTCAGATCGTCTCCCCCGCCGTGCTCCAGCAACAAATTCTCGATCCCCAGACGGTGCTGCTCGAGTACTGGCTCGGTTCGGAGCGCAGTTACCTGTGGGCAATCGCCGGCGGTAGACTTCAAAGCTACGTGTTGCCCCCCGGCGCGCGAATCGACGAGCAGGCGCGCCGGCTCTATGCCAACCTGGTCGCGCGCAATCTGAACCTGAATGGCGAAACGATCTCGTCGCGGCAGGAGCGGATCGCGCGTGCCGATTCGCTCGCCGGTACGGAAGCCGCGGTCCTCGCCAAAGCCCTGTTGGACCCCGCCGCAGCCATCCTCCGCCGTTATGCAAACGTGGTCGTCGTCAGCGAGGGTGCGCTCGCATCGATTCCTTTTGCGGCGTTGCCGCTCGATGGCCGGCGGCTGGTGGAGACGCACAACGTCTCCTACTTGCCTTCGGCGTCGGTTCTGCCGCCTCTGCGCGCCAATCGTCCTCCCCCGCGCGAACTCCGCATCGCGCTCATCGCCGATCCTGTCTTCAGCGCCGGCGACCCTCGCGTTCACGGCGCCGGGTCGGCAAGCGCCGCGGCGCAAATCTCTACCGGCAACTCCAACGAGGTCACCCGCTCGGCTACCGATGCCGGCCTCGGCGATTTTCCGCGGCTGGTCTATTCGCGCCAGGAGGCCGAAGCCATCGGCCGCCTCCTCCCCATGGCACAGCAGTGGAGCGTGATGGACTTCGACGCCAATCTCGAAGCCGTTCGTCGGCTCGACTGGAGCCGGTTCACCATCGCGCATTTCTCCACGCACGCGCTCCTCGACACGGTTCATCCGGATCTGTCGGGAATCGTTCTCTCGCTGGTGGATCAGGAGGGCCGGCCGCGCGATGGATTCGTGCGCGTGCGCGACATCTACAACATGCACATCCCCGCCGATCTTGTGGTCCTGAGCGCCTGCCGGACCGCGCTCGGAAAAGAAATTCGCGGCGAGGGCGTGGTCGGGCTGGCGCGCGCTTTCGCCTACGCGGGCAGCCAGCGCGTGCTGGCCACGCTCTGGGACGTGAACGACCATGCCACCGCCGATCTGATGGCGGACTTCTACCGTCGGCTGCTTCGATCGCACTTTCCGCCCGGAGAGGCGCTTGCCCAGGCGCAGCGCCACCTTGCGCAAAGTGAGAAATGGCACGCGCCGTACTTCTGGGCTACTTTCGTCCTGCAGGGCGACTGGCAGGCGGCATCGAATCTGGAGGCCGGTCGATGAGAACGATCCAGCCGCGCAAACAGCCATTTGTTCTCCATCGCGAGTCGTTCGACGGCTTGCTGCTCGCGCTGCACCCTGACCGGGGCGCGGCCAGCGAAGAATACGAGCGGCTGCGCGCGCGCCTGGTCAGCTTCTTCGAGTGGCAGGGAGCGACAGAGCCCGATCTGCTGGCGGACACCAGCCTCGATCGGCTGGCCATGAAACTCCATCGCGGCGAGCAGATTCTCGACCTGCGGAACTATCTGCACGGCATCGCCCGCATGGTTCTGCGCGAGTCGCGCAACCAGCGCCGGCGCGAGGAGATGCTGATCGAGAAAGCCTCCCGTGGCCTGAGTGAAGCCGCGCCTGTTCCGGAACAAGAAGAGCTATATGAGGCATTGGAGCAGTGCCTGGCGGAGATGCCCGCCGACCAGCGCCTCCTCATCCTGCGCTACTACTCCGCCGTGAGCCACAGCGAACAGGCAGTGCTTCGCTTGCGCATCGCCGGCGAAATCGGCATCTCCCCCAATGCGCTGCGCAACCGCATGCTCCGCCTGCGCATGGAGCTCGAGCGCAGCACGTTAAGAAAGTTGTCCCGCCGGAAAATCGTCGGAGATAAACCTCCGCGATCGCTCACATACAATTGAGAGGGCTTCGGAATCCGCGAGTCTATTCGCGATCTTCCGCCTCTGTCGGGATAAGCGATGAGCGACGCGGAGTTGGCGAGAAACTATATCCTCGATCGACTGTCGGAAGAAGAACGTCTTGAATGTGAGCGGCGCTTTCTCTCCGAGCCCGAGTTCGAGTCGCTCATCCTCGAGCTGGAGCGCGATCTCCTCGACGACTACGTCAATTCCCGTCTTTCGGACGAGGATGCCGCCGCGGTCCGGCAAAGAGTCGCCCGGGATTCCGGCCAACGGTTCCGGCTTCGCTTTGCCGAAAGTTTGCGCCGGGCCTCGATTGCCGCAAACCGTCAGCCTGCCCGGCCGTCGCCGTCAGGGCGCTGGCGCGCGCTGTTCGCCCGCCGTCCGCTTGTCGTCTACGGCGGCCTGGCCGCCTCGGCGGCGCTTGCAGTCGCCATCACGATCGCCGTAATGAGCCGGTCTCCCAATCGATGGGCGCCGACGACCGCACAGGCCCCCTCGACCGCATCGCAACCTCATGCGTCAGTGCCCACGCCTTCGGCCCCGTCTCCAGCACCTGCCGCCCCGCAGATCGCAGGTTCGACGCAACGGCCCTACACTCCGGCTGCAACCGCCACGTTCGTGCTGCTTGCCGATCAGCAAAGAGGCGCCGGCGAAGAGACCTCCATCTCGCTCGCTCCCGGCACAACGACACTGCAATTGCAATTGACAACGCAGGAAGGACTGGACCACGGACGCTATCGCGTGACGGTGACCGGTGTGCAGGGAACCGACGTTTTCGCGGCTTCCCATCTGGTCCCGCGCGCCCAAGCCGGACGGCGCTATATCGATCTGCGCGTTCCCGCTGCGAGTCTCCCGCCTGGCGATTACGATCTGACGCTCGTAAGAGAAACGCCGCCTTCGCAGCCGCCGCTCACCTTCCGCTTTAAGCTTTCGAGGGCTCAGCCCGCTGCACGATCTCCGCACTAACTGGGCGTTCGGCTGGATCATCTGCCCATATCGATTTCGCCGGGTGCCCCAGAGCCTGCCCTGAGTGAAGTCGAAGAGCCTCAGCCGGGGTGAAGGGTACGGGCTTCAGCCCGTACATCACTCCGATCCCAAACGCTCCGGGGCTTCAGCTCCTGAGGGAACTGGCCGGGCTGGGCCGGCGAAGAACCGATCGCCGGGGGCGATTTCGCGAAGCGGCTGGGGGCATTACCAGAGTCACTTAAATTCTTGAAATCACAGCAATTGGCGGGTGATCCCGATCACTGCGCTGGTTGAATTCGCGGGCGTAAGTTAGTGCGGGCCTTGAGATAGGTGCCGACAGGCAAGAGGGCTCGACGTTGTGGCGGATGCGGCAGCTCGAGATCGGTTCCGCGAGCGATTTCGACTTTGCCGAATGCAAACAGGAGGCGGGTAGAAGATGACCTGGTCGGAAGAATATAGCCGGAAGCGAACCACGGCGCCGAAGGCATTAGAAGCGGTGCGCTCCGGCGCGCGCGTGTGGATTCAATCCGGGTGCGGCACGCCGTCGGTGCTGGTGGATGCTTTGGTGGCGCGCGCTCCCGATGTCCGCGACGTCGAGATCGTGCACATGAAGACGCTGGGCAATGCGGACTATACGAAACCCGAATATAGCGGCCGGTTTCGCCATCGCGGTCTCTTCCTCGGCGCCAACGTGCGCGAGGCCATAGCCGACGGGCGCGCCGATTACACTCCCATCCTGCTGAGCGAGATCGAGGGCCTCTTCGAATCCGGCGCCATGCCGCTCGACGTTGTGCTCATGCAGGTTTCGCCTCCGGACTCGCATGGGTTCGTGAGCCTCGGCACCACCGTCGACTGCACGCTGACCGCCGCGCGTCACGCCCGCATCGTGATCGCCGAAGTGAACGACCGCATGCCGCGCACGCACGGAGATACGTTTCTCCATGTGAGCGGAATCTCCTCCGTCGTCGAAACGTCGCGGCCGCTGCTCGAATTCCTTACTGTTCCGTTCACTGAAACGCATCTGCGCGTGGCGCGCAACGTCGCCTCGCTGATCCCCGACGGCGCCACGCTGCAGACCGGCATCGGCGGAATTCCCGAGGCGGTGCTCGAGTGCGTTCAGGACAAGCGCGATCTCGGCATCCACACCGAAATGTGTGCAGACGGCGTCATCGAGCTGATGGAATCGGGCGTGATCAACGGGGAGCGCAAGTCGCTGCACAAAGGCAAGGTCGTCGCGGGCTTCGTGCTGGGAACACAGCGGCTTTTCGACTTCATCCGCGATAATCCCAGCTTCGAGTTTCGCCCCATCCGCTACACCTGCGATCCCTATGTCATTGCCCAGAACGACCGCATGGTCGCCATCAATTCGGCAATCCAGATCGACCTCACCGGCCAGGTCTGCGCCGACTCGATGGGAACGACGCCCTATAGCGGATTCGGCGGGCAACTCGATTTCATTCGCGGAGCGGCGCGGTCGCACGGCGGCGTGCCCATCATCGCCTTGCCTTCCACGGCGCAGCACGGCAAGGTGTCGCGCATCGTGCCCGTTCTGGAGCCGGGCGCGGGAGTCGTAACCTCGCGCGCGGACGTGCACTATGTGGTCACTGAGCACGGCATAGCCTACTTGCATGGCAAGACGCTGCGCGAGCGTGCCGAGGCGCTGATGGCCATCGCCGAGCCGAAGTTCCAGCAGGAGTTAGAGGACTTTGCGGTCCGCGCGCATTATCTCGAACACAGGGCTGTATCTGCGCTTGCTTGAGCGAGCGCGGAGAGGAATAGAGCTATGGATAAATCGAAACCGGATCGAGGGTTGTTGAAGATCGATGAGAACGAGTGCAAGGGTTGCGGTCTGTGCGTGGAAGCCTGCCCGCCCAAGGCGATCCGCATGGGCGACCGCATGAACCACTGCGGCTACCGCGCCGCCGTCTACATCGGCGCGGGCTGCACCGGTTGCGGTATCTGCTTTATGGCCTGTCCCGAGCCGGGCGCCATTACTGTCTATCGGCTGGTCGATCGGCGCGCAACGGCGATTCCTGCTCCTCACGCGCAGGGGGAAGGAGCGGCGCCATGGGCAAGCAATTGATGAAGGGGAACGAGGCGATCGTCAAGAGCGCCATCCTCTCCGGATGCCGCGCTTTCTATGGATATCCCATCACGCCGGCCAGCGAGATCACCGAGGCCGCGGCCCTTTATATGCCGAAAACCGGCGGCGTCTTTCTGCAGGCGGAGAGCGAAGTCGCCGCAGTCAACATGCTCTACGGCGCCTCCTCGGCCGGCGTGCGCTGCATGACCGCGTCGAGCGGCCCCGGCATCAGCCTGATGCAGGAAGGCATCAGCTACATGGCCGGCGCCGAACTTCCGTGCGTCATCGCGGATATCACTCGCGGCGGCCCCGGCCTGGGCAACATCGCCTCGGAGCAGAGCGACTATCACCAGGTGGTCAAGGGAGGAGGCCACGGAAACTATCACACCATCGTGCTCGCGCCTCACTCCGTGCAGGAGATGGCGGATCTGACGGCTCTGGCTTTCGAACTCGCCGACAAATATCGCAACCCCGTCGTCGTGCTCGCCGATGGATTCATCGGGCAGATGATGGAGCCGGTCGAATTTCCCGATCGCGCCATCGCGCCGCGGCTTCCCGGCTGGGCCGTGGCGGGAACCGCCGAATCGCGCGGCAATCTGATCAGCTCGATCTATCTCGGTTGCGATGAGCTCGAAGCGCATGTCCGCGACCTCGAAGCCAAATATCGCCGCGTAGAACGCAACGAGCCCCGCGCCGAAGACTGGTACGCCGGCGGCGCCGAGATCGTGCTCGTCGGATATGGCATCGTTGGCCGCATCCTGAAAGCAGTGACGGCGGAGGCGCGCGCGTCAGGCCTCAATGTCGGCCTGCTGCGCCCCATCACGTTGTACCCGTTTCCTGCTGCCGATTTCAAAAAGCTCGCCGCGCGAGCCCGCGTTTTCGCCGTCGTCGAGATGAGCAATGGCCAGATGGTCGACGATGTGCGCCTGGCGCTCAACGGCGCACGGCCGGTTGACTTTTTGGGCCGCGGGGGCGGCAACGTCCCCACGCACCACGAGGTGTTCGCATTCGTGAAGAGACTTGCGAAGCAGTATTGCCCGGCGCTTGAGCCGGAGGAGTTGGCCCATGTCTAGCCTCGTGGACCTTGACTACACCGTGGCGCAATCCAGGCCGAAAGCCTTCTATGAATCCTTCGAGCGTAAGGAAGAGCTGCGCCGGCAGACGCACTATTGTCCCGGTTGCGGCCACGGCATCGTGCACAAGATGCTGGCGCGCGCCATCGACGAGCTCGGTATCCAGGACCGGACCATCCTGATCAGCCCCGTCGGCTGCTCGGTCTTCGCTTATTACTATTTCGATGTCGGCAACGTGCAGGCCGCGCACGGCCGTGCTCCCGCAGTGGGCACAGGTGTCAAGCGCAGCCGCCCCGGCAGCATCGTCATCTGCTACCAGGGCGACGGAGATCTCTCGGCCATCGGCTCGGCAGAGATCCTGCACGCCGCCAACCGCGGCGAACACATCACGGTGATTTTCGTCAACAACGCCATCTACAGCATGACCGGCGGACAGATGGCGCCCACCACGCTGCTTGGCCAGAAGAGCACAACCACTCCCGACGGCCGCAGCGCCGAGCACGAGGGCCATCCGCTGCACATGAGCGAACTGCTCGCCACTCTCAGCGCGCCGGTTTACATTGAGCGCGTAGGCCTGGGCGACAACAAGCAAATCGCGCAAGCCACGCGCGCCGTGAAGCGTGCCGTCGAAAACCAGGTGCGCGGCCTCGGCTTCTCGCTCATCGAGGTGCTTTCGCCCTGTCCGACCATCTGGAAAATGTCGCCTGTCGAAGCGCAGCACTGGGTGCGCGACGTGATGGAGAAGACATTCCCGCTCGGCGTCTTTGTCGATCGGACCAAAGAAGCTCAGCCCAGGGCGGCGACCAACGGCGCGCCGGCGCTGGCGGCGATTCCTCGCATCCTCGGCACGCGCGACGAAGATGCGGATGTGATCGAGGGGATCCCGGCATTGCACGCCGCAGAAATCGATCTCCAGGTTCGCGTTTCCGGCTTCGGCGGACAGGGTGTCCAGCTGCTCGGAGAGGTGCTGGCTGAAGCGGGCATGGACGCGGGCCTGGAGGTTTCGTGGCTGCCGTCATACGGGCCCGAGATTCGCTCCGGCACTTCGAACTGCCACGTGCGCCTGGCCAGCTCTCCCATCGATTCGCCGCTGGTGACGCACCCCAGCGTGCTGGTTGCGATGAATGAGCCATCGCTGAAAAAGTTCAGCGCCGGCGTGCGGCCCGACGGATGGATTCTCTACAACGGCGCAACGTTCCCGCCCGAATACGAGCGCGAAGAGATCCACATCCTGGCGCGCGACTTCACGCGCGAGGCCGATGCGATCGGCGATCCGCGGGTGGCCAACATGGTCGTGCTCGGCGCGCTGCTGGAGATCGCCGGAACGCTGCCGCAGGCGAGCATCGACGCAGCATTGCGCCATTGCGTCAAGCAGCCGAAGTGGATCGATCTCGACGAGCGCGCCCTGGCGCGGGGGCGCGCCCTCTACAGGGAGTTCATGGAAAGAGGTGTGGCATGAAGGCCGATGCGGATCCGGATCTTATCGTCTATTTCAATGGAAAATATATGCCTTTGAGCGAGGCCCGCGTCGGCATCCTGACCCATGCCCTGCACTACGGCACCGGAGTCTTCGAAGGCATCCGCGCCCATTGGGACGAGCCCCAGCACGAACTCTTGCTCATGCGCCCGCGCGATCATTACCTGCGTTGGAAGCAGAACTGCGGCATTCTTCGCCTTCAAGTTCCTGCATCCCCCGAAGAACTTTGCTCCATCACCGTGCAGTTGATGTTGCGCAATGCTTTCCGTTGCAATGTCTACGTGCGCCCGCTGGCCTACAAGTGCGCGGAACGCGTAGGCGTGAGCACCGACGATCAGGATGCCTTTGCCATCGTCGCGCTGCCTTTCGGCGAATACCTGCATAGCGACAAAGGCATCCATGCGGGTGTAAGCTCATGGCGCCGGATTGAGGACAATGCGATTCCGGCGCGGGCCAAGATCTGCGGAGCCTACGTGAACAGTGCGCTGGCCAGTGACGAAGCGCGCCAGAACGGGTTCGATGAGGCGATTTTCCTGAACGAGAACGGGCACGTCGCCGAGGGCGCCACCTGCAACATCTTCATGGTCCGCAAAGGAGAGCTCATTACGCCGCCGGTGACAGAAAACGCGCTGGAAGGCATCACGCGCGACTCGGTGATGGAGTTGGCGCATCGCGAGCTCAGTCTTCCCGTCGTGGAACGGCCCATCGACCGTAGTGAACTCTACATTTGTGACGAGTTGTTCTTCACCGGAACCGCGGTGGGTATAGCTCCCATTGTGCGCGTCGATCGTCGCCCGGTAGGCAAGGCGGCCATCGGCGTGGTAAGCAACGCGTTGCGTCAGTTGTACTTCGACGCTACGCGCGGGCACTTGCGGAAATACAGCCACTGGCTGGTCCCGGTTTACCAATCGCAGCAGGAAGCGGAGAACGAGGCCGCTTCTCTTGTCGAGATCAATGCCGCCTGAGCCGGCAACTCCTGCCGGCCCTGGCAAGGAGGATGAAACATGCTCACAACAACGTCCGTATTGAACGCGTATGACGTTGCCCTGGAGAACTTCGATGCGGCAGCCGACGCACTGGAGCTCGACAACGATACGCGCGAGATGATCAAGTATCCCGAGCGCGTGCTCACCGTCAGCGTGCCCGTCCGCATGGACGATGGGCACATTCACCGTTTTGAAGCCTATCGCGTACAGCACAGCTCGGTGCGCGGACCGGCCAAAGGCGGCATTCGCTATCACCCGCAGGTCACGCTCGACGAAGTCAAGGCGCTGGCTACGTGGATGACCTGGAAATGCGCCGTCGTCAATATTCCGTTCGGCGGGGCCAAGGGCGGCGTCACCTGCGATCCCAAGCACATGTCGCAGCATGAGCTGGAACGCATGACGCGCCGCTACACCAGCGCCATCCTTCCGCTCATCGGGCCCGAGCAGGACATTCCCGCGCCCGATGTCTACACCAATCCGCAGACCATGGCCTGGATCATGGACACCTTCAGCATGACCAAGGGCTATGCCATTCCCGGCGTGGTCACGGGCAAGCCCATCAGCCTGGGCGGCTCGCTGGGACGCAACGAAGCTACCGGCCGCGGCGTCTTTTACACCATTCAGAGCGCGTGCGAGCATCTCAAGATGTCGCTCAAGGGCGCCAGGGTGGTGGTACAGGGCTTCGGCAACGCGGGCTCCATCGCAGCGCAGTTGCTCCATCAAGCCGGAGCCAAGGTCATCGCGGTCAGCGACTCGCGCGCCTGCGTCCTTGACCACAACGGCCTCAACATTCCCGAGCTGATCCACATGAAAGAACTCACGGGGCATGTGGAAGGATTCCCGGAGAGCGAGCCGATCGAGCCTGAAGAGTTGTTGGCGCTGGAGTGCGACATTCTGGTGCCGGCGGCTCTGGAGAACATGATTCACGCCGAGAACGCGCCCAAGATCCACGCCAGGATCGTCGCCGAAGCCGCCAACGGCCCGGTGACGCCTGCCGCCGATCGAATCTTCGAGCGCAACAATATCTTCCTGATCCCCGACATTCTCTGCAATGCCGGCGGCGTCACGGTCTCCTACTTTGAATGGGTGCAGGATGAGTCGCATCTGTTCTGGGAGGCGAAGGATGTCTACGATCGCCTGGAGCACGTGATGAAGACGGCGTTCCGCGATGTGCTGAAGATCCACCTGGAGAAGAAGGTGCCGATGCGCATTGCGGCCAACATGCTGGGAATCAGCCGCGTCGCCGAAGCGGTGAAGATTCGCGGCATCTACCCGTAAGGGTACAAGAACAACCCCGTGCCCCATCCTTCCCGCGTCGTTCGCGGGAAGGGTGGGATCGGTCACAATAGCTCCGTGCCCCATCCTTTCGCCTTCCTTTGGCGAAAGGGTGGGATCGCAATCGCCCCAAGCTCGTCATCCTGAGTACAGGTCGCCGCGGCGACCGGAAGCGAAGGATCTGCGTTTCCGGCCTCCAGCATAGGCATTCCGTCCTCCACCGCGCTAAAACTCCATCCTCTCCTTCACAAACCGCACCCGATCCCGGGCCACCGGCAGCTTCGACCTTCGCGCATCCTTCAATGCGACAAAAACCTTCCCATCCGATGAGACATTCGCCTCCTGCACCCAATCGATATTCAGCAGAATGGCGCGATGAATGCGCACGAACTTCGCCGGGTCCAGCCTGCGCTCGAGATCGGCGATGGCCTGGTCGACGCAGTGTTCGCGGCCATCGACGACCGCATAGGTGAGCTTGTCCCGCGCCGCAAAGTGAGTGACAGCCTCGAGTTCGAGAAAGCTGATGCGCTCGCCCACGCGCGAGGCGATGCGGCGCGGGTATGCTGTTTGCCGTCCCAGCAGCGATTGCGCCATCTCCTTCAGCATGGCCTCGAGATCGGGGTGCTGCTGCCAGCCCGGTTTGTCGATAGGCCTGACACGGCCGAGCTTGGCCAGCGCGCGCTCCAGTTGCTCCGGTTCGATGGGCTTGAGCAGGTAGTCGATCGAGTTGACTTCGAACGCGCGCAACGCGTACTGGTCGTACGCGGTCGTAAAGATCACAAACGGCTGCACGGCCAGCCGCGACAGCAGCTCGAAGCCGTTCATTCCCGGCATTTGAATGTCGAGGAAAAGGACGTCGACAGCCGGGGTTGAGTCGTCGTTCAGAAACTCCAGAGCTTTGGCGGGATCGGTCGCGCTTCCGGCGATGTGCAGTTTCTCGCATTTTGTAAGCAGGCGGCTCAGGCGCTCGATCGCCAGCGGCTCATCGTCTACGAGGTAGGCTTGCAGCGCGGCAGTCTCCATGGCGCTTCACAACTCCGCGGGGAACGACAAGCGGACGATGGTCTTCTCGTCCTCGCGAACCACGTCCAGCTTCCCTTGTCCGCCGAAGAGAAGATCTAGTCGCGCGACGAGGTTGCCCAAACCATGTTCCGGCGTGATGGAGCCGAGCGAGAACCCCGGGCCGTCGTCGATGACTTCCAGCCGCGCGCGCCCGTTGTTCATCGCTCCCGAAATCCGAATCGACGCTCCGGAGGGCCGCTGTGCCACAACATGTTTTACCGAGTTCTCCGCCACGCACTGCACGGCAAGCGGAGGAACCTGGATCGAGTCCATCGCCGAGGGTGTGTGAATCTCATAGCGCAGGCGCTCGCCGAACCGTGTCGACTCAATCTCCAGATAATCGCGCACCACCCTGAGTTCCTGCGCCAGGGGCACCAGGCTGCGCTGCTGCGCATTCAGAGAAAAGCGCAACAACGAAGCCAGCTTGCCTACCGTATCTTCGGCGCGTTGCGGGTCGCTGGGGATCAAGGAGGCAATTGAGTTGAGAGTATTGAACAGGAAATGCGGGTGGATGCGCGACTCCAGCGCCGAGAGCCTTGCTTCGGCCAGCAGCTTGTACGCGCGTTCCTGCTCCATCTGGCGCGTTCGCGCCTCGAGCACAGCCGCGTGCAGCTTGTAGCGCAGCGTTTCATAGGTGGTGATGCTCATGCCGACCATCAGCGTGATCAGAACTGCGAATGGCCAGGAGTCCCAAAACTCCGCCCGGAACGCACCGCGCGGTGCGATTTTCATCCACTGCAATAACACCGAGCCGGCAAGGACGCCGACCGTGGCCGTCAACAGCAGGGCGCCGGCGTCCACAAGAACGACCATGCGCGGATATTTCTCGCTGAAGCGCTTGGAAATCCAAGTCAGCAAAATTGCCGAGAGCGGCCCGATCAGCGTGCTGTAGACAAAGATAACCACTAACTCCCGGCCGCTCTGCGATAACTTCGTCCGGCCGATGGAGAGAAACAGCGCCAGGCACAGAAGCGCCACGCCCGGCACAATCCAAGCCAGCCGCAGCACCTGGGTTGCAATGCTTGGTCCGCGGATCTCCCCTGTGGAGGGCTCAATTTCGCAGCATCGATCTTCGAGGGTCATAGATGAAAGCTGACTCCCACCGACATCGCCGTGGAGTAAGGCGCGGAGCCATACTGCGATGTTCTGCCGCCCGCGGGGATCTCGCCGTGAACGTACGCGTCGAAGCGATTGCCGAACCACCGGCTCACATCGAACAAAGCGGTACAGCTGCGATCGTCCAAATTTGTTACGACATACCCATCGACGCCCCACTCCTTCCACCCGGGCAGCTCGCGCAGGCGGTCCTTTCCGGCGCGAAGGAAGGCGTAGTGCGGCCGGCCCGCCTGCGGAGAGACACCCGCATCGCGAAAATAGAGTGTATTGGGAGGAGTATAGAACTCGCCATAAAAGGTGACGCCGCTGTGCGTCGTGTATTTGGCTCCCAGCAGCGCCGCCGCCTGTTCGCGCCACACCGCCTCGCCGTGCAGCTCCCACGCCTGGCCCACGACGCGCGTAAAGGTAAGGCCGCCGAAGGCGTCGCCGCCCCGGTCGTCTCCCGCAATCAGCGATGTGTCGATGCCGCGCACCAGAATGTTATATCGCAGGGCTGTGGCGTCGCGCAGATTGCTTTGCCGCGGAGCAAGAGCCGCCGTGGACCACACCAGGGAAACCGCGTGGGGGCCGTGGACCCAGTCGGCCTTGACCATATCGCGGCCCACATTCAGATTGAGGCGGTCGGTGGGATCCGTGGCTATGCGCGGAGGGTCTAACACGCCGGCCGCTGTAAACGCGTAGCCCGTACCCCAGCGCAGCATCTTCCGCCCCATGGTGAAATCGAAGTCTCCTGCAGAAAGCCCTCCATACGTTTCTTTTACGCGCAGTCGAGTGAAGTTATCGGAATAGGTTGTGCCCGAGCCAATCAGGCTCGTGGAGAAGCTCCAGCGATTGCGATAGCGCAAGCCGAACGTTGGCTCAACCAGCACTTGATTCAGCACCGTGGGCAATGGCGCGCGAAGATTGCCATAAAACGTGGCGTCGTCGCTCACTGCGATGGAATATCGCGTGTCGAGCCGGCGTTCTTCGGTCGGCGGCGCATCCTGCGCGGGCGCCGCCGCGCTCGCCGCCAAGCAGAGAATCGAAAGTGCGATTCGCCAACGCATGACTAGAACCTGTCAGCCCGCCCCTGGTAAAAGAGCTTGTCGGGCAGTTGGCGCGGAACCGCGTCGGAGTATTCGAGCACCGAATGCGAGCTGTGGCGGATCTCGTCGTACAACGTAAGACGGCGCAGCAGCGGCCTGCCCTCGAAGGTCGTATAGTCGTCGAAAGTTGCGGACTTGATGTGCTTGCCGCTCGTCAAATAGAACTCAGCCCGCACCGGCCTCGCGTCTTCGGCGCGCAGCCAATACAGGATGCGCTGATAGGTCGCACCCTTCCGCTTCGCCGTCAGTTCGAGCACGTAGCATTCTTCCGCACCCGCCTTTTCGGTGCGCAAATACACAGGTGAGTAGTCGACCGCGTAGTTGGTGCGGGCCACGTCGCCGTTGGAAGCGTCGCCCGTAAGCCGCTCGAGCGGCGTGATGCGCACCGGCCGGCTCGTATCGGGCAGATAGAGCCACATGTCGTCGACCAGCATCAGCAGATGGCGTCCCTTTTCACGCGGGCTCATGAACTCGACATAGGTCCGGTCGGTGCCTTTCTGCGATACCTCGTAAAGGTGCTCTTCGTCCGGCCTGCCGGCGTCGTAATCCGTGATCTTTACGCGCACCACGTACGACGGCCATCCATTCCGATATGTGTCCGAGCGCTTGAGGAGAGCCTGCGCATCGGGGCTGGGCGCGCTTGCCGCGCGAGCCAGTCCAATGCAGGCACAGGCAAACATCAGCAGCAGAACGAGCAGAAGAAAGCGAAACGTACATTTATACATGGGCCAATGCCTCCACAATTTGCAGCCGCGAGGCGCGGATGGCCGGCCAGATCGACGCCAACGCCAGCGACACGATGACCAGCAGCGACGACGCGATCATCAATCCCGGCTCGTACAAAACGCGAAAGTGCATGTCGAAGGTGGTGCCGGGCGGCGGCGGAAGATGCAGCCCCGAGGCATTCAGCAGCGCACCAAGCAGGTTGCCGGCCGCCAGTCCGACCAGCGCGCCCAGCACGCCCGTGAGACCGGCCTCGACCATGAACAGTGCGACGACCCATCTTCGCGGCGTGCCCATGGCCAGCATGGTGCCGATCTCGCGCACACGCTCGAACATCGTGATCAGAATCGTATTCACGCTCGCCATCAGCACCATGAAGAAAACAATCACTCCGAGAAAAAGAAAGATGCCATTGAACATGGTGCGCACCTGTTTGTAATAGGTCGCCAGATCGATCCATTTCCTGAGCGTCATCTCCTGCGCGAATCCGCTCAGGCGGGGCCCAAGCTCGGCGGCAACGCTGTCGGTGCGCTCCGTCGTGTCGAGTCCCACCACGAGGTTGGTCACGCGGTCGGTTTGCAGCAAGCGCTGCGCGGAAGGCAGCGTGATGCGCAGATACCGGTCGTCTACTTCCTTGTAGCCGGTGTTGACGATACCCACGATTTGCACGTCGATGCCGTTCAGCGCGCCGTCGGCCGTTACCGCCAGGATGGTCAGACCATCGCCCACCTTCACGCTCATCGATCGCGCGACGCCAGTGCCGATCAGCGCTTCCACTTCGCCATTTTCATTGCCGCCCAGGTCGCGGCCCGCCGAAAGGTAGGGCGAGAAGCCCATGCTCCGCTCGATATCGGGATCGACGGCGCTGCCCATGAAGACGGCGGACTTTACGCCGTTCGACAGCATTCCGTAGAAGTCGATCCGAGGTGCTACGCCGCGCACGTGAGCCGCGGTGCGGGTCTTTGCCGCAACCTGCCGCCAATTGCCGATGCCGGTGTCGAGCACATGCACCTCGTCGCGGCGAAAGTGCTCGGCATTGAAGATCTGCAGGTGCCCAAGGCCGTTGTGGATGGTGCTTTCGCGCAAGCCGCGAAGCAAATAGGCGAAAAATCCGCCCACCAGCAGCAGACCGGCCACTCCGCCGCCCACCATCAGC
>Ga0335081_10007474_pt1 | contig 17465 bp, 18 predicted proteins | sample Lox_Sample_35_FD_206713 | JGI IMG/M metagenome (GOLD analysis project Ga0335081, IMG submission 206713) | Soil microbial communities from Loxahatchee National Wildlife Refuge, Florida, United States - Lox_Sample_3.5 | ecosystem: Environmental > Terrestrial > Soil > Wetlands | place: USA... | reverse complement strand
GTTTGTCAGGAAAACCTACTCCCCTGCAGGCTTTGCCGAACCGACGGATCTGCATCCCATGCAAACTGAGATTCGCATCGCCGACGTTGCGGGTACCGGAGGCTCCCATCTGGTCTTCGGGCGCCCTGTCGTCTTAGATAACGCGGAGTATGCCACGTTTTCCGAGCCCCGGCTCGCTCCTGGCAATCGTTATGTGTATTTCCTGATCCACTACTCCGTTGTTGAGTTCGGGCTTGTCAGGCTCAATCTGGCAAGCGGTACGGCCAGTATGATTAGCGGAGCCCTGGACTGGTATGTCGTCGATGGGGGGCGCTACTCGGGGGACCTCGTTGTCCAAAAAAGAAAAACCTATCCAGAAGGGTCGAATGCGCTGTATTGGCTGATTTCTCCCAACGGCAAAAAGCTTGGGTATGTGGGAGAGTCACGAAAAGAGGTTGAAGAATTTCTCAGTAACCCCAAGCGCCGGGCGAAGGCGTCGCCATGAAAGGTACACCGGCGCCTACCTGCACACCAACAACAGCAACTGGTGGTAATGTTCCGCCCGGAGCGTACTTTGGTTCAATCGATTACGCGCACTTGCCAGTAGACACTGCTGCAGAGACCGCGGCTGACCGAGATCCAGCGTTTCGTCTATGATTCCACCCACCAAACCTACACGGAAGACACCAGCGAGCGCGTCACCTATACGTACGACACGTTGAACGGCGTCAGCTATAACGGCCTGCTGACCTCGGCCACGTTCGCGAGCGGCTTGGGGACAAGCAGTTGGACGCTCCAAAACCAATACACCTACAACCTAGCCGGCCAAGCCGCCACCGTCACCTTATCGGCAACGGGGACCGGCGCCAGTTCGCCGGGCACCCTGACGACGACCTACGGCTACGATCGATTCGGCGCCTTGACGTCGATCCAGTATCCTGGCGGCACCACATTCACCTATTCGCTCGATTCGCTCGAGCGGCCGGTAGGGTTGACCGACAGCACGAATTACACCTGGGCCAGCGGCGTGCAATACAACGCCGCCAACCAGATTACGAATGCGGCGTTCCCGGCGGGCGCCCGGACCTGGAGTTATAATAGCCTCCAGCAGTTGATTGGCGAGACCGCGACGTCCGGCCCGACGACCCTCATGAATATGACGTATACGTATAATCAAGGCGCGGACAACGGGCAGATCGCAAGGAGCACCGATTCGGTCGCGGGCGAGAAGATCACATATCAGTACGACAGCCTCAGGCGGCTGATCAATGCGTCCGGTGCTGCGTATCCTTCCGGGACGCCGATCTGGTCGGAGACCTACACTTTGGGCGGTTTCGGCAATATGACGGGGATGACGCCTACCGGCAGCAACCCGAACCTGCCCACGCTCAGCGTGAGCGGGGACGCGACCACGAACCGCATCAACAGCGCGAATATCGTGTACGACAACAATGGCGGAAGCAATAGCAACGGGAACATCGTGCAGTTTGGCGCTTCGCACACGGCTTTGAGCTCGTCTTCGACATCTTGAAGCAGCTGATGGAGCCGCCCCCGGAGCCGCCGAAGCTGCCGATGGGCTTCACGACGCCGGAGCGGCGGAAGAAATAGGCGGTGTTGGGCGGTACAGTACTTTAAGAAGGCATCAAGGGAACCCTGGGGACTTCATGTCGTTCATGCACAGTTGTGCAATAAACCGCTAAGCCTACTCCCCTTTTGAGGTCCAAACCGGGGCTTCAGATTGGCCTTTGACAAAACGATGTTAGATCAGGACAGCAAATCGCTACCCTTCCCCATTTCAGCCCTTGCAATCCGCTCGACAAGTCACTTGGCCAGATTCATCGCGATTGGTGCGGATTCCGGACGATGGCGATAGCCATTTTGAACTGATGTCGATAACAATTCCGAACTCATCGCGATAATCGTTCCGAAGTGATGTCGATCAAAATCGAGGTCCTTTCGGAATGTCAATCACGGGTTCGGAATCGTTTCATTAAGAAAAGTTCAGCAAGCTGAGTGGGTCTAGTGACGATTCTTAGTGAGATTCTTGTGCAGTTGCCGTTCCCGGAATATCTGCGAGATCGGTACCAGCCTCGCATGGACGAAGATGGTTGGCGTTGCTTTGCGGGACAACGGGTGACTTTAGAGAATCGATTGGGCTGCAGAGGTCGATTGGTCGCTTGTATGCGCCGCGAAAGTTCCCGCACGGAAGCGAGCACTTCCCGTAAGCTGCCCTGAGTCCGCAAGGGTTCGAACGTCCGTTATTCATGAAACTCGTGGGATAAATCCACTCACTTCCTGAGGGCGGCGTGAAAACAGGCCGGGCGGCCGACGCCGGGCTATTTTCGAATCTGACGGGGCTCCAAACCTCCTGGCGCTGGCACTCCGGTATCTCGTAACGGTCTCGTCGCTTGTAGGTCTTGTCCAGTGCCCGCTGTTGAGATCACATTTTCATAGCCGTATCGCGTCGTTAAGGCTCGCTAAATCAGCGATTTTAGCTCCAGGCGGCGTGAGAAAATTGAACCAAACCTCAGCCAAAGTTCGACCATTGCACTTCATGAATGCACCTAAATAAAAGCGCCGCCTAGTGCCAGGCGGCGCAGAGTGTGAGCGCGGGACATTTAAGGAGTGGCGACATTTTTACCCGACGGAGTTGAACGAGGTCCAGACGTGGCAGATTCCAGATTGTGACTACGCGTCCTCCATGATGCGCAAAGTGTCGCGCGCCTGTTCAGGCGTTAGTAGCCTAAACGCAATTCCGCGATAAACATACGGGTTGCGGATGGTTTCGGTGGCTGTGGAAATGAAGAAAAACTCGTTAGCACCGATAACAAAGGGTGAACTGCCGAGGAGATTCTCCATTCGAATCTGGGTGCCAACCTGAGGCCGCCCGATCGGTGGTGCGACGAAGATGAGTTGGCCGATCTTAAGCACACTAGCGATGTTGCGAAAGTCGGACGGACTTAGGTCGCCCCACCCCAAGACTGTGCCGGTCTCGTCGTACCAATAGCCTGATCGGTAAAACACCTCAGTGCTTGGATACCGCTGTCCGATCTTCAACCCCAAGCTTTCTAAGCGAACCGAGCTTCCTGCCCGAACAAGTGTTGCCGTTGCCATTTTACAGTAACCTCCTTTGAAGTACTATCATAATAGTACATTGCAGAATATATATGGTAAACAGTCAGTTATTCACATGACCTCGCTTATAATCATGATTCGACGTTCTTGAACGGCCATGAGAATTACGTAATGAAACATTGCGTTTTTCTCGTGAAGGTTCCAATCCGATCTGGATTGAAACTGGTACCGCTGTTCGCAATACCCTGCGGAGCATGGTTCACCTCTCCAATAGAGGTCAGCAAGCGTTTCGAGACCCAACGAGCGGAGTCGCGTATTTGACGGAATGAAGATATCGCTAGGCGTCGATGCGACGATGACTCGAGGCGCATAGTTCGATTTCTTGCCCGCACTAACCGCAGCCGATGCTGAAAGCGTGCAGTTGCCGATGTTAATCTTCTTATCTAGTGACAGGTCACTGAACCGCTTTATCAGGCATGAATAGCTGACGCGCAGGTGATCGCGAAGTGCTCTGAGCAGGTTGAGTGTCACATAAAACGGCCCGGTGTCAGGCAATGCCAGATGGCTCAGAAGTAGGTCATCCGGTAGAAGGAGGTAGCCGGCGAATGCATCGAGGAATACTTTGTATTTAGCTTCGCCCCACGATTCCGTCTCCTCTGGTGTCAACCAAAGTTGTGCGGTACGATGGGCAAGTTCGTGTGCAAGTGTAAACCGGGCGGGGTATCCGGCGCGACTTATTTCGATTTCATAGTCGCCAAAGAGGCTTGCCTGGGGTCGAGGCACGGCCCAGATCACGCCGTGCGCCCGCAACTGCCCCGGAGGCCTAGCTTTCACCGTCGTCTGCAGGTAGGCTGCGCAGGATCCAAGCGGAACGTTGCGGTTCGCCTTCGGGTCGTACCGGATCGCGGCGAGAAGCTGTGTGGCCATGCCTTTCGCATGCTGGCGGAGATCCCGAAGGGACAGGTGCACGCGTGACTGTCCCATGATTGTCACTTGAGGTCCCAAGCAATCTCCCATCCGGGGGGCGAGGATTGTTGCTGCGCTACAGCTTGCTCGTATGTCAGGGTCTGAACGGCGTCGTGGGGTCGCCGGAGGCGTTCCTCTGGGTAGTGCTTATAGGGTTCCTCCATCTCAACTTCGATCTGTTCCGCAGCGGCTATGATCTCCTTCGGCAGCGGCGCACCGCAGAGATCCTTCTTAAGGTGCTCAGCAGCAGGCACATCGCGATCGGATAGTGCGCCCCAGGAATCGAGCTTCTGTATAACCAACGAGGACCCGTCCTTTGCCTGCATCTCGGAGGTAATGAGTACGTGTTCGTCCTCCCATTCAGTGCTGACGCCCCAGCCGTGAAGCCCTATGATCGCAGACTGATTGACACCCTCCGCAATCCACTCCGGAAACGGCCGCGGACAGAGCCAAAGGAATCCCACGGTTTCGGGCGGCCGCAGTGACAGGATTCGTCCTACGACTTTGGGGAAGGCGACACCAAAAATCAAAATCGTGGCCTCAGGAGCGTCGCCCTGCAGATCGCCGTCCAGGATCTCGCAGATTATGCTGGTGAGTACGTCCCCGATAGACCGCTCGCATGCTTCTGAATATAGGGACTGTTTCTCGTTGCTAACACCGCCCAACAGGCCGAACGTCTCTGACGTGCCAAAGCGCCGGGGTATGCCGTCATACGGCGGGTATCTGAAGTCAAAGCTTTGTGGACACCGTACCCAGCCGCGGACCCCTTCGCCGTGTGATTTGACATAGGTTACTGTCAGCCGGAAACTGTCGTTTTCGCGCGCACTCAGACGATAGGCGATCGCATACAGCGGGATCATTCGTCTTCCCTTCTTTCGATTAGTTGGATACCCCCCTCAATGAGAACAGCGCGGATGCGCTCCCAGATGTAGATCGCCCGAGGCGACTCTGCCAACCCTGGGCTGATTACCAACAGTCGGCAAAATGGCCTTTCAAGCCCATCAACTGCGTGGTCGCGCAGCGGCGCGGTCGCGCGCTTGCCGGCGCCCCAAGTCGTGATCGGCCCTTCCGGCACCAGAATCGTGGCGCCATTGTAAACGGGCCGCTTCTCTTGGGCCGGCTGAGTCCGCGGTCCGGCTAGAACTCTAGGGAGCTGGACAAGATCGATCGCGACCTCGCGAGCGTAGCAGTGCTGGAGTGGCCTCAGCATCTCACGCGCACTGCGGTAGGCATCGCGGGCGAATACGAGCGGCTCTTTGACGAGTGACAGAGAGAGCATATGCCTCAGTGCATCCTGGTTCCGCAACTGAGCATCGCCCACTTGAAGGCTCTCCAGCAGAGCGAAGCAGCTCTTGAGGAAGTAGCGATAGCCTGTATCCATTCCCTTCCATTCGCCAAGCGTCTCGATCATCCTCTTGAGGATCGCGAACTCCAGCGTCGGCCCAACAACGTTGGGCAAGAATGCGAACATCGTCGCCTTCACGGTTTCGTACTTTAGGCGTAGTAGATCGTTGGGGAAGCTTCCGCCGTTGTGGGACAGCCTATCGGCGAACCCTTCGACATCGGGGATTCCACACCTTCTCAGGAAGGGAGTGCTCATGGTGGAGCGGATCAGAAACTGCTGGACGATCTCCATGGCCATCCGCTCGGGGACCCGGAGTTCTGGAGACAGATAGACTCGGTCATACATGAATACTCGTTCGCGCCAAAGGTCAGCGGCAGCAGCGGCGCTCCGCCCGTGGAGGCAGAGGATGCCGGCGTGATTCACGTCTTGCTCCGAGAGGAAGTCGGCCAGCCACTGGTCCGCGCGCTCCAATAGGAGGCGGTGGTGCACCGGATAGCTACATTCCCTCAGGCAGGCGCTGTCGTATCGCAGGTAGTCAATTTTGTCCGCGTCGATTGGCGAATTTACGATCGCTTGTAGCCACGGCGTGCCATGTGAGCCGAGGATCAACTCGCGGACTGCAGATTGGGCTTGGGCGTTGGTAATCGGCGAAGCCGGAGCGCCCGGATCATGCACACTCAGGACGTTGGATGTTAGCCATTGCCAAGTCGCGCTCATGTGCGGAAAAGACAGCCGGTCGTCCAGGACGGCGGCCTCAAGGCCGTGAACATCGGCCCTAGGTATCCAGTTTATGTGCTGGAGCACCTCGTCCATCATGTGCGCGAATGGTAGATGACCATAGTCATGGAGAAGAAGGGTCGTTCCCACTACGCCGTGCACTTTTCGCCATGAATCGAGGGGCCATCGCAGGAACTCCTTGGGAACGCGACCCTCAAGAACATGAAGCCATATGATCCCGACGATGAAGGAGCCGATCGAATGGTGCCATCGGTTGTGTTTGCTCGGTTTGCCGCCGAGCCAGAGCTCTTTGAGTCCGAGCTGTGAAACCCTCTCGAGGTCGTCTGAAACTTCAGTCGGGATTGTATAGCCGATTTTGAGGACATCCTCTAGCTTAATAGTTCGCGGTTGCTCTCGGAGTAATCTTGGGAGGGACAGCGTATCGTGGTCCTCTGTGAGATAGCATCCAGGAGGGATGCGCGACGCGATCAGGTTACTCATACCAGGCCTCTTGAAGTCGAGTAAAGAAAGTATCGGCGTCAGTATGCACTCTGAGGAATGTCGGTGCCGCTGACAGTTGATGGGAGTCAACGGATCTGATCGATGGATAATACAGCTGGCAGAAGCGCTTAATGAGATCGGAGCTCGCGTCAGGAGGTTTAACGTCTATAACCGGTATCCGTTGGGCGACGGCAAGATTGAATAGAAATTCGAGCATGTACCGATCCCACCGGCCGCTGAAGCCGACAATGATGAGTCCTGAAACTCGGGATTTCAGGAACCCACGCAAGCTATCGAGCATCGAATAGGCCAGTTCTTCTTTGGAACGATACCCAGGAAACTCGAATTGGAGCAATAGTCCGGTCCCGGAGCAGTTCGGACAGTGCAGTGGCAGTCCGGGCGTCGCCTGTGGGCGCAACCGGTCGATAGGATAAGGAATGACGGACAGTCCGCAGGTCGGGGTCTTGCAGCGGGCATAGAACACGTCGCCCCTGATCTTCACAACTGCCGGCACTGAAGACTTAGTATCGGCGCAGAAGTAGTTCTCGATGTCGTGGGAGCTATGGAGGACTGTGCCCTGCCCGCAAAGCTCCAGCACCGATCGGTGCGTAAGCCCGTCAAAATTCAGACTGACGACGTATGCGTCTCGCTGTGACAGGAAACGCGCCAGAACTCGATGGGCGTCGGTCGGCTTGACCGTTGCTGAGGCGATTCCGTCAAATGTTGGGCCGGATGGGAGTTTGAGCGGCCCTCCCAAGAACGCCCCCGAGAAGCTGCCCCATATCCTCTCGAATTCACCGTTGGGTACCTGCATTGCGGAGAAAAATTCGGCTGCTTGTCGCCGGCTGGCGGAGCCGTTGCCTATCGACTCAGCGTGTGCCTTTATCCAGTCGTACCCACACGCAATCGGGGCATCCTTCAGTTCATTGTGGAACCATTTCCCGATATCCGTCAGCAGCGGGACCTTTCCGCACGAGACTCCGGCGCCAACGATGACGAGAGGCACACGGTCGAAGAGGCGCTGTCCCCGAAAAAAGCGAACAAGCGACTGGCACTGGGCAGCGACCTGTCCGTCGCTTAAGGTGAGCTGTGATTGCTTCGACGGAACTGCAGATCGGGCCATCTTTAACCAGATTTGGCGTCTCGGGGGAGATCGTCAAGTGTATCATCGCGACGCGGACGGCGCAACCGGCCAAAAGAGCGGCTGTCAAAGCCTGAGACCAAGGCTTGCGACAACGGCAGAACATAGATTTCGCTCGTGCCTGGCAAGCAGAAATGTCGCCTTGCGAATGAATTGTGGCGTGATCGTTACAGAGGCTGACGAGAAAAGATAACAGAGAGGGTGCCCGAGGTTCGTGTGATACTTGCGTTAGGCGGTAGGTCCTCCCTCCTTTGAGCAATCTGCGGCGTGCATATGATGATCGAGAAGGTCTGATGACACCTCGAATGAAGCGGCTGGGTTCGCTTTGAACCATTCCATCAAATCGCCAAGCATCACATCCAAAGTTCGAGGTCTGTCCCGATACGGGGCACTAGACTGAAAAAGCTGCCTCGAACGGCAACAATCCTGAAAAAACACTGATGCGATCAGTGTTTTTTCAGGAACGTACAGCTTGCCGTCAACGGCAGATTTGGGGTGACCCTGGAGAGGAATCGAACCTGTTCCCAGCGGCAATATCTTCACCCTTTCTGTTCTTCTGTATCGACTAATCGATCAATAGGCGAGTCAAGAAAGCTATTCTAAGGCAAGAGTTTCGTCGTATCCACAATCTGCTTCAGATCTCCATCGACATACGATGGCCGCGGAGATGAATTGCCAGCGAACAGCAGATACGTTTGATTGCCCAGGTCGACGTAGGCGAACGGCCCGCCGCCCGTGGCTACTACCGTAAAGTTCCTGCCGCTGCCATCCGTGCCGCACGCCGCATCCTCCCGGTACAGGCCATAATTTAGTCCATACTGATTTTCCCCTTGCACCAGTTGATCTGCGGTCGGATACAGGTCGGAGCAAATGTCATCCCCCACGGCGCCCGATACTGTGTAGCTAAACAGCTCATGCAAAGAAGTCATGTTGGCCATGAGTCTGAACGGTATGGGAGAATCGTCGCTTGATGAGGCGGTAGGCGTGCCAGTTGGATCGGAAAAGGTCAGCCAGCTCTCCAGTCTGTCGATGACAGTAACATTTGGCGGATAACAAAATTCGATGCCGAGTCCCTGATTTGAATATGCTATGAGGCCCGGAGGACAGACAAACGAATTGCTGGACGAAGCATTTGCTGGTTGCGAGCTGGTCGCGGCAGTCAATATCTGATTGTGGCCGACCTGGTTTTGTGCTGTATGCACAACGATGAACGCCGTCGCTAGGATAAGCGCGAGGACGGTTGCTGCGAGGATGAACTTATGCTTTTCCACCATACCGGAACAATAGCATAGCAGTTAAAAAAGACAACCTACGGCTACTGCGAATCGGAACTATACGACTATTTAATGAGTACCGTGAACCCGGATGGCGGGTTAGCGTCGGGAATATAAGGCGCGTGGTAATACGCTGTTTTTGTGTAAATGTGATAGTGCCCTTGAACGTTCAGAACACCAATCTGATTGAGGAAGGGACAGCTACTGTCTGTGGCGACGCAGAAGTGATGCAGAGCGATCATTTCCCGCTCGCCCACCTTGCCACCTGATTGATAGTAGAGATCAGTGACAAAATTTGAATCAATAACGTCGAGAGCCACTACCGCACCATGGCTCCGATAGACCTGAGTCGCAATGGTAACATGATCTTCAAAACCTGGAGCGCTGTCGCCATAGACCTGAAGCACATCTCCCTCGACCGTATCTTGCAGATTCGTGTCGATATTCTGCGATTTCGCCATAACCGCTATGTTGAAGATTTGTGCGGGATCTGCCCCTGATCGGTAGAGAATGAGGTTGGCGAAATAGACGCATTGGGCGCCCCTCCCCACCTGCCCATACAGGCCGCCTGCCGCACTCAGGCCAAAGTCGGTTAGATCCGAATAGAAACTCGGGACCGTCCTGTATACCTTGGTGTCATTAGGACACCGATCTAAAGCGACAGCCCAGTCGGACGCATTGCAGCCATACTGCTCTTTCATATAGGTATAGGAGTTCAGATCACTACTCAGAAAATTCCAGTTACTGACGCATTTCCCGTCAGATGTGCTTTGGCCGCAAGTGCCATCATGTTTCTGGTTCAAAGCGTAAAACGCGTCGAGAACGACCGCGTTACGATCATTGGTCGAAAATCTCTGGGAGCCTTGTGCCGAGCTCGTGCGGATCGAAACCGTAATACTGAGGAAGCACCCGAGCGCAAAACGAAGTCCGTTCATGGCGACCTCCTATTGATAGTGTAAGGAACGTTTTTCGCGTGTCCTGCGTTTTCAGTCTATCACAGCGTGGCAAACAGCCGTGGATGCGGAGGTTGAATACCCGCGAGTATCAGCCTTGCCTCACGCGGCAAGATCTCCTTTCTTCAAATCACCCCTCCCCAGCCTATCCTTATCCCAAAGGTCGCCATCTTCGTTAGTTGAGGCGTCCGGATTTGCTTTGCACCACATGGCAAGCTTCTTCAACAATGCGTCCAAAGTTCGAGGTGTGCCACGATACGGGGTACCGTAAGTAATTTTGTTGCGATTTGCCACCTGGTCGAACGGCGCAGCTAGCGTAATCTCTACATTTTTTACACTGACGGCCCGGTTCGAGGTGACGATTTTGATGAAATCGCGTTTTTCTTCGGCCAGACCCGATTTGTACAGCAAATTCGCGTCTCCTGCGAGTTCGAGGAATCTTGATAGCCGAGCAGGGATGGGCTCGGCTGGGGTAGCCAATTGTTCCTCCACCTGCTTCCGCTCCATGAGAAGCGCCGTCTTTCGCGCTTCAAATATATCTTTCTCGATCACACGGTCGATATAGGCGTCCGTGAGGCGAGCCAGGCGGTCCTGCAGCTGTCCCAGGCGCATACTGAGTGCCGCTGTTTGGTCCTGGCGGTCAAGAGACCACTCTGCGGTGAACTTTGCGATCCTCTGCTCAAGGTAGGCGCGTTCTCGTGCGTCAAACTGCAACGGCCGGAATGACTCCGCGATCCGCAGCTCCACGGGTTCCTGACGGATCGCGGAGGTCGGGCAGTTCTTCGTGTGGCAGCGGTAGTAGATATGCCCTTTCTGGCGCTCGCCAATGAGCGAGTAGGCGCAGTGACGGCATTGCAACAGGCGGCGAAAGAGAAAGTCGTGTCGCTGTGTGCGCGTGCTGACCTTGCCGTCAAGGACCTGCTGTACGCGATCAAAGAGCGCTTTCGTGACCAGCGGCGCGTGCATTCCTGGGAACATCTCGCCGGTCCGCTTCAGCCGGATCAGGCCGATGTAGAAGGGGTTGTTCAGGATGACGGAGAGTCCGTTGATCGATAAAGGCGTGCCCCGCCGGTTCCTGAGTCCCAAGGCGGCTAGTTCGTGCCGCAACCGCTCCAGGTTGTACTGGGCCGTCGCGTAAAGCGCAAAGGCCTTCTTGATGAGCGGCGCCCGGATTGGGTCCGGATCTTTGGCTTTGCCCTTGCCCATGTCGAGATACCCGAGCGGTGCCGGCAAGGGATAGACCCCTTGCTTGATGCGGCCGTAAAACCCTTTGCGGGTTTCCTCGCGGAGGTTGCGGATATAGTCGGCGGCGACAACGGCCTGAATGTCGGCGGAGAGCCGGCCGCCCCGCGAATGCAGGTCGAGGCTTTCATTAACAAAGTGGACCTGGATGCCGCTGTCGATCATTTCGCCTAGATCCGCCCAATCTTTGAGGTTGCGGGCGCTGCGGTCGATCTTGTGGATGATGACGCCGTCCGCCGTGCCCTGTTTCAGGAGGCGGAGCATGTGATTGAATACCGGCCGGCCTCGCTTTGCCGCGGTCTCGCGTTCTTCGAACCAGTCGGCAATTTCGAGCGCGTGCTGTTGGGCATACCTCGCGATCGCGTCCCGCTGTTCGTGGAGAGAAACGCCCTGCTCGCCCTGTTTGGCCGTGGAAACCCGAATGTAGCCGAAGTACTTCATGTTGTTGGGGGCGGTTTTGGATTGGACCTTTTGGATTCAATCGTAGGATGGGATTGGGTTCCTGTCAAAACCTCGAAGGTCGCCAACGCCTCCGGATCAGCCTGGAGCCTGATCCAAATCCGTAATGCCAATGCAAGATACTCGTCGAGGTTGGCTTCTGCCTTCGGCAGGTCGATTTCGGCCAGCTTTGGGAAGAGACCGCGCAGGGCGATCTCCGGTTGGCGCGCGGGTGATTCCATATGATCCCAGCTTGCCACTCCCGCGTGATTTCCCAAGACGACGAAACTTACTGCTGATGGCACATCCTTCCGCCGTGAAGTTGATGGATGTGCCGAATGGACTGGCACATCCAGGCGATTGAAGGCACAGGGATCCCGTTCATTGGCATAGTGCCACTTGGCAGACCGAGCATCCACCGTTTCGGCGACGGTTCGAGCGTTCAGCGGTTCCTGGCGGATTCTTAGTCGGGACAATTGAACCGCCGAACTGAGCGTTTTTTTCAACTCCTTTTTGGAATTTGGGCATCTCGATCCATCTATGCTGCCCCACGAAGTCGTACGTTCGAACCGCATTAACCGCGATATCCGCGAGTTTTCTGACATGCTCAAGGGTGTCGAGGCGGAAACGCCGCCTTCCAAGTGGCGGTTCAAACATAGTCATTGGGATAGCCCCCTGATGAGATAGTCGAACCAGCATTGTATTAAGGTCGTATTAAGACTATGTATCACATATGGATGCCACTGCCTATAACAATCATGCGAGTACTTGTGCCACAACCTGAACCATAGTATCATCAAACACGCCTCGCCCCTCCTTTGGGGATGCATGGCTGCCGGACTCGTTAGTCCTGGTTGACATACATCCCTTGAAAGGAGGGAAGAAATGTCGCTGGACGATATGACTCCATCGCAGGTCTTCTGGAGGTCCATGGTTATCTTAGTGTTGGCAGCGGTCGGGGTGGTCTTGCTTCTCCAGGAGTCAGTTCCTTATCACACACTCGGAGGAATCACCGTGATCGCGCTCGCACTCGGTTCGATTTGGTTGTTCTTCGTGCGATCATCGGATTAATGCTTCGAAACCGCAAGCTCCTTCCATCGTGCTATACTGACGATCACCCACGCCGAAAGCGTGGGTTTTTATGACAGCGACCACACAACAGATCATTTTGGCAGTTGTAGCTGTGACGCAGCTCGTAGCGTTTCTTATCGCCTGCGCGATTGCCTTTCGGCAGGCCCATTCCCACGTCGGAATGCGGAGACTGCAGTCGACGCTCGCCGTTCTGCGATATGTCGAGGATAGGGATCTCAGTCGCACCCGTTGGTTTGCGTACGAGCACCACGGCGAGATTGAGCACGAGTTGCAAAATGTTTATGACTCGGAGTTTGCGAGGCTTCACGCTATCGATGATCAGATTTCCAAACTTAGTGGCGGAAAGCTCGATCTGCAGTCGTATCTCTACCCGGTCGTCACGCTTAATATCGCCGGGTACATGGCCGAGAAGAAGCTTATTGAGCCAGATGTGATACCGTGCCTTTTGGCGTCGACTTTCGTGCGCACCTGGGAGGCATATCGTCCGTTCATTGAATATCGACGAAGCCACCGGTTTTCAAAGGAAAAACGCTTGCCGGCGAGCGGGTATGGTCGGTACTTGGAACGGGCTGTGCAGCGAATCATGTGAGATAATCCCTATGCAGATAGCGTAAGAGGGGTACAGTCCGGAGGTCACCGGAGGTTCGCTGGCGGCTTTGTCTATCGCAAGCGCTTCAAACATCGGTGCTGGTTCGACTACCTCACATGTTGACTGCGTCCTGTCGTCGGACGGCATAGCTTGTCTATCTTGGAACCGGGAACTCACCGGGGGCAGCAGCTTTTGCCGCCTTTGGCGATCAAAGTCTCAGCAGTAAAGTAACAGCGTGAGCAGGGACCGATGCGGCAATTGAAGCAATTCAAAGGGCGAGAAATCTCGGCGCAGAAAAGGTGGTCGTGTACGGATCCATCACTGTCAGGTGCGCAATTCTGTGCCACCTTACTCACCGCCTCTGAGCTATGAGCCGCGCCTCCGCACGTAGCATCTGTAATCCGCTCCCGAATTGCGCGCCGGTCGAAAAATAGGTTGTATGTGTTTGGCTTCCGCGGTAAGCATTATCCGCCGGGTCCGCCGCCGCCGCCACGTCTGGTTCCAGGTGACATAAAGCTGAATCCCTTCGTAACGAGCATACCGCTCCGGTCTCGCCGGAAGCAACATCAGGCAGCCACCATTCCCAATGGAATCATTCGAGAACTGGGTCACCTTCTGGGCGACGATCGTCGGAACCGTTGTCGGCGTTTTGGGCGCGTTCCAATCAAGCGCTTGGCTCGTGGGCGTCGGAATCGTGATGGCCTGCGGGTCGGTCGTTGTCCTGATCTATGCCAGGCGCCAGCGGGCGCGCGTACGATCCGCGTCAGTGGCAGTGGACGGTTTGAGCCTGGATTCGCTGAACGCCGCTAGTCTGCGGCGCGGCCTGAACCGGAGTCTTATCGTACAGGAGGTTGAGAATGTGGCGGTGATCGACGGCGAGGATCTCGCGGTCGCCTGGACGTGCTCCGGGTACTGCGCGGCGAACCGAGAGACGTCCATGGCATTCAGCATTGACGCTGATGCCAACACGCCGTTTAGGGAGCTGGACTGCTTCGCCTTCGACCTGCGACGGGACCCAGAGCGCCGGTATCCGATACGGCCGATACTCGCGGGACCGGACGGCATCTCGAAGAAAATAGCGATCCCTTTCCTCGCACCGCTTGCTGCGCAAGAGCCGTTCCACATCATGCTCCGGTGGCGCCAGCGGCGCTGCATGCGGTATGGCGTCGACTATTATGCGGCCACGCTCTCGTTTGCGCAGAAGAGCGTGCGCCGGTATGCGGCGCGGCTCGTTTTCAAACACGGTCGCCCGCGGTGGGTCCGGGTCTACGGGTGCCTGCCCGGCGACGGTCCCAGACTCGTGAGAGTCCTGCGCCCCCAGGCCGCAGCGACCGTTGAGCAGGAATACATAGATGGTGGCGAGAATGTCACCGCACAAAGCGCGCGTATCTATGTGTTTGAACGCCGGCCGTCCGGAGGTTACTGACCTCCGGGATCGCTCAACCCAAAGGAAAGATCTTGCTGCGATCCCTGAGCGAGAGGTGAAGGGGTTCTAACCGCCTACCCCGCCTCTTGGTTGCCCAAGGGGTGGTTTTGACCTGAATGGCGACGGTTTTGTTGTCGCATACATTCGTGACCAGAATATCGGCCCTTCAGGCGCGGCCCCGAGGGTTATTGCGGCGATGTACCCGCGACAGGACAACGGGTATGCCAGACAGTGTTCTCCGGCTGCGCACACGAGTTTGCTCGGGAAAGGGGCCATAGCCTTGCTATTACGACTCATTTCAACAGACCAACCGGGTTTTCACTTCTATAATTAACGACAGACTCGTCCTGGATCAAATGCCGCGGCAGCCGACGTTGCCGTGGACGGCAGTATCGGCCGTCGTTTCAAAATCCGCTGGGTCGATAGGATGAGATCAAAGCTCATCTTTTTTCTTGTCTGTGGCCCACAAGCATTTACAACATTACCTGCGCACGTGCCGTCGCCGACACGGATTCTCCCAGGCGGAGGTGGCGCTGCTCCTCGGGGCGTCATCCGATACGAAGGTGTCGCGGTATGAAAGCTTCCGGCGGAGCCCATCCGTGACCTCGGTCTTCGCCTACGAGATCATTTTCAAAACCCCGGTGCGCAACCTCTTTGCCGGCGCCTACGACATCGTTCGCCGGGACGTCCGGGCTCGCGCCGGGCGGCTCATCAAAGTGCTGGAGCCGGACGCCAGAAATCCCCGCACCTTACGCAAACTGCAGCTGCTGCGGACCGTCGTCGGGTCCCCGGATAATGCGGCCGGCTGCACTTGACGGCGGATGGCGAAAAAACAAATAAAGCGGGTGTTGGGCATTGACCCGTTTTCGCGGGGCGTCGGATTCGCGGTAGTCGAGGAAGGCGTGGGGCTGGTCGATTGGGGCCTGCGAATCACAGGCCGGCCTGACAATCAGCGTGCGGTCGAAATAATCGCGGAGATGATCGACCGCTTCAAGCCGGACCTTCTTGCGCTCGAAGACTGGAAGGCCGCGGGGTCCCGGCGGTGCGAACGGGTTGAGATCCTGCTCAATCTCATCGCAACCGGTAAGTGGGAAGGTATGGTGGTTCGGCTTGTATCGGTCCGGGAAGTCCGTGCGATCGGTCCCCTGCCGGACATGGCGACGAAGTACGGGCGGGCGACATTCTTCGCGGACCAGTATCCTGAACTACAGGCCTTCCTGCCGCCGGTGCGGAAACCCTGGATGAGCGAGGACACGCGGATGAGCATCTTCGACGCGGTAGGGTTCGCTGTAGCGTGCCTGTCCGGGGGGAGACGGGAAACCGATGCGTCGGAAACACAGCTCGCGTCATGAAGAAGGAGATGATCCCATCATCGAGTTCTGGCAAAGACTTCGTCGAGTTTGTGCACCGCTGATATGCGATTCTCCCCGACACGTGATCAGGTGGAACACCGCTTACGCGGCTGCCACGCTGGATGGAAGAAAGGCAGTCGCTGTGCCCCTTATGGAACTGCTGAACGCAACGTGATTGCAGGACGGCCACGGACCAACCACGAAGGACGACATCCCGTATGTCTCCGTCGACGTATCATAACGTCCTGGCGTTGGCTCCTTTGCGCAGAATAGATCCGGACGGAGTCACGCGCGCCGGATGTAGGTATCGCTCGATTGATGTAATAGCCTCTCAATTCGTGCGATCTGTGTCGCCGCCTTCCGCCCTGAAGCGCGCCAAAATCATGCACACTCCATGTGCTTGACAGATGTATGGGCTGCGCATAGTATTACCAATAAAGGTCACCAAACCTCATAACCACATTCATGGCTAAACGCATCAACGTGATCCTCGACGACAAAACCGCCCAAGCGATCCGCCGCGCGGCGAAACCTGGCGAGCGGTGCCGGTTCATCAACCGCGCAGTGCAGTACTACGCTGCGACGCAGGCGCCGGACGCCCTTCGCCTCCGCCTGAAGCAGGCTGTGCTACGCGACCGGGATCTCGCCGAAGAAATCGCCCGCGACTGGCGCGCCGTGGACCGCGAAGTATGGCAAAGCCTCAATCGAGCGGAACGCCGACACCGGCGTTCCAACCCCGACGAGCAGAGATCTACCTCGTAGCCCTCGATCCCACCATCGGCCACGAGATCAAAAAGACGCGCCCGGCGCTCGTCGTTCAGAACGACATCACCAACCAATATTCGGGAACCACCATCGTGGCGCCAATCACGTCGAACGTCCGTCTGCCGTTGTCGCCCACACACGTGCTCATCACGAAGGGCGCTCCCTCTGGCCTCGAAGCAATCTCCGTTGCGCTCTTGGAGCAAATCCGGGCGGTAGACCGCCGAAGGCTTGTAAAACCCATCGGCCGCCTCGACCCCAAAATCATACCCCAGGTTGACGACGCCATCACCGTTACGCTCGGCCTCAGGCAGTTGTAGTGCTCCCGCCCGTCAAACCTTGCCAGAGACCACTAAGTATGTCGTAATATGCCCTGTCGCCTTCCGCCCTAAAGTGCGACACCGGCCAGCAGCGCCACCCCGGAAATCCAGGTATTCCAGCCTGTGGATAATCGGGGATTGCGCCATCTTGTCGTCTCGCATTATGATTTACGACAAATAGCCACCCTTCCACCCGCCATGCGCCGTTCCACTCGTCGCCACACCGCGATACTGACTTCCGGCCAGCTTGTCAACTGGTTTCTTGCCGAGGTCTCTACAGTCGCAGGAAACCA
>Ga0335081_10007471_pt1 | contig 17467 bp, 20 predicted proteins | sample Lox_Sample_35_FD_206713 | JGI IMG/M metagenome (GOLD analysis project Ga0335081, IMG submission 206713) | Soil microbial communities from Loxahatchee National Wildlife Refuge, Florida, United States - Lox_Sample_3.5 | ecosystem: Environmental > Terrestrial > Soil > Wetlands | place: USA... | reverse complement strand
CCGATAGCACCACGCCGGCGCACACCATCGAGTCGAGCGCCTGGCCCCGCCGCCCGTCCTCGTCGAACACGAACTTCGCCGGCGGCAGCGGATCCGGGAAGGTGTGGATCGGCCACTGCTGGTTGTAGAGGTTGAAGATCGGGCTGACCGAGATCAGGTCCATGTGGGCGTCGTAGTAGGCGTCGAGCGTCCCGACGTCACGCCAGTAGCCGCGGTCGCGGTCGGTGGCGCCCGGCACCTCGTTGGCGGCGAAGTCATACACCCGCGCATCGCCGCGCTCCACCAGCATCGGGATCAGGTTGCCGCCGATGTCGTGCCTCGACGTCTCATCCTGGGCGTCGGTGGTCACCGCATCGATCAGCGCCTCGGCGGTGAACACGTAGTTGCCCATCGAGGCGTACACCTGATCCGGGGCGTCGGGAAGCGGCTTGGCGTCAGCCGGCTTCTCCCGGAACGCCGAGATCCGCCGGCCGTCGGGCGCGGTCTCGATCACGCCGAACTGGTCGGCCTGCTCGATCGGGGCGCGTATCGCGGCGACGGTCACGCCGGCTCCGCTGGCGATGTGCTCCTCGACCATCTGGCGCGGGTCCATGCGGTAGATGTGGTCTGCGCCGAACACGGTGATGTGCTCGGGACGCTCGTCTCGGAGCAGGTTGAAGTTCTGGTAGATCGCATCCGCCGATCCGACGAACCACCGCGGGCCGCGCCGCATCTGGGCGGGAACCGGAGCCACGTAGTTGCCGAGCAGCCCCGACAGACTCCATGTCTGCGCCAGGTGCCGGTCGAGCGAGTGGCTCTTGTACTGGGTCAACACGACGATCCGCAGGTAGCCCGCGTTGACGAGATTCGAAAGGGCGAAGTCGACCAGCCGGTAGACGCCTCCGAAGGGGACCGCCGGCTTTGCACGGTCCGCCGTCAGCGGCGCGAGCCGCTTGCCTTCTCCACCCGCGAGCACGATCGAGAAGACGTGCGCCACGGTTCAGCTCCCCAGCGCAGCGTCGACGACCGCCTGGGCCTCCTCGAGAATCCGCTCGAGGTCCTCCGCGCCCTTGAAGCTCTCGGCGTAGAGCTTGTAGACGTCCTCGGTCCCCGAGGGTCGCGCCGCGAACCAGCCGCCCTCGGTCACCACCTTCACCCCGCCGAGCGGCGCGCCCGACGGCGCGGCCGTGAGGATCTGCGTGATCGGCTCGCCGGCAAGTTCGGTTGCGGTGATGTCGTCGGGCGAGAGCTTGCCAAGGACCTGCTTCTGCTCGGGCGTGGCGGGCGCGTCGATTCGCCGGTATACCGGCGCGCCGTAGCGATCGGTCAGCTCGCCGTAGATCCGTGCGGGGTCCTTGCCGGTGCGAGCGGTCATCTCGGCCGCCAGCAGGCACATGATCAGCCCGTCCTTGTCGGTGCTCCAGGCTCGGCCGTTGCGGCGGAGGAAGCTCGCGCCGGCGCTCTCCTCGCCACCGAAGGCGAGCGTCCCGTCGAGCAGGCCGCCGACGAACCACTTGAAGCCGACCGGCACCTCCTCGAGCCGGCGGCCCAAGCCGCCGACCAGCCGGTCGATGATCGAGCTCGAGACCATCGTCTTGCCGACGCCGGCTTCGTCGGGCCAATCGAGACGCACGGCGCCGAACAGGTAGGCGATCGCCGCGGCGAGATAGTGGTTCGGGTTGAGCAGGCCGGCCTCGCGGGTCACGATCCCGTGGCGGTCGGCGTCCGGGTCGTTGGCGAAGGCCACGTCGAACCGGTCCTTGAGCGCGATCAGGTCGGCCATCGCGTCTGGCGAGGAGCAGTCCATCCGGATCTTCCCGTCGTGGTCGAGCGGCATGAACGAGAACGTCGGATCGATCTGGTCGTTGACGATCTCGAGATCGAGGCGGTGGCGATCGGCGATCGCCTCCCAGTACGCGAGGCTCGCGCCGCCCAGGGGATCGACCCCGAGCCGGATCCCCGAGCCGGCGATCTCCTCTAGGTCGACGACCGCCGACAGCTCACCGACATAGGCGGAGCGGTAGTCGTGCCGGTGAGCTCGGTCGATCGCTTCGTCGAACGGCAGACGCTCGATTCCCTGCGCGCCGGCGCGCAGCAGCTCGTTCGCCGCGTCCTGGATCTGGCGGGTGACGTCGGTGTCGGCGGGGCCGCCGTGCGGCGGGTTGTACTTGAACCCGCCGTCCTCGGGAGGGTTGTGCGATGGCGTGATCACGACGCCGTCGGCGCGCGCGCCGCCCCGGCCGTTGTAGGTCAGGATCGCGTGCGAGATCGCCGGCGTCGGCGTGAACCCGTCCTCGGAGTCGACCTGGACGTCAACGCCGCGGGCGACAAGCACCTCGACCGCGGTCCGGAACGCCGGCTCAGACAGCGCGTGCGTGTCGCGCCCGAGGAACAGCGGCCCGTCGATTCCCTCGGTCGTGCGGTACTGGACGATCGCCTCGCTGATCGCAAGGATGTGATCCTCCGTGAACGTCGCGTTGAACGACGTGCCTCGGTGCCCCGAGGTCCCGAACGACACCGCCTGGGCGGGGTTCGACGGGTCCGGGTGCTCGTCGTGGTAGGCGCCGATCAGCTTGTCCACATCCACGAGCATGTCCGGGGTCGGCCGGCGGATGGCGTGTGCTGCGCTTGATTCAGTCATTGCGGCGGGAGTTTGACAACCCGCGTCGCATTGGGCATGACTCGTTCGTGATTGCCGGAAGGAGGGCGGGTGGCGGGCGGGACGGCCGAGCCACCCCACGGGCGGCCACGATCCCCATGTAAACGTGCCAAAGTCCCCCTCCCGTGCCACCAAACGCAGCACCTATCCGTTCTACACCACCGGAATCCACGACGGCACCTGCACGTGGCAGGAGGGTGGCAACTACATTCCGGGCACGATCGATCACTTCGGCGGCAGCTCGACAGCCGAGTACGGCCCCCCGCTGCGGACCGTTTATCCGGAGGCAGGGTTCCAGCCCAAGACGCTGATTGACAACTTCAACAGCGGCAACCTGCAGAACGCCTGCCCCGTGGGGCCTGTCTTCCGGTAACTAAAACGGCGACCCCGGGCGCACGGACGCGCCCGGGACAACCGATGCGTACATTGGCGCTGTGGCCGCAGCGCCAATGCCGCCCCATCTCGACCTCGTCTACACCGTGGTCGAGCCCACCGACGCGAAACGCGCGAACCTGCGTGAGCAGCTCCTCGAAATGTGGGTCGACGTGACCAACGCCGGCGGCGCGGTCGGGTTCACCGTACCCGCCGACGTGGGCGCAGTGGCGACCACACTCGACGCGGCCCTCGATCGGGTTGCCGCGGGCACCGACGTGCTGGGCATCCTGCGTCAGAACGGGAACGCGGTCGGCATGGCGTTCCTCCTCGACGGAGGCTCCGGACTGCGCCGGCACTGGCGGACGGTCCTGCGTCTGATGGTCCGCCCGGAGCTCCAGGGCCGCGGGGCGGGTCGCCTTCTGCTCGAGGGGCTACACGGAACCGCGACCGATCTCGGACTGGAGCAGCTGATGTTGACCACGCGCGGCGGGACAGGCGTCGAAGGGTTCTACGCGCGCTTCGGCTACACCATCGTCGGCTGTCACCCCGGCGCTATCCGGCTCGCGCCCGGTGACGACCGCGACGAGCTCATCCTCATCTTCCGGCTGTAACCGGTGGCGAGCGGATCGGCCAACGACGCGGTCGAGGTTCGGCTGACGTACCGCTCGCCATGCGACGTCGACGGTCTCGTGCGGTTCTTCGGCAAGCGGGCCGTTCCCGGAGTCGAACAGATCGACGGCGACGTCTACTACCGCAGCGTCCACCTGGAACGCGGGAACGGAGTGGTCGCGCTCCGCGCCGGCGCCGACGATGTCGAGGCGAAGCTATGGCTCGACAGCGCCGACGATCTCGACGGAGCTATGACGGCCTGCCGGCGGTTGCTCGACCTCGACACCGATCCGGCGCCGATCGTCAACGCTCTCGGCCGCGACGAGCTGATCGGGGCGATCGTACGGGCCGCTCCGGGGCGCCGGGTGCCCGGGGTCGTCGAGCCCAACGAGCTGGCAATCCGCGCCGTGCTCGGGCAACAGGTCTCAGTCGCGGGAGCCGCGACGCTGGCCGGACGCCTCGTCGTGGCGTACGGCGAGCCGCTCGCCCACCCCATCGGATCGGTGACGCACGTCTTCCCCTCAGCCGCTGCTCTCTCGGACGCCGACCCCGATCAGCTGGCAATGCCCTGGTCTCGCCGGCGGGCGCTGATCGGCCTGGCCGCGGCGCTCGCTGACGGTGACGTCGTGCTCGACCCCGGCGTCATGCCAAGCGACGAGATCGAGCGGCGGCTGCTCGCGCTGCCGGGGATCGGTCCGTGGACGGTCGCGTACGTCGCGATGAGGGCGCTGGGCGATCCGGATGCGTTCATGCCCACCGACCTCGGCGTTCGGCACGGCATCGAGCGGCTGGGCCGCGACGGCCGCGCGGCCGGAGCGATCGCAGTCGCTGAGGGGTGGCGACCCTACCGCGCCTACGCGACCCAGCATCTGTGGGCACAGCTGGCTGCGCCGGCGGTCGACGGACCTCACGCCAACCGCGCAGGCACCGTTCTACACCCGCAATGACATCGATCAATCACATCCCCACCAGCCTGTACACACGCATGGACAGCCCGATCGGCGAGCTGTTGCTGTGCGGCGACGAGGAGCGGCTCAGCCACCTCTACACCGCGCCTCGCTCCGAGAACCCGGAAGCCATCCGAGGGCGCCGGCATGCGAATGCGCCGTTCGCCGCCGTCCGTGACCAGCTCGAGGCCTACTTCGCCGGCGAGCGCGTCGAGTTCGACGTCCCGCTGAACACGGACGGCGCGCCGGCGTTCTTCACAACCGTATGGCAGCGCTTAGTCGAGATCCCGTTCGGCGAGACGGTCAGTTACGGCGAGCTCGCGAGGCGGCTCGGCCGCCCGACCGCCGCACGCGCGGTCGGAATGGCGAACGGACGCAACCCGATCGCGATCATCGTCCCGTGCCACCGTGTGATCGGCTCCGGAGGAGCGCTCACCGGATACGCGGGCGGGCTCGAGCGCAAGCGTTACCTGCTTCGCCACGAGTCAGAGGTACTCGGACGCTCACCGCACCGGCCGGGCCCGCCGCGCGAGCACGTCCTCGAGCGCGCCGCCGCGGGCCACGATCTCGAATAACCCCGCGCGCATCGCCGCGACCCAGAGGCGCGAGATCGTCGGCGGCCATGCAACAGATCGCGGTGACTGGCTCCGGGCCGTCACTGCTGACCGCGAACCACGTCATGGGGGAACGCAGATCGCGTCGCCCGCGCCGAGTTCGTGGCGGCGCCTTCAATATCGAATCGGGCCTCACGGTCGAGCACGATGAACACCTCACGGGCCTATCAGGCCGGGACGCTGACCGCGCGCTCCCGCCCGGACGCAAGCGGGCGGTGCAGGAGCAGTGCGGCCACGAAGAGCACGAACAGCCCGGCTGCCGCGAGCGCCCCCGTCACGCCGAACAGCGCCAGCAGCGGGCCGGCGATCAGGGAGCCGGCGACGATCCCGAAGATCGAGACCGGGAAGACCAGACCGTATGCTCGGGCCAGGACCGCATCGTCGAGCAGGCGCGGAAGCGCGGTCTCTGACAGCACCTCGCCGACGATCATGCCGCCGCCGCCGAGCAGTGCCAGCGCCAGCGCCAGCGGAAGCGTGGGCGCAACGCCGAGCGCCGCGAGCGGGACGCCGACGAGCGCCAGCGCCAGGGCGCGCCGCCACTGCGCGGACGCCGAGATCCGAGCCGTCACGATTGCCCCGATCACGCCGCCCGCTCCGAACGCGGCGAGCAGCAGGCCGTAGCCGCCGTTGCCGGCGCCGATCTTGCGGCTGACGAGGACGAGCGTGACGGTCAGCAGCCCGTACACCGCGCTGCAGAGCACATCGGCGGCGATCAGGGTCAGCGCGGCGGGTGCGCCTCGCAGCGCGCGGGCTCCGTCGCTGATCTCCGCGAACATGCTCGGCGCGGCTGCGTCGGACTCTCGGACAGGCGGGCGAAAGGCCTCGCCCGCCGCTACCGAGAAGATCGCGGCCGCGGAGCCCAGGAACGTGAGTGCGTTGAGCAGGATCGCGATCGCGGGCGTCGACGCCAGCAAGACAACCGCGCCGAGGGCAGGACCTGCGACCACCGCCGCCTGTCCGACCGCCGAGCGTAGCGCCTGCGCCCGCTGAAGCTCGGCGTCGGGGACGAAGCGCGCGGTGCAGGCGGCGACGCACGGCGGCTGGGCGACCGACGCGGCCGTTGCGGCGGCGGCGATCACCGGCGCGAGGACGATCGGGAGGCCGGCGGCAGCCACCGCGGCGAGTGCGACCATCAGCGCTGCCCGTGCTAGATCCGAGGCGATCATCAGTCGCCGGCGATCGTAACGATCGGCGAGCACTCCGCCGATCGGTCCGAGCACGACGATGGGCAGGACGCGCGCGGCGGTCGTGAGCGCTACCCAGGTGGCGGAACCGGTCCGCTCGAAGACAAGTGCGAGAAGCGCGACGTTGTAGAGCCAGTCGCCGCACGAGGACACGGCGAGGCTCAGGAGGATCAGATGGAACGGGCGGCCGCCGGGGAGGCGGAGGCGCTGGGTTATGGCTGTGGCGGACATGGCCACAGCATCGGTCTAAACATCACCCCGCACATCGGGCAACCACCCAGTCTTAGGGGCTTAAATGTTTAGGCCGGGTGCCTCAGAGGCCCGGCGCGGTACCTCAGACGTCGGTGAGGCCTGCCCCAACCCACGGCGGTGCGCGACCGCCGCCGCCTCGACACGCGTGGACACGTCGAGCTTGGAGAGGATATTCGAGACGTGCACGCTGGCCGTCTTGCGAGATATGACCAGCCGCTCGCGATCTGACTGTTTGAGAGCCCGTCCGCGACCAGCCGTAGGACCTCGACCCCGCGCGCGGTCAGATCCAGCCGGCTGAGCTCTTCCGACACCGCGTCCTCGGGCGACCCACTTGCCGGGGCGCTGTTCTCGGCCGAGCGCAGACGGGCCCGGCGGATCAGGGCCTGCACGTCGTCGAGCAGCGGGGCCGCATCCATCGTGAAGTAGTGCCTCACTGCTGCTGACAGAGGGAGACCGGGTTGCCGTCGGGGTCGGCAACCGTCGCGATCCGCTCTCCCCACGGCATGTCTTCAGGCTCACGCATGATCGGCACGCCCGCGCCGCCGAGCTGCCTGACTAGCTCGTCGAGGCCGGGGACGTAGAGGTACAGCTCGAACCTGGGACCATCGCCGAGCGACAGCCCATAGCGGTCGATCGCCCACTCGACACTAGTCACTGCTATCTCGGCCGACGACGTGTCACTGTGCAACCCGACGTATCCCGGGTCACCCTCGGGCGGCAGCTGGAAGTGCCGGCGGAAGCCCAGCAGCTCCCAGAACTGCGCCGCTCGCTCCACATTCGTCGCGTACACGACCGGAAGTGCTCGCGAAACCACCGGGTGAGCGTACGCCAAGCCACGACCGCCCGCGATGATGCTGATACGATATGAATCCGATATCGGATTCTCGAATGCCGCAGAGCAAACGGCTACTGCTCGGACTCAACCCCCGCCTGTTCGACGCGCTGCACCGTTGGGCGGACGACGAATTGCGGAGCATCAACGGCCAGATCGAATACCTGCTCGCCGACCAGGCCCGCCGTGCGGGCCGCCTCACAAGACGATCGCACCGGCGGCCACGCGGCGACAGGCCGGCCGACGATGTCGGCGACCCCGAACCGGACAGCAAGCCGGCGGCTCGCCCCTTTGCGCCGCCCCTCTTCCGCATCAGTATCGCGCGATCATCGGTCCATGAGCGCGAACCTCCTCGACTTGATCGACGGCCGCCGAGGCCACTTCCTGCTTGAGTCAGGCCACCACGGCGAGCTGTGGCTCGACCTCGACACGCTCTTCCTCCGCCCGGCACGGCTGGTCCCATTCGTCGAGGATCTCGCGCGGCGGCTGGCGGACGCGGTCGATCCGGATGCGGTCTGCGGACCGCTGCTCGGCGGTGGGCTGATCGCGAGTGCGGTGGCGACGCTGCTCGACGTCGAGCTCTACGTTGCCGAGCCGGTCGCGCGGGCCGACCGCAGCGGCGACGAGCTGTTTAGCGCGCGGTATACGGTGCCAGAACCGATCCGGGGTCGCCTGCAGGGTCGCCGGGTCGCGGTTGTCGACGACGTCATGAACGCTGCCTCAGCGGTGCGCGCCACGGTGAGCGACGTGCGGGCCGCCGGCGCGGACGTCGTCGCGATCGGCGCGCTTCTCGTGCTCGGCTCATCCGCCGTGGAGTACGCCGAACATGAGCGGTTCGCACTCGTTCACGCTGCCACGGTCGCGAACCGAATCTGGGAGCCGCGTGCCTGCCCACGGTGCGCCGCGGGCCAGCCGCTCGAGGATCCGCGCGGCAACGAGACCAGGCGCTAAAGGCCTGAGGCGCCTCGGGCCGTGCGTTCAGCCTGGACGTCGAACTCGCGGATGAAGGCTCCCGCGGCCTCCATCGCATCGGCCGCTTCGGGGAGGAACGACCAGAACAGCTGGAAGGCGTGGGCCTCGACCGGGAAGAGCTCGAGGCGGGCGTCGACGCCGTGCTCGTGGGCCTGGCCGGCGAGCGCTTTGGCGTCGGCGAGCCGCGCGTCGCCCGTTGCCGCCTGGATGAGCATCGGCGGCAGCCCGCCGAGGTCCGCGCGCAGCGGGTCGAGGATCGGATCGTCGGCTGGGTGGCCGGATAGATAGGCCTCGACGCAGCGGCGCACGTCCTCGTCGGAGGCGAGTGGGGCGTCGGAGGCCGAGGGGGTGCTCTCACTCAGGTCGAGCCACGGGCACAAGATCACCGCGGCCGCTGGGAGTGGTTCATGGTCGCGCTTGAGCGACAGGAGCAATGACAGTATGAGGCCGCCGCCCGCCGAGTCGCCGGCGACGACGATGCCTTCCGGGTTGGCTGCCTGCTCCCGGAGCCAGAGATAGGCACGGCGCGCATCGTCGAGCGCGGCCGGGAACGGATGCTCGGGTGCGAGCCGGTAATCGGGAACGAGGATCCCCGTCTGTGCGGCGGCGGCGAGCGCGCCGGCTTGCGACTGGTATCCGAATGCCGAGCCGACGACGTAGCCGCCGCCGTGGAGGTAGACCACCGTCGGCTCGAGGCCCGCCCCCGGAGCGACGACAAGCGACGGCACACCGCCGGCGGTGACCGGGCGCGTGATCGTTCCGGCGGGCGGTGAGAACTGCGCGAACATTGACTCGAACGTCGCACGGGCCCGGACGAGATCGGGGTCGTTGGCGACAATCCCGCGCATCGGCTCGAGCGTCCGCGCGACCCGGCCAAGCAGCTCGCCCCCGACCGCGAGCGCCGCGGCGACCGCCTCATCGACGTCACGGAGCAGCGGGCGCGCGCGGTCGAGCAACGCTTCACCGGCGAGCGTCAGCTCGACGCTGTGCGTCGAACGACGAAGCAGTTCGCATCCGACCAGCTGCTCGAGGCCCCTGATCTGCCGGCTGAGAGCAGGCTGGGAGACGTAGAGCCGGTCGGCCGCGCGCCCGAAGTTGAGCTCCTCGGCGACAGCCACGAACGCCCGCAGGTGCCGCAACTCGATGCCGTCCGGCGCGTGCGGGAAGGGAAGAACACTGGCGGGCTGGTCCACGCGCCAAGTATGGCTCCCCGGTCGGTTGCCGGTCATGCAAATCGCGGAACACGGTCTTGCACGATCGGCCTTTCCCTTTACGCGCGACCGGTGAAACGCTGGCCGGCGTGATGGTCGCCGATATGACACTCAGGTTTGGGGCGCTTCGTGTGCCGACCACCGTGCACTGGCCAGCAGTGAACGCCCTGTCACTCGCGCTCGTGCTGAGTGACGAACTGCCGCCGACCGACCAGTGGCTCGAGAGGTCGGTTGTCATTGCCCTGGCCGCGATGAACTCCGGTCAGGTCGAGCTCGCCGCGCTTCAATGGGTGGCCGAGCATTCCCGCGAGCTCGGCACGGGCTGCGAACGGATTCTCGTGGCGGGCGGCGCGCGGGCGGCTCGGCTCGTGCTGGCGGCACGCGACAGCGGTTGGCCGGTGCTGTGGCGCCAACTCCTCGTTCACCCCAAGTTCACGGCGGAGCAGCCGATGCCGGCGAACGTTGGCGGCGCACCGCCGGCGATCGTCGTGTGTGGTGCACATCAAGGAGATGGCCGCCGATACGCCGGCCGGCTCCGCGCTGCGGGTGTTCAGGTTCGTGAGATTGGCGATGACGACCGCCGCTGAGTGTGTCCTGACTAGCGGGTGCCATCGCGCCGAGCTCACGGCGTACTGCAGGCGTGTGCCTCGATTCGCTCGGACGGACCGCTCGCCAGCCGGTTCCGGTCGAGGAGCTCCCCGAGCCGGCGGATCCTGAGACCGAGCCCGACCCCTACGACCGGGCGCTTGCCCGGGAGCACCTCCAGCTCGCGATGGTGGCCACAATCGGCAGCTTGCCGCGCCGTCAGCGCGCCGTTCTCGTCCTGCGCGACGTGCTCTCCTGGCGAGCATCCGAAGTCGCGGAGTTGCTGGGGATGACGACCGCGGGCGTGAACAGCGCTCTGCAGCGAGCGCACCTCGCTGTCGGTGCGATCGAGGTGGACGATCTACCGGAGACGCGCGACGCCGAGGAGCGGGAGCTGCTCGCGCGCTACCTCGCTGCGTTCGCCGACGACGACGTCGACGCGCTTGTCGCCTTGTCGCACGAAGCCTGAGTCAGACTCCTGAGGGCACGTCAAGCGGGAAACAGATCGCCGTGGCGCTGCCGGTACAGCGGCCAGCCGGCGTCCCCACCGACTCCGCGGCTCAGCGGCAGCGCGCGTGGGATCGCCGAGCGCGACCCACGCGTGGGACCGGTAAGTTTGCACGAACCGTACGTCAAGTCTTACGGGATCTCGGTATCAACTCGCGTTGCGAGCTTTCGCCCGGTCCCCGTCCGGCGCAGTAGGGTGGAACCGGACGCGAGAGATTGGAGCGAGGATGTCCTTCGGACACACTTCAGTCACGGGGTCCGAGTCGGCCGTCGTCCGCCAGGCGCCATCAGCCGACTGGATCCGCGACTTCATCGGGCGGTGGCTGGACGCCTGGAACTCCCACGAGGCTGATCGAGTGGTGTCGTTCCTCACGGAGGATGTCGAGATTCGCGACGACTCCTGGCCGAAGACGATGCATGGCCACCGCGACGCCCGCGAATTCCTCGAGGCATTGTGGCGGGCTACCCCGGACATGACCTTCGAGCTGCTCGACGGACCGTACGTAATCCCTGGGGAGCCCCGTGCATCGTTCCACTGGCGCGGCCGGGGGACGTTCACCGGGCCTATGGATCCGCCCGGCTTTGCTCCCACCGGGCGCACCTGGGAGGTCGACGGAGTCGACTTTCAGGAGTATCGCGACGGCCGCGTCGCCAAGCTCAGGGTCGTGTTCGACCTCATGACGGTCTCGCGGCAGCTCGGCGTGATGCCGGCATCGGGGAGCCGCAGCGAGCGTGCGATGGCCGCCGCACAGCGCGGCGTGATTCGTGTCCAGAGCGAGTACCGCAGATTGCGCAGGAGCGACAGCTAGACGATTCCGACCGGTCAGGCCGAGATTTCCCCGATGCGTGAACGAGATGCCGACATCCTTCAGTCGATCGTGGCTACGCGGGGCGGATTCGGCCACCGCGAGAATCTGCAGTTGGTATGGAGCTATCTGCAGATCTATGAGCCGCTGGAGACCCATCGTGCGGTAAGGGCCGCGGTCCGGCACATGGCAAGTGCGCACGGCGCACCGGACACGTAGCACGAGACCATCACGCGCTCGTGGGTCCACCTCGTGGTCCTCCACCGAGCGAAGAGCGAGGCTGAGTCCTTCGATGAATTCATCGCGGGCAACTCCGCCCTCCTGAACCGCCATCTGCTCGAGGCCCACTACAGTCGCGAGTTGCTCAGCAGCCCTGAGGCGCGGGTCCGCTGGACCGAGCCCGATCTGCGCGGGCTTCCCGGCGCCCCCTAGAGCCGGACGCGTATCAGATGGCCTCTCGCGGGCTCATCAATGCATGTGGAAGCAACGCCGGTTGCTCAGTAGACGCACCCGGCGGCGCCTGGCCGCCAGCGCCCGCCGCGCGGCGACCCGCGGCCCGAGGCCGTCGCGGCACACGATCTTGCTGCACGATCGGGCCGCCGCCGTCAAAGAGGCACTCCTCGAGCTCGCGATGATGCTCGAATACGCGGGCGATCTCGACGCCTCGTGGATCAGCGAGACGAACAAGCTGCTGACCGACGGCTGCGATAGCCCGCTCTACAACCGTGACATCCACGTCTCCGAGTTGTGGGCGCTGCTCTACTACCTTCGTGTCGGACGCGAACCCGCGGGAAAGTTTCCGGTCCAGGCACCCGGGTAGCGACCCGATGGACCCAATCGAAGAGAGCGCGCGCGTGTTCGTTGACGCCCAGGCCGCCCGGATGCTTGACAACGCCGAGCTAGACGCGCGGCCGGACGGCAATCAAGTCGCTTTCCGCTTGATCAGGGGGGAACCCAGGACGGCGCGCACGGCGGCGTATAGCGCCGAATCGGCGCGCCCGGAGCCGTTCCGGGCGTGCCACGCGAATACCTACGCGCCGACGGTCGCGCCGACGGCCTGCTCGACGCGCTCGCCGAGTTCCTGATCGACGTTCTTCCAGTACTCGAACGCGCGCGCGAGCACCTTCTCGGACACGCCGTCCGAGAGATGGCCGGCGATGTTCGAAACCAGCCGGTCGCGGGCGTCGTCGTCAAGGACCTCGCGGACCTGTGTCCCTGCCTGGCCGAAGTCATCGTCGTCAGCCCGGAGCGTGTACGCCGACCGGACCATGTCGCCGTCTGCCATCCACAGGCCCGCCTGGTCGGTCGCCGACGGATCGGCTTTCGGGCCGCCGTACGAGTTCGGGGCATAGACCGGATCGGTGACGTTGACCGTGCGCCCGACGCCGTCCTTGCTGTAGCTGTGCGCCGGCACGTGCGGAGAGTTGACCGGAATCTGCTTGTAGTTGACCCCGAGCCGCGCCCGATGGGCGTCCGCATACGAGAACCCGCGCGCGAGGAGCATCTTGTCCGGGCTCAGTCCGATCCCCGGCACGAGGTTGTCGGGCTCGAAGGCCGCCTGCTCCATCTCGGTGTGGAAGTCGGTCAGGTTCCGGTTGAGGGTCATCTTCCCGACCTTGATCAGCGGGTAGTCGCGGTGCGACCACACCTTGGTCAGGTCGAATGGGTTGAAACGGTAAGTCTTGGCCTCCTCGAACGGCATGATCTGCATGTACAGCGTCCAGCTCGGGAAGTCCCCGGCGCGGATGGCCTCGAACAGGTCCTTCCGGTGGTAGTCGGGGTTTTCGCCGGCGATCCGGTCGGCCTCCTCCTGGGTGAGGAAGTCGATGCCCTGGTCGGTCTTGAAGTGGTACTTGACCCAGAACTTGTCGCCACCAATGTTGACCCACATGTAGGTGTGGCTCGAGTAGCCGTTCATGTGACGATACGTCTTGGGTATGCCTCGATCACCCATCAGCCACGTCACCTGATGTGCTGACTCCGGAGACAGCGTCCAGAAGTCCCACTGCATGTCGTGGTCACGCAGGCCGTTATCGGCACGTCGCTTCTGGCTGCGGATGAAGTGCTGGAACTTCATCGGGTCGCGGACGAAGAAGACCGGCGTGTTGTTGCCGACCATGTCGTAGTTGCCGTCTGACGTGTAGAACTTGAGCGCGAAGCCACGGGGATCGCGCCACGTGTCCGGGCTGCCGCTCTCGCCGGCCACGGTCGAGAACCGGGCGAGCATCTCGGTTTTGACGCCAGGCTGGAACAGTGCGGCGTGGGTGAAGGCACTGACGTCCTCGGTGGTCTCGAACACACCGAAGGCCCCCGACCCCTTGGCGTGTGGCTGACGCTCGGCAATCCGCTCGCGGTTGAAGTTGGCCATCTGCTCGATCAGGTACTGGTCCTGGAGCAGGATCGGGCCGTCCGGGCCAACGGTCAACGAGAATTCGTCGCTGGCGACAGGGATGCCGGAGTCGGTTGTCGTGCGAGGTGGCTTATCGGTCATCTAGCGCTCTCCTTCTCGTTGGACTTATTCGTTGTCTGGCAGCTGGGGCACAGGCCCCAGAACGTGACCTCGGCTTCGTCGATCACGAACCCGCTCGCGTCCGATGGCAATACGCACGGCGGCTCACCCACGACGCAATCGACGTCGGTCACCTCGCCGCAAGAGCGGCACACGACGTGGTGATGGTTGTCGCCAACACGGGTCTCGTAGCGAGCCGGGCTTCCAGCAGGTTCGACCCGGCGCGCAAGGCCGGCTCGGGTGAGCGCGGCCAGGACGTCGTAGACGGCCTGCGTCGAGATCGTGCCGAGACGCTCGCGCACCGCCAGCGCAACCTGATCCGCGCTCAGATGCTTGCCCTCCGTCAACTCGGACAGCACCGCGAGCCGCGGTGCAGTGACGCGCAGCCCGGCATCGCGCAACGCGACCGCCATATCGATGTGGGCGGTCGAGGTCATCGCACAACCATACTCGTAATCCGGAATCATTCAATTCTTTGTCGAATTCCAGAATTAAGGACCGCCGCCCAGGCGCGTCGACGCTCGGACGATCCCTCTATTCGTACCCGCCGGAGCGCGTCGTAAGCCGATCCGGCCGCTGCTCGGATGAGCAGCGGGGACAACCCGTCGCCCCCGGTGCGAGCCGCTCGTCCGAGTGGTGGGGAGAGGGATTCCTGCTCGCGGTTCTCTGCAACGGACTCGGTTCGCCGAGCGGCTCTACCTCCAGGCGATCGAACGACTCGGCCGGACCAGCATGCGCCTACAGCTCGCCCGCACCCACCTCGTGTACGGCGAGTGGCTTCGCCGCGCACGCCGTCGGCGGGACGCCCGCCACCAGCTGCGCACGGCATGCGAGATGCCGTAGCCAGCTCGATGGGGCGCTGCCGGAACGCGACTAAGTCGAGGAACGCGGCGCACCGCAAGCGCACACACGCGACGAGCGGCGTCTGACCACGCCGCTCGCTCGCCATCACGACGCTGATCGCGCGGGTTCAGACCGCCTGAGGGGTCTTCTGGGCGATCTTGGCGGTCCACTCGCCGGTGATCTGTCTGGTAGTCGCGTTCACGCGGTTGTACGCATTGATGGTCGCGATCGCGACCACGAGCGCGGCTAGTTGCTGCTCGGTGTAGTGCCTCGCAGCCTCGTCCCAGACCTCATCCGACACCGGGTCCGGTCGGTCGGCGAGACGCGTGGCCGCCTCCGTGAGCGCAAGCGCGGCGCGCTCGGCGTCGCTGAAGTACGGCGTCTCGCGCCACGCGGCGACGGTATAGATTCGCTCGCTGCTCTCGCCCGCGTATTCGAGCTCGCGCGTGTGTATGTCCACACATACGCTGCAGCCGTTGATCTGGCTCGCGCGCAATTGCACCAGGTAGAGCGTGGTCTCGGGAATGTCGGCGCTGCTCGCGGCGGCTCCAAGCTGCCCAAACGCATCGAGCACACCCGGAACGCTCATCGCTGGATTCTTGATTCGAGCCTTCATGATCTCATTCCTCCGGGGTTGTGGTGTGTCGGGCCCGCCCCGGCGACACGGGAGATTCTTGTACCCCTGTCGCCTTCGCGCGGTGCCAATCGTCCGTCTACCCAAACGACACGCCGCACGTCCCGAATGTGACTGACGACGAGCAGCGCGGGCGGTCGATGGGCCCGCACGACAATCGTTCACGTGCGTCGGACGCCGCGGAGACCGGTCAAGACTGGGTGGACGTGCGCTGACCGTAACTGTCGATGAACCGCGCCACCGGGTGGGGAGTAGTTCGGGTGCTGACCAGCATCCCCACTGCCTGGTTTCATGCTCGCAGGCTTCGAGCAGTGGGACGTCAGGAGCTTCGGAAACGCACGATCTCAGGAGGCGTCATGACGGCTGTTAGCTATCAGACGATCAGGCTCAGCAAGGGCAAGCACACGTCACCCTTGCACGGAGCCTGCGTGATGGAGCTCGCGTCGATGCTTGCGGGCGAGCCCTTCACCGACCACCCGGCGTCGGTTTGTCCTGTGATCGGCTCCCTCCTCCGTGCATACAACGACTCGATTGACGACACCCGCCGACAGGATCTCTATGCGTACGCCTCCACGGTGGTAGGGACCCGGGCCTCGAAGGCAGTCCAGGACGCGCGCGCGGCACGTCTCGCGGCCTGGGCCTCCGAGCGTTACGAGCAACGCCGTCTGCGCTTCCTGAGTCCGGCGCGGCTTATCAAGATCAGGCTGGCTGGTGCGTCCGCGACCGCTCCCACCGGTGCCGACGCGGTCCGGGCGATATCCAAACACACCGACGACACGCACGCGCAGGTACTCGCGTTGATCGCGGAGCTTGTCGCGATCAACGCCTCGGCGGTCGTGCCCGCGACCCACGTGACTATGGTCGGAGCGGCCGGCTCACGAACCACGGACCGCGCGAGCAGCGTGCCCTGCGGCGAATAGTCGGCGTCTCGGCCATGGCCACCTCCGAGCGCCGGCAATGAGCGTTCGCCTCCGCGCCTCGAAGGACATCTGCCATGTGCTGCGAGATGATCCGGACCTCGTCAATCGCCGTTCCCGATCGGGACCGAGCAATCGATGAGCGCATCGCCCCGCTCGCCCGAAGCCCGGTCAACGTCGAGTGCCCGGGCCAGGCGTCGTATCTCGGCCTGGATCACCGCCTGGGAGTGGCGTTTCGTCCCGTAGCGCTCGCGCCGGCGAGGCTCAGCCTCATCCCGGTCGTCTCGCTCCTCCAGCATCACCATGAAGCTCCTTCGTTCGGTTGGCGAAGCTCAGTTTCGGCGAGCGCAGGCCGTGCGACAAACCGGCTTGTCAGCGCGCGAACCGGTTTGCCTACCGGATGAGTGGTTCGCCGGCGCCCCCGGACTGAAGCCGCCGGGATGAGACGAAGGCTGCGGTCCGAGCAGCGGCGCGATCGAACTGAAGGACCGCAAGTCCTCAGCGCTGCATCGCCACCGTGAATAATCGGGCGCGTGCCCAGCCCAGCCGACGGTCAATCTGTGCTGCGGCGCAGTGGGATGAGGATCAGAGGCCCGTTCCGCGGCCGTCCTGGACCCGGCCCCCGCGTCCGCGCGCGCATTACTCGCAAGGCGCGCCTGACGTGGTTTGCGCTCGCTCTGCTGACCGTCGGATCGGTCGGGGATCTCGGCTCCGCCCCGGCGTTAGCCGTATTCGGGCTGGCCTCGATCTCGCTATACGTCCTGCCCGCGATCGTGTTCCTGGTGCCGGCGTCGCTGGTGTCCGCAGAGTTGGCCTCCGGCTGGCAAGGTGGCGTGTACAACTGGGTCAGCCAGGGAATCTCGCCGGCGCTGGGCTTTGGGGCGGTGTGGTGCCAGTTCGCGCAGACCACGTTCTATTACCCGGCGGTGCTTGCGTACGTCGCGAGCACGCTCTCGTACGTGTTCGCACCGAGCCTGGCCCACAGCGGGGTGTACATCACGGTGATAATCATCGTCCTGTTCTGGGCCTCCG
>Ga0335081_10007469_pt1 | contig 17468 bp, 16 predicted proteins | sample Lox_Sample_35_FD_206713 | JGI IMG/M metagenome (GOLD analysis project Ga0335081, IMG submission 206713) | Soil microbial communities from Loxahatchee National Wildlife Refuge, Florida, United States - Lox_Sample_3.5 | ecosystem: Environmental > Terrestrial > Soil > Wetlands | place: USA... | reverse complement strand
TGGTCGTTCGAAAGTGTGCCGCTTTATCAGCCGGCATCGGTCAAGGTATCTTGTCGCCGCAAATCAGCCGCGCCACGCCGCAATCTTTTCAGCGGAACGTCGCACCGCGAGCAATGCTCAAGATCGTTGATGCGTCCTTTTTTCATCAACAGACGTGCTTGCCGGAACGCATCGTTATTGAATACCCCTACAGGATCATCATGAAAAGCACTGCCCAAGGTATAAAAAGAGGCGTCCACATCAATACAGCAGAACTGAATCATTCCAGAGACGTTGATGGTAATACGATCGAATACGTAAGGACATGAAACGCTCTTAGGTATAACGTATTCCGCGTCCGCCCAATTATGTTGAGGAAAACGCAGCACCATATCGCCCTTGTTTGAGACCAGATAATTAGACCAGTAATTCGTGTAGGCCTGCCATTCTTTTTTGTTGAGTGCCTGTTCGATCATCCTGACACATATAGCAGTGGCATAATTACCTTCATTGCGAAGCTTTATGAACCCATGGATGTTTTCAATAACCCGTTGAAAGGACAACCCCGGCCTGATTTGCTCGAATCTCTCTGGAATCAGGCTGTCGATGCTGAATATAACGATGTCTATTCCTGTATGCAAAAGGTGGGATGCGCGCGTTTTGTCAAGCATGCCGCCGTTTGTTGGCAGGCATACCTGATGGAACCCTGCATCTTTTGCTGCACAGATTTTTGCATAGACATCCGGATCCAAAGTGGCCTCTGTCAAGAATCCCGAGAAACATGTCTCGAGGCATGATTTGGGGCCTCTCTGAAGATGAATTGATAGCACACATTATGCAGGATGCATTGCAGAGTCCGTGTACGGTTTCAATATCGATGGCAGAAGGTGTGACAAAGTTGCTCATAATTAGCCCTTTTGAAAATTGAATACATCAGCTCATGGAAAAATTCATCCTGTGCACAGCAGATACCCGCCCGGATTACAGCTGAACAATAATTTTCTGTCCAAGTCGTGATCCACTACGAAGCGCTCTGTTTCCTTGAGAAACGCTTCCAGCGCAGTTTTCGGGTTATTCCCGGGTCCCCATGGTCTGGGCCGGTGTTTCTGGATGGGGATATGTTCAATGATGGTGTCTCCGCAGACCAAGTAATGTCCCTTTCCGATAAAAGACGAGTATATCCGGAGTTCGGCAAAGACGTGGTCGTGACTGTGGTAGGAATCGAGAACGACGAGGACCTCCCGACAGTCTCCAATGATGGATCGGATTTGGGCAAGGGTATCCGGCTCAAGGGAAGATCCTGTAATAAGATGGATCTTATCACATAGCGGGCCATGACTATTCAGTCTGGCCTTGAGATCATCGGGGATGTATATATCCACGCCAATGACCTTTTCTCCTCCCAAGACTGTAAGCAAGGTCGAGTGAAAAAGCAGCGAACCTCCCCAGGCAACGCCGAGCTCTATTATGAATTTCGGGCGTGTTCTATAAATAATATCCTGCAGGGCAAACATGTCCTGAGGAAGATTCAGAATAGGCTCACCGAACCAGTTTGTTTGATGAATCCATTGATATTTGTCTGCGTCGATCAGGACCCCCCTTGCCTTGCAGACAAGGTCATCGTCCTTGCTCATGGCCAGCGCAGATTTTTTACGCAATTCTTCGAATTCTTCGCGGCTCAGGATCTTTTTTTCAGTCACTGTAACCTCCGGCCTTTCTCAAAAGGCCTATAGTTTCGGCTATATTCTTCTCTATGGATCCTGTAAAGACAAAACCAAGATTGCAGAAACGCTGGTTTGAGGCCTCGTACGATAATTGATTCATGATTTCCGCATCCACATACTTTATTCTGACATTAGTGATGTGCGGCCTGATCCATGTGATGACGTCATTAACGGTCAGGTTTTCCGTCACAACGTTGTAGACACGGTTATCAAAACGTCGTCTGTCAAGGATAAAGCAAAGGGCGTTAATCGCATCATCTAAACTGAGGTAGGGACGTTTCTGATGAAGGGCCGTCCGCCACACCGTAAGAGGTTGCCCCAGGACGGCCTGCCAGCAGAACTTGTTGACTGCGGTGTGAAATCTCATCCCCGGTGAGATTCCTACAATCGTCCCAAAGCGGCAGGTGACGAAATGTAGGTCTTTTGTAATGGCCATCTCCTGCAGGAGCCGCTCTTCCCGAAGCTTGGTTTCCGCGTAGGGGCTCTGAGGTTTCAAGTCTTCCTCAGGGCAATCCTCATCAACAGTCGATTCCTGCGTACCATAGACGCTCGTAGAGGACAGATGAATCATTGGAATTCCCAAGAGCACACAGCTTTCAGCCACTTTTTGGGTAGCGTTATAATTCACATATTCGACCTTTTCCCGGTCCTGGAAACTTCCTGCAGCGTCGGTAATGGCGGCGAGATGAACTGCGGCATCGACACCAGCCATAAGTGACGTCAGGTCTGTCTCCAAGATATCTCCGTCAACAAAACGGTAGACTGCATTACCCGGAAGGTTGAACAAAGAGGCATATCTCTTGGTGGACAGGTTGTCGATTATAACGAGTTCTAAAGAGGGGAAATAGTTTGGGATCTCCCTGATCAACCTTGATCCAATATGCCCCAACGAACCTGTGACGAGTATCCTCATGATATCACCTCAGATATCTGTCCAGACATGTTTCATAATATTCTTTTGTCATTAAGAGGCCGGCTTTGAGATCTGTCACGGGTGCCCAGTCGAGAAGGGATTTGATCTTCTTATTGCTGATAATTGCGTCGCCGATTTCTAGAGGCTTTCTGTCTTTTGGCCACTCGACAAGTTTGACTTTACCCGCGCCGATATATTTTACTGTAGCCTTAGCGATATCCGCCACACTGAAATGTTCATCGCCTACGGCGAATAGGATTTCGCTATTTGTCTGTTCACTTTGAGATGAAAGGATCAGAGCCGAAATCAAATCGTCGATGTAAATGGCATTTCTTTTTTGGGCACCGTTTCCAAAAACGGTGATCGTTTTATTCTGTAGCGCCAATCCAATAAAATAATTGTTGAAAGTAAAGTCAGGACTATGAATACTTGCGCGGGGGCCATATGTGTTGGAGACCCGAATGACTGCTGTCCTCAAACCATAGATATTGGCATAGATTAGGACGTATTTCTCCGCGACAATTTTGTTGGCTGAATAAATATCTGTCGGAAACTCAGGATGATTTTCGTCCGCGGGCTGATAGCGAAGCTTTCCTAACTGGGTGCTGGTCCCTAGGTGAATGAATTTAGCCTCCCTATTGAAACGTCGGATGGCCTCCAACTGGTTGATGACGGCGCGGCTATTTACATCCAGGTTGATCCATGGTTCGCGGATGGAAAAGCTATGAGAAGTGGAGGCAGCGCAATTGAAGATAATATCTTTTTCGAATATATGTTCTGACAAACGGTCCATGTTCAAGATGTCATAGTGACAAAGATGAACAAAGTTTCTGATATCATGAATATTAAAAAGATTTCCTCCTGAGTTGTTGTCCATGCAGTCATAGATGGTGACCTCAGCCCCCAAATCTAGGCATTTGTGGGCGAGATTGCTGCCGATGAATCCAAGGCCGCCTGTAATCAGAACTTTCTGGCCTCTCAGAGAAGGCAATTTAAATGTGTTGTATTGCTTCATCTTTCTGCTCTCTTATCTCTTTAATATTTTTCTGACGCCCTGACATACCTTATCGATCTGTGATTCAGTCATGATGAGCGCACCGGGAAGATTGATACCCCGATTGCAAATGTCGTAGGCTATCGGGTTTCGTTGACAGTGTATTTCCTTTTGTCCAGGGTACGCGGGAAGAGACGACAGCGGGTAGAAGAATGGACGTGTGGGAAGGCCGAGCACCTGAAGCCTTTCCATTGCCTGAACCTTGGTAAGGTTATAGCTTTCGCCGATAAGGAGCCCGGTGATCCAGACACTGTTGAATCCTCCTTCGGGTTCAGGATTGAATTGAATGTCTTCTATGTCTCCTAAACGTTCTTTGTAGTTCTCAAATATCCAACGCTTCTTTGCAATCAGTTCGTCGAGCCGCTGGAATTGTGCGTAACCTATGGCTGCCTGGAGATTGAAGGGCATATATTTGTAGGTCACCTCATAATTAAAATAGGCTGGCCCGTCGGGACGACGTCCGTGGTCCCTTAGAAACTTGCATCGTTCATAAAGATTATCATCATCAAGAAGCAACATGCCCCCTTCGCCAGTTACAAGGGTTTTCGTCCTGTGAAAACTGAATACAGAACCAATCCCAAATTTGCCAGCTCGTATCCCCTTATAAGTTGACCCCAGTGCTTCCGCCGCGTCTTCAATAACCGGAAGCCCATATTGATCGGCTATACTAATAAGTTCATCCATAAGCGGCATATTTCCAAACAGGTCAACGGGGATGATAGCTTTTGTCTTTGGTGTAATATTTCTTCTCACGGATTTGGAATCAATGCACCAATGGAAAGGGTCTATGTCGCAGAAAACGGTGGTCGCTCTTAGATAGGTGACTGGCGCGGCAGTTGCAATCCATGTGCATTCTGGGACTATTACTTCATCTCCATCGCTGACGCCAAGAGCCGTCAATAGCAAATGGATAGCTGTGGTGCAATTGGGCGTCATTATTCCGTAGCGTCTACCGTGATAGGCCGCAAACTCCTGTTCAAAGGTCTCCACGTAGTAGTAGTTGTACCATCCGTTTTTCATGCAATGCTCAACGATCCTCATTTCGTGATCAGTAATCCAAGGGCCGGACATATAAATCTGTTCCATACTGTTACACCATGTTTAAGACATTCTCGTTGATCATTGTCTTGAAGACACCAGCTATCGATACAGCATCAGTTATCAAGCCATTATTCACCATTTCTAAAATACATCGAAGGGGGATCTTTTTTAGAATAATGCGCTCTGTCTCCTCCAATTCCATTTTCCCATGGCATAGCTCCTTTGCTAAAAAAATGAAGACTTCCTCATCGGTAATAGAATTACACGTGTACATATGAACGATAAGTTGCCATTTGTTAGCAGATAAACCTGTTTCTTCTTTTAGTTCTCTTTTAGCTGCTTCCAGAACGCCTTCATGCATTGAGGCGCCTCCTCCTGGTATCTCCCAAGAGTATTGGTCAATGGGATAACGATATTGACCTACAAGCCAAAGATGCTTAGCTTCATCAAGCGCGACAATTCCTACGGTTTTCTTTTTGAACTTAACTTTGGCATACAAATTCGATATTCCTTTTGGAGTAACAACTTTATCTTCTTGAAGAACAATCCATTCATTCTCATAGATATTCTTTGAAGTTAATGTCTTCCAAGGATTAATGGGCTCATCTTTACGGATAGATAAGAATCTGGACTCGTCCATTCTAAAACCCGACCTCCCCCTGTAGTTAAATTATCACAAAAATTTTCTTTGGCTGGATTTCAATTTCCCCGTTATCCTTGCGGGGATGCCTACAACGATTACGCCTGCGGGAATATCTTTAGTAACAACTGCGCCGGCGCCTACTATAGAGTCATCCCCAATCTGTATGCGAGGTAGAATTGTTGCACCAGCGCCTATCCATGCATTAATTCCCAAAGTGACAAGGCCACATAAAGTGGCGCTAGGTGAAATTTCTACGCCGTCTGATAATGTGCATTCATGGTCGATAGATGCGTTTGTATTTATTATACATTGCCTCCCAATTTTAGCTTCAGGATTAACAATTGAACCTGCCATGAACTGGCAACCGTCTCCGACGGTTGCATTTATTGCAATTTGGGCGCTATGATGAGCTATTGTAACCGGCAACAATCCCATCGTAATGAGCATTTCATGATATTTCATTCGCACACGTCCATTAGGATTGCCAATCGTGATGCAGAAGCCAATTTCATTACAGCAAGATTCCAGTTGGATCCATTTCCTAAAACCATCCAGTCCAAAATACAGAGGCACATCGGGGAAAGGGGAAGAAATGTTCGGGGTATCATCAAAAACAGCTACTACCTTGGATCCGCAGTTCTCAATAATCGGTCGCACAATTTTTGACTGACCCGTGCCGCCCCATAGGATTATTTTAGCAGGCAAACTGTTTAAGCGATGATGCATCTTCGGGATATCCTCCCTTGAAAGAAGTTATTTAACACAGACTACTTGATCGAAGGACCCTGAATCCAATCATACCCAATTTCCTTATCACCATGTGGTATCCTGCCCTCGTCCTCTGGATTGTACACGCTAGATGTTATATAAAATAAGTGTGCTGGCCCACTAATACACTTACAACCATGTGCCACGCCAGGAGGAACGCGCAGAACCCTTGTGGTCTGGTTTTCACCCATGAAAAGTTCCATCTTTTCTTTATAGCTTGATGAGTCGAGGCGTGTATCATAGAGGACAACTTTTAAAACGCCCCCGGCTACGTACCACCAGTCCACTTGTCTTTCGTGAATATGCCAAGCCTTCGTGACGCCAATGTACATCATTGAATGGCTCCATTGACCAAAGCCCTCACTGAAAAAGTCGTCAGTCACACGTATGATCTCACGGAAGAATCCTCTTTCATCAGTATGGGTAATCAATCCTTTCAATACTACACCCTGAATCATGATCTCTTTGCCCTCAGGTAATGTAGCACCGTTTCTACCACTTTTTCTAAACCGTCATCCGTCAGCTCAGGATAAATCGGCAGAGAAAGCACCTCACATGCCGCTTTTTCGGTTTCGTATAAGCTGCCGCTTCTGCGTGATGACGCTATATATGCCGGTTGTAAATGTACCGGGACGGGATAATGAGTCAATGCGCCCACGCCCCGTTCATTGAGGCAAGCCAATAATGCATCACGTTCTGTCGAGCGGATGACATAGAGATGATAAACGTGAGAGGAAGCAGCCCTTCGTTTCGGCGGTACAACGCCGAAACGAGCCAACGCGTTGTCATACTTTAATGCCAAAATAGCGCGCCTTTCATTATCAGAATCCAAGTAGCGCAACTTGATCCGCAGGATCGCTGCCTGCAACTCATCCAGTCTCGAATTCCATCCGGTAATCTTGCTTATATATCTTTCCGCCCACCCATACTCTCTCAACAATCTGGCCTTTTCGGCAAATTCTGAATTGCTGGTTACAGTCATGCCGCCGTCACCCAGGGCCCCCAGATTCTTGGTCGGGTAAAAGCTGAAGCAAGCCATGTCGCCCCAGGAACCCGCACGCCGACCTTTATAAGTTGCACCATGCGCTTGTGCACAGTCTTCTATAACGAGCAGACCGTGTCTCTCGGCAATTTCCATGATAGGGAACATGTCAGCTGATTGGCCATATAGGTGAACCGGAATAATCGCCTTTGTCGCCGGCGTAATGGATTCTTCAAGCCTTTTTGGATCAAGAGTGTAGAAATCTGGTTCAATATCTACAAATACCGGGGTCGCCCCTGCCAACTCGATTGCGGCTACGGTAGCAACGGCCGTATGAGATACAGTTACTACTTCATCTCCCGGGCCAATGCCGCAGGCCGTCAAAGCAATATGAATCGCCTCTGTACCGCTGCCGACGCCGATGCCGTAGTTCACTCCAATGTATGCGGCAAATTCGGCCTCGAATGCCTTGGCCTCCTCTCCCAGGATATACCTGCCCTTGTCCAGAACTTTCTGGATTGCTTGGTCGATTTCGGCCTTGTGCGACCTGTACTGAGTTAAAGGATTGCCGCAGAGGATCACTACAACACCCCCACCTGTGGAATGTACATAATCCACCTGCCTCCGGAGGCAATAAAATCCTGCTCCTTTTCCATAATTTCTTCCGCATGATTCCAGCCGAATAACAGAGCGTACTCGGGATAAGCGTTTTTGAAATCCGCGTACGGGCGAACAGGGATATGCATGCCGGGGCTGAACTTGCCTTGTTTTATCGGCGTGGTATCACTGATGTATTCCACCAAGTCCGGAGTTATGCCGCAATAATTGATTACGGTGGTGCTTTTCGAGGTCGCTGCGTAGCCCGCAACGCGTCTATTTTCTTTCCGGAGAGATCTCAGCAATTGCACTAGATCATCCCGCGACTTCTGAATACTTTTCCTCAGGCCCTCGTATGTCTCCGACTCATGCAAACCCATATTAATTTCTTTATCAATTTGCATACCAACTGTCTCACTTATCTTGAAACTTCCCTTATGAGCTAGAGTATATCGCATAGAGCCCCCATGAACATTTTGGGGTTCGACGTCTATGACTTCCAAACCATGCTGCCCAAACAGGTAATTGACAGAAGTTACGGAAAAATAGAACGCATGCTCGTCATAGATCTGATCGTATGACGTCTTTTCGATGATATCGCCAAGATAAGGATCTTCAAAAATCAATAATCCGTCCGGCTTGAGGAGGATCCTGATGCCCTCTGCGACAGAGTGGATATATGGGATGTGGCACATTACGTTTGCCCCGAGGAAGGCATCCGCCTGTCCATATGCGGCAATGATATCCTGGGCAAGATTCTTGTTGAAAAAAGAACAGATTGTATTTATCCCCTTTTCCCGGGCCACTTGGGCCACGTTTGCCGATGGCTCAATGCCTAAGTGTCGGATGCCTGCCTGTGCGAAATATTGCAACATGATTCCATCATTGCTTCCAACTTCGACCACGAAGGGATCAGATTTCTTCACATGATTTTCAATCACATTATTGGCAAATATCTTAAAATGTTCAGCCATCCGTTTTGATGTCGACGAAAAGAAGGCATAATTTTCATGGAACAGACTCTTTTGGTCGACTAATTCAGTAAGCTGAACCATCTTACACTGATTGCAGAAACCTGTTTTCAATTCGAAGAAAGGTTCTTCAGAAAACTGTGCTGCCGTAAGAAAGCCGTTGGCAATGGGCATTCTGCCGAAAGTGATGAAAGGCTCGATGCTCTGCCCGCAAACGAGACAAGCTGTCATTGACTTACCCCATGATACGATTGTATTGGTTTAACCATGCCGTTGTTCGGCGATCTGATGTTACTTGTACATGTTTCAAATATCTCTTGAAGCCCCTGATGCTCAGGAAAGATAAAAAGGGCCTCCCCCATTACCTTCAGAACATCTGTAACATGGAAGTAATGGAGGTTCGGCATCTGTTGCATTAAATTATGACCGTAAGTCCGACCATCCCATGTCCGGTAGTAAATTCCTTTCTTCAGAAGGTTAATAAGATAGTTTATTTCGTAGTCAAGCTGTATGGCCCAGCGATGCTTGAAGCAGCGGAGGATCTCACTGGTTAAGAATTCCTTGCGCTCCGGGGGAAGGGGAGAATGGTTAACCAGTTCGCAGTGAGAGTATGTGAAACGGCAAAAGGGAAGAGTCAGTCCTTCCTCCATGTAAGGTGGGTCCATTGAACGTATGACATCTGCATAGTGCTCATCTAAGTTTGACTTTAATTTTCTTGTAAGGTGTCTGATAAAAAGGACATCATCGATCTGGATGATCTTACCAAGCAATGCTATTTCTGCGAGAAAAAGATTGTCATGAGCATAACAGTGCTTACGTAGCGAATTGGTTTTTATCATGCGATGCCGTCTGAAGAGTCCATGAAAGGCGTTGCACATCTGGAGTTCCCAGATAACATGGAGGAAGCGATCAAAGGGGTCATCCATGTCGGCTTTCACGAAATCTTCTGCTATTCCCAGGAACTCACCTTCACGATTTAATACCTTTGTTCTGGGATAGACCAAGGCAATGCCGGTATCCCTGTCTATGACCTTCAAGCAGCTGCTGATGAACGATTTCTCGAGGCAATCGTCGTAGGAGCCCCACATGAAATACGTGGCTGACGATAATTCAATCAAGCGTGAGAAGTTATAAGCACCTATGTGATTAACTCGGTCACCCGTATGGATGAATTTTACCCTGGCATCGAGCTTCTGATAGTGGGCTCCGATCTCTCTGACAAAGGGGTCAGCGCCAAGGTCGAAAATAATGAGTTCGAAATTCTCAAAATCCTGAGACAGTATCGATTCAATTGAATCCGTCAACATCCTTCCGCCGCTGTAAAGGGGCAAGCCGACCGTTACTGCAGGATCTTTTTTGTGACGGACAGTCGGCTGTTTTGACTTTATTCCGGTTCCTGCCGGCTCTGCTTCAAAATACCCGTATTTCAGTGCATACTTCATGGTGGCCTGTTCGACGTTTCTCCTGAACTCCGGCGACCAGTCGCATATATCAGGGAATCGGCCGTAGTTGTTAGCATTCCTTTTGGTCTTGAGAGTCTCTGAAATAAGCGAGAGGGAAAGACCTTTTAAATTCAAAAAATCGAACAGCCTGTTGAATGTTTTGATGTCGCCAAAAAGATCTTCAAAGCGAAGAACCATAAACCTACCTTGATCAAGGGTTTCAAGTGCCCTGTCAATAAAACTATTGAACTCATTCCAGAGCCAGCATATTTTTTCTACCTGGGGAGCTTTCTTCCATTCCTGATAGTCCCGACCATCGGGCGACGGTCCGAGACGGATAGAATCAGCGGGATGCCCTTGGTAGAAATTCCGAAATAAGTATGAGCGGACGTACTGCGACGGATCTCTCGTCAGCACGACAAATTTCGATTTTGGAAAATCCCTCGCAAGAAGGTCGGCGAAAAGCGTTACAGTTGGCGTTGTCTCACCGTAGATCAATCCGTCCTGCCATGTTTCATGCATCAGTATTTGGCGGGCGTCCCGGAAGATTTTCCGTCTCTCTGCTTCGCCCCAGTAACAGGGCAGAATATTTTCTTCCAACCGGTCGTCAGGATGGTAAACCACCCTGGCATTTGTAGCAGTTCGCAGGACCTCGGCCAAGGTTAACGTTCCACAATTACCAGCAGAGAGGATAAAAAAGGCTTCGCCAGTTTCTTGATCCTTGGGGCGTGCATCATACGAGTCTCGTTTGGTCAGCAGATGCATCTCATCAAGAATTGCGCGGATTTCTCTATCTCGAGGGTCGTATCGAATATGTTTCTTTAGAAGGGGATCCATAGCAGTCAACTGGTTCGTCGCTCTGAGGATCTGGGCAAGATTCAGCACGGCGTCACGATAATAAGGATCAAGAGAGAGTGCCTTGAGAAAATAATCGGTCGCCATTTGGGCGTTTCCTTCCTGATAAATGATGACACCCAGGTTATTTAGGGCCTCTTTATTGCGCGGCTCCATTTCAATAACTGAGAGGAAACATCTTCTTGCCTCCTCGCCTCTCCCTTTGACGAACAGTTCCTCGCCCTGCTTAAACAATCTTTCAGTCTTATTCATGTCGTTATCTTTTAGTCTTCCACGTTTGCAGGGTCCACGAAATTAAGATTCTCACCTGCTTTGAGGCAGTTCCAAAAAAGTTCAGGTTCTGCAAATATCCTCTTAGCCCTCGCTTATTCCCATCCTTCGGAACAGACTCACACAGCAGGCAATTTATATGCCATGGTATTCATCAACTGATACTTACTCGTTTCTCTATTTCATCAATCATGTCCCGGACGCCGGAATGGGAAACGTCAGCCAAAAGGGTTCTTTCGCAATATTCGGCAGCCCGTTCAAGATCATTGCTGCATAGGCACCATTTAGCCATCCTGTATTGAGCTTCAGCCCATGAAGGAGCTAGGTTTGCAGCTGTGGCGAACTCTGCGCCGGCTCGTTCCATCTTATTTTGAAGCTCGTATATCCGTCCCAGCCCCATGGCTGCTGGGCTACAAAAGGGGTTAGCCCTTAGAGCCTCGCTATACCAGCGGATTGCCTCGTTATAGACACCGTGGGTTTCAAGTATTTCAGCCATTGAAACGGCAGCTGGCGTGTAGAGGGGCCAGTGCGAGAATATGGTAGCCAATTCCCGAAATGCCGTCATCGGATCGATATCCCGCAGAGCCTTCGCCTTAAGCCAATGAGCCCGGAGAAGATCTGGATTTCGCTTCGTGGCTTCGTCAAAGTATTTAGGTGCCTCAGGCTTACCTTTACGAAGTGAGCAATAACCGAGCCAGAACCACGGCAGGGGACAATCTGCATCTTCGTGAAGGGCAAGACGGTATGCTTTTATTGCATCGTCGTAGGAGCCTGTCAGCTCGTGATAGATTCCCGACAGGATTAGCGTCTCGATTTTGGAAGCAGCCAATTCAAAATAATCTGCGCCTTCCGCACAACGAACAACCGGCAATTCAGGTGGTGGAACGGAAAGGACATCGCCGTTGTTTAGGAGGCTTGAATAAAAAGCCAATCGATCTTCCGCATGGACATCCTCAAGACGGGACTGCTTCACGTATTCGTAGGCAGCCTTCCCGACGTCAACCCTGAGAGTATGGTCACGGGCCAGCAAGGATAGGATCGACAGGAGCTCTTCACTTGAATCGTAGAGAAAACCTGTCTCGCCATGTTTCACTGAATCTCTATAAGGGGTAAGAGAACTGAGTACCGGAGCGACGCCTCTTGATGCGTATTCCAAGAACTTCACATCAGATCGGCAGCGGTTGTATTGGTTGTCTTCCAGTGGGGCGATGCCGATGTCAAGCGTCTGTAGAAAGGTGAGATAATCATCCAATGTGCCTGGCGGCGAATAGGTTACACGATCAACGGGCAAGGAATCAGATAGGTGATGGTACGATGTTTCGTCGCCCATGAATGCGAAGTCTACATGGGTACACTCCTGCATAACCATGGCGATGATGTCACCTACAGCCGCTATGTCGCGTCTGTGTCCGGAAGAACCAGCCCATCCCAGAACAACGCGGTCTGAGGCTTGTCGATCGATTCTGCCCAGGCTTGCCATCTGGTTTTCAAGAATGACGATCCTGGGGTTGATGAAGCCGAATCGCTCAGCGAGTCCAGGGCTCGTTACCTGGACGGCATCCGCCATTCTCATGTATTGAAAAGCAAGAGCAAGGTTGACGGGATCGGAAAACCATTCTCTGATCCCGACCCCTTCATGCAATGCTGTTATGTTATCGGAAAGCTCATAGACTGTAGGGCGGCTGCGCCGTTTTCTCTCTTCTATGATAGGCAGAAGATCGTGCTCACTTAAGAGATGGAGGATGAGAATATCAGCGGATAGGCAAAGTGTATTAAACCAGGGTGATATAGTACTCACGGTAATGACCACAGCTCTTCCGCTTTTTCCCAAACAGATGGACGGCTGTTCCACCCGGTAGATATAATCACCAACCTTGCGGGTCTGCATGGCAATGGCATTAACGATTAGCATATTCCCAGAATTTGACTCCGAGCAGGAAGCATTGCCTAGGCAAATATCTCCCGGTCGGCATTAAACCGTAAATTAATTTCCCGATTTTCCTCCAGGCAGCGTCAAACGGGACATCCCGTTACGCTTTCCCATTTATGTACTTCAGAAGGTCATTGCCCTCTTTAAAGAGGGGGTTGATCTTCAGGGCCTCCCGGATAGAAGACTCGGCAAGCTTCCAGTCTTTCGTTTCCACCTGCGCCCTCGCGATATTGTAGTATAAGCCCTCATCGTCAGGCAGGATGACGAGGGCTTTTTCGAATTCCCTTATTGCCTTGTCATAGGCCCCCTCCCTGCGAAAGCGAATGCCGTTACTATTGTACGTTTGGACAATGAAGGTTGTCAGAAGGTCATTGTCCGCGATGAGTTCTCTTGCCTTTGCATAATCTCCCTGATCCACGATCTCCATGATTAACCGAGCCTCCGTCTCGATTTGTTTAGCGTTATCTTTAACAACTGCGTCAACTTTTTGACTCAGATCTATATCTATCCGAACACCCTCATCCCCTCTGCAATCAACTGCTTAACAAACTCGAGAGAACTTGTGAGATCCTTTGTACGGACCGATACGGGCGTAAACTGTTTTTAAAATCTATGTTTTCCGAGAGAGGCATTTGAAGGGAGTTGACTTCCTCCATCAGCTCTTTCTCATCGGAAAACAACATCTGAGTGTTCAGCGTCTCCTCCGGAACCGATCTGAAATAGACAAGACGTGTGTGAACATTTCCCTGCTTTATTCTTGCCTTGCGTTCGTTTAACCACTTGACAATCTTGGCTATTTTTTCTCGTCTGATTTCTGTTGCTATTTCAGCACCGTCGCACGCTGGTAATATGCAAGAAGCATGCAACTACGGCACTTGGGCCGGCCTGATAGTCTTTCGCCGGAAGATAGGGGCGCATATGTAGCAAGAAGGTACAATAGTTGCATTCGATTAATTTGTTGCCTTCTGTCCGATAAAATTTACCGGATGAAAGCGGCCAACCAGAGGTGGAGGAAGCGGCGGAAAATTCTGTGATGGCGGCTCTTAAGGTTTTTCATACGTATGTCGATAACGAGTACAGGTGTTGCAAAGGATTAATTCGTTGCTATCGATTCATACTGAATCCGTAAATATAAACGTTCTCCATAGCGTGCGACAGAGTTGGTGAGCCAATGGGAACGCTATTATTCCTAGAGGATCGAGATGCTCGGCAGTCGTCTGCGGAGAGCTTCAATAGTCAGAAGGATTGATATGGCAGAATCTCTTTATTCTACCTCGGAAGTAGCAAGATTATTCGAGATCAATAGGGTGACCATTTATCGGTGGGTACAGGACGGGGTCGTCAAGGCCTACAAGGTCGGCAAGCATCTCAAGATACCGGCTTCTGAAGTGGAGAGGCTATGGAAAGAATTCGGCTTTCCCGAAGGACCGCACACGCATTCTACAGACTTCTTCCAGAAGGACGGATCAGGCGATTCTGTTGATGCACCTGTGAAATTTAAGAAGCAGAAGAAGATAGTCATCGCAGTCGATGCTGATGAAGCTCATTGCGAAGTCATCAGGGATATATTTACCAGAAAAGAGCTCAACAAGACATGTGCTTTGGAGACATACAGAGACAAACTTGAAGCTGCACTGGCCATAGGAAAGGCAAAGCCGGATCTCCTGCTCATCCGGATTGCTGAAAACGATGGAACCGGCGAGGCGTTTGCGCAGAAGATCAGAGATATTCACTCGGACATAAAAATCATTTTTGTGGGAGACGGCTCCGCAAGGAGGCGTAACAAAGGGGAGGCCGCGTATCGTGATGAAAACGGTGTTACCGTGAACTGGGTGGGGCTATATCCGGAGATTGCGAAGGTGTTGGGAATTGTTCGAGGCGCTCCAGAGTAGCAGCGTGCCCGCACGGATTGAGAGATTTGAGAAAAGAAAATTGTGTGATCGGGAAGGGGGGGTGCAAGGAATAATAATTTAAAGCTCACTAAGCACGGAACAATCGGATGCAACAAGAGAAGAACGACTAGAACAATTACAGAAGGAGAGAAGAGAAATGAAAAAGGCGGCAGCAATTATTACGGCGGTGATTTTCCTGGCGTGCGGGATCGCTTATGCAGGGACAGGAACGGCAAGAGAAGCAACGGCTTTAGTTGATAAAGCGATGGCCTACTACAAGGCAAATGGCAAGGATAAGGCATTCGCCGAGTTCAATAACAAGACCGGTCAATTCGTAAATAAAGACCTCTATATTTTTGTCATTGACTGGAGCGGAACAATAGTGGCCCACGGGGCAAATGAAAAGCTCATCAATAAGCCGACGTGGGATTTGAAGGATGCGGACGGCAAGTATTTTATGAGGGAGATGGTTAAGGTTGCCCAGACGAAGGGAACGGGCTGGGTCGATTATAAATGGACGAATCCGGTCACGAAAAAGATCGAGCAGAAATCGAGCTATGTTAAGAGAGTAGGAAGTGAAAATCTGCTGATCGGATGCGGAATATACAAATGATCGTGAAGCGTACGGTCGGATCGGCGTTTTGCCGGTCTGACCGTCGATCCTAGGAGGAAGGGGGGAGGTTTTGTCGTGAAAAAGATTATCAGAAACCTGAAGATGGCGAGAAAAATGATGTTGCTTCCGGCGGTCGTCTTCATAGCACTCATTGCGCTGTCATATGGTACTTTCGAAGGACTCTCTTCTCAAAAGACCGCCCTTGAGGAGATCTTTAACGAACGGTTTAAAGTGTATCAGGAAACTACGGACATCGTCAAAAAGGTCGCTAATGTCCATACTAATATTTATAAAGTCATAAGTTGGGCCGGTGCGAATTATGAGGACAAGAAGATCGACGCCTTGGCCAATGAACAGAAAGAGAGCCTAACGAAGACTATCGAGCTCGTGAAGAATACGCTGAAGGAGAGCAATCTCGGGACGGATGAAAAGAAGCTCTTTCAAAGGACTCTCGATGATCTGCTGGAATATCAGAAACCGGCGGACGGCGTTATCAGTGTCGGTAAGTCGGATCTGAATGCAGCAACCATGTTCATGGGTACATCGGATGAGAAATATCAGGTGCTCAATCAGACACTGGAAGAACTCTTGGCCCTTGAGAAGAAACTGAGCCGTGAGAAGTATGATGCTTCCATGAGCAGCTTCAGAACCGTGATGAAGACATATGTGATAGTGCTTCTGGTTGTCGTTGTCCTGTCCATCGTGACCAGCCTGTTCATTACAAGGCTCATCACTCAGCCCATCAAAGAAGCGATCGAAGTCATCAAGAAGGTTGCAGAAGGCGACCTTACTCAGGAAATCCATGTCGATTCTAAGGACGAGATCGGCGATCTCGCTTCGTCCCTCAATACCATGAGGGTGAAGATGGGAGATGCGGTGGGGCAGTCGCTTTCAATTTCGCGTGTGCTCTCCGAGTCGTCTTCCCGACAGGCGGCCGCACTCGAGGAAACATCGGCCTCTCTGGATGAGATGGCTTCAATGACCAGGCAGAATGCGAGCAATACTGCAGAGGCAAATAAACTCATGGCTGCTGCCAAGCAGGCAATTGAGAAGGCTAATATTTCTATGGCCGATCTGACCAAATCGATGAAGGAGATCGCATCTGCAAGCGAACAGACACAGAAGATCATAAAGAGCATCGACGAAGTTGCCTTCCAGACGAACCTGCTGGCCCTGAATGCGGCCGTGGAAGCGGCACGTGCGGGTGAAGCGGGAGCGGGCTTTGCAGTTGTCGCCGACGAGGTGAGAAATCTCGCCATGCGGGCAACGGATTCCGCTAAGAATACGGCCAGTCTGATTGAGAATATTGTCAAGAAGGTAAAGGGCGGCGAGTCTCTGGTTAACGTTACAAATGAGGTCTTCAGTGAAGTAACGGCAAGCTCAACCAAGGTTGTCGAACTCATGAGCGAGATTGCGGCAGCATCCGAGGAGCAATCACAGGGGATCGATCAAGTGAACAGGGTTGTGGCTGAGATGAATCAGGTTACGCAGCAGAACGCCGCGAGCGCGGAAGAACTGTCTGCGTCAATGGCGATGTTCAGGGTCAGAGACAACGGCGGACATAACCTACCCGAGGTTTTATCCGACAAAAAGTCCATAAAGAAGTTGTCTCTTCCGCAGCATCAGGGCTCTCCTGAGAAGGTTATTCCTTTGAAGGACGGAGACTTCGTCTGAGCAGCAGAATATTTTCCGTCAGCGGGCAGCCGGACTCGCCCTCGTGTAAAGAAATGGGCAGGCCGAATCTACCGTGACGGTGAAAAAGTAGGTTTTAAAATCAGTATTATGAGGAGGTAA
>Ga0335081_10007468_pt1 | contig 17468 bp, 14 predicted proteins | sample Lox_Sample_35_FD_206713 | JGI IMG/M metagenome (GOLD analysis project Ga0335081, IMG submission 206713) | Soil microbial communities from Loxahatchee National Wildlife Refuge, Florida, United States - Lox_Sample_3.5 | ecosystem: Environmental > Terrestrial > Soil > Wetlands | place: USA... | reverse complement strand
AGCAACCGGGACGGCTGAGCCCGAGCCTGTTCCACCGTCAAGGTGAACCGAGCCGCCGGGTAGCCTTCCACTCGGTACACCGGTCTGCTCAAGGTCACCGAGACGTTTCCGCCGACATCCCGGATCTGGATAACGTCCCCCAGCACGACACTGCCAGTCACCGACTGGCCCGTACGCCCGGTCAGCGTCTGATCTGCTCCGTTCTCATCTGCGGAGCCGTCCAGACCAGTCACTGGTCGATGTCCACGTCGCCGTCAACCCCCTCCACCTGCGTGACCTCGCCACCCGACTGCGAATTAGTGACTGACTGCCCACCGCCCGGCCCAGACGCCTCGGGTACCGGCTCAGACATACCAGAGGGTGCTAGCCCAGACGCCGACGACGGGGCAGCAGGAGCCGGTGCTGGCGGTGCAGCAGAAGATTGCGTGGGCGCGCGGCCTTTGCGGACGCTGCCCTTAACACACATGACCTGGGTGACACCCCGGCGGTCCTCGTGCCAGTGACCGACTGGCACCCTCCCACCGCAGGCCCAGACGAGCCCCGGGCCTCGCGGCGGGCCTGGTATATCCCGTACACCGACACCACTAGTCCTGCCAGGCCGATGAACGTGCCGGCCACACTGGCCACCTTGTCGGCCTTACCCAAGCCCTCTACCGCGAAGTACACGCCCAACACGACCGCGGCCGCCACCGCGACGGCGCCCCCAACCCATGCCAGTACCCGACCCCTCATACCCTCCATTTTCGATCACACCGCGAGATCACACCAGATCAAACGGCCGCGGGACCGGCCTGAGACCCAAATCCGCCCTCACCGCAAAGTCCCCATGCTCTCCTCGCCCGGGACCAAACGCCGCGTCGAGGGGCGCCAGATGGGCCAGAAGGCCGGAATACTCGGCGTGTGTCGCCGCGACAGCTGCCCTGGCGACAGCGACGGTCTTGTGCAGGGATTCCACGTCACCGGTGAGCCAGTACACCATTGCAACGGCCCCACTGAGATTGTTCAGATACATTCCGCGGTCACGACCCCCGCTCCTGGCAGATCTCGACAGCGCGCCGTATGTGCACTATCGCCAGGCGCCCGAGTTCGGCATCTGCGGTGGCATTGCCGAGCCTTAGCGCCAGGAGGTTGTGCCGGTACATCGGAGTCAGATTGCCAGTCTCCTCGTCGATTGTGACGATCCAGCCGAGGGCCTAGATGGAGTCGCAGAGCCTCGGTCAGAGTCCCTTCCTGATGTCTGCGTCGCCCGTCGACGTGGCGTCGCGGTCACGTAACCAATTGCAGGCCAGAACGAGGAGTATGACGGCCTGTGGGTACAACTGGCCGGCACGATTCATCCTCACCGACACTCGCGAATCCTTCGCGCAGGTTGTCAGTCGCCTCCGTCAATACCTACGGATTCCCGGACGCGTTGGGGAACTGCGACAAAAGCCTGCCGAGCATCAGGAGAACTTTCTGCCGCAGTCCCTCCTCCAGTTCGCCGGCTCTCGCTCGCCGAAGCAGGTTCAGTGTCCTGGCCAGAGGTGGCCCGATCTCCGATGCGCTTCCAGCACATGTCAGAAGGTCAGCGACCGTTATGACAAGCCCGACGCTGTAGGGCGATTGCTCTGCGGCATCGAGCAACTCGTCGGCGCGCGTACGTATGAGATCGGAATCCAGGGGCACGCCGGACCGCCGCGATTTCAGGACCATCAGGGATGTCAGGTTGTTCAAGACGACCGCCCGGTGGGGATGATCAACCGGCAAGCGGCCGAGCATGTCCTGTTCCAGCGCTTCTGCCCTGCCGAGGGCCTCATCATCGCCCGCGTCAGCTCCGTACTCGGCGAGCAATGCCGCAGCTTCGATTACGGCCGCCGCATCGTACGTCTCGCTGTCGATCCTGCCGTCGCGTGCCAGTAGCAGGAGCCCGACCGGCTCCGGGATCCGGTCCGGCAGCGCCTGGGACAGATCCGAGAACAAGCGAACCGCGAAAGCGAATTCTCCCGGCTCAGCGATGCCGAGCGCATGACGCCTGTACAGCAGATAGGCCAACGCGTAGACATCTATAATCCGCATCACCGGGGGGTCATGCTGCACGAGGAACGAGAGCCGGCCGATGGCGTTGCGCACATCCGGCGTCACCAGCGGCTCCAGGCGTGAGCTCCGTTCGGCCTCCCGGATGGCCGCGGAAATAACGCCGGCCAGTTCTCGGGACTCGGCCTCAAGAGCCTGGCGGGACTCTTCCTTGTTCATCGGTGTATCTCCCGGACGCCGGGTTGATGCAGTTACGGCCCCTCAAGGTGATGCGCGCCGGGCCCGTTGATGGCCTGGCGTAGTCGTGTAGGTCGACTACCGCGTGATCCTTCTGAAGACCTTTCACGGTCCTGCTGGAGGAGACTCTGTGACCGCCGTGCCAAGTATCGACCCTACCCCGCGACGATCGAGCTGGGCCACGTCCGGCGAGGTGGTGGGGTTCCGGGTCCGGCCGGGGCCGCTTGTCGATCCTGCCTTGAGCAGCCGTCGTGCAGTCGCGGTGACCAGGCTTGCGTCGCAGAGGGCTCAAGGTGCCGACCCTCGCGGCCGAGCAGACGCCCTGGCCCGCACCGGGCAACAGCGCACCGACTAAGCCCGCCCGGCAACTTGAGTAAGCCCTGCACGACACACCATCCGCGGCACATGAGTGCGCGTGGTCAGATCACATGAGCGTGCTGGATTGTGTTTCGTATGCGGCGGTGAAAGCGATTAAGGTGCGATACGTCCGGGTTTCCCCGGGGCATTCCAGACCGATTGGCGCGGGAGGTGCCCGTCATGTCCGGCGACAGCCAGTACGTCGTCACAGTGCCGGATCGGACAACGCTGCTGCAGGGTCCGCTGGGCGCGGTCTTGATGCTGGGCGGAGACCGGACGGGCGGCCAGCTGTCACTGGTGGAACATCCTCTGGCGCCGCGGGCGCTCGGCTCGCCCGTCCACACGCACCGCGATGAGGACGAGTACTCAGTGGTACTGGAGGGCGTTATCGGTGCACAGATCGCAGAGCAGGTCATCCAGGCCGGACCCGGCATGGTGCTGGTCAAGCCACGGGGCGTGCCACACGCGTTCTGGAATCCCACTGACCAGCCGGCACGCCTGCTGGAGGTCATCTCGCCCGCGGGTTTCGAACACTACTTCCCGGGTCTGGCGGATATCCTTTCTGGTCCTCAGCCCCCTGATACCGGGCAACTGGCGGCACTTGCCAGCCGCTACGGTCTCGAACTGGATCTCGCCTCAATACCACGGCTGACGGCCGCCTACGGCCTCAAGCTCACGTGAACCGGACGGAATGATCAACTCCGGGAACTGCGAACCCGCTCAGACGAACAACCCTCCCGGCTCCCCGCACTCCCAGCGGCAGAAGCGAGCGTTCTTCCGACTGGCAGGACGATGAATATTTATGCAAGCTGGCCAACAGCTTTCCGGTTCCATCCGAGGCGGCTCGGGATAGCGACACAGCGAGACCTCTCACTTGAGGCGCGCGCCAATCTGGCAGAGAGCGCTCTACCGGTGCGCTTCAATGAACCCGGCTAGTGCCGCAATGCTCTTGCGGGACCGCCGCACCACGAATTTACCTCGTTCAACGGTGCCCGCTAGCAGGCACCGCCTCAAGTGAGCCGCTTGGCACATCGCGACCCGCACCATTCGCTTTCCCGGTCCCATTCATAGGGGAGCCGATGGCCGGATAATCCTTCCTTTTCTGGGCAGCGCGGAAATTCTTGAAGTCCTCTGACGACGACTTCAACCGGGAGAAATCCGGATCATGTGAGATCCAGTCCCATGGCCGCTGCATCTCACAATCTGGATTATTAATGGCACGCCGCAGGCTGGTAACCACCTTGGAATCGAGACCCAGCGCTGCGTATACGCATGCCGTATTATACGCAGCTTCCCAGGAAGGCGTGCGGCGCTGCCAGGGCAACCAGCGGGTTCTATCCCTCTTTTCGGCTGGCGGCCGCTTCCCATCTAGGGATGCGGACCCGTCGGGGGATGCGGACCCGTCGGGGGATGCGGACCCGCCAGGGGATGCGGACCCGCCAGGGGATGCGGACCCGTCGGGGGATGCGGACCCGTCGGGGGATGCGGACCCGTCGGGGGATGCGGACCCGTCGGGGGATGCGGACCCGCCAGGGGATGCGGACCCGCCAGGGGATGCGGACCCGCCAGGGGATGCGGACCCGCCAGGGGATGCGGACCCGCCAGGGGATGCGGACCCGCCAGGGGGTGCCGACGCGTCCTGCGTCTTCGAGTTGGTCAACTGCTCCTTGATCGGGGCATTGTCGCCTGCGATAGCAGCCGCTACACGCAAAGCCAGTTTCATACGATGGGGTATCTTGCTGGCGCCGAAGAGCCCATCTTCGCTGGCGCCGGAGCGCCCAGCTTCGTTCGACTCCCGGGGTACGGCACTCAAGCGTATGGCCACGAGCAGCTCGGCAACACACAGGCCGTCATGAAAGCTTTGGCGTTTCCGCAGGCCCCAGTGAGGCACCCGTATTACGCGCTCGTCACGATGACAGATGGTCCCCCAGATGACATGCCCGAGAGTCAATTGCCGGCGGATCGCGCGCAGTTCTTTCCCTGCGGCTTCCAGCAGCCTCCTCCGCAGCCCGTCCTGCAGCTCCCCATCTACGATGTCATTATCCTGGAGTTTCTCTGTCACGCCGCACCAGTTGAGGATATCCAGGCTTTCTTCAAGCAGGCTTGTATCCGCCTCACTTTTTAGCCGAAATTCCGGATTGGCAATCATCTCCAGAGACATGCTGAGCCGGTAGCGTCCGCGGTAGAAGCGAGGATGCTGCTCTCGGTTAACCGCGTGCAGCCGTAGCGCTGCCACGTGTTTGTCCGCCAGATTATAGAGCTGGGCTAGCTCGTATCTGACAATACCAGCGCACTGGCTACTGCCTGCTGCCTTTTTGAGGCGTTTGATCTGCCTGCGACGAGCACGCTTAATATCCCCCGGGGACCTGGCATACACGCGTTCCTGCTTCGCGAGCAGCATGGCAGCGAGGTCACGGCCATTGGGAGCGCCAATACACCACGGCGGTGTTGTCGGATCCCGCACGAATATGTGCCGGGCCACGTAGCCGGCCACCACTGCGGCGGCCGCATCGAGATCGGGCGACACCATGGTCTTATTCGCGACGCTTTGCCCCGTTCCGGGGTCCTCAAGGCCGACCGTCACCTTCATGTCGCCAGTGCCTTGCGGCTCGCCGGGACTGGATTCCACCCGGACCCGAACCTTGAACCGCCGCGGGTGCGGCCAGAGCATACCGAAAAACCGGATGATCGCACCGGCTAGGCCACCGCCATTGACACCGCTCGCCTCGGCGATGGTAGCCAGGCCGTCCGACCGGCTGCCACCCGGCAAGATCGCTGGTGCTCGTACTTCCATCGCGGATAGCCGGAATTTCAGCTGGGCGACAAGCTGCTCACGGCGCTGATCGTCGGTAACGCCGTCCTCCGTTATGCCGGACGCGCCATCCGGCTGGCTGTCGCCAAGAGCGGAGGTGTCGAGGACGGGTGCCTCCCGGTGCATCGCCCATGTCTCCAGCACGCGGTAGCCGATAACAAGGAGGACGATGATGACGAGCCATCCGATCCGCCCCGGCGCGGGAACCTGGTGACCCAGCCGCAGCGGGTGAAAGAAGGCCTCGCTGAGCTCATCCGCTCCTTGGGTGAACGAGCTTGCAAGATCCGAGGACGTCTTAGCCGGGCCAGCCGGGTGCGTTAAGCCGTACTGGGTGATGAGCGCAGCCAGTGCCGCCGCGCTGACGGCCGTGACATACCGGAGCGTACGCAAGCTGAAATAGCGGCCGACAAAGCCCAGCAGCACGGCAACACACGTGAATACGCCCCACACAACCCACGAATTCACGGTGCTCCCTCCCATTCAACCCTTGCACACGCGTCCCGTGCCGTAGCTAACCTCAGCTGGCTGAACGTCAGCCCGATAGCTGAACACTGTCCGGAGCCGCTAACCCGGGCTGATACAGACACGATCGAACACTGGCCTGGCCGAGCGCCTCGCCCGGCCCCAGCCAAGTATTCGCTTCCGGTTACTCTGCTGCCGCATGATCCGATTGTCAACGGCGTTACCTGCGCGAAGGCATGCTACCCGACGCCGCGTCACGGGATCTGATGCGCCGGAAGCAGCACGGAAATATGGCTGCTGCCGACTGAACTATGAGTAAGTATGCCGGGCGGCACATAAATATGCATGTGGGTGACGCCCTCATTTCGGCATGCAGAAGAGGTTATCCAGGGGTGCCATATGGGCACGCTGCAGCGCAGATCAACCCTCCGCGTCTGGGCTGGTAACTGCTAAAGAACGGGAGGCCGTGCGGGGCCCAGGCCGGAGATGCCGATGGCTGTCAGTGTGCTCACCCCCTGGTTCCGGGATGCGCCGGGCTGCTGTCAATCGGCGGCCTCCCATCCGGCGTCGCGGTCGGCGGCGCGCTGGAGTACCTGCGGCGACGGCGGGATCTCGGGTTTGGGCGGCTGCAAGATCGCGTCCCTAGCTGGGCGGGGCCAGGGCGGGAACGCCTGGCCGAGGTCGCCGTAGCCGGGGTCCTGGGACGGGATGGCCAGGCTGTGCCGGCCGGCGAGGTGGTGAGCGAAGGTGCGGTGCCCGGCGGCCAGGTCCTTGATCCACTGGCCCGTCTCGGCGGGCTGCTCCTCCGGAGCCAGGGTGAGCTCACTGCGCTGGGTTCCGGTGGGGGGCTGGGGTTCGGCCGACCGCAGCGGGGGGTAGTGCTGGCCGGGGTGGCGGCGGCGGAGTTCGGCGTCGGCGGCGACGGCGAGGTGGCGCTGGGCGCGGGTGGCGGCGTCCCAGTCGGCGCGGTCGGCCATGACGGCGGCGAAGACGGTCTCGCGCTGCCGGTAGGCCTGGTGCAGGGCCTGGTAGCTGGCCGCGAGTGCCTGCTGCCGGGTGGCGGTGCCGGGGTCGCCGCGGGTGGCGGCGGCTTGGGCTTCGGCGCGGGCGCGGAGGCCGGCCAGGCGGGCCTGGCGGGCGGCGGCGCGGACCTGGCGGAGCTCATCCCCGACGTATGGCGGGGCCCAGGCGGTCTCGAGAGGGTAGGTGTCGCGCAGGTGCAGCAGCCTGCCGTCGGGCAGGCCGCGGACGTCCGGGCCGCCGGCGGGGCCGAGGGCGGCGAGGGCCTGGTGCCAGGCCGCCCGCAGGTCCGGGGCGGCGGCCGGCTCGGGGCCGATCGGGTCGGCGGGGTGGTCGTAGCCGGATAGTTCCCGCCAGGCGCCGATGGAGGCGGCCCGGCGCTGCCAGTCCAGCCGGTCCAGCGAAGGTGGCCCCGCTCAGGGCGAGCGGCCGGGCCTGCGCGTCACCGGCGCGCAGCCGCAGCAGTTCCAGCGCCACGGCCGGGAACGGGACGCCGGCCAGCAGCTCTGTCACGCCGGCCCGGCCCGGGCCCTCGGCCATGACCGCCCAGTCCGCCGCGGCGACCAGGATGAACCCGCCCGCGATCGCGTGCCCGTTGACCGCCGCCACCACGGGCAGCTCGAAGGTCGCAAGGCGGGTGAAGGCGCGCCGCAGCTCGGGCAGGAAGGCAGCCACATACCCCTCCCGCCCCGCGGTCACCCGCTTGAGGTCCACCCCGGCCGAGAACACCGGGCCGGCGCCGGTCAGCACCACCGCGGCGGCGCCCTCGGCGGCGGCCTCATCCAGCGCGCCGCACAGCGCCCGGCACAGCTCGGTGTCCAGCGCGTTGGCCTTGCCGTGCCGCATGGCCAGTACCGCCACGCCGTCCTTCGTGATGGATTCGATCACCGGTGGCCTCCGTTGCGGTCATGGCATCAGCTCCCGGCTGAGGATCTCCGCTGGATCTCCCCGGCACAGCCGTCAGGCAGGAACCCGTGTCACGGTAGTGCCAGGCTAGCGGGCTCGTGCGAGGCAGCACCCGCAGCGCAGAACGATATTTCCGGTGCGCCTTCACCGACCTGTCTGCCGCTCCCCATCAGCGTGCATCAGGCGGGAGTGCGCGCGTTCTCCGTGGCTCCCGCAGTCACTCAGCGTGCTGCCGGCCGCCGGCCCCATGCCTGTCGATCCGGCCTTGACTGCTCTGTTGCCCAAGACAGAAGCGCTGGGCTGCACGATCCTGCACTGCCCGACATGGATTTCCGCAACAGGGCCAGTTCTAACTTTTCGTCTAACAACGAGTCAGAATCCGGGACCACAGGCTTCGTAGAGAGCCTGGTCAGGCTAACAGGCCGAGGCTACGGCCGATGATCTCCTTCATGATCTCGGTGGTGCCGCCGAAGATCGACTGGACGCGGCCGTCGGTCCAGGCCCGGCCCACCTGGTACTCGCGCATGTAGCCGTAGCCGCCGTGCAGCTGGACGCAGCGGTCGGTGACCCGGTTGCACAGCTCGGTGTCCCACCACTTGACCATGGCCGCCTCCTCGGTGGTCAGCCGGCCGGCGCAGTGCTCGGTGATGGCGCGGTCGGTGAACTCGCGCGCCACCGCGATCTCGGTAGCCATCTCGGCCAGGGTGAACCGGCTGTGCTGGAACGTCCCGATCGGCTGGCCGAACGCGTTCCGCTCCCGGCAATAGGCCAGCGTGCCGTCGAGCGCCTGCCCGGCGATGGCCAGCGCGGTGACGCCGATCGTGATCCGCTCCCGCGGCAGGTTCTGCATCAGCGCGACGAACCCGCCGCCCTCCTCACCCAGCAGGTTGGCCACTGGCACCCGCACGTCGGCGAAGAACAGCTCGGAGGTGTCCTGCGCGTGCATGCCGAGCTTGTCCAGGTTCCGGCCGCGGGTGAAGCCCGTCATGCCCCGCTCGACCACCAGCAGGCTGATGCCCCGGTGCCCGGCCGCCGGATCGGTGCGCGCCACGACGATCACGATGTCGGCCAGCTGGCCGTTGGAGATGAAGGTCTTCTGCCCGTTCAGCACGTAGTGGTCACCGTCGCGGATCGCGGTGCTGCGTATCCCCTGCAGGTCGCTGCCCGCCCCGGGCTCGGTCATCGCGATCGCCGCGATCAGCTCACCCGAGCAGTAGCCCGGGAACCAGCGCTCCCGCTGCTCTGGCGTGCACAGCCGGTCCAGGTACGGCCCGATCATGTCGTTGTGCAGCTGGAACATCGGGCCGCTGGCGCCCGCGCGGGCCAGTTCCTCGTTCAGGACCACGTAGAACCGGTAGTCGGGCTGGCCGCCGCCGCCGTACTTCTCCTCGAGGTGGATGCCGAGCAGCCCGGCCCGGCCCGCGGCCAGCCACACGTCGCGGGACACGATCCCGTCTCGTTCCCACTGCTCGTGGTAGGGCGTGATCTCCTTCGCGATGAAGGCCCGCACCATGTCGCGGAACGCGTCGTGTTCCTCGGTGAAAATCTGTCGCTGCATAGCTGTGGACCTCCCCTGGCATGGTAACCCGGCCCCCGTGGCCCATTGTGAAAGACTTACTTCGATCTGGATGCACCTGGGGCTCAACGGGCCCGCGACCGCCACCGAGTGCGCCGAGATAGCGGGGCTCTCCCCGTCGGCGTGCAGCTATCACCCGAGGACGCTGGCTCGCTACGGCTTCGTCGAGGAGGCCCCGGCGAGCGCCGCGGACGGGCGCGAGCGTCCGTGGCGCGCCCGGCTGCTCGCCTTCAACATCAGCGAAGGCCCCGGTGTGCCCGCCGCCACCCAGCTGGCCAGCCGGCTGCTGGCCGAGAACATGCGCGCCGCGGAAGAGGAAGTCCGCACCAAGTACGTGGCGCGCCAGTCGGAGTATCCCGCCGAGTGGCAGGCGGCCACGGGCGCGGCAGAGGAACCTAAGGCAGCAGAGGGCTCACGCAAATAAGCGGCCCACTGGGGGTCGCCATCGTGCTGAGCGCCCACCAGTCTCCAGTGGGCGCCACGTGGTACCGCTGGCAGTACCGCCAGCGTCCAGCCGAGTTCTTCGAGCAGCCGGTCGGCCTTGCGGTGGTTGCAGATGGTGCAGGACGCCACGCAGTTTTCCCAGACGTGCTGGCCGCCGCGGCTTCTCGGGAGCACGTGGTCGATGGTCTCCGCGCGGCGGCCGCAATAGGCGCACCGGTAATTGTCCCGCCGCATCAGCGCGGCCCTGGTCAACGGCACCCGATTGCGGTAAGGAACGCGGACGTAGCGGCTCAGCCGGATCACCGACGGCGTGGCCAGGGCGACCGTCGCGGCGTGCAGGACCGCGCCGCCCGCGTCGTCGTGGACGACCTCGGCCTTGCCGCCGAGCACGAGGCACACGGCCCGGCGCAAACCGACAGTGGTCAGCGGCTCATACGTCACGTTGAGCAGCAGCACTCGTCGCACCGCACCTCCCGCTGGCGCCGGCCGTCTACCTGAACCTCATGCTCCCAGTGTGTCCCCTGGTACGCGCATCCGCCACCACATAAGCCTACAAGGTGACCGGCACCACTAAAGTGCCAGCATGAGTGAGCTTGGGTATCCGCCGGCGCGTCGGCAGGACCTGACCGAGGAACTGTTCGGTCACCAGGTCAGCGACCCCTACCGGTGGCTGGAGGACGGCACGAGCGCCGAGCGGGCGCAGTGGCTGGCGGCGCAGGCCGGCCTGTTCGGCTCCTACCGGGAGGAGCTGCCCGGCCGGGACCGGCTGGCCGCGCAGGTGCGCGAACTGCTGAGCACCGGCTACGCGGGGACGCCGGTGTGGCGGGGCGAGCGCTGCTTCTACACCCGCCGTGACCCCCGAACCGAGCATGGAGTGCTATTTACGCAGCTGGACAACGGCCCTGAGGAGGTGCTCGTCGACCCGATGGCGCTCGACTCGTCCGGGCTGACCACGCTGGATGCCTGGCAGCCGGACAAGGAGGGGCGGCTGCTGGCCTACCAGCTGTCCGAGGGCGGCGACGAGGAATCCCTGCTGCGGGTGATCGACGTCACCACCGGTTCCCTGGTCGACGGGCCGATCGACCGCTGCCGGTACTCCAACGTGGCCTGGCTGCCCGGCGGCAAGGCCTTCTACTACACCCGCAGGCTGCCCCCGCACGTCCTGCCGGACGAGGAGAGCCAATACCACCGGCGGGTCTACCTGCACCAGGTCGGCACCCCGGCGGACGAGGACGTGCTCATCTTCGGCGAAGGCCGGGACAAGACCGACTACTACAGCACCTCGGTCAGCCGGGACGGGCGCTGGCTGGCCATCGGCGCGTCACGGGGCACCGCGCCGCGCAACGACCTGTGGATCGCCGACCTGTCCGAGTCCGACCCCGCCTCGCCTGACCTGCGAGTGATCCAGGAGGGGCTGGACGCGCAGACCGGCGTCCGGGTCGGCCGGGACGGGCGGCTGTACGTCTTCACCGACCTCGGCGCGCCCCGGGGCCGGATCGCGGTGACCGACCCGGCCGACCCCGGCCCCGAGACCTGGCGGGACCTGATCGCGGAGGATCCCGAGGCGGTGCTGCGCGGGTACGCGATCCTGGACGGCGCCGGGCTCGGCCGGCCTGTGCTGCTGGCCTGCTGGACCAGGCACGCGCTCAGCGAGATCACCGTGCACGGCCTGGCCGCGGGCGAGCGGCTGGGCCAGGTGCCGCTGCCCGGCCTGGGCACCGCGGGCGGGCTCAGCGAGCGGCCCGAGGGCGGGCACGAGTCCTGGTTCGGCTACACCGACTACACCACGTCGTCGGTGGTGCTGCGGTTCGACGCGCGCGATTCCTCGGTGACCACCTGGGCCACGGCACCGGGCAGCGTCCAGGTCCCGGCCGTGACGGCGCGGCAGGTGACGTACCAGTCCAAGGACGGGACCCCGGTGCGGATGCTCGTGATCAGCGGGGACGAGGCGCCCGCGGGCCCGCGGCCGGCCATCTTGTACGGCTACGGCGGCTTCGACATCAGCCTCACGCCCGCGTACTCACCGAACATCCTGGCCTGGGTGTCGGCGGGCGGCGTGTACGCCGTCGCCAACCTGCGCGGCGGCAGCGAGGAAGGCGAGGAATGGCACCGGGCCGGGATGCTGGACCGCAAGCAGAACGTCTTCGACGACTTCCACGCCGCCGCGGAAACGCTGATCCGGGACGGGTGGACCACGCCGGGGCAGCTGGCCATCGCCGGCGGGTCGAACGGCGGCCTGCTGGTCGGCGCGGCGCTGACGCAGCGCCCCGGGCTGTACGCCGCGGTCATCTGCTCCGCGCCGCTGCTCGACATGGTGCGCTACGAGCGGTTCGGCCTCGGCCAGACGTGGAACGTGGAGTACGGCAGCGCGTCCGACGCCGGGCAGTTCGGCTGGCTGCTCTCGTACTCGCCGTACCACCACGTGACCGAGGGCGTCGCGTACCCGGCCGTGCTGTTCACCGTGTTCACCAACGACACCCGGGTGGACCCGGTGCACGCCTACAAGATGTGCGCCGCGCTGCAGCACGCCACGTCCTCGGGGCGGCCGGAAAGGCCGGTGCTGCTGCGCGCGGAGGACCAGGTGGGGCACGGGGCGCGCGCGGTGAGCCGGACGGCGGAGCTGGCCGGGGACACCCTGGCGTTCGCCGCCCGGCACACCGGTCTCAGGATCTCCGGGGACTGAAGACCGATCCTGGGGTCTGGCCCGTCTCGCGGCGGAACGCGGCCACGAACGCGCTCGGGGTGTCGTAGCCGACCCGGCCCGCCACCCGGCTGACCGGCTCGCCCGCGGCCAGCATGGTCAGCGCGGCCTGCAGCCGCAGCAGGGTCCGCCAGCGACCGAACGGCACCCCGGCCTCCGCCGCGAACGCGCGGGCCAGCGTCCGCTCGCTGGCGCCCACCTCGCGGCCCCATTCCCGCAGCGTGCGGCGGTCCGTTGGGTCGGCGCGCAGCGCCTCGGCCACCCGCCGGGCGGTCGGCGTGCCCGGCAGCCGGACCTCGATCGTGGTCACCGGCACCGGGGTGAGCAGGTCGGCGAGCAGCGCCTCGGCGTGGGCGCGGCGGCTTGTGCCGAGGTCCGGCTCGCCGAGGTACCCGATGAGCTCGGCGAGCAGCGGGCTGGCCGCGACCGGGACGGGCTGGCCCGTCCCGGTCCAGCGCACCGGGAAGAGCCCGGGCCTGATGTACAGCGAGCGCATGGTGGCGCGGCCGTCCGAGGCGGTCTCGTGCGGCAGCCCGGCCGGGATCCACAGCGCCCGGGTCGGCGGCAGGACCCAGGTCGCGCCGGCGGTCAGCACGGTGAGCACCCCGCTGGCGGCCCAGGCCAGCTGGTGGTCCTCGTGGGTGTGCCAGTCGAAGCGGGTGCCCGCGGGCATGGGGAAGGTCGCCACGAATACGGCCGCCTCGGGAGGCTCGGGGGGGCCTGGCTGAGCTTGTCCGGCTCGCGACACAACATGGCAGCTTACGCCCTGTTTCCGGGGCGCCCGGCGGCCTAGCGTCGGTCTCGTGAACGAGAACCACGCGAAGCTGATGCCGAGCCCGGAGTGGGCCGCGCACATCCAGGACGAGGTACTGCCGCAGGCCACGGCTTGTGTCACGCTCGGCGCCGATCTGCTCGAGCTGGGGCCGGGGCCGGGGGCGGCCACCGACTGGCTGCGGCACCGGGTCCGCCGGCTGGTCGCGGTCGAGCAGGAGGAACAGGCCGCCGCCCGGCTGGCGGAGAAGTACGCCGGGACCAACGTCGAGGTGGTGTGCGGCGACGCGGCCGCGCTGGGCTACCCGGACGCGTCCTTCGACACCGTCGCCACCTGCACGATGCTGCACCACGTGCCCACGCGCGCCCTCCAGGACCAGGTGCTGGCCGAGGCGTTCCGGGTGCTGCGGCCGGGCGGGGTGTTCCTCGGCTCGGACAGCCTGCCCAGCGACGGCCTGCACCAGTTCCACGAGGGCGACACCTGCAATCCGGTCGAGCCGACCGCGTTCCTCACCCGGCTGCAGACCACCGGCTTCGCCGCGATCACCCTGCGGGTCGCGTACAACCTGATCTTCACCGCCTGGAAGGAGAGCGCGCCATGACCGGCACGATCGGGCTGCGGACGGCGCTGACCGGCCTGCTGAGCTTCGCCGCCGCCGAGGAGCAGGCGCTGCTCGCGGCGGATGCCTTCGGCCCGGGCTCCGACGGGGGCAGCCCGGACCACTGGGCCGCCGTGCCCCTGGTGGCGCATGACAACCGGTTCAAGAGCGAACAGGCCGAACGGATCAGGTCCGTGCTCAGCGGCCAGGTACCTCCGGTCTACGGCGAGATCGACCATGCCTCCGCCGAGGTCTACCGGGGGTACTGCGCGCAGTCCCGGGCCGAGGTGCTGGCCGGCTGCCGCCGGATCAGCACGGAACTCATCGACGGCGCCTGGGCGCTGCCGGACGAGGACCTGCTCGACCCGGCCCGCCACCCCTGGCTGAACGGCCGCCTGCTGTGGCTGCAGATCGTCGTCCGCGGCTTCTGGCACCCCACCGGGCACCTCGGCGACTACTACCTGGCCCACGGCCAGCCCGGGCGGGCGGTGGCGCTGCAGGCGCAGGGCCTGGCCACGGCCCGCTACCTGGGCGCGCCCGCGCCCGCCGCGGGCATGGCGGGCTACAGCCTGGCCTGCGCGCAGGCACGGGCCGGGCAGCCGGACCAGGCGGCCCGGACTCTGGCCGAGGCCATCGAGGCCAACCCCGACCTGCGGGCCAATGCCAGCCGGGATCCCGATCTGGCGGTCGTGCGCGAAGCCTGCCCCTGACCGGCAAGCCCCAGGTAGCCTCGCGTGGTGTGGTGCTCACAGACGTACCGGACACGCTGACCGGGAACTGCGGTGAAGACCCGGGGACCGCCTGCCGGCTGGCCTGGGATCTCACCCACAGCACGACCTTCACGCAACTGGTCAAGGTCTACCTGGCCGGGCCGGTCAGCCAGGCCGGCCGGATCTTGTTCGTGGTGCTGCTGGCGCTATTGATCCGGGCCATCATCAACCGGCTGATCAACAGGATCACCGAGCGCGCGGCCACCGTGACGCTGCCGGGCACGCCGAACGGCCGGGCGCACAAGGCGGCCGCGGCGGTGAACCTGGCCGGCCACGAGCGCCGCGAGCAGCGCGCCCGGGCCCTCGGCTCGATCCTGCGCAGCGCGGTCTCGGTCGTCGTGTTCGGCATCGCCGCCCTGACCATCCTGGGCATCCTGGGCTTCAACCTGGCCCCGCTGCTGGCCAGCACCGCCGTGCTCGGCGTGGCCCTCGGGTTCGGCGCGCAGAACCTGATCCGTGACTACCTGGCGGGCCTGCTGATGCTGGTCGAGGACCACTACGGGGTCGGCGACACCATCAACGCCGGGGTCGCCACCGGCACGGTAGAGGCGATGACGCTGCTCACCACCCGGCTGCGGGACGTCAACGGGGTGGTCTGGCACATCAGGAACGGCACCATCGACAGCGTAGGCAACGAGTCGCAGGGCTGGTCCCGGGCCGTCATCGACTACCCGGTCCCCTACGGCGAGGACCTGGACCGGATCCGGGCGCTGATGGAGCAGGCCGCGGACAGCCTGTACCGCGAGGGCGGCTGGAAGGAGCTGATGCTGGAGAAACCCGAGGTGTGGGGCGCCCAGGAGCTGTCCAGCAAGGAAGTGACCATGCGGCTGGTGGCCAAGACCACGCCCATGCGGCAGTGGGAGGTGGCCCGCGAGCTGCGCGCCCGGGTGAAGGCGGCGCTGGACGCGGCCGGCGTACAGCCCGCCGGCCCCGACACCATCGTGGTCTCCGCGCCGTCGGCGATAGCGCCCCCCGCGGCTCCCGAACCCGAGCCCGAACCCGAGCCCGAACCCGAGCCGGCGCCCGAGCCGGCGCCCGCGGCACCAGCCGAGGAAGACGACGGCACCCCGTAAGCTCGTCATCATGAGCGAGCAGGTCAGCTTCTATGAGGCGGTGGGCGGCGAGGAGACCTTCACCCGCCTGGTCCACCGGTTCTACCAGGGCGTCGCGGGCGATCCCACGCTGCGGCCGGTCTACCCGGCCCGGGACCTCGGACCCGCCGAGGAGCACCTGCGGCTCTTCCTCATGCAGTACTGGGGCGGACCGCGCACCTACGACGAGCTGCGCGGGCATCCCAGGCTGCGGATGCGGCACGCCCGGTTCGCCATCGGCGAAGCTGAGCGGGACACCTGGCTGCACCACATGCGGGTCGCCCTGGACGAGCTCGAGCTGCCCGGACCGCTCGCCGCCCAGCTCTGGGACTACCTGGTCATGGCCGCGCACAGCCTGGTCAACGTGGACCCGGCGCAGGGCCGGCCGGACCTGGGGCTGACACCGGCGTGACGGCTGATACCCAGCTCGTTCGGCCTCAATAAAAGGGACCGTGACCGGACGGCTCCGGTCAGGTCGCTACGGCGCGCCGGCCGGTGACGTCCCAGAGATGGTGCACCGGGTCGTGCATGAGATAGCGGGCGAAGGTCTCCACGGTGAAGCGGGCGCCGTCGCTGCGGCGGCCGGCGCGCTGCCACTGGGCGCCGGTCACGGTCTCGAACCGGCCCGCGATGGCGAAAGCCGCCCGGCGCAGCGCGGCGGCGACCTCGGCGGGGTCCTGCTCGGCGTAGCGGTCGGCGACGGCGGTCTGGTCCTGGTCCCAGTTCGGGAACAGCGGGTCGTCCTGGCCGAGCATCAACTCGAGCCGCTGGTCGTACAGCCGGAACACGTCGCGGACGTGGCAGCCGTACTCCAGCGGGGACCATTTGGCCGGTTCCGGGCGGGTGCGGGCGTCGTGGCCGGCCAGCACCGGCTGCCAGGCCGCGGCGTTGGCCATGATCATGCCGGGTACGGCCGTGACGGGAAAGCCGCTGGTGTCGAAGCCGCACTCGGGACAGGGGCGCTCGAGTACCCAGGTCCAGTCCTTGGTGTCCGGGACGATCGCCATGCCGCTAGCCGCGGGTGAGCCTGCGGTAGGTGACGCGGTGCGGGCGGGCGGCCTCGGCGCCGAGGCGATCGATCTTGTTCTTCTCGTAGGCTTCGAAGTTGCCCTCGTACCAGAACCAGTTCGCGCCGCCCTCCCAGGCCAGGATGTGCGTGGCCACCCGGTCCAGGAACCAGCGGTCGTGGCTGGTGATGACGGCGCAGCCGGGGAACTCCAGCAGCGCGTTCTCCAGGCTCGCCAGGGTCTCCACGTCCAGGTCGTTGGTCGGCTCGTCGAGCAGCAGCAGGTTGCCGCCCTGCTTGAGGGTGAGGGCCAGGTTCATCCGGTTCCGCTCGCCGCCGGACATGACGGAGGCCGGCTTCTGCTGGTCGGCGCCCTTGAAGCCGAACGCGGCCACGTACGCGCGGCTGGGGATCTCGACGTTGCCGACGCGGATGTGCGCCTCGCCGTCGGAGATGACCTCCCACACGTTCTTCTTCGGGTCGATGCGCTCCCGCGACTGGTCCACGTAGGAGATGGTCACGGTCTCGCCGATGCGGATCGTGCCCTCGTCGGGCTGTTCCTCGCCGACGATCATCTTGAACAGGGTGGTCTTGCCGACCCCGTTCGGCCCGAGGACGCCGACGATGCCGTTGCGGGGCAGGCTGAAGGAGAGGTTCTCGAACAGGCACCGGTCGCCGAAGCCCTTGACCAGGTTGCCGACCT